>Ga0066256_1002381_pt1 | contig 21086 bp, 6 predicted proteins | sample ThiBio_1000_biof_FD_87107 | JGI IMG/M metagenome (GOLD analysis project Ga0066256, IMG submission 87107) | Wastewater bioreactor microbial communities from Cape Town, South Africa - Thiocy_expt_1000_biof (version 2) | ecosystem: Engineered > Bioreactor > Thiocyanate-remediating >... | reverse complement strand
CCCGGGGGCGGCGGCGGGGGCGGCGGGGGCGCCCGGGTGCGGGGGCGGGACATCAAGGGGGGGGGGGGGGGGTGACGGGTCGGCGGCGGGCGCTGGCGTGACACATGTCGGCTGCTGTGCCGCGGCGCCACCGGCGGCGGCGGGGGGGGGGCCGCCTGCACGTTGCCGCGCCGGCATGTCACCCACGGCAGACGGGAAGCTGGCGGCATCCGCCGGTGCCAGCGACTGCCACAGCGCAGGCGCATCCCGCGATGCGGCGGTGGAGGAATCAGCCATCGTGCTCGTGCCCCGCATCGTGGCAGCCGCCGCGCGCGCCGCAGCAGCTGCCCTCGCTGCCGCGTGGCCCTCCGGCGACGCCGGGCCAAAGTGCCGCGACTGCGCCCGCGCCTCCTCCGCAGCCTGCGCCTCCCGCAGCGTCAGGTGCCGGTTGCGCGCCGCGTCCAACCCGCGCAACGCGTCCGGGCTGACGGAGCGCTTGGGATGCCGCACCCGGTCCTCCAGCGCCGCTGGCGGCTGCAGGGGCGGTGGCGCCGCCCGTGCAAGAACACGCCCGCGAGGCAACGTCGCCGCCGCCTCGGCAGCGGTGGTGTGCGCCGCCGACGTTGCGGTGGGCTGTAGGTACGACGCAGACGGCCGCACGACTGGCATGGTGGGGCCACGCGGCACGCTGGTGGCGCGTGCCGCCACGCCGCTGCCGCGCCGGCCACGCGGCGGCGCGGGGAGTGTATACGCAACCACCTCGGTCGTCGGCGGCGGCTCGTCCATGCGCACAACCGCCTGGTAGCCGTCAAAATTGGAGGTGGATGCCACCGAGTGGCCGTCGCCATCGCCAGGTGGTACCGCGGCCGCCGCCGCCGCACGCGCCAGGTGGCCTGACACATGCGCCAGTAGGTCTGCCGCGATACCCGGGTCGCGGATGGCGTACACGGTTACAAAGTCATCCACCAGCGCCGCCGCGTCGTCGCCCGCGCGGATGGACAGCATGCCCACGCGCCCAGGGCCCAGCTGCACGTGCAGGCGGCCAATCAACGGCGCGCCGCGCCGGCTGCGCGATGCAGACCGTCCACGCCCGCCCCCCACCTCGACGCTGGCGCCATCACCACCAGCACCAACCCCCACGCTGCTACCCGCACTGCCGCGCCGGCTGGCGGCGGTACCCCGCCCGCGCTGCACAGCTCGCGCACCACCGGCAGCGGGTGCCGCCGCCGCCGGTGGCGCTGCCGTTGCGGCCGCGGCGGCAGCAGCAGAGGCAGCGATGGCAGCTGCGACGGCTGCCGGCGACGGCCCAGATGGCGCCACCGCGGACGACGACAGTGAGAACGGCTGCGGTACGGTAAACTTGGAGCGGTATGCCGCCGACTCCGCCGCCACCCGCCGGCGTCGCTCACCTGCTTCAGCCGCCGCCTCCGCCTTCAGGTACTCCTCCAGCCGCGCCGCAATCGTCTTTGCCAGCTTCACAATAAAGGAGGCGTCCAGCTTGTGCTTGTTCACAAACCGGTGCGCCAAGCTGTACGGGTTGTCGTGCCGCCGCACCTCCACCTGCCCCTGGTGCTCGCCCCCCACTGCCACGTCAATGTACAGCAGCACGCGGCGCGCACTGTCATCTGCTGTACCGGTTGCAGTTGGCTCTGCTGCCGCGACAGCAGCCGTCGCAGTGCTGCGTGCTGTTGCCTGGCTCTCAGTCACTGGTGCCGGTGCCGGCGCCGGTGGTGGAGGCGGCGGTGGCGGCGGCGGTAGAGGTGGCAGTGTGGGCATGGGGTGTGCCGGCGCGCCAGCGGTAGGAGGCATCATCATGGGGTGGTACATGCCTTGCGGCGACGCTGGCGCTGCCGGGTAGCCGGCGGGCGGCAGCGCGGGGAACCAGTATGGCGGCATTCCCCACGGCGGCGGCAGGTATGGCGGCATCATGCCAGGCGCGGCGGCGGCGGCGCCAAACATGGACATGTAGGGGTGCCACATGGGCGGCGGCAGCGGGCCGGCAGGTAGCTGCTGCATGGCGGGCAGCGGGCTGGTGACGCTGCCGCCGCCTGGCGGCGGGGGATGCGGCGGCGGCGTTGGCGTCAGCAGGTCAGACATGGAGATGGTGGCCACTGCTACAGCCGGCTGCGACGGCGGCAGCGGCGACGGCGATGATGGCGGCGGCACGGACACGGCAGGGACGGCGGGCAGCGGGGTGCCTGCCGCGCCGCCAGCAATGGGGACAAACCCTGTAGCGTCGCCGGCATGCAGCGGTGTGCCGCTCGTTGACGGCGGCAGGGACGACGCCTGTGCTAGCAGGGACGCCAGCGTCGCGGTCGCCTCCAGAGGCAGCTCACGCACCGGCGTGACGGGTGGCACCGCCTCCACTGGCAGCGGTGCGGGCGGCAGCGGTGCGGGCGGGTGTGACAGCGACGGCGCTGCCAGCATTGGTGGAGCCGCCGCGCGCGGTATGGCGCCAGGCGGGGTAGACCGCAGCTGCGGCAAGCTAACGCTGACGGCCTGCCGCATGAGCGCCGCCATGGCTGCCGGTGTGGGCATGGGCGCTACCTGCGGCGGCTGCGGCGGCGCCGGCGGCGGCGGTGCTGTGGCCGCAACGGGTGCGGGTACTACTGGGGGCGCAGCTGCAGCGCTGGTGCCCAGCAATGCCGACGCTGCTACCGGCACCGGCGGCCATGCCGTGTCTACAATGCCCGTACGGGGCGCGCCCTTTGTCAGCGCGTGCGCAATGCGAATGCGCAGGATGGTGAGCGTGAGGTCCACATTGGTGCCATCGGCGGCGGACGTCTCCATGAAAAACACGTTGTGTTTGGCAGCAAACGCCTCCGCCGTCTCCACCGGCACCGCACGGTATGCGTCCAGGTCGCTCTTGCAGCCAATGAGCATGACAAAGGCGGCGGGGGCGTGGCGGCGGGCGGCAGTGAACAGGGTGCCCACCGCCGCGCTCCACGACGCGCTGTCAGTCACGTCGTAACACAGCAGCACCGCCACCGCGCCATCGCCCAGCCGCGCCACCCGCGCCTCTGACACCGCCGCCTCCCGCCCGCCGCATTCAAATAGCGCCACACTCACGTTGGCCGTCACGCCGGTGGGGTCCACCAGCTCCGTGCGCGTCAGCGCAAAGCCGGCCGTCTCTGCGCGGGTGAGTAGTGGGGGTAGGGGGTAGAGGAGTTGAGAGCCCACCTCTGCCGCTGCAATGCTGCCCCCTCACGCAACCCCACCACGTACCAGAATAGTTTGGGTTGAACGTGTCTGTGGCAGCTCGCAGGATGAAAGCCGACTTGCCTGCAGTAGTTAGGGTGTGGTGGGAGCGAGGTGAATGCGCAACGCGCCCGAGCCACCGTGAGCGCGCCAGCGCCGCAACGTACCACAGCCGGCATCACCCATCACAGCCACCTTCGCCATGACGTCCTACCCCTTTGGCCACCAAGAGGAAGGAGGGATAGGGGAAGGAGGTCGAGAGGGTACAACGCGGCAGTAGGAGGTGGGTGCTGGGTAAGGAGTGATCACAAATCGATGTTATTAACCACAATGGCGGGTAACACGCTGACACCACGGTGCACAACACCACCGCAGTGGCACCCTACAGCTTGCATGCGGCGCACCAAATATGCGCCGTTCACGCGGAATATCACGATGCAGTTGGCATCCGTTGGTGCGTCGATAACGGAAAAAATCCACCGCTTCTCTCCTCTCTCCTCTCTCCTCTCCTACTTGTGTTGGAAGTTCTGAACGGCGGTGTGGTCCACACACGCCGTGACGGCAGTCCGGTCCGGACCAGCACCACCTCTGTCACGTGCGGCTTAACGAAGGTGGGGGCAGCAAATTCAATGCAGCGGCAAGTGTGCACTGTGCATTTGGGCTGTGCAGACGTGGCTGTTGTTGATTTGTGGTAAGTTACCAGCGCGCTGCTGCGCTCCAACCGCCACCACCACACCACGCACGCGCGCACGTACCGGTACCATTAAGGATCTCTGACAAAGTAGACACCTAGCTTGATGGGGCGGCATCCTGGCCAACTCAGGAGAGTGGCCCAGGATGGGGGCAGGCGTCGTATGGCAGCGGTGGCGCGCGCTGCTGTTGCTACCCCTGCTGCTCCTGCTGCAGATCGCCTTCACACCGGCGCACTCCGCAGCCGCGGCAGCGACCTGTGGCTACTGTGAGCGCCGCGTCGCGACGGGGGCGCAGCACAGTTGCGTAATTACTGGCAGCAGCTACACGGCGGTGTGTAGCGGCAGTGATACAGGTAGCACTGGCAAGTTGACGCCACCTACCACGGGCTGGCAATCAATCACGGCAGGCGACACCTTCACTTGTGGACTGTCGTTTGCTGGTGCAGCGACGTGCTGGGGTGCGCTGCCAACAGTCACCACCAGCGGCAGCTATGCCATCCCCGGGACATACCAGGATGGTGCCGCTGGCGCACGGCATTGGTGTGGCATTGCTTGGAGCGATGCTAGTCCGGTGTGTTATGGGGACTGCAGCAGCGGCGTGTGCGCACCGCCGGCCGGGCTGCAGCTTGTGCACATATCCAGCTTCAGTGACTACGCCTGTGGTGTGACGACGGCGGGCAGTGTAGTGTGTTGGGGTGGCGCCAGCAGTGGAGTTCCGGCTGCAACACCGTCAATTACAAATGCTGTCCGTGTGGCAGCAGGTGGCGGCCATGCCTGCGCGCTGCTGGCCGACGGCAGCGCGACGTGCTGGGGTGCCAACAGCTGGGGGCAAGCCACCCCGCCATCTGGTGTTGTTTTCAATGTGCTGGCAGCGGGTGCCAATGCAACGTGCGGCATCATGAACAGCGGCGGGGTGACGTGCTGGGGCAACGCGCCGGCCCGTGCTATTCCGCCCCAATTTTCATATACGTACGAAAGCAGCATGGCGGCGCTGGAGATTTCATGTGCCGCGCTGCAATGCTGTGGCCTGGCTGCCACAGGTTACACCCTGTGTTGGCCGCTGGCGGTGCCGGTCACAACGGCCACGTACAGCAGCGGCATGCTCGGCAACTCGTGGTATGTGTCCACGCTGGCAGGCTCGACTATTACAGGCACAGCAGCCGTGGATGGACCCGCAACGACAGCAATTTTTATGAACCCGGCTCACGTGGCGGCGGACGGCAACCGCATTGTGAATGTGGCTGACACTGGCGCTGGCGCTATTCGGCGCGTGGATGCCACGGGCTACACTACAACGATAGCAACAACGTGCTCCAGCCCAAAGGGTGTGGCGCTCAACGCAGATGCATCAAGCTTGTATTTTTCGTGCACAGCCAGATTATTTATTATACCCGTAGCGCCGATCGGGTCTGCCGTTGTGTTTGCTGGGACTGGGAATACCGGGTACACAAACGGTGCGGCCACTTCAGCCTCATTCCGTACCCCCAGCGGGCTTGCAGTCCTGCCAAGCGGCGTAGTCTACGTGGCAGACACGGGCAGCAATCAAATCCGAATGATTGCCAGCGGTTCGGTGACATTGCTTGCAGGAGGCCCTTCTGCTGGTGGGGGGAGTTCAGATGGCACCGGCACGAGCGCCAAGTTTGCAGCTCCCAACGCGGTTACCTACGTTGCGGCGCAATCTGCGCTCTTTGTGTCGGACAGTGGCCCGTACCAGATTCGGCGCATTTCGCTCTCTGGCGCATCAGTAACCACGTTTGCAGGCTCGACGGCTGCTGGCGGCTTCGCGAACGGCGTTGGCACTTCCGCAAGGTTCTATTCCCCGCAGCAAATGGCTGTGCATTCGGGAGGCGGGTTACTATTCGTGGCCGATCGGAACAACCACGCCATCCGGCGCGTTACGCTGCCCGACGCCACCGTTACCACCGCCGCAGGAAGTACAACTTCCGGGTATGTCACCAACACCGGAGGAATCGCCTCACGGTGGACAAAGCCGGTTGGCGTAGCCCTCACAGACGTGGGTGAGATGTTTACATCTGAGGAAGGCAACACCGTGTTGCGGCGCATGAACGCAATGATGTCGGAGACAACAACCGTGCCCTGCCCAACACCCACGCCGAGTGTGACATCAACATCATCTGTTACCACAACTGCCACCCCATCCGCCACCCAGACGCCTACCCGAACTGCCACACCATCTGTGACGGCGACTGCCACGCGGTCCCGAACTCAGTCAGGCACAGCGTCCTCCAGTGTTTCGCCAACACAGACTGCCACGCCTTCATGGACTGGCTCTATTACTTCATCTTCCAGCGTTACGCCATCACGCACGCCGACACCCAGTAAAACTGGCTCAAAAACAACTACCCCCAGTCGCACACCCTCGCAAACGAGTACACGGACTTCGACGCCATCCACGTCGCCAACTACAACTGGAACGCCATCCACGTCGCCAACCACAACTGGAACGCCATCCACGTCGCCAACTACAACTGGAACGCCATCCGCATCAAGAACAGCCACGGCAACCCCCTCCCTTACTGGAACCGCGTCGTCGACGGCATCGCTGACGCCATCGCCTACCACGCCCCCCATGGTTCTATTTCGCGTGGTGCCAAACACGCCGCCGCCACCACCCAATGATGCCAGCGCAACCGGCACCCTCTGGTTGGTAGGTCAAGCGTTTCGCAGCGGCGGCGCGGGGCCGATGCTGTCAACATCGCCGCCCGGCGTCATAACCAGCATGAACTACGTCAACGCAACCCACCTGCGGCTCACCTGCAATGCAACGGTGTGGTACTGGTCCAATACCGTGCTGACCATAACCCAGATTGGCTACACCGCATCCATCACCAAGCCGCTGTTTGCAAACCTGTCGATGATCACGGTTGCATCGCTGCCTAGCGGCGCGTCTGCTACCACTGGTGCCATTGCCATCTCCTACGGTACCCCGTTCCAGCTGGCTGCCCCGCTGCTGGGTGCGGCTATGGTCACGCGCATCACGTTGCAGCCACTCGCGCCAGCCGCACCGTTTACCTGCAGCTTTGTGCGCGCCGCCGGCGTCAACGCCACCGAGTGCACGCCGTGGCTACTGCACGACGCCGCGCTGGGCGTGTCACTATCACTATCGTTGCTGCTCGGCGTCAGCGCGTCTCCAATTGCGCTGCCATTGTCTCTGACCATCGCACGGCCGACGCTGACGCTGTACCGCAATGGCGCCGCTGTCGTACCTGCAATTAACAAGGCAGCGGTGCATGCAGGACTGGCGCCAACCACGGCGAGGCTGCCATGCAACAGCTCGGTCTGGACGACGGCAGGGTTGCAGCCACCGATCGCCTGCCCTGCGGGTGGTAGAGTATGGCAGCGCGCTGGTGCCCGCAACTACAACAGCACCTGGGCGTACGCGCTGCCGCCTGTGGTTGGCGGCGCGGCGCCGGCTGAGTCGCACAGCAACGGCAGCAGCGCACAGCTGCGTGTGGCACTGCCGGTGGGTGCCCCCGGTGCCGCGCGCATGAGCCTGGCCGCGCCCTCAACTACCTCGTACACGGCAGCGACGGTGCTTACTGTGAACCCGGCTGTGGTGGCCGCCGTGGAGTGTGACGGTGTTGGACTGGCTGGTGCAACTTGCGCGCCGCCGGCCACCTTCATCGTTGCAGGCACGGCGCTCGGTTACGCCAATGGCACCGCGCGCATCACCAACGTAACCCTGGCTGGCGTGCCGTGCAGCTGCGTCCCGTTGCCGTCTGCGCCGCAGACGCTGGCAACGTGTGCCTGGCCGGGTACAGTGTTGGATGCCGTCATTGTGGCGGCGGCACCAGATGCCGACGCCATCTTGCTGCCGTTGTCCTATGTGGCAGCTGGCGCCGCAGCCCCCACCGTGCAACCAACTGCTGTCACCGTGGCCATACGCCCGCGCCTAGCCGCCGTAGTGCCGCCCCTGGCTGAAGCTGGCACACATATTACAGTCTCCGTCGGAAGCAACAGTAGCAGCATCGAGGTGGATGCAGCCAACGTGACTGTGGGTGGTGTGCCTTGCACCGACGCTGCGTCCATTGCTCCTGGCACCGTCACGTGCACCGCGCCGGCGCTGTCACCCCTGACGCCCGGCTACCCACGCGCGGCAGTGACTGTGGTGGGCACCAGCGGGCTGGGCGCCGCCACTATTGTCAACATCTCCTACACGTCGCCGTTCACGCTGGAGTGGGTGGGCACTCCGCCACCGGTCAGCAACGCCACCGTGGTCCTACCATCGGGTCGCGCTGGTGGCACGCTGCAGCCCTGGCCCGCCGTGCCGACCTTGCGCGTGTCGGGCGTGGGGTCAGGCAGCTGCTGGGTGGAGGCGGTCACCGTGGCGCCGACGTTCAACCCGCTCGCATGGGCATGCAACGGGACGAGCAACAACTGCACTAACATCACTGGTTGGGTAGTTTCCGACCACGGTGTGGCGGCTGCGCTGGCGTCTGGGCTTGTGGGCACTACCACCGCGCGTGTAATACTGGATGGCGGCGCACCCAGTGCCGTTCTTCCATTTCCTGCAGCCGGGGTGGTTGGCGGTAGCGGCACTGCCGCGGCGCTGACGGGCAGTTGTGTTGATGCCGAGGCGCGCACCACTACCACTTCCACGCCATGGCATGTGGCGCTGCCGTCCCTGGCTGCCGCGTGGGATGTGCCCTCTGCCACGTTGCTTGCTGCGCCACTGCCGCCTGTCATCATGGATGCCGGCGCGGTGGCGTTTGTGGCGTGGGTGGGCGTCACTGGCAATGCGTCAGCGCCACCGTACTCCGACACCGAACGCCATATGTCATGCACCGCTGCAGTGTACCCTGCCCGCACCGGTGTCCCACAGCAGGGACTTGGCCTGGCAGCATTCCTGGCTGCCGCCGCCGCCCCGGATGCGACGTTCTGGTCCAGTGCAACAAGTGCGGTGGTGCAGCCAGGCTGCGACCCAGCTGCGCTGCCACCTGACGCGCCGCCAGCACTGTGTTGGCGCGCTTCGTTTGGTGCGCTGTCGTTGGCTGCGGCACCACTGGGGTCTAATATAACCCTGGCCGCGGAGTGCGAGTGGGTACCGACGGGGGAGCGCGTGCAGCTGCCAGCGCTGCACGGCGTGGTTGTGACCGCCGCAGTGGCGTGGTCACTGCCAGCGGCGTCGTCCCTGTTCATGGACACACCTGCCGCCACCACGGCAACAATTGTGCACAACGCGCTGCCAGCGCGATGGGCGGTCGCGGCACCATCTTGCCATCTTGCAGTGCGCGGCGGCGATGCACGCCTAACGGCACTCGCGGCAGCCGCAGAGTATGGTGCCGATGACAGCGGCAGCGTGACCCCTGCCGTGGACGTGGAGGTGACAGGGCTGCCGCGCATGACGGTGTCGGTTGTGCTTGCCTGTCGCGTGTGGGGCGTGGCGGTGGAGTCGTCGGAGCGGTCCATTGTCATACAACAGCTGCACCTGGTGCCGGTGCGCCTGCCCACCACCTACCTGCCCTCCGATGGCGCCACCGCCCTGCTGTTGGACCCGCCACCATCACTTCGCTTGGTTGACGACAATGGCGCCGGCGTAGATGGTGTGACATGCAGTCTGGCGGCGGCAAGCAACGGCGCGGAGGTGCGCAACATTGGGAGCAGCGGCGCCGCACAAACGGTGACGACTGCCGGCGGCTGGCTGAACTTCACCGCCGCCGTGGTGGTGTCGTCATTTAGCGTGCAGTCTGCCGCGCTGACCGTGGCGTGCAGCCGTGTCACACCAGACGCACCCGAGCCGGTGGCATGGACTGCTACACTCATGCGCTTGACGCTGGACGTATGCGAGCCGCTTGCACCCGTCACCGATGCTTCCAACAGCGTGCCGCCTTGGCACGTTGGCATTGCTGTGGACGGCGTGTCGCCGTGTGTGACACAACCACATACCAACGCCTTGCCGCCTGCCGCGCGTCAATACATTGCATGCGCCGTCACGCCGCTGCTAGCAGCTGATGACGCGGGCGGCGTTACCGCGGACGGCGCATTCCAGCTGTTTGTGATTGGCGGTACGGTGCACGGTTCCGCCTCCGATGGCAGCATGTCCTTTGATGCGCTACAGCTGATTGGCAGCCGCGGCGTACGCTACAACGTCAGCGTGGCGTGCACGCTGGGCGCGGTCGCCATTCCCACGCCACAAGTCTACCCAGTGCAAGTGCTGCCGTGCGCCGCGGGGTACTCGCCAAGCGGCATCTTCTGCACGCCCTGCCCGGCTGGTACCTACACGCGCGGCGACAATGAGCAGTCGTGTCTGCCGTGCCCAGCGCAGGGCGCAGAATGTGTTGATGGTTTGCTCACTCTCAAGCCCAACTTCTACCGCGCACTGGACGAAGTCGGCACGCCTGTCGGCCCGACCTCACAGCTCCTGCCGTGCTTCAACGAGGAGGCGTGCGTCGTCAATGTAACGGCCGAGGTGTACACTTGTGCGCCCGGGTACACCGGCGCACTGTGTGGCGTGTGCCACGGCGCGCAAGGGTACGGCTCGTTTGATGGCGTGTGCCGCAAATGCTGGCACCCAGGTGCCGCCGACTTCGTGCTGGCGCTCGTCATCGTCGGCTTTGTGGCCGCCATGGCACTGATTGCGCTGAACCCCTGGATGCAGGCGCACGACGATTCGGCCGTCGCGCTCAAGCTGCTGATTGGTTTTGTGCAGGCTGTGTCGTCGCTGTCGGTGTTCATAGCGGGTGGTGTGGCGCTGTTCCGGTCGGCGTTTGGGTGGACGGCGTACACCTCCACCAACCCGCTGTCGCTTGGCGGCCTGCAGTGCCGCCTGCAGTGGCGATACCTGACGCGTTACGCTGCAGTTGTGGCGCTACCACCCGTGGGTGTCGCCATTGCCGCGGCTGCAGTCGCTCTGCTGGCGGCAGCACATGCAATAACGTGGCGGTACCGTGTGCTACCCGTCGCATGGACCTGGTCCCGCGCCCGTTCACGCTGGCGGGCATGGGTCGATGCGCGCCGCCACACCGCGACACTTGTGCTCATGGCGTTCCTATGCTACATGCCCATTGTATCCGCATCATTCACCGCGCTTATGTGTAGTGCCACATCCGTCAACGGCACGCGTTGGCTGGCCACCGATCTCAGCGTGCAGTGCTTCGTGGGGCAGCACGCGGTGGCATCCACGCTGGCGGTGGTGGTGCTGGTTGTGTTTGGGCTTGGCACGCCAGCGCTGGTGCTGTGGGTGCTTGGGCGCGCCACGCCAGCCATGCTGCGCGACCAGTCATTCTCTAACGCGTTTGCGTTCCTGTACGAGGGCTACGCGCGGGCAGCAGACGTAAAGGCACGGGCTGCTAGCGTTGTGGGCGCTGCAGCTCCACCACTTGACGCATTGCACCATGTGCCTTCTGCCAGCGCCTCACGCCTTACGAACTTCTGGCGCCAGGCGTCCCGGTCACTGGTTTGGTGGGAGGCGGTGGTGATGCTGCGCAAGGCAGCTGTCGTCATGCTGGCCACCATTGTCACCAACCAGTTCTACCAAGTGGTGGGCGCCGTGCTCCTGTTCGCCGGTGCAGTGGCAATCCAGCAACATTTCAACCCGTACGCCCGCCCACTGTTCAACCATTTGGAGCTGGCATCGCTGCTGGATCTCTACATCACCGCTGCGGTGTCTACAATGATGCTGCCCTCCACCGCCGCGCCACGCAACGTGGTTCGCCATCCATCGACATGGGAGACGGGGTTGACCGCCTCCCTCGTGGTCATGAACGTCGCCACCACGGTGGCGCTGGCAGTTGCTCTGTTGTTTACAGTTGCTGCGTTTGCAGCGCGCTCTACCGCCGCGCTGCGGTCGGCTCGTGATAAGTTGTTTGTGTTGCCGCCGCGACGTGCAACGGCCGCGCGCATACCGCCGCCGCCGCCGCCCATAACGCTTGCTGCCCGAGATGCCGACGCTCGCCGTGCTACCATGGCGCACCTGCTGCAGCCATTTGCAGCCGTCCGCCGCCCCGCGCCTGGCGTCATTGTACCGATTGGCGCCGTTCGAACACGTTCTCATTAATTAGTAGCAGCGGGAGTAACCTGTCGATTGTAGTAGGTGCCGTCGCTTGGTAGTTGTGCCATCGATTACGGCGCCCCGAGGGCCGCCAGCCTTTCGATCATTCAGGGTGTTGTGTTGAACACTGTAAATAATAATATGGACTATGCAATACGACAAACATGGTGCGCCAGGTTGTGGCTTATGATACAAACAAACAAACTGCAAACATGTAATCTCCCCTACTCATCGCCACCCCAGTCGTCAACGACGTCTTCGCCCTCCTCAGCGATGCCGGGGATGCCGGCGGCGCTGCTGCCGCGACGACGCGCACCCAGCAGCGACGCACCCGCCGACTCGTCAGCCGCCTCCAGGTCCACGTGTGTGCGGTTGGCGGCGCGCGCGCGCTTGCGCGCCAGGCAGGCGGCGAGGTGGCCTTCCATGAAGTCGTGGCGCGTTAGGATGCCCACCACGTCGTGACAGTCGTTCACCACCACCAGGTGACGCAGCGCCAGGGACCGGAAGAGATCAAATGCGCGCGTGAGGGGCGCGTGCATGTGCACCGTGTGCGGCGTGGCGTTCATGTACGGCCGCAGGTCCATGTACATGCTGCGCTGGGCGTCTGACAGCGCAATAGCGCCGCCGTCGGGGAACCGCGGATAGTACGCCGCCATATCCTTGTACGCCAGCAGCGGCTCATCGGCGTACTCCAGCTCCACCATGTCCTCGTTGCCCACAAACCGCAGTGCATCCCACCGGTTGGCATCCATGACGGTGATGGCATACGTGCTGGATGCCGGTCGACCGCCGCCTGCACCACCACTGCTGGCGTCACGCCGCGCGCTGCCGCTGGTGTCTGCGCCGACTCCCCGCCGCCGAGTGACGTCGCGAACCGCCGCCAGCAGCTGGTCGTTTATGGCGCCTGACACGGTGGGCATGCGCAACCGCACGGCGGGTGCAGGCGCCAGCTGCGGCCGCGCGCGGCCCGACCGCCAGCGCTGGCGTGCCCACCACGACCGCCACACGGTGGCATCGCCAGATCCATCCTCTGGCGCCGCTACCACCTGCCGCGCACGACGGATGGAAGGCCGGCGGGCCGGTGCAGGCAATGGCGCCGCGGCTGCTGGACGGCTGCTGCCACCGCCGCTGCCACCACGCCTGCCGGCAGGGTAGTCGTCCTCCTCGGCGCCCACGTCCGCGCCACCACCCGCGCTCTCCAGCGGCATAGTGGGCATGGTTGGATGGAAGGCGCGCCGCGTGATGATGACGGACAGGTCGTCACGTGTAATGATGCCCGCCAGGTTGCCCATGTGCGGCTGCGCCGCCATGACGCGGTCGGTGTACACGACGGGGAAGGCGCCGTGCGCCACGCCCGCCAGCGTGTCCACCACCGTGCCGGCGCGCTCCACCTCGCGCAGCACCAGCGGCGGCTTGGCCATGACGTCGCACGTGCGCAGCTGGCGGGCGTAGCCGGCCAGAATGTGGTCGGGCAGCAGCGGCCAGCGGCGCAGCGCGATGTGCAGGTCGTAGATGCCGGGCGAGAACCAGTTTCCCACAAAGCGGGCAGCCAGGAGAGCAGTGGTAATGGGCAGCGCGTACTCGTATGTGCCGGTGCACTCCAGCAGGATGACGGCGAGGGAGATGGTCATGCGCGTCACGCCGCCCAGCACCGCCGCCGCGCCCACCAGCGCGTACACGCCGGCGTTGACGCTGACGTGCGACGACAGGAAGCGCGTCAGCGCCTCACCCACCAGGCGCCCCAGCGCCGACCCGGTCAGCAGCGCGGGGATGAAGACGCCGGCGGGCACCGCCACGCCATACGTGATGCACATGAAGGCGAGGTAGGTGCCGGTGAACAGCGCCAGCGCGGTGAGCGAGAAGGGCTGCGAGAAGTGAAACAGCTGGCGGATGGCGTCCTCGGAGGGCACCAGGAAGAGGGAGGCCAGGTCGTTGTACTGGCCTTCGGCGCAGTAGAAGGTGGCGAGGTCCGACACGTACGACACGCCGGCAGCGGTGGAGGCGCTGGCGGCGGGGCGCGGGGCGCACACGCCCAGGGAGGACGCCAGGAAGTACTCTGCCACGCACTTGGCCACCACGATGACCAGCACCTCCAGCACGCGCGCGGCGGGCGAGGTGACGGGCACAAGGACAAAGCGGATGCGCGACACAATGCTCTGCGCGCCAATGAACAGCGCGCCCACCACACCACCCACAGCGCCCAGGCCCACAAAGAACGGCATCTCCCACGCGCTCCACGACAGGCCCGTCGGCGTGCCGCCGCCGTCAAAGGTGCCAAAGTTGAACATGCCAGAGCTGCTGATGTCGCCCCACGCGCCCGCCACGCCGCTCAGCATGAGCTGCAGGAACCAGGAGGCAACGACGGCGCAGAAGAAGGTGCGCCACACCAGCTGGCGGTGCCAGTGCGACGCGCCCTCCTCAATCGCAAACAGCACGCCGCCGATGGGCGCGCCAAACGCGGCAGCCACGCCCGCCGCCGCGCCGCACGCAATAAAGTCGCGCTTCTCGCGGTCGTTGCGGAAGGGGGACCACAACGACCAACACCGCAGGTCGCACCGCAGTGTGGTGGACTTCCCTTGGCTGATGCCCGACCCCGCGATGGCGCCGGTGTGGATCATGGGGCCCTCCCGCCCCACCGGCAGGCCGCTGCCCACCGCAAAGATGAGGCCCCACACCTTCACCACCAGTGTTTTGAACTGCAGCACGCGCGGCAGCATGACGCCGTTCAGGATGCACTTCACCTCCGAGATGCCGCTGCCGGCGGCGGCGGGCGCCCACAGCGCCGTGGGCACCGCGCCCGCCGCCGCGTACGCCGCGCTCACCGCCACCAGGCCACCCAGCGCCGCCCCCAAGTTAAGGTCCCCCGCCTGCTCCTTGGCAATCAGCGCGTCCAGCGCGTCAAACCGCCACGCCGCCAGGTTGTGCGTCGCGTACGTCACCAGCACTGCCACGAGCGCCACAAACATGGCAATTGCAACGTTGATGACCCACCGCGTAAACGTGCGGCAGCGCAGCACCGTGGGCGCCTGCGCCGCGCAGTACGCCTCATACACCGCGCTGTCGGGCTCCGGGTACGTGAACGACTCAACAGGCGGCGGCCGTGCGGGCGGCATCGCCGACACCGCCCGCCGGCCCGCCTGCACCGTCGCACCCCGCGCCACCGCCGCGCCGCGCGCTTCATCCAGCGTGCTGCTGCTGCTGCTACTGCTGATGTCACCAACGGCTACCGCGCCGTAGCTGCCGCCGCCGCTGCCGCCATTGCGTGCCGCCGCCGCGGTAGGTGACAGCAGCGGGTCATATGCGGCCGCCCGCGCGCTTGCCGTAGTCGTCCCGGTGCCGCTGGCAACCTCAAAAGTCGCCCTCCCGCCGCCGCCTCCGCCGCCCATCCCCGACGACAGCTGAAATCCAGCAAGCGCGGCAAGTGCGGGTGGCTCTCCCCCGCCGCGGCCGGACATTAGCAGCGCCTCACCGCCGCCACCACCGGCGGTGCCTGTCCTATCGTCATCGCCGCCGTCGGTTGATCTGCTGCTACTGGTGCTGCTGCCACTGCCACTACTACTGCTGCTGCTTCGTCGGCTACCCCCACCACCGCTGCCCGCTTCAGCGGCAGGGGCAGGTGCCGTGGCCGCCTCCTCATGCGAGGGAGTCGATGATTCCGTCGTCGTAGTCGGCGGCGGCGTCGTTGCTGCTGCTCGGCCAGATGGTACACTGAATGGCCGCGTCAGCGCCGGCGCGTCCGCCTCCAACTCCGGCGCCAGCAGTGACTGCCTGCCGTCATCCATCCTCCCTTAGCCACTTGGGTGCAGCGTGGACTCAGCAGGTAAGTGGATGGTGGCGATGGGAGTGGTGGGTAAGTCAGTAGGATGGTAGTAGCAGCAGCTCCGCAGGTGCCGCCGCACGACGCCGCACCACGGTCCGGGTTTGCAACAGCGACAGCGTGCAACTGCGCCGGCGGCTGCCTTGGCAGTGGCACGTTGGCTGTATGCAGCGGCGTGGCAGGCGTCGCAATATCGATGGTCCCAGTGTGGCAGAGTCCAGGACGGGCTGAGCGGAGTCGCCTGTCCACCCGCCTCTACTGCTACCTGTCTCTCGCTGCCTGCTGCCTCCTGTACACAGACTAGGGATACTTGGACACAGAGATACACTAATGAATGAAAGCCGCGGGAACGGCGGAGCGGGATGGGATGGAAATGATGGCCGCCTGCCGTGTTGGTATGGCAATCGGTGTGTATTTGGCGCTACATAGTAAAAATGGCCGCCTCGCCCCTTAACGTTGCCACCGCGTCATGACGTCCCACGTCACACACCTGTGACACGGCAGCGCACGGTTCAAGGACGGTTGCTCCAAAAAGGAGCAACTTGACAGAAGGCGATAATGCAAACCAAACAAGCAATGGGGAGCAGCAAGGCGGCAACCGCAATTAGGTAGTAGGATAATGTGAATGGGGTTGTTGTATTGCTGCCGCGCGCCACAGCTGTAGAATTTCTGCGTCACAAACTTGGCCTCTCGCTGCCACCAACCATCAGGTTGGCACCAACCACACCGTCGACTTACCATGGCTGCTGCCGCTGCGGCTGCTGCTGCACCGGCTGCTGAGACGCCAGTACCGGCTGGTGCCCCGGTTGCGGCTACCGAGGGAAGAGCTAGTGGTGGGGGTGCTGCCCCCGCCAGCACTGCAGTGGCGGCAGCCGCAAAACCCCAATACCACCACCATGTGGAGGTGGCTGCTTACCCCGGGGCTGGCACCGGCCTCGGGGTGCGTGCCACGCCGGCAGCAGAAGCAGTTGTGAGAGCGGGTGAGGTGGTGGTTGGCGTGCCGTATGCGGCGGTGTTGCACCCGGTGGCAGCGCTGGCAGATGCGACGGTGGCGGCGGTGCTGCAGCGGTGGGACGCGCCGTCACCCGCGCTGGCGGTCGTGATCAAGGCGGCGCTGGAGCGGCGCGCAGGGCCCGCGTCGCCCTATGCAGCTTACCTTGACTCCCTGCCGGCAGCGCCGCCAACTGCGCTGGCGGCGGTGCTGTCAGACGCTGAGGTGGCGGCACTGGCGCATGCACTGCGGCCGTCCGCTCTGGCAAGCGCGCTGGCACCGTTGCGGGCAGCCACAACAGCCGCTGTTTCGACAGTTGCTGACGCCGCTGGCCTGCCTGCTGCAGACGTGGCATGGGCAGCCGCCATGTTTACTAGCCGCGCCATGCGCATCCCGTACCCTGCCGGCGCGTTTGGCGGCCCGGTACAGCTGCCCGCCCTCGTGCCCGGCGCCGACTTTGCTAACCACCGCCCTGGCGCGTTGGCATCCTTCCGTGCAGCGCGCGGCACGCGCCCCGCCTCTACGCGCGCGGCCGCCGCACTGCGCACCACCCTGAGCGCCGCCGCGTCGGCAGACCATGCGCACATGTGGGATGCCGTGGGCAGCACTCGAACGGCCGCCGCGGCGCCGGCACCGCCACTGCGGCTCGAAGCGGACGGCGCGGCTGGCATGCTGGAGCTGGTTGCGGGACGTGACTACGCCGCCGGGGAGCAGGTATTCATTGACTACGGCGCCACCGCCGGGGAGGAGCGGCTGCTGTACTACGGCTTTGCGCTGCCTGACGAGGTGGCGCTGGAGGTGGCCGTGGCGGCTGTCGAGGGCGCGGTGACCGTGGTGATCGCATCCAAGTATGCCCCTGACCCGCCAGGCGCACGACGTGTATTGCTCCTTGCAGGCACGCCACCCGCTGACGCGATTGCTGCTGCGGGTGGCGTCCTGGGTTTGGGTGCTGTGCCGGCGGCCGCCGCCGCCGCGTTGCGTGATGCGCTGCTTGCCACTGCGGCAACATGGCAGCCATCCGATGATGATTGCGCCGTGACTGGGGTTGCAGCCGACCTAATTGCCGCTGCCCGGTGCTGGCGTGCTGCTGTTGCGCGCCTTCTGGCTGACCAAGCGGCCCTCTGCTCTGACTTCGACTAGCCAGCAGACTGGCAGCAGTGTCGACGCCGCCGAGATACGGCGCCTGGAAGATACGGACGCAAGCGGCAGCCCGCCAAGCTGCCGATCGACCAGTGAGTCAGTGACACACTGTAATATCACACAAGTGGTGTGGCAGCAACGGGATGCAATTGAACGCAACGCATGCCACCACGTGCACAAGTTATTGCCATCTGCGTCTTGGTGCCGTGATTGATTCGGTGTAGCGCACAACAAGTTACTTACATACAGCTGTACTACCTGTACTACACTGCAGCAGCAGCCACCATGGCGGCCGCTGCCATACCGCCCCGCACAACGGGCGGCGGCGGGGGAACCGGCACCGGCACGAAGGTGTTCAATGACGCGGTGCACGGGCACATGGAGCTGTCGGCGGTGGCGGCGGCGGTGGTGGACACGCCGCAGTACCAGCGGCTGCGCGACGTGCGGCAGCTGGGCGCGGTGTACCTCGTGTTCCCCAGCGCCGGCCACGCCCGGTTTGAGCACTGCCTGGGCACAGGGCACCTGGCGCGCACGTTTGTGCGCATGCTGGCGGCGGGGCAGCCGGAGGCGGGCATCAGTGAGGCGGATGCGCTGTGCGTGGAGCTGGCGGGTCTGTGCCACGACCTGGGGCACGGCATCATGTCGCACCTGTTTGACCGCAAGTTCATCCCACGCGCGGTGCCCGGCTGCCGGTGGGAGCACGAGCACGCCTCCATTGGCCTGCTGGACCACCTGCTGCGTGTGAACCCGTCCGTACCGGCGGCGTTTGCCGCTGCGGGCCTCACCGTCACGCACTGCGACACGGCGGCGCAGCTGGCGGCGGCGATGGGCGGCGGCAAGCTGCCGGAGGAGGGTAGTGCGGCGTGGGAGGCGGCGGCGGCGGCGCACGTGGATAGCGACCTGCACTTTATCAAGGAGCTCATCCTGGGGTCGCCGGATGAGGCGCCTGACGGCTGGGTGTGGCGCGGCGCGGCGCGGCGCGGGTTGGGCGGGCGTGGCGGCGCCGCGGCCATGGCGTTCCTGTTTGACATTGTGGCCAACAAGCGCAACAGCATTGACGTGGACAAGCTGGACTACTTTGCGCGCGACTGCTCCATGCTCAACGTCGCCATCCCGTTTGACGCCGGCCGCCTCATGCGCTTCTCCCGCGTCGTGCACCTGCCCGACGGCGTGTCCACCATCGGCTTCGCCGCCAAGGAGGCGTGGAACGTGCACCAGCTGTTTGCGTCGCGGTACAGCCTACACAAACGCGCGTACCAGCACCGCGTGGCGCGCATCGCGGAGACCATGATGACCGAGGCGCTGCTGGCGGCGGATGACGTGGTGCGCGTGACGGGCACGGGCGGCGTGCAGCTGCGCATGTCAGAGACCATCCACGACATGGAGGCGTACACGCGGCTGTCTGACTACCTGCTGCGCGTCATCCTGCACAGCACTGACCCCGCGCTCGCGCCCGCGCGCACCCTCCTGCACCGCATCGAGTGCCGCGACCTGTACCCCTTCATTGCCGAGACGCTGTGGGTGCCAGGTGGTGAGAGCAAGCCTGGCGACGGCAGCGCCGCCGCCTGCTCGCCGACGGAGCCCTCCCCGCTGCCACTGCCGCCGCCGCTGCCGCCCGCGGCGCCGGCGGGGCACATTGAGCTGTCAGCCGCCACCACGGTTGCTGGCGTAAAGCGAGTGCGCGGCGGCGGCGGCGGCGGTGGCGGCGGCGATGCGTCGCAGGTGCCGCCCACGCCGCCATCCGAGGCCATCACACCAGAGCCGGTTGCAGCGGCGGCTGGTGGCGGCGGCGGCGGTGGTGGTGGTGGGAGCGGCGCGCACGGTGCAGCGCTGCTGCGTCGTATCTCTAGCATGGGGGCAGGGGATGCTGGTGCGCCGCCAGTGTATGCGCGGCGGCGGGCCATTCGGGAGCGTGACAGCGCGCGCATTACGCGCGAGCTGGTGACGCTGCATGCCGCGCTGCATGGCGACGCGGCGCGGCTGTCGGAGGACAACCTGCTGGTGGAGGTGATCTGCATCAACATGGGCGCGGGGTCGCGCAACCCGGTGGACGCCGTCACGTTCTTCCACACCGACAAGGTGACGGGGCAGGTGCTGGTGGGCCCCATCGGCCGCGACCAGATCTCTGCCTTTGTGCCGGCCGTGTTTGAGGAGCAGTACGTGCGGTTGTACGTGCGCAACAGCGCCGCCGCGCCGCAGGCGCGTGTAGCATTTGACGCCTGGTGCGCCGCGCGGCGCAGCGGCGTGCCCCTCCCCTTCTCACCGCCGCGCCCCGCTGCCAAGCGGTCCCGTACCACCTGCCACGCTGACGGCGGCGACGAGGGTGAAGGTGAGGATGCTGGCGGCGCCTGCGCGGGTGATCTGACGTTGCCGCTGGCGGGCGTCGGTGGCGCCGCCGCCGCCTGTGACGACGGCATACGGCCCACGGCCACGCAGCTCTTTGTAGCGCCGTGTGACATGCGCTAATTCAACAATGTGGTGATAACCATACCCATCGAAGGCAGCGTGACGGCAACGCACGCGCGCCAGCAGCGCAACCAGGCAGGCCCCTAGTGCGCAGAGGCAGCCGGCGCTGCTGCAGCCGGTGCGGCGACGTACAGGCCCAGCTCCTTCAGCACGCCGTACGTGGCGTCCTCCAGGTTGAGGGTGTACAGGTGCAGGCCGCGGTGGCCGGCGGCAATGAGGGCGCGGCACATGTCGGCGCCCACCCGCACGCCCAGCGCCTTCATGTCCGCCTCGCTGTCCTTGGCGGCCTCCACGGCGGCGGCCAGCGCCGGCGGCACGCGCGTCTTGCAGAACGCCACCATGCGCTTGAAGCCGGGCGCCGTGTTGATGAGCATGAGGCCGGGCATGATGGGCACGGTGATGCCGCGCGCGCGGCAGTCCTTCACAAACTGGATGAACACGGCGGTGTCAAAAAACATCTGCGTGATGATGATGGCCGCGCCCGCGTCCACCTTCGCCTTCAGGTACGCCAGCTCGTGCTCGTAGTCGGCGTCGTGGCACACCCAGTCGCCGTCCTCCAGCGTCACCAGCCGCGCCTTCTCGCTGTCCGTCAGCGCCGCGCCCGCCTCCACCTTCTTGATCACGTTGGGGTGGCCCTCCGGGTAGCCCGCCGTGGAGATGGTGAAGTAGTCGCCGTGCGTCGCCTTGATGTACTTGATGAGGTCCAGCGCGCACCCAAACCCGCCCTCCGTCGCCGTCCACGTCTCCGCGCCCTTCGGCGGGTCTGCATTGTTGGTTTGGTTGGGGGGGGGG
>Ga0066256_1001682_pt1 | contig 21092 bp, 16 predicted proteins | sample ThiBio_1000_biof_FD_87107 | JGI IMG/M metagenome (GOLD analysis project Ga0066256, IMG submission 87107) | Wastewater bioreactor microbial communities from Cape Town, South Africa - Thiocy_expt_1000_biof (version 2) | ecosystem: Engineered > Bioreactor > Thiocyanate-remediating >... | reverse complement strand
CTACACATCCGACAACGATTTTGCCGATCTCGATGGCCTGAGCGGCTTCGGCAATCTCGGCGTGGCCGGCGGCGACCTCACCTTCAATCTGGGTGACGATTTCTCGTTCAGCCTCGATGTCAAGGATCTCCTCAACAACTCCCTGAACGGTGACGGCAACGACGTCGGCTTCAGCCTGGTCCAGGCAAATCATCTGGCGGACCAGGACTATGCCTCCGGCATCAGCATGGAAAATAGCGGCGCCACCAACACCTTGAACGCATATGGCGGCACGGCCAATGGCGCAGAGGGTATTGACGCATCCGGCGAGTGCTGGACACCGGCGGCAAACATCAATGTCGGCGACGACATGACCGGTAGCAGCACTGCAAATGCCTCCGCCATCGTTGCTAATTCCGGCTTCCATCTGGAGCTGGTGCAGGGCGCCAACATGCTCAGCAACACTCTGGACTCGACGATCTCGGGTGGCGACTTGCACCATTTGGGCGAAGACACCGCAAGCTCCTGACCTATACCTCTCTGACGATAAAAGGCTGCACCGGTGCGCCCGGTGCAGCCACAGTAATTTGTGATGCCGGAAACGGCGCCGCAACGTTCGTCCGAGAGGGATCGGGCGGATCGTTGCGGGTATCCGGCCTCGCGCGTTCGTTGCGGAGGCTACCATGTATACCGAGAGCATTAACGAGATTATCGCGCATTTCATCGGCCTCTTCGAAAGTGAGGTCGAGATGGCGCGTATGCGTATTCGTTATCTTGGAGGCAGAGCCGATGAAGACAGCGTGAGGCTGCCGCCCAACGATGCTCCGGTCAGGCTTGACCCGCCGGGGCATGTGGAACTGAGCGATTATACGCCGGGTGTCAGTTACAGAGCGCCGCATTACGGTTTCCATATCGAGGTGCACACCGGCAAGCTGCTGACGCCCCGCCACCACGATCCCGACGACCTCACCGGATTTCACTTCCGCCATCGGATGACCTCCAGCCCCGATCTTCCGCCGGATCGCCTTCCCGTACAACACGAGCTGATCATTCACACCGGCCCCGGCTCCGCAATCACCCATGTCGTGCAGTCCAACCTGCTGCAGGATGACGACTATCTCGACATGACCGGCGGCCCGCGTCTCTTTTACGATCTTTCCTACGTCAATCAACGACTTGCCGAATACTGGCTGAAGGGCGACGCACTCAATCCCTTTTCCGATTTCCACCGCACCGATACCTATGAAGGGGTCAAGGCGCTGGCGGATCGCGCGCATGAAGCGATATCGCTGCTCGCCGAATCCGGCGTTTCCAGCCTTGGCACCGGCAACGATCAGGATTTCGTCGCCGCCGGCAAGGAACTCGACGCTAGCTGGGTCAATGGCAAGTCCACCACGGAAACCCTGAAGATGGACGAGGCCATGCCGGATCGTGGCATCGCCAAGCCGCACGAAGAGCCGGAAGGCGTCGAGGGATCGGCGTCGCAAATCGGTGGCGCTGAAAACAGCCTGACCGTCGCCGCCGGCGCCAATGTCCTCGCCAACGAGTTCTCGCTGGTCGACAGCGGCGTCATCTCGCCTGTCATGGCGGTGATGGGCAATTACCAGCAGGTGGATTCCATCGTCCAGACCTGGGTCTACAGCGACCAGGACAAGGTCGACGATATCTTCACCAAGCCGGCCGACCATCACGCGACGGTCGCCAACAACATCGCCACTTTCGCTCGCACTAGCTATGACTTGCCGCCGGCGACGGCCACGACCGAGGATGGAACGCCAGCGTTTCCCAGCGCCTGGCGCGTCAGCGTCATCAATGGCGACGTTTCCTTCGTCAACTGGACCGAGCAGTATCACTTCATGACCGACAATGACGTCATGACGGTCACGACGACGGGCTCCTCGGCAAGCGTGCTGACGGGCGGCAATGTCTCGCTCAATCTCGCCTCGTTTCTCGGCCTCAGCCTGCAATACGATCTGGTGATCGTCGGCGGCAATGTGCTCGACATGAACATGATTAGCCAGTTGGCGGTGCTCTATGACAACGACACCGTCAAGGCGGGCGCGGGCGCCGGGGCGGGCGCGACGGTCCAGACCAGCAACAATCTTCTGTGGAACGAGGCCTCCATACACAATGTCGGGCTGAACAACCGCTTCGACACGATGCCCGATTATGTATCCAAGGCGGTCCAGCACATCAACGATCGCAACGGGTCCCTGCCCGACGGCATGGCCTCGGATTCGCTGTTTGCCGGCAAGCAAGGGCTCAATGTGCTCTACATCACCGGCAATATCTTCAATATCAATTACATCCGCCAGACCAGCGTACTCGGCGATGCCGACCATGTGACCCAGGCGGCGTCTACGCTTCTCAAGAACAGCGCGGGCGCCAATGTCTCGATCGATACGGGCAGCAATGTCGTCGGCAACAGCGCCCATATCGTCGATTACGACAGCTTCGGCGCCAAGACCTATCTTGGCGGCCAGCTCTATTCCGATGCGGTTCTGATCCAGAGCGGCATCGTCGAGAACGACACGTCGATCGCGCATCTGATGACCGGCGGACTCGCCAACGAGCTCGTCGCATTCCTTCATGATGACGCCACCGGCAGCCACAGCACAGATGGAGTTTTCAATAGCGGTCACGACTGGTCCTGGGCATCGGCGCATCCCGCCGATGTCATGCAGACGGCGGTCGCCTGATATGAGTTTGGGTAGGAGTGAGTGGGATGAATTACGTGTTGAGAGGGACGGTTTCCTGGCAACCGCCCATGCGGCAGGACGCAGTCCGCCGGGGCGGCTCCGAAGGCGATGTGATGGATGCCTGCATCCAGGCCATCAATGACGCCGTCGAGGATTTTCTGACGACATCGCTGGCCAAACCGCCGCAAGATACCGACCTGCAAAAAGAAATTCAGGATACCGCCCCGCAATCAACCGCACTGGAAAGCGCTCCCCGGCTTGCCGAGCCGGCGATCCAGACAACCGCTCCCCTGATACCGGTTCCGGAAACCGTTGCCAAAGCGCCTGTCGCGCCTTCCAATCCCGCAACGGCGCGTGAAACGCCTGCTTCTCCCACCGATCCTGCCGCCCGCGTCGAGCCCGTTCCGAAGCAGGACCTGCCCTTCGTCAAGACCATCGACAGCGACAACGGGCCCGTGCGCGCCAATGAACGTCGCCCCTCGACAGGCGGCGGCGGCAATGGCCGCACGCCCGATTCCGGCGGTGGCGGCGGTGGCGGCGGCAATCCGAACCAGCAGGGCTTCCACAAGCGTAGCGAACCGGTCAACTTCGCCCGCAGCCTGCAGCAGGCGATGGCCGCCATTCGCCGCAACATGGCGGTGGTGATGATCTTCACCATCGCCATCAACGTGCTGCTGCTGGCGATCCCGATCTATTTGTTCCAGATTTCCGACCGTGTGCTGACCAGCCGCTCGATGGACACGCTGGTCATGTTGACGATCGCCGTCATCGGCGCTGTCCTGCTGCAGGCGTTCATGGATTCGGTGCGCCGCTTCATCCTGATGCGCACGGCAGTAGAACTGGAGGTTCAGCTCGGCGCACCGGTTCTGTCGGCGGCGGCGCGCGCCTCGCTGCACGGCAACGGCAAGGATTACCAGACGCTGCAGGATCTGCAGCAATTGCGTGCCTTCATCACCTCCGGCACGCTGATCGCCTTCCTCGATGCGCCATTGATGCCGCTGTTCATCGTCGTCGTCTACCTGGTGCATCCGCATCTGGGCATCATCATCATGGTGTGCTGCGTCACGCTGTTTCTCATCGCCTGGCTGAACCAGCGCTTCACCGCAAGGCAGTTCTCGGAGGCCAGCGGTTATGCCAGCCGCGCCAATTTCCATCTCGATTCGATGACCCGAAATTCGCAGATCATCAACGCCTTGGCGATGATACCGGAAGCCGTGAGGATGTGGGGGCAGGAAACGGCCGGTTCGTTGAAGGCTCATGTCCAGGCCCAGGATCGCAACATCATCTTTTCGGGTATCTCCAAGGGCTGCCGCATGGTCGCGCAGATCGCCCTGCTCGGCTGGGGCGCGCATTTGTCGCTCGCCGGCGAATTGACCGGTGGGATGGTGATCGCCGCCTCGATCATCTCCGGTCGCGCGCTGGCGCCGATCGAAGGCGCCATCGAGGGCTGGAACCAGTTCAACCGCTCCGCCGCCGCTTATGGCCGCATCAAGCAGTTGCTGCTCGGCTCGCCGCTGAACTTCGCCCGCCTGCGCCTGCCCAACCCGGAAGGACGGCTGGATGTGGAGCGCGTGCTGTTCGTACCGCCGCCGCAGAAGCGCGTGATCCTCAACGGCATTTCCTTCTCGCTGAAGAAAGGCGAGTCGCTGGCGATCATCGGCAATTCCGGTTCCGGCAAGACGACGCTCGGCAAGATGCTGGTCGGCTCGATCATGCCGACCTCGGGCAATGTCCGCCTCGACCTGATGGATCTGCGCAACTGGGACCAGCGTCAGTTCGGCGAAAGCATCGGCTACCTGCCGCAGGACGTGCAGCTTTTCCCGGGTACGATCAAGGCGAACATTTCACGCATGCGCGACGATATCGAGGACCGGCAGATCTTCGAGGCCGCGGGGCTGGCCGATGTGCACGAGCTGATCGCCGGCCTGCCGCAGGGATACGAGACCATCGTCACCGCCGATGGCTCGCCGCTTTCGGGCGGCCAGAAGCAGCGTATTGCGCTGGCCCGCGCCTTCTTCGGCGATCCGAAATTCGTGGTGCTCGACGAGCCCAACTCCAATCTCGACACGCAAGGGGAGGCGGCGCTCGCCCGCGCCCTGATGCATGCCAAGAAGCAGGGTATCACCACGGTCACGATCACCCAGCGCCCAGCGCTCCTGCAATGCGTCGACAAGATCCTGGTGCTGAAGGATGGCACCGTCGGCATGTTCGGCGAGCGGATGGAAGTGTTGAAGGCGCTTTCGGGCAATCGCGGACAGCAGCAGCAGGGCGGCGCAGAACCGCGCATAGGGGGTTGAAATGGTTTTCCGCAGCAAGAAGAAAAAGCCCGAGGACCAAAAACAGATCGAATGGTATGCCGAGGTGCCGCGCTCGATCCGTATCCATACGGTTGTCGGCCTCGGCGTCCTGTTCGCCTCCTTCGGCGGTTTCGGCTTCTGGGCCGCGACCGCGCCGCTCGCCTCGGCGATCATCGCCCAGGGAAGCTTCGTCGCCACCGGCAACAACAAGATCGTCCAGCATCTGGAAGGCGGGATCATCAAGGAAATGATGGTCAGCGAAGGCGACAGCGTCAAGGAAGGCGATGTGCTGCTGACCCTCGACCCGACGGCTGCGCTCGCCAACGAGCGCGCCTACAAGCTGCGGCGGCTGCGCCTTGAGGCGATCGTCGCCCGGCTGCGTGCCGAAGCGCAGGGCGAGACGACCTTCAAGATTCCCGATATCGTCATGGACGAAGCCCAGGATCCGGATATCCATGCGATCATCCAGAGCCAGAACGTCGTCTTCCACAGCAAGCGGATCAAGCTGGAGGAACAGCTCAATCTCATCGACAAGAACATCAAGTCGCTGGAATTCCGGTATTCCGGTTATGAGGGGCAAAAGGCTGCCTTCGACCGCCAGCTGGCGCTGTTGACGGAGGAGCGCGATTCCAAGACCAAGCTCGCCGCGCAAGGGATCATCCGCAAGACCGACATGCTGGCGCTGGAGCGCGCCATCGCCGACGCCATGGGTGACATCGCACGGCTCAGCGGCGAAATGAACCAGAGCGAAGCGGAAATCGCCCGTTTCCGCCAGGAAGCCGTCATCGCCACCAATGCCAATCGCCAGGCGGCTCTGGACGCGCTGGAATCGGCCGAGGCCGATCTCGACAGCGTGCGCGAACAGGTGCGCGAGGCATCGGAAGTGCTGGATCGCACCACCATCCGCTCACCGGTGACCGGCACGGTGATCCGATCCTACTATCACACCGCCGGCGGCGTCATCACCACCGGCAAGCCGATCATGGAGATCCTCCCAGCCCATGTGCCGCTGATCCTCGAAGCGCAGGTGCTGCGCACCTCCATCGATCAGTTGCACCAGGGCCAGCCCGCCGCGATCCGGCTTTCGGCGCTCAACCGGCGCACGACGCCGGTGCTGAACGGGACGGTGTTCTACGTCTCAGCCGACAGTGTCGAGGAAGCGTCCGGCATGTCGGTCAAGGACGTCTATATCGTGCGCGTGCAGGTCTCCGACGACGAGATCGCCCGCGTCCACGGCTTTCATCCGGTGCCGGGCATGCCCGCCGACGTGCTGATCCAGACCTCGGAGCGCACTTTTTTCGAATATCTCACCAAGCCGATCACCGACAGCATGTCGCGCGCCTTCAAGGAGCGGTGAGATCCTTGTGGGGCGCTCGACCCTCGAGCGCCCGCTTTTCCTGCGACATCGCAATCCCGGACTTTCCCGAGGAATTGCGGTATGATGGCGGCCTGTCGCAGGGTCGGGAGGCTTCAGCATGGCGGCGATGTCGGACGTATTGCTTCGGGTCGGACGACTGAATTACGTCTGGACCAACACCGAAAGCCTGCTGATCTACCTGATCGCGCACCTGTTGCGGGTGGACAAGGAAGCCGCGATCGTCGTCTTCCTGACGCTGAACACCACCCGAGCCCGCATCGACCTGATCGAGCGGCTTGCCAAGCTTGCCGCAACTCCGCCTGGAGATCGCAAGGCGATCCTGTCGTTGATGACCCGTCTTAAGAAAGAAGCGAAGACCCGCAACAAATACAATCACTGCATCTATGCTTTCGACGAGAAGGGCGAGATCCTCAGCACCCAGCTCATGCGCCTGGTCGAGGACGACAAGCATGTGCATTACGGCAAAGTCGAAAAGATGGACCAGCGCGAGATCGACCATCTCGAAAAATCCATTGCCGGCATCGTCGATATCAGCAACGCTATGTGGAGCTTTATCCGCGCCAGCGAGCATGTTTCGGGCGCGCTTTGAAGGGTGTTCTTAGCAGCTGCTAATCGGCGATACGGTAGGGCAGGGCGCCGCGCAGCGTATGGTCGATGGTCAGCTTGTGCTTGAGCGGCGGCACGGCGCGGCTGGCGCAGTTCATGCGCTCGCAGATGCGACAGGAAATACCGATGGGATCGAAGGCCGCCCGGTTCGACAGGTCGAGATCGTCGGCATAGACGAAACTGTCGGCATAGGAAATCTCGCAGCCCAGCGCGATGGCGTAGTGCGGCCGCGGCGCGCCGAAACCGCCGCTACCCTTGGTGATCTGCGTCGCAAGGCAGAGATAGCGCACGCCGTCCGGCGTCTCGGCGAGCTGGCGGATCATTCGCCCCGGCGACTCGAAGGCCTGATGCGCATTCCAGAGCGGGCAGGCCGCGCCGAAGCGGGCGAATTGCAGCTTGGCAGCGCTGTGGCGCTTGGTGATGTTGCCGGCCCGGTCGATGCGGGCGAAGAAGATCGGAATTCCCTTGGCGCCTGGCCTTTGCAGGGTGCTCAGGCGATGGCAGACCTGCTCCAGCGACGCGCCGAAGCGGGCGGCGAGCAATTCGAGATCGTGGCGCAATTCGCGCGCCGCCTTGAGGAAGGTCTGGTAGGGCAGGATGAGCGCGCCGGCGAAATAATTGTGCAGGCCGATGCGACAGATCTCCACCGCTTCCTCCGTGCGGAACCCGGCGGCGGCGGCCACGGCATCGATCTCGCGGCCGGCATGAAGCTGGGCGATCTGCAGCGCGATCTGGAAATCGCGGGTCGAAGCCGGCGCATAAGGGTTCAAGGTCAGGATGCGCGCCTTGGGATCGTAGCGGCGCACCTCCTCGCTGCCCGGTGCGCCGCGCACCACCCGCACCCCGTATTGCCGCTCCAGATAGCTGGCGAGCAAGCCATGGCTATCGCCATCGCCAAGGTTCAGCGCCGCCGCCAGCCGCTCGGCCAGCGTGTCGATCTCGTGGATGTAATTGTCGACGAAGTGGAAGAAGTCGCGCACTTCCTCGTAGGGCGTGGTCTCGGCCAGCGCCGAACGGCCGATGGTGTCGTCGAAGCTCGCCAGCCGCTCGCTATTGCGGCGATAGGCCTGATGCACCTGGATCAAGGCATGGGCGAGGCCCGGTGCATTCTGGGTCACGAGCTTCAATTCCTGCAGGCTCGGGTTATAGGTTTCGAACAGCGGGTCGCTCAGGGCTTCCGAGAGCGCCGAAAGCAGACGGTTATTCTCGCCGGAGGAGAGGGCGGCGATATCCACCTGGCATTTTTCCGCCAGCGCCAGCAGCACGGCGGCGGAGACGGGGCGCTGGTTATTCTCGATCTGGTTGAGATAGCTGGTGGAAATGCCGATGCGCTCGGCGAACTGGCTTTGCGTGGCGCGCTGGCCCTCGCGCAATTCGCGCACCTTGCGGCCGATGAAAAGTTTTCCGATCGCCATGACTCACCGCGTTCGCAAGTTTGCAATTTTGCATTTGCATATTTGTAACTTATGCAGATGCGCGCGTTCAAGCATTTTATTCATCCCATAAACGGCGTAATCGACAATGCGACGATTTCGATTGCCAGACAGGGAGGACCTTCCATGCGCGCCATTCTCGCCGAACTGGAAGCAAGACGCGCCGAGGCGCGATTGGGCGGCGGCCAGCGCCGCATCGATGCCCAGCACGCCAAGGGCAAGCTGACGGCGCGCGAGCGCATCGACGTGCTTTTGGATGAAGGTTCCTTCGAGGAATACGACATGTACGTCACCCATCGGGCGACGGAATTCGGCATGGCGAGCCAGAAGGTCGCCGGCGACGGCGTCGTCACCGGCTGGGGCACGATCAACGGCCGCCAGGTCTATGTCTTCTCCCAGGATTTCACCGTTCTCGGCGGCTCCTTGTCGGAAACCCATGCGCAGAAAATCTGCAAGATCATGGACATGGCGGTGCGCAACGGCGCGCCGGTCATCGGCCTCAACGATTCGGGTGGCGCCCGCATCCAGGAAGGCGTGGATTCGCTGGCCGGATATGCGGACGTGTTCAAGCGCAATGTCGAGGCCTCCGGCGTCGTGCCGCAGATCTCGGTGATCATGGGGCCCTGCGCCGGCGGCGCGGTCTATTCGCCCGCGATGACCGATTTCATCTTCATGGTGCGCGATAGCTCCTACATGTTCGTCACCGGCCCGGATGTGGTGAAGACGGTCACCAACGAGATCGTCACGGCCGAAGAACTGGGCGGCGCCTCCACCCATACGAAAAAATCCTCGGTCGCCGATGGCGCCTACGAAAACGACATCGAGACGCTGGAGCAGGTGCGGGCCCTGTTCGACTACCTGCCCCTCAACAACCGCCAGAAGCCGCCGCTGCGTCCCTTCCACGACGATCCGGCCCGGCTGGAAAACCGGCTGGACACGCTGATCCCCGACAGCTCCAACAAGCCCTACGACATGAAGGAGCTGATTACGGCCGTCGCCGACGAGAGCGAGTTCTTCGAGATACAGGAAGCCTTCGCCCGCAACATCATCACCGGTTTCATCCGCATCGAGGGCGAGACGGTCGGTATCGTCGCCAACCAGCCGATGGTGCTGGCCGGTTGCCTCGATATCGATGCCTCGCGCAAGGCGGCGCGTTTCGTGCGCTTCTGCGATGCCTTCAACATCCCGATCCTGACGCTGGTCGATGTTCCGGGCTTCCTGCCGGGCACCGCGCAGGAATATGGCGGCGTCATCAAGCACGGCGCCAAGCTGTTGTTCGCCTATAGCCAGGCGACGGTGCCGATGGTGACCCTGATCACCCGAAAAGCCTATGGCGGCGCTTATGACGTCATGGCTTCCAAGCATATCGGCGCCGACGTCAACTATGCCTGGCCGACTGCTGAAATCGCCGTCATGGGCGCCAAGGGCGCTGCCGAAATTCTCTATCGCTCGGAACTCGGCGATGCCGAGAAGATCGCCGCGCGCACGAGGGAATACGAGGAACGCTTCGCCAATCCTTTCGTCGCCGCCGAACGCGGCTTCATCGACGAGGTGATCATGCCGCATTCCTCCCGCCGTCGCATCGCCCGCGCTTTCGCCTCACTGCGCAACAAGCAGGTGGAAACGCGCTGGAAGAAGCACGATACGATTCCGCTCTGAAGGCTGAAAGCGATGTCCAGGACGAGAAAGCCGGAAATGACGCCCGAAGAAGCCCGCAAGGATCATTGGCGCATGTTGCGCTTCATGGTGCTGCATGCAGCCATCGGCAGCTTTATCGGCGCGGCGGCGGCGGCCGCCCTCATCCTGCTCGATCTCGGCGGCATCGGCACGCGCATTTCCCACGATGCGAACCCGATCGTGCCGGTTCTGCTGATCGTCGTGCCCTTCGCTTCGATTTTCGGCGGTGCGGCGACAGCCTCGGCGCTGCTGCTGATGCCCTATGAAAAGAAGTATAAAGATTAAAGCACGGGGACTGGAAAACACCTGATGTTCAAGAAAATCCTGATTGCCAATCGCGGTGAAATCGCCTGCCGCGTCATCAAGACGGCGAAGAAGCTCGGCATCGCCACCGTCGCCGTCTATTCCGATGCCGATCGGGATGCGCTGCATGTGCGCATGGCGGACGAGGCCGTGCATATCGGCCCGGCGCCGTCGTCGCAGTCCTATATCGTCATCGACCGGATCATCGACGCCATCCGCAAGACCGGCGCCGATGCGGTGCATCCGGGCTACGGTTTCCTCTCGGAAAACGCCGCCTTCGCAAAGGCATTGGAAAAGGAAGGTGTCGCCTTCATCGGCCCGCCGGTCGGCGCGATCCAGGCCATGGGCGACAAGATCACCTCGAAGAAGATCGCGGCGCAAGCCGGCGTGTCGACCGTGCCCGGCCATATGGGCCTGATCGAGGATGCCGAGGAGGCGGTGAAGATCGCCGGCCAGATCGGCTATCCCGTCATGATCAAGGCCTCGGCCGGCGGCGGCGGCAAGGGCATGCGCATCGCCTGGAACGACCAGGAGGCCCGCGAAGGTTTTCAATCCTCCCGCAACGAGGCCAAATCCTCTTTCGGCGACGACCGCATCTTCATCGAGAAATTCGTCACCGAGCCGCGCCATATCGAAATCCAGGTGCTCGGCGACAAGCATGGCACCGTGCTTTATCTCGGCGAACGCGAATGCTCGATCCAGCGCCGGAACCAGAAGGTCATCGAGGAAGCGCCGTCGCCTTTCCTCGACGAGACGACCCGCAAGGCCATGGGCGAACAGGCCGTGGCGCTCGCTAAAGCCGTCGGCTATCATTCCGCCGGCACCGTGGAGTTCATCGTCGACGGCAAGGCGAACAAGTTCTACTTCCTCGAAATGAACACCCGCCTGCAGGTCGAACATCCGGTGACCGAGCTGATCACCGGCATCGATCTGGTCGAGCAGATGATCCGCGTTGCCGCCGGCGAAAAGCTGTCTTTCGGGCAGAGCGATGTGAAGCTGAACGGCTGGGCCATCGAAAGCCGCCTCTATGCCGAGGATCCGTTCCGCAACTTCCTGCCCTCCATCGGCCGGCTGACGCGGTATCGCCCGCCGGTCGAGGGCAAGCAGGCCGACGGGACGGTGGTGCGCAACGATACCGGCGTCTTCGAAGGCGGCGAGATCTCGATGTATTACGATCCGATGATCGCAAAACTCTGCACCTGGGCACCTGATCGAATCACCGCCATCGACGCCATGCGCGGCGCGCTCGACGATTTCGAGGTGGATGGCATCGGCCATAACCTGCCCTTCCTCTCCGCCGTCATGGGGCAGGAGCGTTTCCGCTCCGGCCGCCTGACAACCGCCTACATTGCCGAGGAATTCCCTGATGGCTTTACCGGCGTCGAGCCGGAAGCCGATGCGGCCCGCAAGCTGGCGGCCATCGCGGCGGTCATCAATCTGACGCTGCAGAAGCGCGCCGTGCAGATCTCCGGCACCATCGGCAATCATCGCCGGGTGATCGGCAGCGACTGGGTGGTGACGCTGAACGGCGAGGAATTCCCGGTCTCCGTCGCCACCAGCGAGGACGGCACCGCCATCCGCTTCGCCGATGGCGGCAAGGCGACCGTCGCCGGTGGCTGGCTGCCCGGTCAGGCGCATACGCATTTCACCGTCGACGGTGCGGTGATGGGCGTCAAGATCAACCGGGCCGGCACCGGGTTTCGCCTGCGCTGGCGCGGCATGGATGTCACCGCCCATGTCCGCAGCCCGCGCGTTGCGGAACTGGCGCGGCTGATGCCGGTCAAATTGCCGCCGGATACGTCGCGGATGCTGCTCTGCCCGATGCCGGGCGTCATCACCTCGATTGCCGTTTCCGTCGGCGAACAGGTGGAGGCGGGACAGGCGCTGGCGACCGTCGAGGCGATGAAGATGGAAAACATCCTGCGCGCCGAAAAGCGGGCCGTGGTCAAGCGCATCGCCGCCGAGCCCGGCCAGAGCCTTGCCGTCGACGAGCTGATCATCGAATTCGAATGAGGCCGGCGGGCGGCGCTGCCGCTCCCCAAAACTTTCAATGGAATGAAGAGGAGCCGGCGATGTCGGAAAAGACCCTGAAGGACTGGGAAAGCCTGGCCGAGAAGGAATTGAAGCGCGCGCCGGAAACGCTGACCTGGCACACGCCCGAGGGCATCGACGTCAAGCCGCTCTATACGGCCGAGGATCTCGACGGCATCGGCCATCTGGATTCCCTGCCGGGTTTTGCGCCCTTCCTGCGCGGGCCGCGCGCCACCATGTATGCCGGACGCCCCTGGACGATCCGCCAATATGCCGGCTTCTCGACGGCCGAGGAATCCAACGCCTTCTACCGCCGCAACCTCGCGGCCGGCCAGAAGGGCCTGTCGGTCGCCTTCGACCTCGCCACCCATCGCGGTTATGACAGCGACCATCCGCGCGTCGAAGGCGATGTCGGCAAGGCGGGCGTCGCCATCGACAGCGTCGAGGACATGAAGATCCTGTTCGACGGCATTCCGTTGAAAGAGATGTCCGTCTCGATGACCATGAACGGCGCGGTCATCCCGATCCTCGCCAATTTCATCGTCGCCGGCGAAGAGCAGGGGTGTCCGCGTGGCGAACTCTCCGGCACCATCCAGAACGACATCCTCAAGGAGTTCATGGTCCGCAACACCTATATCTATCCGCCCGAGCCCTCGATGCGGATCGTTGCCGACATCATCGAATATACCTCGAAGGAGATGCCGAAGTTCAATTCGATCTCGATTTCCGGCTATCACATGCAGGAAGCCGGCGCGACGCTGGTGCAGGAACTCGCCTTCACGCTGGCCGACGGGCGCGAATATGTGCGCGCGGCCCTCACCAAGGGCCTGAATGTCGACGATTTCGCCGGCCGCCTGTCCTTCTTCTTCGCCATCGGCATGAATTTCTTCATGGAAGCGGCCAAGCTGCGCGCCGCCCGCCTGCTCTGGTCGCGGATCATGGAGGAATTCCAGCCGAAAAAGGCATCCTCGCTGATGCTGCGCACCCATTGCCAGACCTCGGGCGTTTCGCTGCAGGAGCAGGATCCCTATAACAACGTCATCCGCACTGCCTATGAGGCGCTGTCGGCGGCCCTCGGCGGCACGCAATCGCTGCACACCAATGCACTGGACGAGGCCATTGCGCTCCCGACCGATTTCTCGGCTCGCATCGCCCGCAACACTCAGCTCATCCTCCAGCACGAGACCGGCGTCACCAAGGTGGTCGATCCGCTTGCCGGCTCCTATTACGTCGAAAGCCTGACCAACGAACTCGCCGAAAAGGCCTGGGCGCTGATCGAAGAGGTCGAGACGATGGGCGGCATGACCAAGGCGGTCGCGGAAGGCTTGCCGAAGCGGATGATCGAGGAGGCAGCCACCCGCCGCCAGGCCGCTATCGACCGCGGCGAAGAGGTCATCGTCGGCGTCAACAAATACCGGCTGGAAACCGAGGAACAGCTCGATATCCTCGAAGTCGACAACACCGCCGTTCGCAGCGCCCAGATCCGCCGCATCGAGGATACCAAACGCCGGCGCGATTCCCGCGCGGTCGCGGCGGCGCTGGAGGCACTGACACAGGTGGCGAAAAGCGGCGAGGGCAACCTGCTCGCCGCCGCCGTCGAGGCTGCGCGCGCCCGCGCCACGGTCGGCGAAATCTCCGACGCCATGCGCGCCGTCTTTGCCGATCACTCCGCCGTTCCCGTCGTGGTCAGCGATGTCTATGGCGATGCCTATCGCGACGATCCCGAATACACCAACCTCGTCTCGCGCATCGGCGAGATGAAGACGGCGCTGACCCGCAAGCCGAAGATCATGGTCGCCAAGCTCGGCCAGGACGGCCACGATCGCGGCGCCAAGATCATCGCCTCGGCCTTCGGCGATCTCGGTTTCGAGGTGCTGGCCGGGCCGCTGTTCCAGACGCCGGAAGAAGCGGCCGACCTCGCCATCGCCGAAAAGGTGCATGTCGTCGGCATGTCGTCGCTCGCCGCCGGCCACAAGACGCTGGCGCCGCAACTCATCGAAGCTTTGAAGGCCAGAGGAGCCGCAAACATCATCGTGGTTGTCGGCGGTGTCATCCCGCGTCAGGATTACGACTTCCTGCTCGACCACGGCGTCGCAGCCGTCTTCGGCCCCGGAACCAATGTCATGGAAGCGGCCCGCGCCGTGCTCGACATCATGCAGGGCCGGCTGCGCAACGCCTGAAGAAAAGGGAGGGCATTGCCCTCCCTTTTTTATAGAACCGTGCGAACCTTCCATAGTTCCGGGAACAACTCCACCTCCAGCATCCGCCGCAGGTAGGAGACGCCGGCTGTGCCGCCGGTGCCGCGCTTGAGGCCGATGATGCGTTCGACCGTGGTGACGTGGTTGAAGCGCCAGCGGCGGAAATAATCCTCGAAGTCGATCAGCTTTTCAGCGAGTTCATAAAGCGCCCAGTATTTGGTCGGGTCGCGATAGACTTCGCGCCAGGCCGACAATACGGTTTCGCTTTCCTCGCGGGTGCTGCCGATCGTGCCTATGGCTTCCGCCGGAATGTCGAAGCCGTTGCGGCCGAGCAGCATCAGAGCTTCCTGATAGAGGCTCGGCTGGTCGAGGATCGCCTGAAGCTTTTCGGTGATGCCGGCGTCGTGCTCATGCGGCTTCAGCATCACCAGATTGCGGTTGCCAGCCAGGAATTCGATGGCGCGATATTGCCACGACTGGAATCCGGAGGACTGGCCGAGCGCATCGCGAAACGTGGTGTATTCGCTCGGCGTCATCGTGCGCAGCACGTCCCAGGCGCTATTGAGCTGTTCGAAGATACGCGCGACGCGGGTCAGCATCTTGAAGGCCGGCTGCAATTCGTCGGCGCGCACCGCCCGACAGGCGGCGCGGATCTCGTGGATCGCCAGTTTCATCCACAATTCCGAGGTCTGGTGCTGGATGATGAACAGCGGTTCGTCATGGGCATCCGACAACGGCGACTGGGCATCCAGCACCTTGTCGAGCCTGAGATAGTCTGAATAGGACATTTTTTCGCGGAAATTCAGTTCCGCGCCATCGGGGTGGGGATCGCGGCCGGTCATGTCACCTTGCTCTTCTTCAGGAATTCGGGACGGTTCCAAAGCTCTTCTTTTATAACGCGCTCCAGAACGGCGGCGGCGGCCTTCACCTCTTCGAAACCGATATAGAGCGGCGTGAAGCCGAAGCGGATGATATCGGGCGCGCGGAAATCGCCGATGACGTTGTTGGCGATCAGCGCCTGCATGACGGCATAGCCTTCGCCGTGGCGGAAGGAAACCTGCGAGCCGCGCCTCAGACCGTCCCGCGGCGAGGCGAGCACCAGATCCGGGCAGCGCGCCTCGACTTCCTCAACGAACAGGTCGCAGAGCGCAATCGAGCGTTCACGCACCGCCTGCATGTCGACGCCGTCCCATGCATCGAGGCCGGCTTCGAGCGCCAGCATCGACAACATCGGCGGCGTGCCGGCGCGCATGCGCTCGATGGACGCGCCGGGGCGGTAGTCGAGATCGAACAGGAACGGCGCCTCATGGCCGAGCCAACCGGAAATGGCCGGCTGCACCTTGTCCTGCAGGTCCGGGCGGACATAGATGAAGGCTGGGGCGCCGGGGCCGCCGTTCAGGTATTTATAGCCGCAACCGATGGCGAAATCCGCACCGGCGCCGGTGAGATCGACGGGAATGGCGCCGGCCGAATGGGCGAGATCCCAGATGGTGACGACGCCAGCGGCCTTTGCTTTCGCGGTCAGCGCCTTCATGTCATGCAGCCGCCCGGTCGCGTAATCGACCTCGGTCAGCATCAGCACGGCGACACTGTCGTCGATAGCCGCTTCCACCTCTTCGGGGGCGACGACCTTCAGGCTGTGCCCTTTGTCGACGGTGCGGATGACGCCGTCGGCAATATAAAGGTCGCTCGGGAAATTGCCGCGATCCGACAGGATCGTCCGGCGGCCGTCAACGGCCAGCGACAAGGCCGCCGTCAGCACCTTGAACAGGTTGACGGAGGTGGAATCGGCCGCGATGACCGAGCCGGCGGGGGCGCCGACCAGCCGGCCGATGCGGTCACCGACGCGATTGGGCAGGTCGATCCAGCCGGCTGTGTTCCAGGCGCGGATCAACTGATTACCCCAGTTGTCCTTGATTTCGCTCGCCAGGCGGGTGCGCACGGAGGTTGTCAGCGGTCCAAGCGAATTGCCGTCCAGATAGATCACCCCTTCGGGGATCTCGAACAGAGCCTTGGTGCGTTGGAAAATATCGGTCATGATGCGGTCGCGTTCTTTCTCAACTGGAAGCGCTGGATCTTGCCGGTTTCGGTCTTCGGCAGGCTGTCGACATAGTGGATCGCCCGCGGATACTTATAGGGGGCGATAGTGGCCTTGACGTGGGCCTGCAGCTTCAGCGTCATCATCTCGTCGCCAGAAACGCCCGGAACCAGCACCACGTAAGCGGCGACGATCTGCCCGCGCGCCTCGTCGGCCATGCCGATGACGGCGCATTCGGCGACGTCGTCATGGGCAAGCAGTGCCGCCTCTACCTCCGGCCCGGCAATATTATAGCCGGCGGAGATGATCATGTCGTCGGCGCGGGCGGCGAAATGGAAATGGCCGTCCTCGTCCTGGTAGAAGGCATCGCCCGTCAGGTTCCAGCCCTGCTTGACGTAGTCCTTCTGGCGCTCGTCGGCGAGGTAACGGCAGCCGGTGGGACCACGCACCGCCAGCTTGCCGATCGTGCCGCGCGGCACCTCGTTCATCTGGTCGTCGACGATGCGGGCTTCATAACCCTTGACCGGCAGGCCGGTGGAGCCGGCGGCGCGGTCATCCAGGCGGTTGGAAATGAAGACATGCAGCATTTCGGTGGAGCCGATGCCGTCGAGGATCGGCTTGCCGGTCTTTTCCACCCAGCTGTCATAGACGGGCGGCGGCAGCGTCTCGCCGGCCGAGACGGCGATGCGCAGCGACGAGAGATCGGCACCCTGGTCCATCGCCGCCAGCATGGCGCGATAGGCGGTAGGGGCGGTGAAGCTGATCGTCGCCTTGTAGGTCTCGATGATCTTGACCATGTTCGGCGGCGTCGCCTGCTCCAGCAGGGCGGCCGCAGCGCCGAAGCGCAATGGGAAAATCGCCAGCCCCCCGAGGCCGAAGGTGAAGGCGATCGGCGGCGAACCGACGAACACGTCGTCCGGCTGCACGTTCAGCACGTCCTTGGCATAGGCGTCGGCGATGATCAGCAGGTCGCGATGGAAATGCATCGTCGCCTTCGGCACGCCGGTTGTCCCCGAGGTGAAGCCGAGCAGGGCGACATCGTCGCGGCCGGTCTTCACCGCCTCGAATTTCACCGGCTTGTCGAGCGCGATCCGATCCAGCTCGGCGTCGTGATTGGCGCTGCCGTCGAAGCCGACGACCTGCTTGAGGAAGTCGTTGTCCTTGGCGCAAAGCACCAGTTCCTCGATGATGCGCGTATCGCACAGCGCAAGGCTGATTTCGGCCTTGTCGATGATCTTCTTGAGTTCGCCGGCACGCAGCATCGGCATGGTGTTGACGACGACGGCGCCCGCCTTGGTCGCGGCCAGCCAGCAGGCGATCATCGCCGGATTGTTGGCCGAGCGGATCAGGATGCGGTTGCCCGGCTTGACGCCGTAATCCTCGACCAGAGCATGAGCGAGCCGGTTGCTCCAGTCCGTCAGCTCCTTGTAGGTGCGGCGGCGACCGTTGCCGATCAGGGCTGTATTGTCGCCGAAACCCTTGTCTACCATGCGGTCGGTGAATTCGACGGCGGCGTTCAGATAATCCGGATAGTCATAACCGTCGAGGAGGAATTCCGGCCATTCCTCGCGTGGCGGAAGGTTATCGCGCGTGAAAGTGTCGACATGCGCCGAAGGGCTCAACATGGTTGATCGTTCCCCTTTTTATGGGGCAATCCCGGCCGGAACCGCTTGTGCGGCTTGCGTCCGACGACTGCCAATACTCTGTTCCCTATGGGCGCAGGTTACACCAGCCGAAATCTATTTCAAGTTTAAAATATTTATCGATCCGACGTCATTTGTTGGCGAAACGCCTGCGCTAAAACATGTCGCGCAAAAGTGTGCAGCGGCTTTGCGACAACGACATGCGAAAATAAAAGACCTGAAGCGCAAGGAGCGAATCCGGAAGATCGCGACGCGCTTTAGCGGTTGCGCTCGTCCGGTCGCGTCAGAATGAAGGTAGCGCTGCCAGCCATGAGAAGCGCAACCAGGATCGCAGCCAGTGGGCCGGGATGGCGGCCGAACCAGTAGGCGGCATAGCTTGCCGCCATGAGCAGGCAGGCCATCGTCTTCGCCCTGCGGCTGATCGCGCCGCGCTCTCGCCAGTCGCGCAAGGGTGGGCCGAAGATCCTGTGGTAGAGCAACCAGGCTTCGAGGCGTGGCGACGAGCGGGCGAAAGCCCAGGCCGCCAGCAACAGGAACGGCGTCGTCGGCAACACAGGCAGGAAGGCGCCGATGATGCCGACGACGACCATCGACCAACCGAAAGCGAGATAGACGAACCGCATGAAAGGCGCCGGGCGCCAGACCTTTCTCCGGCTCCGGGACCGGTTATCCAAGCGTTGCCGGATAGCCGGCATCGTCCAGAGACTTAAGAATTTTCGCGCTTTCGGCAAGGGTTTCGATGCGCACCGTCCTGGTCGCCAGATCGGTGGAGACGGTGGCGGCGGTGTCGACCTCCTTGACGGCTTCGGTGATCGCCTTGACGCAGTGGCCGCAGGACATGTCGGGAACGGAAAGTGTCAGCATGGCTTCCTCGCATCTTCTGGAATAACAGGGCGCCACCCTTATGAAGCTTCCTGCCACTGGAAGGTCAATCCTGTTTGCGAAAAATTCAGAAGCATCAAAAATGCCATTGACCTTCCCGTGACTGGAAGGTCTAGACCCATGCGAATTGGAAAAATACCGAGTGAGGACCAGAAGCATGACGGCTCTGAAACGCATCAACCTTCCCGTCGAAGGCATGACCTGCGCCTCCTGCGTGCGCCGGGTCGAAAACGCCATACGCAAGCTGCCGGACGTAAAAGAGGTGTCCGTGAACCTTGCCACCGAATCGGCTGAGGTGAGCCTGGTGCCGTCGGCAGAAATGACGCCAGTGGTCGAGGCGATCCGCAAGGCGGGCTATGATGTCCCGGCAAGCGTGGTGGATCTGGAAATCGAGGGCATGACCTGCGCCTCCTGCGTACGCCGGGTGGAAAAGGCGCTGAACGACGTACCAGGTGTTTCGGCGGCAAGCGTCAATCTCGCCAGCGAGCGCGCCCATGTCGAAGGCCTCGGCACGCTGCCGGCCGGTGCATTGATTGCCGCCGTGCGCAAGGTCGGTTATCAGGCGCGACTGGTCACCAAGGCCGCCGACGCCGGGACGGAGAACCGCGACCGGCACCTGGCGGCGCTGCGCCGTGACGCCATCGTCGCGGCGATCCTGACCGCGCCTGTCTTCGTGCTCGAAATGGGCTCGCACCTCTTCATGTCCTTCCACCATTGGCTGGCCATGACCTTCGGGCAGCAGACGATCTATGTGATCTCGTTCCTGCTCGCGACGCTGGTGCAGTTCGGCCCGGGCCTGCGCTTCTATCGTCACGGCATTCCGGCATTGCTGCGGCTGGCCCCCGACATGAATTCGCTTGTCGCCATCGGCTCGACCGCCGCCTGGGCCTATTCGACCGTTGCCACCTTCTTTCCGCAATTGATGCCGGCCGGCACGGCGAATGTCTATTTCGAATCCGCCGCCGTCATCGTTACCCTCGTCCTGTTCGGCCGCTATCTCGAAGCCCGCGCCAAGGGGCAGGCGGGCGATGCCATCCGCAAGCTGCTGGATCTCAGCCCGCGCACCGCCCGCGTCGCGCGCGACGGCACCTTAGTGGACGTGCCTGTCGACGAGGTGATGGCGGGCGATATGCTCGAAGCGCGTCCCGGCGAGCGCATCGCCGTGGATGGGACCGTCCTCGACGGCAATTCGCATGTCGATGAATCGATGATTTCGGGCGAGCCGATCCCGGTCGAAAAGCGGGAAGGTTCGGCCCTGCTCGCCGGCACCATCAACGGCCAGGGCAGCCTGCGCTACAGGGCGACAAAGGTCGGCGCGGAAACGCTGCTGGCGCAGATCGTGCGCATGGTCGAGCAGGCGCAAGGCGCGAAACTGCCGATCCAATCGCTGCTCGACCGGGTGACGGCGGTATTCGTGCCCGTGGTCATCGGCGTCGCGCTGCTGACCTTTGTGGCATGGATGCTCGCCGGTCCGGAAAACGCGTTTGGCGTCGCGCTGGTCCATGCCGTTTCGGTGCTGATCATCGCCTGCCCCTGCGCCATGGGCCTGGCGACGCCGGCCTCGATCATGGTGGCGACCGGCCGCGCCGCCGAAATGGGCATCCTGTTCCGCCGCGGCGAAGCCCTGCAAACACTGAAGGACGCCCGCACCGTCGCGCTGGACAAGACCGGCACCCTGACCAAGGGCCATCCGGAACTCACCGATCTCATCCCACTGCCTGGTTTCGAGCGCGACGAAATCCTGCGGCTGACGGCCTCGGCCGAAGCGCGTTCCGAACATCCGGTCGCCGCCGCCATCGTCACGGCTGCGACAGGGCAAGGCCTTGCCCTGTCGCCGGCAACCGATTTCCACACCGAAACCGGGCTCGGTATCGTCGCCACGGTCGAGGGCCATGCCGTGCTCGTCGGCGCCGACCGCTTCATGACCG
>Ga0066256_1002378_pt1 | contig 21100 bp, 8 predicted proteins | sample ThiBio_1000_biof_FD_87107 | JGI IMG/M metagenome (GOLD analysis project Ga0066256, IMG submission 87107) | Wastewater bioreactor microbial communities from Cape Town, South Africa - Thiocy_expt_1000_biof (version 2) | ecosystem: Engineered > Bioreactor > Thiocyanate-remediating >... | reverse complement strand
ACAGAGGGCCCATCGCGGGAGGCCCGGGCGGCGCTGGGGGCGGCGCCGCGCCCCCCAAGGTGGTGGGCAACAAACGGCGGGCGGGGCGGGGCGGCGGCAGCCGCCGCACCGACGACGGCAGCAGGCAAGATGCGTTGAACTAGGCGGCAGGACAGCGGCACCGCCCCACTGCTGGGTCCACCAGCAGCACCGCCATCACCAACAGCAGCACCGGCAGCACCGGCGCTGGCGGCAAGCAGCGTACCGTAGGCGGCGCTCAGGCGGCGTGCACGTGCAATCAGCGTGGCGTCTATATCCACACCGGTGACGGTTGCAGACGGGAAGCGGGCGGCTAACAGCGTGGTGGTGTAGCCGGCACCGCAGCCAATGTCAAGGATGCGGCCGCCAGCTGGCGGCACCCAGGCATCGTCAATCACGTCCAGTCGGCCGTCGTGCCACACAGTGTCATCTGCAATGCCGGCCCTGCCGCCGCCGCCAACCTCGTACCCTGCATGCCGGTCAAAGTTACCCCATCGTGCCTCTGGGTGCTCCCGCCGTGCCCCTCCCCACCCCGCTTCTCCTCCCTCCGCGCCGTCATCCATGCTACGCAGGCGTCGACCTCCATGTGAGCGCTGGGGCTCCTCCCACGTGTCACCCGCCCGCCGCCGTTTGCTGCCCGCTGCTACGGTGGTGATGGTGGTGGTGGGTGCGGCAGGCGGCAGCATCGGTGCCACCGTGCCTCCCCCTGCCGCCGCTGCCACAGCCGCTGCCGCCACAGCCACAGCGACTTCACGACCCAGCATGCTGGCGCTGGAGGCATCGCCGCCTCCCCGCATTGCAGCCGCCTCCGACGCCGCCACCGTTGCTGTTCCCACCGCCGCCATGCTTGCTGCTGATGTGGTGCTAAACCGCGGTAAATCGCACGGGCACCATTATCTCGGCTCAAACCGCCGCGCATACCACATTACAGCAGTATTTACGTCGTGAATTTTGATTCATTCAGCAACACCGACGGCGGTGTACTGATTACCAGTGTTGTATTTTGACTCCTGTTTGTGACCGGTTCGGTGTCGGTCCGGTATCATGTTCTCGGCCGGTGGTATCCACAACTATATTGTAATTCGCAGCTGTTTACACACGCATACAATAGCAGCTATAAACTAACCTCGCTCGGTATTTGCGCGTAGCTGCGTTGGCTACGTCGTGCACCGCTTGTTTGCCGTAGTTTTTGTTTGGATAATTGGATTCGATCGGAACGCAATTGCGGCCATCAGAACGCCGCCAGGACAGCCGCCAGGTTGCAGCCTGATTTGAAAACGCTCCTGCACACATTCCGCCAGTTGGCAGTCGGGTGGCCGCAATTGTGGATGCCAGTGGTGGCCACGCGCGCATCGTACACAAGCGCCAGCACTGCGTCTGTGCGAGCCTCTCCGAGCGAGAGTCGCGCTGTTCTGTGGTTTATGTCTGCTTGAGGAAACTGCGCCTGCGGTGTGGCCGCAACGGCAACGGCAACGGTAACATCCACGAAAGTCAGCCTTCCCCCGCAGCAATAATCGGCACCAACACTCCAGTTGCCGGCAGCGACGGCATAAGTCGGAACCCACATTCCTCACCTGTTGGTGTTGCAGCTACTGCTGGTTGCAGTGAAGCAGGCCATCACCAACTCCGGCTGCTAGAGACAGGGGCGTTGAACTGTGAACACCAGCGGGTGCGGCCATCGATTGCTGTCGGAGGTCGTGGTGGCACGGCCGTATCACAGCACATGCGCAGGTGATTGCCGGGAAAGAGGCACACGGGGCATATGATTGTGGCGCGGACACGCCGGACGCTGCTGCTGCTGTATTGCCGGTGTTGCCATCATCCCCCAACGTGTCGTGATGGCGAGGGGCAGGAGGTGGGCGGCGCTGACGCTGGCGGTTGGGGCGGCGGCGGCGGCGGCAGCGGTGGGGGTGGCGGCAGGGCCACCGAGTGCCGCGCTGCGTGGCGCTGTGGTGCGGGATGACGCCGGGCGGCGGCGCCGGCAGCTGTACATTGACCCGCTGCAGTCGTCGGGCGGCCGGTCCGTCCTTGCCATCCGGGCGCTGTTCCCAGGGCAGGCAGAGGGCGGCGGCGCGGGGCTGGCAGACAGCAGCGCGTGGACGAGCGCGGTGGAGGGCGCGGTGGCTGCGCTGACGGCGTCGGCGGCGGGTGCTGCCGTCTTCACTGCCACCGTGCTGCCGGGCGTGTACACCCTGAACGCGTCGTCGGTCGTCAGCTGTGACACGTCGCCGGCAGCGGTGGCGGCTGCGGCGGAGGAGGCGGTGTGGAACGCGTCAGCGGTGGCGGCGGCAGCGTACTCCCATTTTGTTATTGCGCTGCCCGGCGTCGCCGGGTGCCCGGCATACACCTCGAGTGTGGCGGCATCAGTGGGTGGCGGATACGTCACTGTGGCAGGCACGCCGCCGTGCCTGGCGTGCGCCGTGCTGCGCGGCATCGGGTACAACCTGGGTGCCGCAGACGCCGACGCGGTGGATGCGGTAACGGGCACGGAGGTGCCGGCCGGCGATGCCGCCAGCCCCATGTCGCCATCTGCAGAGTGGCTGGCAGGCGCCACTGTGGGCGCGCCTGGCGTTGATTTTGGGGCTGGCGACAAGGATGCCTTTGGCTGGCTGCCACGCGCCGCCGTGGTGACGGTGGGGTCGGCAGAGGGGCGCGATGCGGGCGCCGACGTGTGGTACGCCTTTGGGTCGGCGGCGGTGCCGCCGGTGGCGCACGTGGTGGCAGTGGGGGGTGTGGATACCGGCGCGCCGCCGGTTGCGGGCACGGTAACGTCTCTCCGCTTCCCCGCCGCCGACGCCCTGTATCCCGCCGTGGGTGACCAGTGGGTATACACCACCTTCCGTGCCGGCGGCGCGCACGACGCCCTGGCGCTCAACGACATCACCAGCGGCGCCGGCCGGCAGGTGGCGGTGCGCGTGGTGGACAGCCGCCCGTACAGCGGGCAGGCAGCCGGGAGCGGCGGGCTGGAGGTGGGCGCCGCCACCACGCTTACCACGCCCACCGGGCGGGCATACCTGCTGACGCCAGCCGCCGTGTCAGGGTCAGGTCGCAGCCGGCTGCTGACGGTGTCGGCAGGCGAGCTGCGCGCCGCGGCGGTGCTGGATCCCGCAGCCGACACCATGGTGTCGGCGGTGCTGCCGCCAGAGGGTCTGGGCTGCTACGGCGCGGTGTGCCAGCCGCTGCCACACCCCGCCGCCACTGTCACGCTGCGTTGCGACGCCGACGCGGCATACGCAACCAACGTGTCGCTGCCAACGACGGACGCCGCGTACCCCACGCTCACCAACCTCACCATCTCCGCCGCTACCGCCACTTTTGTGCGTGCCACCCTGTGTGTGCCGCGTGGCGTCAGCGCCACGCCGCACCTGGCCGCCTTTGCTGCCTTCCCGCTCGCTACCGCGCTTACGGCAACCAACCTGGCGCGTGGGGCGGGCACAGATGCTGGCCGGCCGCTGCTGGCGTCCGGCGGCGTGGGCACCACCACTGTGGATGCCGCCTGCCTGGAGCTCACCCTGCCGGCGTGGCCTGGCACGCCTGCGTACATCGCGGCCGCCAGCCAGCTGGTTACCGGCGCGTCCGCCAATGGCACGGCGCTGCCTGCCACCGCTACCGCCACCCTCACCCTGGCGTGCCTGCCACACAGCGGCAGTGGCGGCGAGGGCACTTACGCGCCTGGCGCCGGCGGCACGGTGCTGCGCCTCGTGTCCAACGACACTGCGCTGGACGGCGTGTGGCAGTTGGTGGGGAGCGCGCCGACGGTGAACGGCACGGCGCAGTGGGAGCGCGTCGACGTGGCGAGTGGCACCGGGTACCACCTGGCGTGGTCGGCCGCAACGGCGGCGTGGGCGCTGTACCCGCCGCCCACCAACGCATACGACGCCCCCCTACCCATCAGCGTCACACCCGACCTGGTGGGTGACCTCATTGCGCTGCATGCGCTTGGGAACGCCTCCCTCATCGTCGCGCCCGCCTGCCCCACTGCCGCATACTACAATGCGTCCTCCGCGGCGTGCCACACCTGCCCTGCACACGCCGCCGCTGGTGCCGGCGCCTGGACGGCGGGCGGCGACAGTGTGACAAGCCTGTGCACCTGCGGCGCCGGCACGTACGCGTTCGCCGGCGGGTGTGTGAGCTGCGCGGTGGGCACAGCCAAGCCGGCAGCTGGCAATGCCGCCGCTGATTGCATGCCATGTGCGACCGGCTACACGACGGCGGGTGCAGGTGCAAAGCGATGCGTGCCAAACCCCGCTGCCACGTCGTCTGCCACCTACCCGGTGTGCGCCGCGCTGACCATTACCAACTGGGCCACCAACTGGACCGGGCACTGGAACCTTACCACCAACCTGAGTGACGCGGGTGCGGCGGCGGGGGACGGGCGCGCGGTGTGGACACGCAGCTCCCCGGTGGACGCGTCGTACACGCGGTACATGGTGTTCTTCCCCGGCAACGGCACCTACGCATTCAGCACCACGGCAACTGGCGTGCCGCTTCCCGCGTCACACGACGGCCTGGTGGTGCACAGCGTGCGCCCTGTGACAGAGTGGACGAGCGTGGAGTGGGGCGCCGACTTCCCCACCGCCGCCGCAGCCTGCTACGACGCACCGGCGTCGACGCTGTGCGCCGACGGCAACGGCGGGTGCAGTGACGTGTGCAGTGTGGTGGGCGACGCCGTGGCATGCTCCTGCACCGGCACCCGCGTGCTGGGTGCCGACGGCGCCACTTGCAGCGCGTGCGCCGCCACCGCGTTCTGGAATGCCAGTGCGGCCGCCTGCTCCGCCTGCCCGGCCGGTCAGGTGCAAACTGCTGCCGGCGACGGGTGCGGGTGCCCCGTGGGGTACACGCCGGATGGTGACCACTGCCTGGTGCCCAACACAGTGACCGTGGAGGCGGTGGCGGCGGGCGACAGCTGGCTGGCGGTGCGTGGTAGCTACCAGGCATGCATGTCGCCGTCCGGCAGCGTGGCGTGGCGCATGACGGCGGCGGACGCGGGCGCCGTGCCGCACAGTGGCGTTATGATGCTGGCAGCGACGGGGAGCGACGCGCACCCGGCGTGGTCCCTGGGCGCCGCGCCATGGAACACGTCGGCGCGACATGCCTACGTGCTGTCATCGTCGCTGATGCTGTCGCCGGCCACCGCGGGCGTGGGGGGCGCAGCTGCCAACCTGACGGCCGGCGGCCGCGCGCTGCCGGTGGGCGTACAAACCTGGCGCGTGTTCAAGCCGTGGCCAGCACACTTCACGCCCACCGCGCTGAACGTGACGGCAGGGTGGGTGGCGTCGGCGGCCGCCACCCTGCCGGCGTGCAATGCCACGGGGTCGGTGCTGGCGGCTGTGTCGCCAACCGCCACGCCGCTGCCGTCGGCCACCGCGTCGCCGTCCATCACATCCACCACGTCAGGGTCAGCAACACCCACGGTAACAGTAACGGGCACAATGAGCGCGTCTGTGTCGCCCACACATACTACCAGCGAGACAGCAACGCTCACGGGCACAGAGTCTGTGTCGGCATCTGCCACGCCATCCATCTCCACCACGCCGTCTATTACCACCACGGTGACGGTGTCGTCATCGCCTACACCGACCGCCAGCGACACGGCTACGCACACTGGCACGGCGACGACGTCGGCGTCCGCCACGCCCTCCATCTCCACCACGCCGTCCAACACCGGCACAGAGTCTGTGTCTGCGTCCGCCACGCTGTCCATCACCACCACGGCAACAAGCACCAGCACGGTGACAATGTCGGCGTCTGCCACGCCGACCGCCAGCGACACGGCGACGCACACCGCCACAGTGACGGTGTCTGCGTCTGCTACGCCGTCAATTTCTACAACGCCGTCCAACACCGGCACTGCGACGGTGTCGGCGTCTGCTACGCCGTCCATCTCAACCACGCCGTCCAACACTGGCACCGTGACCATGTCGGCGTCCGCCACGCCGTCCATCTCCACCACGCCGTCCAACACTGGCACGGTGACTATGTCGGCGTCTGCAACGCCGTCCATCTCCACCACGCCATCCAACACCGGCACGATGACAGCCACGCTCACGTCGTCTGCGTCAGCGTCTGTGACACTGACAACCTTTGCCTCGCCGTCACATTCCATGGCGGAGTCGGCAACGGGGTCGGCCACAGTGTCAGAGTCGCCGTCGGCGTCGCCGTTTGCGACGGTGTCCGCCTCCATCACGCTGTCCGTCAGCGTCACGACCAGTGAGTCGGTGTCTGTGACACCCACGGCCAGCGGCGCGGGCACGCCAACGGTGACGGTCACGCTCACGCCGTCCAACTCCATGGTAGAGTCGCCATCGCTGTCGGCCACAGTGACAGAGTCGCCGTCTGCGTCGACATTTGCAACGCCGTCCATCTCCATCTCGATCACTGAGTCGATGTCAGTGTCACCCATTGCCAGCACCTCCGCGTCCATCTCCGTGACCGGCAGCGCCATCTTCACCCCCACGGGCACGCAATCCAACCCGCCGTCGCCGTCCATTACGCCTTCCGTCGCAGCAACGCACTCCACCAGCGCCACTGCATCGGTCACCGCCAGCTCCACCGCCACGTCATCGGTGAGCGGCAGCGCAACTGCCTCGCGGTCAGCATCCCTCTCCCCCTCTCTCTCCCCCAGCGTTTTTGGCTCGGTGTCTGCCTCCCGGTCGGCCACCCGCACGCCAAGCATCACCCCGTCGGCGCAGGGCAGCCCCACGCAGCCCGTGTCGGTGGCGTACGACGTGGCGCTGACGGTGGGCGTGCAGGTGTCGCCCACGGCGCTGCCGTCCAATGCTGGTAGCGTGGCATCGTCGCTGTGCAATGCTGCAGCCGGCGTGGTGGGTAGCGGCGTGACCCGCACCGCCCAGGTGCGGTGCTCCGGCTCCCGCATCCTGTATGTGGTGCCAGTCGCTGGCGGCGGCGCCACTGTGGCACCCGGCGCCCGGTTCTTAGCTGCCGCATCCCCCTCACCGCCCGCGGCAGCCGCGCTGTCCTGCGCCTCCGGCTGCCAGTTTGGCGGCTACGCCTTTGAGCTGGCACTGAATGACACGGCGTCCGTGACGGACACGGCGCTGGTGTCGGGCTTCACCAGCGGCAACGCGACACAGGCGGCGGCAGCCATCGCTGCGCTGGCGGCACCCGTCGTGGCTGCCGTGTCCGCCCTCGTGTCGGCGCCAAACTTCTTGACCGACGTCGGCAACGCGGTGGTGGCGTCGGTTGGTAACGGGACGGCGTCAGCCGCCGCCGCCGCCGCCATTCTTGGGGCAGCTACCGTGGCGCCCGTCACCTCCTCTGCCTCCACCACCAGCGTTGCTGTGTCGCCGCGCCCGCCACCCAGCGACGACGGGTACGTGGTAGATGTGGGTGCCGCCGTGGGCGGCTCCCTGGGCGGTGCTGCCGGCGCAATCATCCTCTTCCTGCTGTGGCGCCACTACCGCAGCGACCCGTCAGCGCCGCCGTCGGCAGCTGCCACCAAGCCCGGCACCGTTCCCATGAAGCCGCGCCCACCGCCACCGCGTACCGCATCGCGGCGTGGGCCGGCACCGCCTCCCGGCGGGTTCACCTTACCGCCCGAGTCGGGCGGCTTGCCCCACGCCGGCAGCATGCGGCGCATCCCGTCACGTGGCCCGGGTGCCATGGACGCCTCCGGCGGCAGCAGCCCACAGCCACGCATGCGCACCGCGTCAGGCTCGTTTGTCGACCCAGCTGCCGGCGGCGCCCGGCCGCCCGCTCGCCTCCCGTCGGCACGCAATATGACGGCTGGTGCTGGTGGCGCCACTGGTGGCGGCGGTACTAGTCCCATGCGGCGGCCGTCGTCACGCGACGTGGTAGGCGCCGCCGGCGGCGGCAGCGGTGCTGCTAGCCCCATGCGGCGGCCCTCGTCGCGTGACCTAGGTGTTGGTGGCGGCGGCGGGTACGGCGGGTACGGCGGGTACGATGGCGGCGGCGGCGGCGGCGGCGGCGGCGGCGGCGGCGGCGGCGGGGGCGGTAGCCCCATTCGGCGGCCGTCGTCACGCGGCATGATTGATGGTGGCTATGATGGCGGTAGTGGCAGCCCGGGGGCACGCCCGTCGTCACGGAACCTTGGCGGGCCGCCGATCATGGTGGCGGTCGATGGCGCCGGTGGCGCGCCACCCCGGCGGTCACAGAGTGTTGGGCGCATGTCCACTCTGGGTGGCGGGTTTGCTGTTGGCCCGGCTGCCGCGCTGGCAATGGGTGGTGGCGGCGGCGGTGGCGACTATGGCGGTGGTGTTGGTGGGGTTGGTTCCCCGCGCGCCCTTGCACGCATGCCTTCGGCCCGTGGCTCCATGGCACCGCCGGCCACTGCTGGCGGCGTCCCGATGCGGTCGCCGTCACGGTCCACCCTGGCACCCAGCGCAGCGTACGGTGGCCCCAGCGGCGCGCCGCCGCCCATGCCTATGTCCCCACCACCCCTGCGCGCGCCGTCGTTCAGCGCCATGGGTGGCGCCCCGGGTGGCGGCGGCCTTGCGCGCACGCCGTCGCGTGGCGCCATGGCGGCTGGCACGCCTGGTGGTGGCAGTGGGATGCGTACCGCCTCCAGCCGCGCCATGCTCAGTCAACGCGGGCCTGCCGTCACGCCTGCACCGGTGCCGCCGCACGCGCGCGTTGGGCCAGGCGGCGGCGGCGGCCCGTATGGCGGCGGCGGCGGCGGCGGGTATGGCGGTGGCGGCGGCGGTGACGGCGTGTTTGACATGGCGTCACCCATGTACTCGCCCGGCGGTGGCGGCGGCATGCCCATGCGTTCGATACCGTCCATGCGTGTGGTACCCGTGAACCGGCCCGCCGGTGGCGGATCTAGCCGCGTGCTGCTGTCGCCAGGTGGCGGTCCCGGTGGCGGCCCCAGCGGCGGTGGCCGGCCGGCGGCGGCCATGCTGGCGCAGTACCGCACGCCTGGCCCGGGCGCAGTTGTCCGATCTCCTAGTGCCCGCCGGTGAGTGTCACTGGTGACGGCGGGGCCCTGGTACAACATTGAGTAATGTGCCATTGTGGATGTGAACCCCCTTGCGTGGCTTTATTTGTGGCTTCCGTGCCGGCAGCGGGGTGACGCTGTTGTGGCCCGTCCTATTTGCCTCCACCTTTGTAGCTGGCTTTGTCCGCCTCACTCACACCGATGGCGTGCAATTGCCTCCTACCCTTCGCTCTTCCCCCTCCCCGGTTGCCCGTGTTCCTCGTCCACGCCTCGGTGTACGATTTCATACTTGAAATGCTGGTGGCTGCATCAAGCAGGTGCGCTGGGCGCGCGGTTATGTGATGACGGTGGGCGCGTCGCGGCCGGTGAAGCGCGCCACCTGCGCCAGGTCCAGCGCCAGCGTCACGAGGTCCGCCAGCGCCACCGCGGTGGGCATGTCCAGCTTGTCCGTGTCAGCCTGGTACGCCTCCACGTACATACGGATGGTGGCGCCCACGGAGCCGGTGCCGGACAGGCGGAACACGACGCGGCTGCCGTCCGTCATGAAGAACCGCAAGCCCTGCTTGTCGCTGACCGAGTGGTCCACGGGGTCCTCGTACCGGAACTCGTCCGCGTTCGACATCTTGTAGCCGCCAGACATCTCCTCCGCTGCGCAGGTGTGGTGGGTGGTGGATGTGAATTGGGGTGGGTAGGATTGGCGGGTTTGGGCGCACAAGTCCAAACAAAACACGTACTGTACGCCGGGTTGGTTGCCTTGGTGGCCTGGAAGGCGGCGATGCGGGCGCGCAGGTGCGCAATGAGCGCGTCCGCCTTGTCCGACTCCACGCCCTCGTAGTCGTAGCGCGAGTAGTAGTTGCGGCCAAAGCGGCGCCAGTGCTCGCGCACAATGTCCGCCACCGACTTGAGCGAGCCGACCGGCACGGTGGCGTTGGCGGCGGCGAGGATGGAGAGCCAGGCGAGGATGGCCCACAGGCCGTCCTTCTCGCGCACGTGGTGCGCCCCCGTGCCAAACGACTCCTCGCCGCACAGGAAGGGGTTGAGCTCCACGCCGCCCAGGCGTGCCGAGTCCATCAGGTTGCCAAAGAACTTCCAGCCGGTGGGCACCTCAAACAGGTGCAGGCCCAGCTTCGCCGCCACGCGGTCCAGCGCCGCGGAGGTGGGCATGGAGCGCGCCACGCCGTTCAGGCCGGCGGCAAACAAGGGGATGGCGGTGGCGTTGGCGGCGATGACGGCAAGGGAGTCGGAGGGCGTGACAAAGAACTTCTTGCCCAGCACCATGTTGCGGTCCGCGTCGCCATCGGTGGCGGCACCAAAGTCCGCCACCTCGGCGTCTGCCTTGCTGGCGTCGGGCGTGCCGTCGGGGCGCAGGCCCATGGCAGCCACCAGGTCGGGCGCGTACGTGAGGTTAGGGTCGGGGTGGTGGCCGCCAAAGTCGGGCAGCGGCGTGCACTTGAGCAGCGAGGAGTCGGGCACGCCCAGCAGGCCGCCCAGGATGGCCTTGGCGTACACGCCGCCCACGCCAGACAGGCCGTCGTACACCATGCGGAAGTCGGAGCGCGCAATGAAAGTGCGCAGGCGTGGGAAGTCAAACGCGGTGGCGAGCACAGCGGCGTAGTCCTCCACCGAGTCAATCACCTCCACCTCAAACGTGTCCGCCACCGCCGCCGCGTCGCGGCTGGCGTCACCCTTGTGGAACAGGTGCCGCCGCGCCACGTCCAGGTCGATGGCCGGCAGGGCGGCGCAGGTGCGCAGCTCCGTCACGCGCTTCGTCTCGGCGTAGATGGCGTCCGTCACGCCCTCGGGCGCCGGCCCGCCGTTCTCCACATTGTACTTGATGCCAAAGTCCTCCGTCTCGCCGCCCGGGTTGTGGCTAGCCGTCAGTAGGATGCCGCCCAGCGCCACGCCGCCCTCCCGCTGCCGGATGACGGCGCTGACGGCGGGCGTGGACAGCAGGGCGCCCTTCCCCACCCACACCCGCTTCACGCCGTTCGCGGCCGCCATGCGGATGATGATCTGCACCGCCTCCCGCGTGTAGAACCGCCCGTCGCCGCCCACCACCAGCGTGGACCCCCGCAGCTTGTCCGCCGGCAGCGCATTGAAGATGGACTGCACAAAGTTGGCGATGTAGTTCGCCTGCATGAACACGCGCGTCTTCTTGCGCAGGCCGCTCGTGCCCGGCTTCTGCCCCTCAATCGGCGTCGTGGCCAGCGTGCTCACCGCCAGCAGGCCGCCAAAGTCGTCCCGCACCTCGTGCACGCCATCGCTGCTCACCGACGCCATCACCGCCCCGCCCGCCGCTGCTGCTGCCGCTGCCATTGTGTCCCTCGTCGCTGCTGCTGCTGCTGCTACCTGCACGTTGGGGGTGGTGATGGAGGTGGGTATCTTTGTGTGTCGAATGCGGAACGAGACAACGCCAGCCGCACGTCAGCGTGTGAGGGTTGGGTACCCACTGCGCCAGTGGCAGGTGGTGTGCTGCCCGGTGCTGCCTGGTACAGATCGCGTGCACCGTGTGTGTTCGCGGCTGATGTCCAGGCTGGCAGCTGCCTGCCTGCCCACCTGATGCCGATGGCTGTCCGGGTCGGCTTTGACACGCACAAAACAAATAACCACGCGGCGGGCGGACGCGTTAGGGTGGCCAATACACTCGGTGTCATGCACGCACCTGCGAGCCACGCTCAAAAATACGTCGTGCGGCGCGCCATGTCGTCTCGAATGTGTGCGAACGCACGTTTTAGCTGCTCCTTCTTCCGGTTCGCCTGGCCTGCTGTTGGTTCGGTCACAACATCGCTAGCTGGCAAAATGAGTGACAACATGGAAATTGTGAATGGGCGACGGCCGGCAACAACGGACCAGCATATTTAAACTGACTGCCATAAGTAGGTGAGGAGGGGGGTTGATTGCCACCCGTAGTATCGGTGTGTTATTGCCGTAATACGTACAAATATCCACTCACCTGCGAAAGGCAACACACAGAGGCGAGAGGAGAGGGAGAGAGGGGAGAGGTGAAGTGCAGCGGCATGGGCAAGTGGTGCAGTGCAGTGCCACAAAAGACGGTACGACGCGCATTATTCACCGCACCGCGTCGCCTGGCCCGCAGTTTGAGGGTTGATATAATAAACCCGGGCGTCGCGAGTGACGGCGATTGCCTCCATTATTGTTATTTGTGCCTGCTTCCGCCGCCCCCTTCCGCCGCCCTCTCATACCACCCACTACCACTGGTGCCACCTACCACTTGCTTACCGGTACCAGCAGTACTGCACCGGCGCCCGACTGCACCAACCTTTGGACACGCATCCTCACTCTGTCACCACCCATTTGTACTGGTACCGTCTGTAACTGAGCCCAGCGCGACCTGACGGTGCCACTCCCCCTGCCCGCCCACAGCCGCCGTTGGCGCGCTGTAGCAGCGGCTAAACCGGTGCACCCCACCCCGACTCCACCAGGCAAGAGGCCATGCGTGGAACCAGCGGCAGCGGCGAGGGCGGCGGGAACGGCGAGGGCAGCGGCGGCGGTGCCATCACACCGCCACCCTCGCCTGTGGCAGCAGGAGCAGCACCCATGGCCGCACCGCCACCACGACCAGGACGCAAGGCACCACCACCACCCCCAGCGGCGGTGGAGTATGAGGTGGGGCTGGGCGCGAAGCTGATGAGCTCGTCGGCGGGCGCGTTGTTGGTGGCGCTGGCGACGACGCCGTTGGATGTGGTCAAGACGCGGCTGCAGGCGGTCGTGGCGCCGGCGCTGGCTGCGCGGCAGGCGCTGGGGCTCACCGCCGCCGCAAAGTCGTGCGTGTACTACCCCATTTGCAAGAATGCGGACGCAGCGTACCTGCGCGCCGCCTGCGCGCACTCTGCGCTGCACACCCTGCCGCCGCCGCCCGCGCCCTCCACGCTGGCGACCATGAGTAACGTGGTGCGCGCGGAGGGCGTGGGCAGTCTGTGGAGCGGCATGACGACGACGCTGGCGATGGCGGTGCCGTCCAACATGCTGTACTTCACGGCATATGACGAGCTGAAGGGGGTACTGACGGCGGCAGCGCCTGTGGGCTCACTGGCTGCCACTTTTACGCCGCTGGTGGCGGGCGTGGCAGGCCGCGTTGTCACCGCCTCCGCCATGTCGCCGCTGGAGCTGGTGCGCACCAAGGCGATGGCGGCTGGTAGCCGCATTAACGTAGTGACGCTGCTGCGACGCGAGGTGGCAGCACACGGCGTCGCTTCCCTGTGGCGTGGCCTCTCCCCCACGCTGTGGCGCGACGTGCCGTTTAGCGGCGTGTATTGGATGGGGTACGCGCGCCCGAAAGCGGCGCTGCTGGGGCGCGCGCGCAGGGGCGCTGGCCTTGCTTCTGGCTCCCTGTCCGGCGCCGTCGCCGCCACCATCACCACGCCGTTTGACGTCATCAAGACGCGGCGGCAGGTGCAGGCGTACCGCTCGGCGCAGTGCGGCACCGCGGTGCCGTGCAGCACGCTGGACACGGTGCGGTTCATTGCGCGGGAGGAGGGCGCGGGCGGCCTGTTTGCCGGCGTGGGCCCGCGCGTCGCCAAGGTGGCTCCCGCGTGCGCCATCATGATCGCGTCCTACGAGCTGGGCAAGCGGTGGCTGGGCCGGCCCACCGCTGCCTCCGCCGCCGCGTCCGACCACGCTGACACCGCCTTCCTGCAGAGCGCCGAGGAGTAGCCTTGGCACGGTTGGTACCGCGTTGCTGTATTGCCGCCACACCTCATGCCCCCGCTGTTGAAGTGCTGGTAGCAACGCCCTACTATTAAGCTACTATTACTCACTGCAGGTTGAGTCAGGTTCACGGCGTCACGTTGACTCACGACAGTCTCAACTTCACTCGGCGCGTCGCCAACACCATCGCCAGGCCAGGAGCAGCCTGACAAGGGGAGTGACGTGGCATGTGGTGCTGCCATGTTGCGGCAACAGATCAACCACGCGGCGCAATTTGTACTGCACGTTACAGCCCCGCAGCCACTTTTGTGTATTATTGTGTGCTTTCCCCACCCTTTATTGTGTGTGCTAAGCGTGAATTGGATTGCATTGATTGCTGACTCACCGGCCGCGATCCTCGGCCACCGACACGCTGCTGCACCTACACGTATCGCACGGACAGGTTGCAGCCAGGGCTGCTGCCCACTACGCATGAAGATGAGGCGTATGGTGGTAGCCGCACTGGCGGCGGTGGCGGCGGCGGCGGTGGTAGCCTCGGCAGCGCCGTCTGGCCTGTTTGCGGGGGCAGGAGGTGGCGGTGGCGGGCGCGGTGCGGTGCCGCAGCACGGCGCGGCGGGGGCGCATCCAGGCATGCGGGTGCCGCGCGGCAGCGGGATGGAAACTACGGCAACGGCGGCGAGCGAGGTGAGTGGCGCCGCGCGGGGCGGGAAGGGCACGGTGCCGCGCGGCGCAAAGCCGCAGGCGCGCACGGAGGTGGTGGGGCGGGCGCTGCAAGACTTTATGCGCCTGATGACGGGCGGCAGCCGCGACCCGGCGGTGCACAAGGTGGCGCAGGAGTGCGTGCAGAAGAACCTGAACCCGGAGGGCAAGGTGATGGCAGACCAGAACGGGTGGGCAACGGGGCAGAGCGTGGATGACTTTGTGTCCTCCATGCTGCTGTCGCGCCACCCCGACCTGCTGCGCCTGGTGGAGTGCCTGTTTGTGGCGGACGTGGTGTCGCCCGTCGTGCTGCACGACTCCGGCGGCCGCCTGCTGTTCATTGCGCTGGCCAACTTTGGGTCGTCGTCGGAGCCGTACGCGCTGCTGAACGCGCTGCTGGCAAAGCGGCCGCCGCTGGGGTTCGTGCTGGACCCCGGCAACGACCCGCTCAACATCCTGCACAAGATGTTTGACCGGCACAAGGCGGTGCTGGGGAACGTGGCAGGCCGCATCCTACGCACCGGCACGTCGCAGACGCCGGAGGAGTTCCTCAAGTTCCTGAAGCCGTTCTGCGACTGGGTGGCAGAGTCGGTGCCGGACGCGCTGGCAGACGGCGTCATCCAGGCGTCGGCGCGCCTGCAGGCGCACGCGGTGCGCATGAAGACGCCCACCGGCGCCGTCACCATGCTGGGGCACACGGTGTACGGCTACGCGCTGCACGCCATCACGGATGCTGTGAACCTGCTGCTCACGCTGAACGTGCTGCCGCAGGTGGCGGCGGCGGCGCGGCCCACCACGCGCGGCGGCCCGCCGCTGTCGCCCTACACCGCGTCGCAGCCGTCCATCATGGAGCTGCTGACGCAGCGCGACAAGTACGGCCGCACGCCGCTGCACGTCTCCGCCATTGGCTCGCCGTCCTCCATCCCGCACGTGGCAGACCTCATTGTGTCCAAGATTAACGAGCAGGAGGAGGAGTCGGAGCACTCGCTGGCGGTGGCGGCACTGTTCATGAAGGACGTGTTTGGGTACACGCCCAAGACGCTGGCGCAGGCGCTCGGCCTGACCGCCTCCGCGTCCGCGCTGGCGGACGCGGAGGCCGCAGTCATTGCTGCCTCCGCGTCCAGCTTTGATGGCCCCGTGCTGGATGCCAACGGCACCTCCGCCGCGGAGCACTACGCGGCAGCTTTTAACCAGCCGCTGTGGCGGCCGGCACACACGCTGATTGCGCCGCTGGTGCGCCACAGCAGCGCCGCGGTGGGCGCGGGCGGGCCCATCTCTGTGCCCGTGCTGGCGACCACGGGCCCCGTGGACAGCGACCCCATTACCATGCTGCCGGACCACCGCGCGCTGCTGGAGCGCGACACCAGCCTGAACGGCGGGCCGCTGGATGCACCCGGCGGGTGGGACGACCCGCTGGTGCCGTCAGACATGAGCTTGAAGACCATCCAGCAGGCGGCGCTGAACGGCGCGCTGACGCGTGACTGCGATGTAGACGTGCTGGACGTCTCCAACATGAGGGCGGGCGGCGCGGGCCTCCGCCCGGCGCGCGCCGCGCCCCCCGGGCCGCGGGGGGGCGGCGGCGGCGCGCCGGCGCGGGCGCGCCGGCGGGCCGGGGGGCGGGGGCGTGCGCGCCGGCGGGGGGGGGGGGGGGGGGGGGGGGGGGGGGGGGGGGGCGGGGGGGGGGGGGGGGGGGGGGGGGGGGGGGGGGGGGGGGCGCCTCGGCAGTCACCCGATTCACATCACCATTTTCACACCAACACCTGTGCAGGGGCCGTCATTTGGGCGTGAGTACGGCACCATGAAGCTGGCCGAGTTTGTGGCCGGCCTGCTGTACTGCGACGAGGAGGGCCTGCTTGACGTGCCGCAAGAGGTGGAAGAGGTGCTGCTGGAGACACCCACCTCCACGATGCTGAAGGACGACGACATGCAGCGTGCCCTGTGTGTTAACTTTGTGCAGCAGCCAGCCGCTGCCGCCGCACCTGCAGGCGCAGCGGCCGATGCCGGCGCCAGCAAAAGCGCCAGCGGAGGCGGCGCACTGGATGGCGGGAGGCCGTCCGGCGGGCGGAAGGCGTCGTCTGCTGGTGGTGGCAAGTCAGCGCCCTCTGGCGGCAAGGCGTCGCCCGCTGGTGGCAAGTCGGCGCCCTCGGGTGGCAAGTCGGCGCCGCCGTCAAACACCCCTGCAGTGCGGTCCCTGACGAACGCACCCCCCGGCTACGAGCAGGCGTCAGAGCCGAATGGCGTGCTGACGCGGAACTACATCTTTACGTACGTCACCTTGCTCCCCTGCTCTGGCTGCACCTGCCTCAGTGCCTCACGACACTCGCACCCCGCATCACCACCACCCCGCATCACCACCACCACCACCACCACGGCGCAGGGTGCTGGATGAGGGTGAACAGTTCCAGTTCTTGCGCGACGAGATTGGCGATGGCGCGCAGCGCCTGCCGGTCGTGGCGGCACATTCGCTGCCGCTGTGGCGGGACTCCCTTCTTGATGGCGGCAGCGAGGCAGACGACGACAGTGGTGACCACGCCGACGGTGACGTGCACGCCGACAATGGCGACATGCACGCTGATGACGGCGACGTGCCCGCTGACGATGAAGAGCACGCTGACGTTGCTGACGACGCGGCCGCTGGTGACAGCGGCATGACGGTGTGGGAGCCCATCGTGTCGGCACACCCGGGGCCGCCTCGCACGCAGTGGTACGTGGGCGCCGCAGGCTCCGGCGCACCGTTCCACTACCACGAGGACGCCATCAACACGCTGATCTACGGCGAGAAGCGGTGGTACCTGCACCCGCCGCAGCGCGCCGAGTACTCCACCGTCACCATCGGCGACTACGTCACGCGCATCCTGCGCCGCCTGCCGGCCGCCGAGCGGCCGTACCAGTGCACGCAGCTGGCGGGCGACGTCATGTATGTGCCACACGGCTGGGGCCACGGCGTGCTGAACATGGCCACCAGCATCGGCTTTGCCTCCGAGTTCTACTCGCAGGTGCACTTCTACTGACAATGCCAACGCCACCGTACAGTATCTGTTGTTTTCAACTTAACTTACTTTCTTTTTTGATCATAATAATTAACTTAATACATCATCGCAGGTCGCGCACCCAGATGGGCCGCTGCCACCGCAGCGCTACGGGCGTGGTGGGTGGTGGTGCGGCACCCGCCTCGGCGTTGCGCAGTGCAGTCACAACGTCGGACGGCGGCGTGCCGTGCGCAGCTGCCAGCGCCTGCGCCACAAACTCTAGCGACGGGTCGGGCGCGGCGCGGCCGCCCGCCAACCACCGCAGCAGCTCGCCCGCCGCGTGCACCTGCTGCGCCAGCGCGGCAGGCAGGCTGCTGCCGGCGTCCTCTTCGGCTGCCGCAGCCACGTACCGCAGCAGGCGGTCTGCGGCGTCGCGGGACAGCGGCGCGGCAGCGGGGCTCACCTGCACCTCCTTGGATCGCGACGCCCGCACGCGCGCCTCGTATGGCCGCAGGCGCACGCCAGTGAAGGTGCGCTCCGCCACCAGCAGCTCCCCGCGCCGCACCACCAGCACGCCGGTCTGATCAAAGTGGTGGTCCGCCTGCCGCGCCGCCACCGCCACCCCCGCCGCGCCCGCATACAGCACCGGCTGCCGCGACAGCCGCACCACGTCGCCCGCCTTCAGCCCGCCCGCCACAATGGCATCCTGGCTGCCGGGCGAGAACTGCAGCAGCCGCCCCGTCGGCGTCTTGCTGCGCTCCTGCCGCACATACATGGCGTGCAGCACGCCCGCCGCGCTCACCGCCGCCACGCCCACCTTCAGGTGCAGCATTGTGGGTGGTGGCAGGGGCCGGGAAGGAGGCAGTGAAGGAAAGAGAGAGCTACACTGAAGGTAGCGATATGGGGGCCACAGCTGCAAGTGGCACCAGTACACTCCACTGTTCTGCTTCTTGGTACTCACCTGCAAGCTGCTCAGCGCGTTCTGCGTTCGCTGCCTTGCACCCCCCTCACCGTCACACACGGATCAAAAATTCATACCCACGCCCAATTTACACACACGCTCAACCCACGCAACCGCGCACTCTTACGCCACATCCACGCTTTTCCGCAGGAATATTTACCTGCACACGCCCCCGCAATTGTAAATATCACATCACCCCCACCGCAGCCCAGAGTTGCCGTCTCGTTCTTCTGCTTCTCGCCCCCTCATGCCCTCATAGCAGCTCTCATCTTTTTCGTGGTACCACGTGGGGGGAGGCCACATTGGCCAGGCGAGGTTGCGGTGCACGCGTCGGCAGGCAAAATTAAGCACGGCAGTGTGGACTGCCTGTTGATATATGCGAACTGGGCTCGGTTCTGCTGTAATGGAGAGTCTCGCACGACTGAAATAGCGGCGCGGAGGAAGCCCTCTCACTCTTCCCTTGCCCCTCTGTCGCTCCCACCCTCTCTCGCTCCCTCACCCTACCCAGGAGCAGCAGTGAGGCAGCAGAGCAGAAACATATCGATAGGTTGGACAGAGGGGGAGGCAGAGCAGAGCAGCGAGGGAGCAGCGTAGATAGAGAGAGCGGCCGTGCCGCACTGCAAACGCACACCATGTTGCGAGTGGGCCTGCGACGGACGGCGGCGGCGGGGGGCAGGGGGGCGCGCGGGCCCGCCCCCGGGGCCGGGGTTGGGACGGGGGGGGGGGCGGCAGCGGCGGGGGCCCGCGTGTGGGGGTGGGCCCCGCCGGGCGCCGCCCCCGGGGGGGGGGGGCCCCCCCCAAACCACGCCCCCCCCCCCCCGCCCGCCGCCGCCCGCCCCCCCCCCCCCCCCCCGCCCGCCACCGCCACTACCGTCGCCGTCAACAACAAAAACAACAACAGCAAGGCCGGTGGTGGTGACTGTACCGCCGCTGACGCCAGAGACGTCGCTGGAGGCGCTGCGGGCGCAGCTGGCGGCGGTGCAGTCGCTGCGTGCGCGCATCCAAGACCGCGTCCGTGCAAGTGAGCGCGCCGCCAAAACGGCGGCGTCGGCGGGCGGCGGCCGGCCACGTGTCGCAAGCGGCCGGCCGCGGTCGCCGTCATCGTCACCACCGGCGACGGCGCCCGATAGCACAGCCACGCCCCAGCAGCATCACCACCACCACCGTGTCCGCGCGCCACCCGCGGCAGCGCTTGCGGCGCAGCTGAGCCGACTGAACCCGGTTGCACGCGCTACACTGGAGCGCCGCCTGCTGGCAGATGCGGTGCGCGTGGAGACCGCTGACGCAGCCGCCGATTATTGCCCCTCGCGCACGCTGGCGGTGGTAGGACCGCTGGCAGCGTCGGCGTTTGACCCGCCTAGCACGCTGCCCGCGGTAGAGGCGCTGTATGGCTCTAGCTGGGCTGCCCCAGTGGCATCCCCTACCGCCACCACCACCACCGCCGTTGACACTGCCGCTGCTGCTACCGCTGCCGCTGGCGCAACACCGACGTCGCTGCAGGCAGAGGTGGACGCCATTACGCACACGCTGGTGTTCCTGCGCCTCGCATTTGGCGCCATGTTTAGCGCACGCGTGCCGCTGCCCAAGGTGGCACTGCCGCTATCTGACGCCGCGCCCCTCCCACCCGCGCGCGCCGGCGTTGCCGTCGTGTTCCCGCCCGGCGGGCTGCAAGCACTTGCTGCCGCTACCGGCCTGTCGCCAACCACGTTGGAGGCGGCGGGAGGCGCCATTTATGACGAGGCCGCCGCTGTTGCAGCCGCGCTGTTACGCATCAAGTACCAGCGCGGCGTGCAGGGCGCAGCAACAGCGCTACCAGCAGGTGGCGCCGACGCGGTGGTAGCGCAGGCGCGCATTGTAGCAGACGTGATTGCGGGGTTGCAGGAGGGTGAAGCAGCTGGTGAGGTCGCGGCTGCCACGGCGGCTGCCACTGACGCGCCGGCCGCCGCTGCCGCTGCCGCAACCGGCGGCGATAGCGTACCTATGCCAGGCTCGCCGCTGCGACGCAGCTTGCTGGTGCGTATGACGCGTGACGCGGGGCGCATCTTTGGCATTGGGGAGCGGTCGCTGGCGAAGGGCGTGGCTGCGCCGCTTGTCACCGCATACCTGGGCGACACCTCCACCCTGGCTGCCATGTACCGCGCCGCTGCCACGTACCGCGACCATGCGGCACGCAAGCAAGCGGCGGCGGCGCTGTTGACGGTGTGGGGTGAGGGTACCGCTGCTGCTACCCTGCTGGCGGCGTCCCCGGTTGCCGCCGCGCTGTTGCGCGTGGTACGGACCGAGCCGCTGTCGCGTGAGACGCCTGGTGCCAGCGTGCTGGTCCGGGAGCCAGACGGCGCGCCAGCCGCGCCGACGCCGGCACCTGGCGGCGTCCTGGTGCTGCCGCCTGACACGCACCGCCTGCTGGTTGCCGCAGCGCATGCGCGGCACGCGGCAGACGTGGTGTACGCGCCGGACGCGTGGTTGACGCTGCTTGCGGAGTGGGGCACCGCGCCTGCCACCCTCGCTGCCATTGCACCTGAGCCAGTGCGGTTTGTCACCACCCTGGCCGCCTCCCGCGCCGCTGCCACGCCCGCTGTGGTGCAGTACACCGGCGCGCTGGCGCACGCCGCTGCCACCCTGCGCCGCGCCTTTGGCGACATGGCGGGGCATGTACGCGGCGGCGGGGCGCCCCCCCCCCCCGCGGCGCCGCCAAGGGGCCATGCCGGCCGCCCGGGGGGGCCAGCGGCGGGGGGCCCCGGGGCGCCGCGGCCGCCGGGGGCGGGGGGCCGCCCCCCCCCCCCCCCCCCCGGCGCCGGCCCGGGCGGAGCGGGGGCGGGGCCCCCCGGCGGCGGCCCCGCGGGGGGGGGGGCGGGGGGCGCGGCGGGC
>Ga0066256_1002374_pt1 | contig 21127 bp, 19 predicted proteins | sample ThiBio_1000_biof_FD_87107 | JGI IMG/M metagenome (GOLD analysis project Ga0066256, IMG submission 87107) | Wastewater bioreactor microbial communities from Cape Town, South Africa - Thiocy_expt_1000_biof (version 2) | ecosystem: Engineered > Bioreactor > Thiocyanate-remediating >... | reverse complement strand
ACGCGAATCGCCAAGCGAGACCCAGACATTCGGATCGCTCTGCGACTGCCGCTTCACGAAGCGGTAGCCGGTCTCCGTCCAGGCGACAACGTCCTCGTTCTGGTTGTCGAGGATGAACTCGCCCTTGTTGGACTTCACGGTCAGCACGGCGTGGCCTTCGCCCTTCCTGTCGCGCACCACCGTGATCAGCAGCGCCTCGCGCGGCCATCCGGCATCGATCAGCATCTTGCGCTTCAAAAGAACGTAGTCTTCGCAATCGCCATAGCCGTCGGTCGGATACGACCAGCGCTCGACGACGCCCCAGTGGTCCATGTCGGTCTGCGGCTTGACGGTGTCATTGACCCAGCGGTTGACCCGCAACAGATCCTTCCATGCCGCCTGCGTCATCACGATGTCGCGCGGCTGTGTCGCGCCGCCGCGGCATTCGCCGGGATGATCGGCGCAGAATTCCACCCAGCCGATCGGCGAGCGCGTCGTGTCGCCAAGGCTGGCGTAAAGCGTTCGTTCGCTTGCGGCCTGTGCCGATGCCGACAGGCACATCATGCCTGCGACGATCGTCAGACCAATTCCCCGTCCACGGATTGAAAACATTGTGGCCCCCGTTTTTCTTGTTGGGACCACTTTTCACACAAAGGATTTGCGTGGCGGCTAAGTCGTCAAAGTACAATTGAAGCAAGTACAAGTAAAAGACGGCGCGAAATTGATCTATACTTGAGTAAAATACGCATAAAATTCGAGATAATCGAATTTGATTCAAATTTTATCGATTGTGGCCCATCGCTTTGGAATCGCGAGACTTCCATGATCTCGGGCGCGAGCCGCCGGGCCCCGCGCGGAGGCTCCAAAAAGCTTCAAGGCGATATCCGGGTGCGGATATCGCCTTGAGCGGTCTCAAAACTCAGAAATCGGTAACCGCGGTATTTTACCGCGCGCTTACGTTGTCTTCGACTGTCTCTGGAAGCTGCTGATGAACGAACTCGATCGCGAAGCCTTCCTCGAGGTGGCGAACGACGCGGGCCTGCACGCGGCCGAGCGTCACGGGCTCGCCGACCAGCGGCTTGACTTCGGCGGCAAGCGCCGCGCCCGACAGCGAAAGGTCCATGATCCGGCAGGTCATGGCGCGGCCGTCGCTGAATGTCAGCACCGAGATCGGATTGCGCGGCGAGATACGGTCGTGGCGACGGTCTTCCGGCAGATTGAGGATCTGGCGGTTGGCAAGCCAGGTGAGCTGGGCTGCGAGCTTGTCGCGCTTGCGGGGCGTCGCGCCCACGGTCATCGCGAAGCCGTTGTCGAGCAGACGGGTGATCTTGCCTTCGACGCGGCCGACATGATCGAGATAGGCGACCACGCGCTCGCCGACATGCCCGAGTCCCGGCGCAAGCATGGCAACGCCGCCCGGCGACATGTTGATCACCTGGCAGGGATACTCACGGCGGTCCGAGAGCATGTAACGTCCCAGCAGATGAACCTTCACGCGCTGGAAGCGTCGCCGCTCTTGCGAGGACGGCCGAATGAGTTGTCTTTGCGCTAACGCCATTTCCACACCGGTTGACCGGTCGTTCGGTATGGATGAACCTTACGGGCGTCAGGGTTAATGATCTGTTAGTGTTGACAGAACCTTGTCAGCGCAGGCCTTCGTAGACCGTGAGGCCGCGAATGAGAGACCACTTGCGCAAATTGCGCTGGCCCTTCCGCTCCTGGTTCAGATAACGCCACGACGTGAGGCTGAAATCCTTCAGCCCGCCGAAGGTGTGAAGTCCTTCGATCGGCGTGAGCGGGGCAAGCAGGCCGGTCAGGCTGACCGGCGCATGCGAGCGTGCGCTGAACGGCAGCAGCAGAAGCTCCAGGTGAACCCGCGTGCCGTCTGCCGCTAGCGTGGTGATGCCTGCAACGGTCGCGAGCGTTTCGTCGGCGACGATCGCCAGCAGGTCCTGCATTTCCGGACGGTCGTCGTCGTGGAACAGGCTGGTGAAGCTCTGGCCCTTCAGGTCGCGGCCGAGCAGGGCGCACATGCGGGTGCCCGCGACCCGGAACGGGTAACCGGCTGCCTCGTCACAGGACAGCACGAAAATGTCGCCGAGCAGGTGGCGGACCCGCTCCGGGTCCAGATCACCGCGCTCGGGTGCGGCCGCTCCGTCCCGCTTCTCGTCCCAATAGGAGTAGAACTCCCGGTTGGCTGGATGCTTCATGTCGTCGTATCCCGCCCTGCGCGCCACCACGGCGAGACAGATTTGTCCCGCTTTCAGGCAACGCCAGGCCCCTGTTTGTTGTGCGGGACTTGAGGTGCAGCGTCCATGCCGGAGTGGCGGTTTCGCGGCTTCCGCGCCGGGTTTGCGCTGTTAAGGTTAAATTAAGCATATCCGTTAACATCTTGGTCATAAGGCGAAGCCTCACGGCCTATCGCCCCGATGCACGGTGTTGGCGACAGCCGTCATCCGCGTTTGCTTTGTGCATTTCGGTCGCGCGGTTTCGGGAACTTTCAACGAAGGCGTGCATTGTCATTCTGCAAAGTTGCGCAAATTCCTGTTGCTACGGAGACTCCCTGACATGAAGAAACTTGTTCTTGCCGCTGCGCTTGCGCTGGGCGCAGCCGCGTTTGCCGGTCCTGCCGCGGCATTGCCCGCAGGCGGCGTAGGCCTTCCCGCGGCATCCAGTGATGTTCAGCAGGCCCAATTCATCTTCGGCGGCCGGAATTATTGCTGGTACGACGCCGGCTGGCACGGTCCCGGCTTCTACTGGTGCGGTTATGCATTCCGTCGCGGCCTCGGCTGGGGCGGCGGTCATGGCTGGCACGGCTGGCACCGCGGCGGTGGTCACGTCATCGGTCGTCCGGGCGGGCGTCCTCATGTCGGTCGTCCGGGCGGTGGTCGTCCGCATGTCGGCCGTCCGGGAGGTGGCCGTCCGAGTGCTGGCCGTCCAGGCGGTGGTCGTCCGGGCGGAGGCCGTCCGGGTGGCGGCCACGGCGGCGGTCATCACCGCTAACGTCTGAATCTTTTCAGGAGGGCCCGGCAAACCTGCCGGGCCTTTTTGTTTGGCGCCGGCGTCGAGAACGTCGCCCGCTCGCCATTAACGATAGATTCACCATTCGCTTCGTGGATGAACGTAGCCCGGCTAGTGTCCGATTACTCCAGGTCGCCGGTTTTCTCCAGAAACCGGCGGTGGCTAAGAACTCAAGGTTGAACAACAGGCGGCGGAAAACGTCTGGTCATTGTGCGGGGAGGGGTGGGGGGGCCCGGAGCGCGACGCGCTCGAGCTAGACCCCGCGCAAAAGACCGGTGAGACCAAGGGAGGGCTTTCGTGGCCCTCCCTTTTTTCTTTGTCTATCGAGGGCGGACGGCTGAATCTCGGCGCGGGCGCTTGCGCCGCACCGTCAAACCCGCCTATCTCAGGGACTGCTCCGCCTTCGAGACATTGTGCACCCTTGGATTCTCCTCAAGCCTCCCGCGAACCGATCCTGACCATTCCTTTCGGAATGACGGCGCTGCTCGTCATCATGATCGGTATCCATGGCATCCGGGCGCTGCTGCCGCTGGCCACCGATCAGGACGTGATCTGGACCTTCGGCTTCGTGCCTGCGGTCTAGGCCGGGCGGGTGCGGGCGGGTAGTTTCCCGGGGGGTGTCGGCGCGGAGATAGGGCCCTTCCTGACCTCCGCCTTCCGGCATGCGGATCTGACCCATATGGGGTTCAACGTGCTGTGGATGCTGCCATTCGGCAGTGCGGTCGCCCGCCGGTTCGGCACGGTGCGGTTTTTTCTGTTCTTCGCGGTGACCGCCGTTGCGGGCGCATTCGCGCATCTGCTGACGCATCAGCATGAAGTGGCGCCGATGATCGGCGCGTCGGCGGCGGTGTCGGGCATGATGGCCGCCGCGATCCGCTTTGCATTTCAGTATGGAAGCTTTCTGTCGTTCGGACGCGGCGACACCGAGGCCGCGGCCCGCGTGCCTGCGCTGTCGTTGATGCGCTCATTGCGAAATTCGCGTGTGCTCGGTTTTCTCGCGGTGTGGTTCGGACTCAATATCCTCACCGGCCTCGGTGCTGTCGCAATCGGCGCTTCGGCGCAGAGCATCGCATGGCAGGCGCATATCGGCGGATTTATCGCCGGTCTGGTGCTGTTTTCTCTGTTCGATCCGGTGCCGCGCGCGATTGTGCAGGACAACAACGCCGGTGTGCTCCCGCCGGACGGCTCGGATATCCGCTGAGCGCATCCGCGCCTTGCGGACCTCCGCATTCTTCGACATCATCATTTACGCCACCTATGAAACTAAGTTGGCGTTGCGTTGTTTGACTCAAGCATAGGACTGCCGGCACCGCCGGACGGTTTTTTCTGGGGAGACGACAATGACGGTTCGCTCAGTTCTCGATACCAAAGGTCATCAGGTCATCAGCGTGTCGCCCGACGCCAAGTTGTCGGCAGCGGTCAAGATTTTATCCGAGCGCCGCATCGGCGCCGTCATGGTGATGAGCGGTCAGAAAATCGACGGCATTCTTTCGGAGCGCGACGTCGTGCGCGTCCTCGGCGAGCGGGGCGCGGCCGTGCTCGATGAGCCGGTGCGCAGCGTCATGACCTCGAAGGTCATCACCTGCCGCGAATCCGATACCGTCAGCGCGATCATGGAAGTCATGACCACCGGTAAATTCCGGCATCTTCCCGTGGTAGAGAGCGAGCGGATCGTCGGCCTGATCTCGATTGGCGACGTGGTGAAATGGCGCGTCGCCGAATACGAGCGCGAACAGGAAGCGCTGCACGACTACATCAAGACAGCATAGTGCGCTTTTGATGCCTCGCCGTAAATAATGCGTTGTCCCGGCGAAGGCCGGGACCCATCATCCCTGTCAATGTAAAATTGAAAAGACGCAGCCCAAGCAGTCTGTCTTGATGGAGAGCCTGGTGGTTATGGGTCACGGCCTTTGCCGGGACGACAGATGGTCATAGTCTTCACGTCACGGCTGCGTCGGTTGCGCGGTGCCCGGCGTCTGGTTATCGGTGGGCGAGAGCAGGTTGATCGCTTCCTGAATCGACTCGATGTTGCGCTCGGCCGCGCGGACGCCGTGACCGATGATTTCCTCGGCGCGATGGAAATCGAACCAGCCGATCTTGCCGACCCGCGGCGAGATCAGGACGTCCGGCGGATCGCCCGCGAGGCGCGAGCGGGTGATGCGGTCCTGCATGATGTTGAAGGCTTCGACCATCACGGTCGAGATTCCGGGACGTCCGGCGCTGCCGAAGAATTCGCGCTTCACTGTCTTTTCCGCCGAGAAGAATTTCCCGAGGCCGCGCTTCTCCGGCACGGGCTCGATGGGCAGTTCGGGTTCTGGCTCGGCGGTGGCTTTGCCATGTCCGGAAATGATGGTGCCGTGACCGAACACGTCCGTCGATACATTGCAGGCGATGACGATTTCCGCGCCGAGCGCGCGCGCCACCGACACGGGCACCGGATTGACCAGCGCGCCGTCCACCAGCCAGCGATCGCCGATCAGCACCGGCTCGAAAATGCCGGGCAGGGCATAGGACGCGCGCACCGCTTCCACCAGCTTCCCGTCGGTGAGCCAGATTTCGTGACCGGTATTAACCTCCGTCGAGACCGCCGCGAATTTCAGTGGCAGCTCATCGATCAGGATATTGCCGAACGAGGCTTCCAGTTGCGCGGCAAGCTTGCTGCCGCCGATCAGGCCGGAGCCGCTGAGACGGATGTCGAGGTAGCTGAAGATGTTGCGCGGCAGGAGGCCTCTGGCCCAGGCTTCCAGCGTGTCGAGATGTCCCGCCGCATAGGAGCCGCCGACCACCGCGCCGATCGAGGTGCCGACCACGATGTCGGGAACGATGCCATTGGCCAGCAGGGTGCGCAGGATGCCGATATGCGCGAAGCCGCGCGCGGCGCCGCCGCCCAGCGCCAGCCCGATGGTCGGCTTCCTGTTCAAAGGCGTTCCGGTCTTGCCGCGCAGTCCGTGGCGGAATGGGATCAGACTTTCCAGCAACCTGTGTCTCCTGAGGGTCCCGATACCCGAATCGGCCGGATTTGGCCGCAAAGGTGCGAAATGCGTGGGTGTGTTTCGAACGAGCGTTTCGCGTAATCAGAGAATGTGACTGTAGCGCGACCTGCGCCGCAGCAGAATGGGCCATTTGGCCAAAGGGTGGGACAGCAGGCCGTCAAGCCCGTTGTAAGGCTTGAATTTGCCTCGTTTTCAGTGAAAAACCCGGGCCATGACCGCCCTCGGACTCACCCGCAGGACAGCCGTGTGCAATGCGCGGGCCGATGACCTTCATGCTTTGCGTTTTCGCGCATGGATGCGGCCGTTTGCGTGGGCGCTGCTGGTTGCCCTGATGGGCGTGCATCCGGCGGCAGCTCAGTTCGTCGGCGATGCGCCGCCGCCCGTTCCGCCCGCCAACGTTCCCGTTTCTCCGACACCGTCCGGTCCCGCGATCAGTCTCGCGCCGCCGTCGGGCCCGGCCGCGACACCCGGACTGCCCGCGACCCTGACCCAGCCGCCGGTTACCGTGGCGGCTCCGCCGGTCCCCGCGCAGCTTCCATCTCCGTCGCCGGTGCAAGGTGTGCTCGCCCTGAGCGCGCGGTTCGGCAAGGACATGCCCGCCGTCAACAGCGGCGTGGTGTGGCGGGTCTATTCCGACAAGCCCGATGCGAGCGGCGTATTCCAGCTCGTGCGCGAAGACCGCAACCCGACGCCGAACATCGTTCTCGCGCCCGGCGGCTATGTCGTCCATGCGTCGCTCGGTCTGGTCAGCGCAGTTCGGCCGGTGACGGTGCGCAACGAGACGCTGCGCGAGACGTTCGATCTTCCCGCCGGCGGTCTGCGCATCGAGGGCCGCGTCGGCACCAGCAAGATTCCGGTGGGGCAGATCACGTTCTCGATCTACAAGGGCAGCCAGTTCGAAGTCGGTGAACGCGCGCCACTGGCGCAGAATGTCGCCGCAGGCGATGTGCTTCTGGTGCCCGAGGGCACGTATTACATCATCTCGAACTACGGCGACGCGAACTCCGTCGTGCGTTCCGACATTCGCGTGCAGGCGGGCAAGCTGACCGACGTGACCGTGACCCATCGCGCGGCGGTGATCACCATGAAGCTGGTCAGCGAGAAGGGCGGCGAGGCGCTCGCCAACACCGCATGGTCGGTCATCACGCCCGCGGGCGACGTCATCAAGGAATACAACGGCGCATTCCCGAAGGTGATCCTGTCCGAAGGCGAATATCGCGTGATCGCCAAGAACGAGGGCAAGGTGTTCGAACGTCCCTTCAACGTCAGCAACGGCGTCGACGGCGAAGTCGAAGTCATCGCGCGCTAGGCTGCGGTCTGTCATCGTCCTGTATTAAAATCGTCATGGTTTCTAAGGCGCGCTAACCATCGAACGAGTTAGAACTGTCACAGTCCCTGCTTCGTTTCATTTTACCCGCATCGTTTACGCTGCTTTAAGCGCACACGCATTGGATGCGCCCGCTGACACGACAGAATGCCGTGTCGATGTGGGAGTGCGTTGTGGTTGCCGCTCAAGCGAAAAAGACTTCGTCCAGTCCTGAACTGTTCAGCGACATTTCGATCCTGCGCCGGAAATGGCAGGCGGCTCTCAAGCCCGGGATGGAGTTGCCGTTTTTCGAGGACGTGATGCTGGGCAGCCTCGGCCGCCTCGCGGACCACACCATGCTCATCAGGCAAGCCGGCGAGGGCGCGGTGATTTCCCGCGCCGGACGATATGTCGAGCAGTGGCTCGACACCGGCGTATGGGACACGCCGCTCGATGGATGCCCGCCGGACTGCGCGCTGACAGTGGGCGAGGCCATCACGAATGCGCGGTCCACCCGCAAGCCGTATCTTGCGACCGGGCATTGCGTGCGCGACGGTCTTGTCCGGATTTACGATGTGCTTGCATTGCCGGTCGCTTCGCGCTGGGGCGGCGTTCTGGTCAGCGTCTATGTCAATCAGCGCGGGTCTCAATACAATCTGCTCGATGCGATCTTCCGCGTGACCGATGAAGGCATCGTCTCGCTGGCCGCGGTTCGCGATGCTCACGGCAAGCCGATCGATTTCCAGATCGTGCATCTCAATCAGGGCACGGCGCGGCTGTTGCAACGTCCGGTGGATGAACTGCGCTGGCAGCGGTTGAGCGGCGGAACGCATGCGCTCTGTTCGCCGCAGGTGATCGAGTGGCTTTCATCGATCGTCGCCGGAGACAACGCCGACCAGTTGGAAGTCGATGACGAATCCCGCACCCTGACGCTCAATGCGTCGACGATGGGCGATCTGATTTCCCTTTCAATGACCGACGTGACGCACCTGAAGCGGCGCGAACAGTCGTCGCGGCTGCTGTTCGAGAACAACCCGATGCCGATGTGGGTGTTCGATGTCGAGACCCGGAAGTTCCGCAGCGTGAACGAAGCGGCGCTGAGCCACTACGGATACGACCGCGAGACGTTTCTCGCGATGGAATTGCGCGATCTCTGGCCGAAGGACGAATGGGAAGAGCATCAGCGATCGCTCGTCGGGGTCGGCGATATCTACGACACCGGCCGCAACTGGCGGCACCTGAAGGCTGACGGCAGCGAGATCGAGGTGCTCACCTTCGGACGGCGTCTGCATGTCGATGAGCGCGACAGCTTCCTGGTTTCGGTGGTGGACATCACCGAGCGCCGGAAGGCGGAGGCGCGAGTTGCCTATATGGCGCATCACGATGCGCTGACGGATCTGGCCAACCGCGTGAAATTCCACGAACGGCTGCGGCAGGATCTTGAGCGCACCCGTCTTGTCAACAGCGGTGTCGCGGTGCTGTGCATCGATCTCGACCTGTTCAAGAACGTCAACGATTCATTTGGCCATCCCGTGGGCGATCGTCTGCTGCGCCAGGTGGCGGAGCGGCTGACGGCGAACCTGAGCAGCGAGGATTTGGTGGCGCGGCTCGGCGGCGATGAATTCGCGATGATCCTCGCTGGCCACGCCTCGCCGAACGAAGCGAGCGATCAGGCTGCCGCGATCATCGAGATGCTGAGCGCGCCTTACACCATCGACGGGCTCGAGATCGTCATCGGTGCGAGCGTCGGCATCGCCATCTCTCCCGGCGACGGCGAGAGCAGCGAGGAATTGCTGCGAAACGCCGACATGGCATTGTACCGCGCCAAGTCTGACGGCGGAGGCGTTTACCGCTTCTTCGAGAAGGAAATGGATCGCCTCGCGCAGCGCCGCCGTGACATGGAAATCGATCTGCGCCGCGCGCTGGCGACCAATGAATTCGAACTGCACTATCAGCCGCTGGTCGATCTGGCGCAGGATCGCATTGTGACCTTCGAGGCCTTGCTGCGCTGGAAGCATCCGGTGAAAGGCATGATCTCGCCCGCCGATTTCATTCCGGTCGCGGAAGATATCGGCTTGATCGTGTCGCTCGGCGAATGGGTGTTGCGCGAAGCCTGTCAGCAGGCGGCGAAGTGGCCTTCGGGCGTTCGGGTCGCGGTCAACCTGTCACCGGCGCAATTCCGCAGCCGCAATCTCACGCAGGTGGTGTTTTCCTCGCTGGCGCAATCCGGCCTGTCGCCGACGCGGCTCGAACTCGAGATCACCGAATCGATCCTGCTCGAAGACAGCGACGCCAATCTCTCGATCCTGCATCAGTTGCGTGAATTCGGCGTTCGTATCTCGATGGACGATTTCGGCACCGGCTATTCGAGCCTGAACTATCTGCGCAGCTTTCCGTTCGACAAGATCAAGATCGATCGCTCGTTTATCCGCGACCTGTCGGATCGTCCTGATAGTGGCGCGATCGTGCGCGCGATTTCCGGTCTCGGCCGCAGCCTGAATATTTCGACCACGGCGGAAGGCGTCGAGACGATGGATCAGCTCGACTGGCTACGCGCGGAAGGATGCACCGAAGTGCAGGGCTTCCTGTTCAGCCCCGCGCGCCCGGCGTCGGAGATCGCGGCATTGCTCGGAAAGTTCGGTGATCGCGCCTCGAAGGCGGCGTGAATTAAGTAAGTTCCGTCATTGCGAGGAGCGCAGCGACGAAGCAATCCACCTTTTTGTAGTGCCATGGATTGCTTCGCTTCGCTCGCAATGACGGCGTCTCTTCTGTTTCAATGATCGCATTTCCAGTCTGGCCTGCGGGCCTTCCTAGAACCGCGTCACGATCTCGCTGAGAACCGGGCGCGGTCTGTCTTCGTTCGCCCGTCCGGCCTTGCCGATGTGGACGAAACCCGCGATTTTCTCGTCGGGCTGCAGGCCAAACGCATCCAGCACGTCACGGTCGAACGCCATCCATCCGGTCAGCCAGTTGGCGGCGTAGCCGAGCGCATTGGCCGCGAGCACGATGTTCATGGCGCTGGCGCCTGCGGACAGCTGCTGCTCCCACGGCGGTACCTTGGGATGGGCCACGGTTCTGCTCACGACGCCGATGATCAGCGGCGCCTGCGTGAATTTCTTGCCTTCGGCTTCGGCCTGCTCGGCCGTGGCGTCCGGATTCTTCGCCCGGAACACTTTCGCAACGACATCGCGTGCCCGCGCCAATCCATCGCCCTCGAACACGATGAAGCGCCATGGCGCGATCTTGCCGTGGTCGGGGACACGCGCGCCGATGGTGAGGATTGTCTCGATCTCGGCTGGCGACGGGCCGGGGCCGGTCATGTCGAACGGTTTCACCGAGCGGCGGGTTTTCAGAAGGTCGAGTGCGTCGGGCATATTGTCTCTTTCGTCATGGCCGGATTTATTCCGGCCATCTACGTCTTGCTTCGACATCTAGTAAGACGTGGATGCCATAGCCGCTTGGCTTCGCCAAGCGGCGTAGTTTTGTAGACTTCCAAGTTGGGCTTGCCCAACTTGGATACAAGGCCGGGCATGACGAATTACTTTTGAATGTCTCTCAGCCGTTGACCCGCTTGAGATCCGGCGGGGTTGCTTCCCAGGCAAGTGCCTTCAGCGCGTCGTCGAGGGACTGCACGTTCTGACCTTCTTTGCCGAGGCGGCGGATCGAGACGGCGCGCGTCTCGGCTTCCTTCTTGCCGACCACGAGCAGAGCGGGGACCTTCGCCAGCGAATGCTCGCGCACCTTATAGTTGATCTTCTCGTTGCGAAGATCGATCTCGACGCGCAGCCCCGCCTTGCGGCAGGCCGCAACCACTTCGCGCGCGTAGTCGTCCGCATCCGAGGTGATCGTGGTGACGACGGCCTGCACCGGCGCGAGCCAGAGCGGGAAGTGGCCCGCGAAATGCTCGATCAGGATGCCGGTGAAGCGCTCCAGCGATCCGCAGATGGCGCGGTGGACCATCACCGGCGTCACCTTGTTGGACTGGTCGTCGATGTAGAACGCGCCGAACCGGCCGGGCAGATTGAAGTCCACCTGCGTGGTGCCGCACTGCCATTCGCGGCCGATGGCGTCGCGCAGCACGTATTCGAACTTCGGCCCGTAGAACGCGCCTTCGCCCGGGCTGATCTCGGTGCGGATGCGGTTATGGCCTTCCGCCTTGATCTGCTCGAGCACCTTGGTCATTACGCTTTCGGCGTGATCCCAGGCCGCATCGGTGCCGACGCGCTTTTCAGGACGCGTCGAAAGCTTCACGGTCAGTTCGCCCTCGAAGCCGAAATCGGCATAGGTCGAGAGAATTAGGTCGTTGATCTTCAGGCACTCGTCCGCGAGCTGCGCCTCGGTGCAGAACACATGGGCGTCATCCTGCGTGAAGCCGCGCACGCGCATCAGGCCGTGCATCGCGCCTGACGGTTCGTAACGATGCACGATGCCGAACTCCGCGAGACGGATCGGAAGTTCGCGGTAGCTCTTGAGACCGTGCTTGAAGATCAGCACATGGCCGGGGCAGTTCATCGGCTTGATGGCGAACCAGCGCTTGTCTTCCGCCTCGTCGCCCGCCGACTGCGCCGCGAACATGTTTTCGCGATACCATTCCCAGTGGCCGGAAGTCTCCCACAGCGACTTGTCCAGCATCTGCGGCGCGTTGACTTCGTCATAGTCGCCCGCAAGGCGGCGGCGCATATAGGCGACGATCGCCTGAAACAGCGTCCAGCCCTTCGCATGCCAGAACACGACGCCGGGACCTTCCTCCTGGAAGTGGAACAGGTCCATCTCGCGGCCGAGGCGGCGATGGTCGCGCTTCTCCGCTTCCTCAAGCTGCTTGAGATAAGCGTCGAGGTCGTCCTGCTTGGCGAAGGCGGTGCCGTAGATGCGCGTCAGCATCGGATTGTTGCTGTCGCCACGCCAGTACGCGCCCGCCACCTTCATCAGCTTGAAGGCATTGCCGACCTTGCCGGTGGAGGTCATGTGCGGACCGCGGCAGAGATCGAACCAGTCGCCCTGATGATAGATCTTGATCGGCTCGTTGCCGGGAATGGCGTCGACCAGCTCGACCTTGAAGGCCTCGCCCTTGTCGCGGAACACCTGCTTGGTTTTCTCGCGGTCCCACTCTTCCTTGGTGAAGGGCTTATCCTTCGCGATGATCTCGCGCATCTTCTTCTCGATCGCAGCGAAGTCCTCGGGCGTGAAGGGCTCGTTGCGGAAGAAGTCGTAATAGAAACCGTTGTCGATCACCGGGCCGATGGTGACCTGCGTGCCGGGCCACAGCGACTGCACCGCTTCGGCGAGCACATGCGCGGCGTCGTGCCGGATCAATTCCAGCGCGCGCGGGTCTTCGCGGTTGATGAAGTCGATGGTCGCATCGTGCGTGATCGGGTCGGCGAGATCGCTCAGCGCGCCGTCGAGCGCCATGGCCACGGTGCGCTTGGCCAGCGAGGGCGAAATGCCCTTGGCGATATCGAGGCCGGTGGTGCCGCTGGGATATTCGCGCGTTGCGCCGTCGGGGAAGGTGACTTTGACCTTGCCGTTGCCGCTGTCGGCAGGCTTGAGATTGGCGAGGCCGAATTTGAAACCGGATTCCGGATTCTCAGACATATCATGCTCCTTGTGGCTCACTCCTGCGAACGGGCGCAGGTAAGCGATGGGACCCGTTGTATAGCAGCGGATTCGGGCAGCGCAATGCGCCGTCAGAGCCTGCGGTGAGGCGGGCGAATCCGTTTGCATAGCTTTCATGCAGTTGCATTAATCTCGCCGTCTGCTACCACCTTCGGTGTGAAACGGTTCGCACCCACCTCGTTGATGCTCGGCAATTTCGTCACTGGCGCATGCATCCTTGCGCCGGCGGGCATGTTGCCTGAGCTTTCGCACGAATTCGGCGTCTCGATCCGCGAGGCGGGACTGCTCATTACCTTCGGCGCGATCATGCTGTGCATCGGCTCGCCGGTGTCGGCCTGGCTGACCAGCCGCATCGACCGCCGCTTGCTGCTGTCGATCAGCGTCGCCACCATGGCAGCAGCGCAGTTCGCCTCCATGATGGCGCCGAGCTACGCGACCCTGATGGGTGTGCGGATCGTGATGCTCGCGGTCGCTGCGCTGTTCACGCCGCAGGCGGCCAGCACAGCGGCGATGATGGTGCCGCCGGAGCGCCGCGGCAGCACGATGTCTTATGTGTTTCTCGGCTGGTCGCTGGCGCTTGCCATCGGGCTGCCGCTGATTGCCTATGTCGCGAACCATGTCGGCTGGCGCGTCGCCTATGGCGGAATCGGAATCATCGCGCTGCTGAATCTGGCGCTGCTGATCTGGCGGCTTCCCGGCGGGCTGAAAGGGACGCCGGTTGATCTGAAGACATGGGGCGAGGTGTTTCGCAATCCGCTGATCGTGCTGCTGCTCGTCATCACGGTGCTGCAGACCTCGGGTCAGTTTGCGGTGTTCACCTATCTCGGGCCGCTGTTCGACAGGCTCGGCGGTAGTTCCCAACTCGCCGCCATCGCCTTCAGCATCTACGGCGTGATGGGCTTTATCGGCAACGTGATCGCCAGCCGTGTCGTCGATACATGGGGCGGCTATCGCACGTCGCTGACCATGATGTCGCTGCTGCTGTTCGGAATCGCGGCATGGGCACTGGGCGCGGGGGCGGTGCCGGCGATGCTCGCCTCGATGATCCCGTGGGGATTTGCCTTTGCATCGACCAACTCGATGCAGCAGGTGCGGCTTGCGGGCGCGGCGCCGCTGCATGCAAGCGCCTCCGTGTCGCTCAACACGTCCGGTCTTTATATCGGGCAGGCGATCGGTTCGGGAATTGGCGGCGCGCTGTTCGCGCACGAACTGTATTACGTGATCGGCTATGTCGGCGTCGGCTTCCTGATCCTGGCCGTGGCGGCGGTCGTGCTGTCGCGCCGGAGCGAGCGCGCCTTAGCTGCCTGAGCCGTCATTCACGCCGCGCCAGCGCGCATAGCGCCATGGCAGATACCAGCGTGCATCTTTCGGTGTCTCGTCGGGCACGTTATCGATGCCGGAGGTGCCCCACGGCTGGCAGCGCAGCAGGCGCGCGAGCGTCATCCAGCCGCCGGCCCACAGTCCGAAACGCGATATCGCTTCGTCGCCATAGGCCGAGCAGGTCGGAACATGGCGGCAGTTGAATCCGATCAGCGGCGAGAACGTGGCGCGATACAACCAGATCAATCCGCGCCCGGCATTGCGCGGCAGATGCTGGATCGTGCCTCCGCAGTCAGGACATCGGGCGGACAGTTTCATGATCGTGCCTGAAAGGGCTTGTACCGCGTTGCCGCGTGGTTATTGCGAAGCGATGAGTTCCGTAAGTGGAACCGCAAGATGTTGTCTTTCACGTCACACCATACAACTTATCGCACGGATTTGACTGCGTCGCAGCAAAAGTCGCATGGACGCGAATCCGCTGCGCCGGTACGTTTAACAATCATGTGACAAAGCTTGTCGCGTGAATTCGGGGCGGGGAAGGAACCGAGTGTCTGTCGTGAAGTCGCTGACGATAAGCGGCTGGGCGCGGATTTGCGCCGCCGCTGTTGCCTGCCTGCTGTTGCCGGGCTCCGCCATGCTTGGCGGAACGGTGCGCGCCGCTCCGTCTCTTGAGGAGCGCAAGCTTCCCATGGATTTCAAGTGGTACGAGGCCGAGCCGTCGTGCGCTCAGGATTGCGCCGGGTGGATCGGCGCGGTCGGCGTCATCACATCCGAGACGCCGGCGAAGTTTGAAACATTCACCAGCGGCCGCAATCTCACGGGCGCGACGGTGGTGCTCGATTCCAGCGGCGGTTCGGTGCTGGATGCGATCACCCTCGGCCGGCGCTGGCGCGATCTCGGCCTGCGCACCACGGTGGGCACCGTTGTCGCGAAAGAGAATGCGCGCACCACGAGGCCCGGCGCGTATTGCGAGTCGATGTGCGTGTTCCTGCTGCTCGCCGGCAGCAGCCGCACGGTGCCGGACGGCGCACATGTGCGTGTGCATCAGATCTGGATGGGCGACCGCGCCGACGATGCGAAAGCCGCAACCTATTCGGCGGACGATCTGATGATCGTCGAGCGCGATATCGGGCGGCTGGCGAAATACACTTTCGACATGGGCGGCACCGGCGATCTGCTCTCGCTCGCGCTGAGCGTGCCGCCATGGGAGGCGCTGCATCAACTGTCGGCTGACGAGTTGCGGCTGACCAATCTGGTCACAATGGATGCCGTGGCTACTGTCAAAGGGCCGTCTGATACTGTCGTCGGCAGCGTCACCGCCAAGATGTTTCAGGATCGTGTCCCGAGCGGCGATGCCGACGCCAAAAGCGCACGGCTGACGCCGGGCACCAAGACGGCGGAAGCGCATGCGCCGACCGGCGGCGCGGCGGCGGCCTCCGATCGGAAGTAACGGGTTCAGCCCTGCGCGGGCGTAAGCGTCCCGGCCTTCGCTTCGATCTGGTCGATGGCGTCGACCACGGCATCGAATGTCAGCAGGGTGGAGGCGTGGCGCGCCTTGTAATCGCGAACCGGCTCCAGCACGGCAATGTCCGCCCATTTGCCCTCGGGAGGCGTGCCGTTCTCCTTGAGCATCTTGCGGACCGTCTCGCGCAGGTCGCGGAGTTCGTCGGCCTTCGAGCCGATCACATGGCGGGCCATGATGGAGGAGGAGGCCTGGCCCAGCGCGCAGGCCTTTACGTCATGGGCGAAGTCGCTGACCACGCCGTCCTGCATCTTGAGATCGACCTTCACGGTCGAGCCGCAGAGCTTGGAATGGGCCGTCGCCGAGGCGTCCGGATCGGCGAGCCGCCCCAGCCGCGGGATATTCCCCGCCAGCTCGATGATTTTCTTGTTGTAGATGTCGTTCAGCATGGCGGTCGAATTGGCCTTTGCGCGGGACCCTTGCCCTTGGCGGTCCCGGATCACAGCCTATATAATAAGCCATGTGCAGGAATAAACCGCCTGCATCTCAGCAATGCGGGAATATAGACGGTTTTTCCCGGTTTGCTGTCATGGTACAGGTGAGGCGTCCGGCTGCCGGGATGGCTGCCGCGGCTGACCGGTGACACTCCCGGCCTTCCTCCAGATATTAAGGGCCGGTCGAACGGAGACGAGATGGACGCGATCATCAAGCCGATCCGCAGCGGCAAGCCGGCGGAAAAATCCGAAATTCCTGCTTCCGACTACCTCGCTTCGGGCCTCGATCCGCGCGTTGTCCGCCCCTCCCGCGAGGAAGCGGAGGCCGCGGTGAAGACGTTGCTTTCCTATGTCGGCGAGAACGTGCAGCGCGAAGGCCTGCTCGATACGCCGCGCCGCGTGGTCGAAGCCTATGACGAACTGTTTCAGGGCTATGCCCAGTGCCCCGCCGAGATTCTCGACCGCACCTTCGGCGAGACCGCGGGCTACGACGATTTCGTGCTGATGCGCGACATCTCCTTCCATTCGCATTGCGAGCATCATGTGATGCCGTTCTACGGCAAGGCGCATATCGCCTACGCGCCGGTGGACCGGGTGGTGGGCCTGTCGAAGCTGGCGCGCCTGGTCGATGCCTTCGCCCATCGCCTGCAGACGCAGGAGCATCTGACGGCGCAGGTGGCGGGCGCGATCAATGCGATCCTCAAGCCGCGCGGCGTCGCGGTGGTGATGGAAGCCGAGCACACCTGCATGTCGGTGCGCGGCATCGCCAAGAAGGGCGCCATGACGCTGACCAGCCGCTTCACCGGGATTTTCCAGGACAATCCCGAGGAGCAGGCCCGTTTCCTCAACATGGTGCGCGGCGTATAAGATTCGCTTGAGCTGTTTTCTTCGTCATTGCGAGGAGCACTTGCGACGAAGCAATCCAGCTTTTGCATGGCAAGATGGATTGCTTCGCGGAGTTTATCATCGGGCCGCGCTTTGCGCGGACCCGTTGGCTCGCAATGACGAGAGAGACTAACGTGTCTGTTTCTTCTTCGACCCACGATCATGACCGTGAAGAAGGGCTGACCTTTCAGCCCAAATTCGATGCCAACGGCCTTGTGACCTGCGTTGCCACCGATGTGGCGACGGGCGACGTGCTGATGGTCGCGCACATGAATGCGGAAGCGCTGCGCAAGACCATCGAGACCGGCGAGGGCTGGTATTACAGCCGGTCGCGTAAATCGCTCTGGAAGAAGGGCGAGAGTTCGGGGCATGTCCAGCGCGTGATCGAGATGCGAATGGACTGCGATCAGGATGCGGTGTGGATTCGCGTCGAGCAGGCGGGCGCGGCCTGCCACACCGGCCGTCGTTCCTGTTTTTACCGCGCGGTGACGAACGAGGGCGGCAAGGCCGCGCTGACATTCGTCGATGCTGACAAGATGTTCGATCCGGCGAAGGTGTACAAGTGAAGTTGGCCGTCATCCTGAGGTGCGAGCCGTCCTTGCGGCGAGCCTCGAAGGATGACTGTTCGAAACGCCGTCGCCCTTCGAGGCCTTCGCTACGCTACGGCGCCTCAGGGTGACGGCTTTCTTTGCGTTAACCCTTCATTAACCATAATGGCCGCACTCTCGTTCCCGGTTCCTGGGGAGCGGGTGCCAACATGACGGTCGATTCAACAGCCATCGGTGCCGGGTTCGATTCCGCACGCGCGCAGATCGCGGGCGCGATCAGGAATGCCGCCAACGCGACCGGCGCCAGCTTCGAATATCTCGTCTCGGCGGCGAAGATCGAATCCAATCTCAATCCCAAGGCGCAGGCCTCCACGTCTTCCGCGCGGGGGCTTTATCAGTTCATCGAACAGACCTGGCTCGGCACCGTGAAGGAAGCCGGGGCCACCTTCGGCTTCGGCAAATATGCCGACGCGATCTCCAAGACTTCGTCCGGCACCTATTCGGTCAGCGATCCGGCGACGCGCAACGAAATCCTCAAACTGCGCGATGATCCGGCCGCCAACGCGGCGATGGCGGGCGTGCTGACCCAGTCCAATAGTTTCAAGCTGACCGGCGCGATCGGCCGACGTCCGACCGACGGCGAACTCTACATCGCGCATTTCATGGGAGTCGGTGGCGCGTCGAAGCTGATCTCGAAGGCGGAAGACAGCCCGAACGCGTCCGGCGCGGCGCTGTTTCCGAGCGCCGCCGCCGCCAATCACTCGATCTTCTACAATCGCGACGGCAGCGCGCGCAGCGTCTCGCAGGTCTATTCGGTGCTGACGTCGCGCTACGACGCGGCGGCGAACTCGCAGACCGCGCGAACCGCGATGGCGTCCGTCGGCGTCACGCCGGGGCAGGGCCGGGCGGCGTCTGTTTCCAGTGATACGGCCGCGTATCTGTCGCGCTTTCCGCAGGCCCAGACGCCTGAGACGCCGGTTCAGGTCGCCGCCGCCGATCAGGCCGGCCAGCCGGTCTTCCGCTCGCTGTACCAGACCGGAGACCGCGTCGAGCCCGTGTCCGCGACCGTGCGCGAACTCTGGGGCAACAATACCTCGCTGACCCGGCCGCTGTCCGACTCCGGAGCCGCTGTCGACAAGAACGGGGCGCCGCAGGGCATCGGCCTGTTCAGCGACGCGACCGGCGTATTCAGCGGATAGTCCTCCGCCCTCGGAGCATTGGCCCGAGCCAGCCGAATCCGGCAATATCTCCTGCTTGCTCGAGGCGCATGCTTTTCGGGACAGGATATTCCTTGATCTACGTCTTCATTCTCATCGTCGGGCTCATCGCGGGGACGCTCGGCGGAATCGTCGGCACGGGCACATCGATCATGCTGCTGCCGGTGCTGGCCTATTCGTTCGGGCCGAAGCAGGCTGTGCCGATCATGGCCATCGCCGCGATCATGGCGAACCTCGCGCGTATCATGGCGTGGTGGCGCGACGTGGACTGGCGCGCGGTGATCGTCTACTCGGTGCCGGGTATTCCGGCCGCCGCCCTTGGCGCGGGGACGCTGCTCGTGCTGCCGTCGGGCTTCGTGGACATCGCCATCGGCGTGTTTTTCATTCTGATGATTCCGTTTCGCCGCTGGATGCACGCGCATCAGTTCACGCTGCCGCTGTGGTCGCTGGCGATCGTCGGCGCGGGCATGGGATATCTCACCGGCATTGTCGCATCGACCGGACCGATGACGGTGCCGATCTTCGTGTCCTATGGACTCATCAGGGGACCGTTGCTCGGCACCGAAGCCGCCAGTTCGCTCGCGGTTTACATCAGCAAGGCCATCACATTCCAACGTCTCGATGCGTTGCCGCCTGATGTGATTTTCAAGGGATTGATTGCCGGATCGTCGCTGTTCGCGGGGGCGTTCATCGCCAAGCGCGTTGTCCTGCGGCTTGATGCGATGGCCTTCCATATTCTGATCGAAGGCCTGATGCTGATCGCGGGTCTCTCGATGATCTGGGGTGCGTTTCAGGGTTGAGGCGGTGAGTCAGATACGAGTCCCATCTCCTTGATGCGACTCTGTTTGACTGTGAATCCATCACGTCAGCTTCGCCGGCTATCCGCAAGCGGCATGGTTAACAAAACCTCAATCAACGCAGGCGGTTATGGTGAACGTTTTCTTAAGTGTCATGGTTTACGTTTTCTGACAGTGGCGTCGCGTCGCGGTGCCTTGGCATGTTGCGTAAGCCGGAACACCCATGATCGTTCGGCAGTTTATTACCTGGGTTCGTAATGCTCCTGCGGGGGAGCGCGCAGAGGCGACGCGGTGTCTGGCGCGCGCCTGGCTGGTGTCCGATCTGTCGGACGATGATCGCGCCGCCGCTGAAGGCGCGCTCCTGATGCTCCTCGACGATGCATCGCCGCTGGTGCGGCAGGCCATGGCGGAAGTCTTCGCTCACGCGACCGATGCGCCGCCTGCGATCATCGCGGCGCTGGCGATCGATCAGGCGTCGGTCGCGATGCCGATCCTCGAACATTCGCCGCTGATGCTGGACTCCGATCTGGTGGACATCGTTGCGACCGGAAATTCCGAGACGCAATGCGCCATCGCGCGCCGCTCGGATCTGCCGCCGTCGGTCTGTGCTGCTATCGCAGAAGTCGGCTCTGCCGCCTCGACGCTGGAGCTGATCGAAAATCCGGTGGCGGAGCTTGCGGATTTCTCGCTGACGCGGATTGCGGAGCGGCACGGCCATCTGGCCGCGATCCGCGAGTCGTTGCTGACGCTCGACAACCTGCCGGCAGCGGTGCGGCTGATGCTTGCGGAGAAGCTTTCAAGCACGCTGACGCAGTTCGTGGTCGCGCGCGCGTGGCTGAACGGCGACCGCGCCCATCGGGCAGCGGACGAAGCGATGGAACGGTCGCGGGTCAATATCGCCACGCAGACCCATGGCGCCGATCTTGGCGCATTGATTTCCCATCTGCGTTCGGTCGGACAACTCAACACCGGCTTGATCCTGCGGGCGCTGCTGTCGGGCAATGTCGAGCTGTTCGAGGAATCGCTGGTGGAATTGTCCGGCCTGTCGCGCAGCCGCGTCACGGCCATTCTCAACGATCGCGGCAGGCTGAGCCTCAACGCTCTGCTGGCGAAGGCCGGCCTGCCGGAATCCACCTTCGCGGCGTTCCGTGTCGCGCTGGATGCGCGCGACGAGATCGGCTTTGTCGGGACCTTCGGCGGGGCGGCGCGGCTGCGCCGGCGTATGGTCGAGCGGGTGCTGACATCCTGCGAGACTGCCGAAACGGTGGCAGAGCCGCTGCTTATCCTGCTGCGGCGGTTCGCAACCGAATCCGCCCGCGAAGAAGCCCGGCTGTATTGCGACGAACTGGCGGCCGACGACTTTATCGGCAAGCTGGATGCCCACGCCGCGCTGGAATATGTCGCGGACGACAGCGTGTCGTTCGATGGTCAGCGCTATGACAATAGCTACGATTACGCCTATGACGAAAGCTACGACGACGTTTACGGCGGC
>Ga0066256_1000838_pt1 | contig 21141 bp, 25 predicted proteins | sample ThiBio_1000_biof_FD_87107 | JGI IMG/M metagenome (GOLD analysis project Ga0066256, IMG submission 87107) | Wastewater bioreactor microbial communities from Cape Town, South Africa - Thiocy_expt_1000_biof (version 2) | ecosystem: Engineered > Bioreactor > Thiocyanate-remediating >... | reverse complement strand
GTGAGGAGGAGGGCGCCCGCGTTGGGGCCGTACCCCCGCGGCGTCATCGCGTCCGCCGCGCCGGAGAACAGGGAATGGCTCTGGGGGGGGGACGGCGCCCCCGGCATGGGAGGGTAGTGGACGATGGGCAGCACCGCCACGACCAGGATGAAGGCCATGTAGTACCAGTTGGCCACGTAGATGTGCGGCTCCTGCCGGCGCATCAGCGTGCGGATGTAGAGCAGGAAGTAGACCACCCACACGATCACCAGCCAGATGTCGGCATACCATTCCGGCTCGGCATATTCCTTCGACTGGGTGACGCCGAGCAGGTAGCCGCTGGCGGCGACCACGCAGAACAGGTTGTAGCCGTTCAGCACGAACCACGGGCTGAACTGGTCGGCCAGCCGCGCCCGCGAGGTGCGCTGCAGGACATGGAAGGAGGTGGCGATCAGCGCGTTGCCGCCGAAGCCGAAGATGACGCCCGACGTGTGCACCGGCCGCAGGCGGCCGAAGCTCGCCCAGGCGGCGTCGAAGGTCAGGTTCGGCCAGGCGAGCAGCGACGCCACCCAGACGCCGAAGCCCATGCCGATCACCGCCCAGATCATCGTCAGCACGATGCCGACCTTGGTCGGGTCGTCGTAGTAGCGCGACAGGCGGCTGTCGTCCGGCTCGGGCGCGTAGAGGCCCGCCATCACCACGAAGGCGAAGCCGACCGCGTAGATCAACACCACGAAGCCCTGCGCGCCCATCGGGTCGCCGCGGCCGCCCGCCGCCATGGCGAGGCCGCACATCGCCAGCAGGCCGAGGATGACGAGCGCGAACTGGCGCTCGGATACGGTCAGTTGCGAAACCATGCGGGTGCTCTCCCCACCTCAGGCTGTCAGGCCGGCCGCAGCCGGCGCGTGATCGTCAGGTCGCCGCGGAAGATATCATCCGCCGCCGCGTTAAACAAATATTCTGGATACCACTTATCAGAGGGTTCCGCCGGCCCCAACGGACCAAAGCGTCGCAGGAGCGGTCAGGCCCGGCCTGCGGCTTCGGCATGATGCACGGCATCCCACCAGCGGCCGAGCGCCGCCTCGTCCATGGGAAGGACGGCGGCATCGGGCGCAAACGCCCGGAAGGCGTCGGCATGCCGGCCCGAGACGGCGAGCAGGACGGGCTTGTCTGCCGCCACCGCCTCCGCCAGCACCGGCCACAGGCCCTGCCCCGCGGCCTCCAGCTTGCCGAACTTGTTGAGGACCACGAGGTCGCTCGCCGCGATCTGCGGCAGCACGGTAGCGCAGGCCGCCTCGACGCCGTCCGCGTCGATATGGCACGTCCGGCCGGGCTCGGGCACCTCGCGATACATCGAGAAGCGCGCGCCCGACGCGATGTCGCGCAGGAAGCCGGCCCCGCATATGCGGTCGGGCAGCCCGTGCTCCTCGCTGATGACGCCGACGACGTTGGCGCCGCCCGCCCGCAGGCTGGCGGCGGTGGCCGCGATGAAGCCCTGTATGGCGGAGCTTTCCGCTCCCGATACGACGCAAATTCCAGCCGCTCCGGCCATGCCACACCTCCATCGTCGGTCCGCCGTCGATGCGCCCGGACTATAGCGAGCGCCGGCGCGGGGTGTCGAGAGCGACCCTTTCGCTCAGGTTCCCGGGCGTGGCTCGGCCATCAGCCAGCCGATCTCGGCGCCCACCTTGAGATCGTCCTCGGCGCCGAAGGCGTGGCGGCGCAGCATGCCGGCGCGGTCGATCAGCACGAGGCTCGGCGTGCCGCGCATGCCGTAGGCCGCCATCGTGTGCGGGATCGGCCCCTCCCCGCCCGGCCGATCGACCGCGACGGGAAAGCGGATCCTGTATTCGTGGAGGAAGGCGGCGAGCGCGACGGGCGTCATCGCCTCGTGGTGCTCGAAGACGGTGTGGATGCCGATGACGGCGACCTCCTCGGCCGGAAACAGCGCCGCGATTCGCTGCGCCTGCGGCAGGCCGGCGCCGACGCAGCCCGGGCACAGCATCTGGAAGGCGTGCAGCACGACGACCTTGCCGCGCAGGGCCGCGAGCGTCAGCGGCTCGGGCGCGTTGAACCATTGCGTGACGTCGAGCTCCGGCGCGGGTCTGACGGCTTCCATGCTCAGGCCTCCTCCTGCTCGACGCAGATATGGCCGCTGTCGATCTCCGACAGCGGCTCCCTCAGCAGCGCGCAGTAATGCGGCCCTGCGCCGGCCGGGTCGTCGCGAAAATGGCGGCAGCTCCGGCAGACGCCGAACGGCCGGCCGCCATTGCGGCGGACCGCCGCGCGCAGCACGCCTTCGAGCAGGGCGACGGCCGGCGCCGCGTCGCCTCCGGTCGCAGCCGCGACGTCGCCGGCGATCGCCAGCAGCGGATCCTCGTCGAGCGCGGAAGCCCCCCTCTCCGTCAGGCCGAGCGCGATCGAGCGGCGGTCACGCTCGCTCGCGCGGCGCATGACGAAACCCTTCTGCTCCAGCGCGATCAGCGTCTGCGACACCGTCCCCCGCGTCGAGCCGAGATAGGCGGCGAGCCCGGCCGGCGTGCGCGAGAAGCGGTTGGCGCGCGCCAGATAGCGCAGCGCGTCCCACTGGGCGGGGTTCAGGCCGTGGACAGGCACGCCGCTGCGCGACAGCCGCTCGATCCGGTCGATGAGCCGGGCGGCGGCCAGCGCCGATTCGGAAACCTGCATTGGTAGCGACTCGCTATTGACTCTTCGGGAGCGTTGCGCGTGAATTCTATAGTAGCGACTCGCTATTAACAAGATGGAGCACGACCATGCCCAGACCCGCCGTCCTTTCCTTCGCTCTCTCCGCCGGCCTGCTCGCCGGTTCCGCGCAACTCGCCGCCGCCCACGGCATCGAGGCCGCGGCCGACGCCTCCGTGCCGCCCGCCTTCGACATCACCGCCGCCGACGCCACCACCGACGGCCGCCTCGCCACCTTCTCGATGGAGGTGACCGGCAAGGCCGGCTCGATCGTCCCCGAAAGGACCGGCAAGCTCGCCGGCGCCGAGGTCGACGCCTATGTCTGGCCGACCAGGCTGGACCCGTCGGCGGCCGGCTTCGACAAGGGCTCCGGCATCCTGGCGCTCGCCGTGACGGCCCATCCCGACTTCGACGACACGCCGCTGTTCGACGAGAACGGCGATGGCGACCCGGCCAATGACGGCGCCGGCTGGCATTCGCACTGGGTGGTGCTGGGCGAGGACGCCGCCTGCGCCGGCGGCCTCAAGGTGCGCGACGTCTCGCCGGGCCAGGACCTGCTGCCCGACACCGCGCCCGGCCTGCCGATCGCGCTCGACAGCCCCGGCATGAGCCCGCTGATCGCCGGCAGCACGGTGCGCATCACCGTGCCGGTGGCGGGTGCCGAGAACGTCAATTTCGACGCCGTCGCCGCCCGTCTGAAGGTCGATGCCGAGGGCAAGGCGCCGCTGCTCTGCGTCACCGGCACCTACAAGGTAGCGTCCGGCAAGCTGACGCTGCCCGGCGTGATCGTGAAGCAGGCGAAGTAGGCCGCCCTACCCTGCCGCCTTGAGCGCGGTCTCGAGGTCGGCGATCAGGTCGGCCTCGGCCTCCAGCCCGACCGACAGGCGCAGCAGCCCGTCGCCGATGCCGGCGGCGGCGCGCGCCTCGGCGCCCATGCCGGCATGCGTCATCGTGGCCGGATGGGCGACGAGGCTCTCCACCCCGCCCAGCGATTCGGCCAGCGCGAACACCCGCACCGCCTCGACGAAGCGCCGCACCGCGTCTGGCCCGCCGGCGAGGGCGGAGTCCTGACGTCCGCGCGAGGCGCGCCTGGCGGGTTTGGCGGTAGGAGGGGGCGGGGCTGCCACGCAGGCCCGGGGTGGGGGCCCGCCGCCTCTCCGTCGCTCCGGGCCGGGAAGGGGGCCACCGCCGCGGCGTTTCCCTGCTGCCGCTCGATGCGCGGAAACAGCGTCCGCACCCCGCGCAGGGTAAGATAGGCGTCGAAGGGCGAGCCGATCGAGCCGGTGACGTTGGCCCAGTGGCTCAGCGCCGCGGCGTCCGCCTCGTTCGCGCAGACAACCGCGCCGCCCACCACGTCGGAATGGCCGTTGATGTATTTGGTCGTCGAGTGGATGACGAGGTCGGCGCCGAGCGCGATCGGTCGCTGCAGGGCCGGCGACAGGAAGGTGTTGTCGACCGCCACCCGCGCCGCAGCCTTCTTCGCCTGCGCCGCGATGGCGCGGATGTCGACGACGCGCATCAGCGGGTTGGACGGGGACAGGACGAGATCGACCGCCGCCATGCCGGAGGCGGTCACCACCGCCCCTGCCCCGCCCTCCAGCTTGGCCAGCGTGTCGGCGAGCAGGTCGCGGCCGGGGTTGGCGGTGCGGCTGTATTCGTAGCCGCGATGCCGCTCGAAGCCGGAGAAGGCGAAGGTGCTCGACAGGTAGATCGGCGGCGTCACCGTGCCGAATACCTCGTCGGATGCGATGCCGTTCGCGACGGCGATCGTGCGTGGGTCCTGCTTCCCGGCCATGTTGGCAACCTCTTCGTGCACGGCTATCGCGCGGAAGGCGCGTGCCCGTTCCGGCGTTCCGATAGGAGGACGGCGGCCGCGCCGTCAATCCGCCTTTTGCAGGGGAGGCCTCACCGGCAGGACTATGCGAGGCCGCAGCGGAGGCGGTTTCCGCTGCGGCCTCGCGGCACCGGCGGCCGCAGCCGCCCGCCCCGGGCAGCTATCTGGTCTCGAGCTTTAGGCTCACCGTCTTCCTCGCCGGGATCATCACCTCCCAGCCGCCCTTCACCGTCGCGGTGTGGGCGAGCGGGTCCTTGTTGACCCATTCGATCGTGTCGCCGACATGGGCCGATATCTCGGCCGGCGAAAAGACAAGCTTCTCGATAACCACCTGGATCGTCTCGGCCCGCGCCGGGACGGCAGCGGCGAGCACGGATGCCAGCACGGCGGCGGCCCCGAGATGGATCACGGCACGCATCGCGGGCACCTATTTCAGCTCGGCCACGACATGCTCGGCATGCGCCTGGTGGCCCTGGAACAGCTTGAGCCCGGTTTCCAGCAGGCTCTTCAGCTCGGCGTTCTGCGCCGACGGGATGAGCAGGCCCTCAAGCGCGCCGTTGACCTGCTTGTGGTAGGCCACCTCGTTGTCGACATAGGCCTTGTCGAAGGCCGCGCCGTCGAGGGTGGAGAGCTTGGCGCGCTCGTCGGCCGCCGCCTTGCTCAGCGACTGGCTGGTGGCGTTGTCCTGCGGCGTCACGTCGAGCTTCTTGACGAGGTCCAGCGCCTGCTGGTTCACCGCCTCGTGGTCGCGGATCATGTCGTTGGCGAAGTCGACGACCGCCTGGGTCTTCGACTTCTGCACGGCCAGCTTGGCAGCCTCGATGTCGATCGTGCCGGCGGTGTAGGCGATGTGCGCGATCTGCGGGTCGGTCGGCTTGTCCTGCGCCATCGCGAAGGTGCTCGAACCGATGAGGCAAAGCGCGGCGAGTGCCGCGAGTGATCTTGCGGGCATGGTAGTCTCCTTGTGCCGGCGTGGGGGCGCGCGGCTTTCGTGAGGTTGACGCCGGTTGGATGCCGGTGCGCGGGAAAGGTTCCCGTCTTTTCACTCGGCCAGCCCGAGGCGCTCCATCACGGCCGCCGTCAGCCGGTCGCAGCGGCGGCCGGCGAACGGGAAGGCGTCCAGCATGACAGGGCCGATGCGGGCGTCGAGCTCCTTGCGCACCAGCGCGCGGGCGCGGTGCAGCCGCGTCTTCACCGTCTGCGGCCGGATGTCCAGCACCTCGGCCGTCTCCTCGACGCTCATGCCCTCGATCACGCGGGCGACGAACACGGCGCGGAAGATCTCCGGCAGGCTGTCGGTCGCCTGCTCGACCAGTTGCAGGATCTGACGCTGTGCCATTGTCCGCTCCGGGTCGCCGTCGGGGCTCAGGGGGAATTTTATGATCTCGGCCTCGCTGGCCTCCACCGGCACGAGGCCCGCGCCCTCGCGCCGCTTCTTCCGGCGCAGCCGGCCCAGCGCCTCGTTGATGGTGATGCGCGACAGCCAGGTCGACAGGCTGGAGCCGCCGCGAAAACCGTCGAGATGCGCAAACGCCCGCACATAGGCCTCCTGCACGGCGTCCTCGGCCTCCGCCGCGTCGCGCAGCACGCCGCGCGCCAGCCGGTAGAGGCGCTGGTTGTTGCGCTTCATGATGGTGCGGAAGGCGTCGCGGTCGCGCGCCAGCGCACGCGCCACGAGCTCGGCATCGTCGGGTTCGGTTTCGGCTGGCTTTGCGACGATGGCGGTCATGGCGGTCTTCCTGCCGGGAATGGTCGTCCATTGGATGACGCTTGCCAGCAAAGGTTCCCGGCCACATCCTGTCGCCCGATTCAGGAGGATGCAAGACCGGCATGAGACGCGGCGGACGTGCGCGGGCGCGCAGCGAGGCAGGCCCGGAAGCCGTGCCCGCGACGGAAGTCGCGTGGGCCGACCTGTCGGAGGCCGAGCGCACCGCGCTCAAGCGCATGAATCGCGGCCCCTACGCGGCGCTCGCGCAGGAACTCGGGCAGCGTCTCGTCGGGCTCGGCCTCGCCGTCGCCCGGCCGGACGGCGTCGGCATCAGCCGGGCCGGCCGCGAGCTCGTCATCAACGCGCTGCTCGACGCGCGCCGCGACGACGCGGCTCCCTGAATCCTCAGCGCGCCACGGCCTTCAGGCCGCGCAGCGCTTCCTGTATGTCCTCCCGCCCGTCGGTCGGCTCGGGATAGACGGCATAGGCAGGATAGGTGAATTCCGGCGCGCCCTCGACCAGCTCCAGCTCGCCCGCCTCAAGATGCGGCGCCACCGCGCCGCGGCGGAAATAGCCCATGCCGCCGACACGCAGGATGTAGCTCAGGCCGAGCGGCCCGAGCCCGACCAGCAGCCCCGGCTCGCCGAAGGCCGCCGGCCCGAAGCCGCGCTCGGCCGCGAATTGCGGCCCCCAGTCGACATGCACGTAGCTGCGGCCGTCCGTCTCGCCCCCGGCCACGCCCTCGCCGCTGGCGGCCCTCACCAGCACGAGCTGCTCCTCCTCGATCAGTTCCACCCGAAAACCGGGCAGAAGCTTCGGCGCATAGAGGATGGCGAGGTCGAGCACGCCGGTGCGCAATTGCTCCAGGAGCTGGTCGGGCACGCCGACATGCGCGTGGATGGCGATTTGCGGACATTGCGCCTTCATCCATACCAGCCAGTCGAGCATCAACGGGGTCCACAGGTTGAGCTCGCCGCCGACGGCCACCACGCTGGTGCGGCCGGCCGGAATGGTGAGTTGCTGGCGTGCGCGTTCCCACAGCCGCACGAAGGACTGCGCGAAGCGCTCGAACTCGCGGCCGGCCGCCGTCAGCACCGCGCCGTTGCGGTTGCGCACGAACAGCCGCCGGCCGAGCTCGTCCTCGAGCGTGCGGATGCGCGCGCTGACGGTGGTCTGGGTGACGCGCAGCCGGTCGGCCGCCTTCAGGAAGCTGCCCGTGTGGACGATCTCGAGGAACGTCCGGGCCCGGTCGATATCCATCCCGTCTCCTCCATTGATGCAATATTATTGCACCAATATAGCATTTAAATCCGTTTGCCTTCCTCTTTCATGACGCGCAGTTTCGATTCCGATCGATAATCGGAGCGGACCGCCATGTCCGATCGGCAACCGGCTTCGCGCGGCTATGCCTCGCCGCCCTGCTTCATGCACGAACTGGAGGACGGGTTTTCCGCCGCCTCCCTGCCGTCGGACGCCTGGAGCGACGTGTCGCGCTGGCGCAGGGCCGAGCGCAGGCGGCTGATCGAGGTGCGGCTGGCGCTCTCCCAGGACGAGCGCCGGCTCCGCTCGGAGCGCATCGCGGCGGCCCTCGACGCGGCGGTGGGCCGGGTGAGCGGCCGCATCGTCGGCACCTACTGGCCGTTCCGCGGCGAGCCGGACCTGCGCAACTGGGGCATCCGCGTCGTCGAGCGCGGCGGCCGCATCGCGCTGCCGGTCGTCATCCAGAAGGGCTGGCCGCTCGAATACAGGATCTGGTCGCCGGGCGACCCGCTGGAGCGCGGCGTGTGGAACATCCACGTTCCCGCGCGCGGACCGGCCGTGCAGCCCGACATCGTGGTCGCGCCCGTCGTCGGCTTCGACGAGGCCGGCCACAGGCTCGGCTACGGCGGCGGCTTCTTCGACCGCACGCTGGCCGCGATGCCGCGCCGGCCTCTCAAGGTCGGCGTCGGCTACGCGCTGGCACGCATCGCCACGATCTATCCCCAGCCCCACGACATCCCGATGGACGTGATCGTGACGGACTGAGCGCGGATACGCAGGCACTGGCTTTTCGCCGTCGGGTGGCGCTCCGCGCCGCCCGGGGAAAGCCGTGCGTGCCCGAAAGGAAGGACGGGACCATGACGGACAGGACGGCAGACGAGACGGCTCACGGCGCAGCGCACCACGCGGAGGCCGACCACAAGCCGCGTTTCATCACGCGCTGGCTGTTCTCCACCAACCACAAGGACATCGGCACGCTCTATCTCGTCCTGTCCATGCTGGCCGGCATTCTCGGCACCGGACTGTCGGTCGCCATGCGGATGGAGCTGCAGGAGCCGGGCATGCAGTATTTCGCCGACCCGACCACCTACAACGTGCTGGTCACGTCGCACGGGCTGGTGATGATCTTCTTCGTCATCATGCCCGCGCTGATCGGCGGCTTCGGCAACTGGTTCGTGCCGATCATGATCGGCGCGCCCGACATGGCCTTCCCGCGCATGAACAACGTCTCGTTCTGGCTGCTGGTGGCCTCGCTGATCCTGTTCGTCACCTCGCTGTTCATCCCAGGAGCGCCGGGCTCCACCGGCCACGGAGGCGGCTGGACCATGTATCCGCCCTACGCGACCAGCGGCCAGCCCGGTCCCGCCGTCGATCTGGTGATCCTGTCGATCCACCTGTCCGGCGCGTCCTCGATCCTCGGCGCGATCAACTTCATCACCACCATCTTCAACATGCGCGCGCCCGGCATGACGATGCACAAGATGCCGCTGTTCGCCTGGTCGATGCTGGTGACCGCCTTCATGCTGCTGCTGGCGCTGCCGGTGCTGGCCGGCGCCATCACCATGCTCCTGACCGACCGCAATTTCGGCACGACCTTCTTCGATCCGGCCGGCGGCGGCGACCCCATCCTCTACCAGCACCTGTTCTGGTTCTTCGGCCATCCCGAGGTCTACATCATGATCCTGCCGGGTTTCGGCATCATCAGCCACGTCATCTCGACCTTCTCGAAGAAGCCGATCTTCGGCTACATCGGCATGGCCTATGCGATGGTGGCGATCGCCGTGATCGGCTTCGTCGTATGGGCCCACCACATGTTCACGACCGGCATCAGCGTGGAGTCCCAGCGCTACTTCGCCTTCGCCTCGATGGTGATTGCGGTGCCGACCGGCATCAAGGTGTTTTCCTGGATCGCGACGATGTGGGGCGGCTCGATCTCGTTCCGCACGCCGATGCTGTGGGCGATCGGCTTCGTCATGCTGTTCACCATCGGCGGCGTCACCGGCGTCCAGCTCGCCAATCCGGGGCTCGACCGCTCGTTCCAGGACACCTACTACGTCGTCGCGCACTTCCACTACGTGCTGTCGCTGGGCGCCGCCTTCGCCATCTTCGCCGGCTTCTACTACTGGTTCCCGAAGATGACCGGCTACATGTACAACGAGGCGCTCGGCAAGCTGCAGTTCTGGATCATGTTCATAGGCGTGAACCTGGTCTTCTTCCCGCAGCACTTCCTCGGGCTCGCCGGCATGCCGCGCCGCTATGCCGACTATCCCGACGCCTTCGCCGGCTGGAACTACATCTCCTCCGTCGGCTCCTACATCTCGGCGGCCGGGTTGGTCGTGTTCTTCGTGATGATCGCCGAGGCCTTCGCCCGCAAGCGCAAGGCCGGCAGCAACCCGTGGGGCGAAGGCGCCACGACGCTGGAGTGGACGCTGCCCTCGCCGCCGCCCTTCCATCAGTTCAATTCGCTGCCGCTGATCCGCTGAGGGGAGCCGCCGTGAACGCCGTCAGCGAACTGGCCGAAAACGTCGTCCCCTCGATCGTGGTCCTGTCGGTCTGGTGGGCGTTCCTGTCGACGCTCGAGGTGCTGCTCACCCCGCACCAGCTCCTCGACGACGAGCCGCCGCCCGAGGGCGGCGGCGCCACCGGCACGAACGAGGACCGGCTCGCGGCGCTGAAGGCGCTCGACCCGGCCTTCAGCGTCGAGGCCTTCCTCGGCGGTGCCCGCGGCGTCTACGAGGCCGTGCTGCGCGCCTATGCGCAGGGCGACGTCGAGGCGCTGCGGCCGCTGCTGTCGGCCGACGTCCTCGACGTGTTCGCGGCCTCCTGCGCCGGGCGCGCGGCGCGCGGCGAAACGCTGGAGATGACCCTGCTGGGCATCGACGGTGCCGAGATCGCGCATGTCTGGACGCAGCCCGACGCCACCGAGATCGCCGTGCTGTTCCGGGGCCGCGTCACGCGTGTCGAGCGCTCGGCCTCCGGCGACGTCGTCGGCGGCGACCCGGAGGCCGTCGCGACCACCGGCGACCTGTGGACCTTCGCCCGCCCGGCCTCGACCACCTCCGCCGAATGGCTGATCGTGGCGACGGACGAAATCTAGCTTTCGTAATATCTTACGAGTAAATGCTGATGCACCGCCCGAGTGTGCGGCTCCCGCTCAGCCGCGCTCGTCCAGCAGTTCCTTGAGCACCACGGCCTGGTTGTGCGCCTCGTCACGCGCGCCGTAGACCAGCGTCGCCTGCCCCTTGCCGATGCGCTGGCGCAGATCCGCCACCGCTTCCGCCTTGCCGGCAAGCTCGGCCCGGTAGCGCTTGCGAAATTCCTCCCATTTCGCCGGGTCGTGGCCGAACCAGCGCCGCAGCGCGTCGCTCGGTGCGGCCTCCTTCTCCCAATGGTCGATCGCCGCGTCCGCCTTCTCCGGCCGGCGCGCCCACGGCCGGGCGCCGAGGATGCGCGTCCCGTCCGATGCGGCGGGAGCCTCATAGGCGCGCTTCAGCCGTACCCCCACCCTCGCCTCCCCGTCCCGCCGGTGCAGATGCCGGCATGATCTCCATCGCCGCCGCCCTCTCCTCGCCCTCCCTCGCGGCCGCGACGACCTGCGCCACGATCGACACGGCGAGGTCGCTCGCGCTGCGGGCGTGGTCGAGCAGGCCGGCCGGTCCGTGGATGCGGCCGAGCTGCGCTTCATCGAAGCCCTTGTGCCGCAGCGTGTCCAGTCGCTTCGTCTGCGTCGTCCGGCTGCCCATGGCGCCGATGTAGAAGGCCTCCGTGGCGAGCGCTCCGGGCAGCAGCCGCTCCTCCCTGTCGTGGTCGTGGAAGGCGAAGACGATCGCGCTGCGCCCGTCGATCCCGCGCAGCGCCGCCTCCGCATTGCCGCGCGCGTGCGTTCCTGCCGCCGCGGCCGTTGCGTCGTCGGGCGTATGCAGCGCCACTTCCAGCCCGGCGGCGGCCGCCACTCTGGTGAGTTGCACGGCGACCGGCCCGAGGCCGAATATCACGAGCCGCCGCCGTGGCAGGTAGGTCCGCCGCAGGAATGCCGCCGGGCCCGTCGATCCCTCGACCGCCGGCCCCGCGACAGGCACCTCCATGACGGCCGCCTGCCGGTGCCTGAGCCGCCCGTCGATCGCCTTCAGCCGCGCCAGCGGCACGTCGACGTCGAAGACGAGCTCGATCGCGCTGCCGCAGGGCAGGCTGATGTCGATGTAGCGCGAGCCGCGGCCATAGCGCACGCGCCGGCTGCGGCCGCTGCGGATCGCGTCCACCGCCTCCTCCGCCACTGCCCGCTCGATGCAGCCGCCCGACAGGTAGCCGACCCAGGCGCCGCCCTCGGCCACCGCCATCTGCGCGCCCAGCGGCCGCGGCGAGGAGCCCTCGATCTCGGCCAGCGTGACGATCGCCGCGCGCTCGCCGGCGCGCATGCGCTCGATGGCGAAGTCGAGCACGTAGTCGTCGAAGGGATCCCAGCTTCCGTCCGGCTGCTTCATGGCGCGCCCTCCGCGCGGGATCGAGCTGCCGTCATGCGGCCACCCGCGTCGGAATGGCGCCAGTATCGAAACTGCGCGACGCCGCCGCAAATGAAATAAATCGCACCGTTTCAGCAAGAATCTCGCATCGTCGGACGCCGAAATGCCCGAAATCGCGCCGAATCTTTCGCGCGACGCCCTCTGCGGCAACGCCGTCCTTGCATGTGGCGGCGACGGCGCTATTGTGCGCACGCTTCTACCCCCTCCGGAGCCGAGATCTTGACGCGTCTGCGCGCCGCCCCATGCCATGCTTCCCGGCGCCGCCTCCGGTTCCTGAACCACGCGGGCAGTCTCATCGCATCCATCTAGCCCTGGCGCGGCCGCAAGGCCGTCGACCGGGGGCCGGAAATCCAAGCCACAGACGATCGGTTCTGATTTCCGGGTCCACCGTCGGCCCGGTGGAGATGCGTGAAATGAACAGCGAAATTGCAGGCCGCCGTCGCGCGGCCATCCGTTGCGGGGCGCGCCAAGCGGCCGTCGCTCGCGCAGGCATGAACGAGGGCACGGGAGGGCGCTCCCTATGAAGGTCCTCGTCCTCGGCGGCGGCGTCATCGGCGTCACCTCCGCCTTCTACCTCGCCAAGTCGGGCCACGACGTCGTGGTGCTCGACCGCCAGCCCGGCCCGGCGCTGGAGACGAGCTTCGCCAACGCCGGCGAGATCTCGCCCGGCTATTCGTCGCCCTGGGCCGGCCCCGGCGTGCCGGTCAAGGCGGTGAAGTGGCTGCTGATGCGCCACGGCCCGCTCGCCGTGCGGCCGCATCTCGACCCGGCCATGTGGTCCTGGCTGCTCAAGATGCTGCGCAACTGCACCTCGGCTCGCTACGCGGTGAACAAGGCGCGCATGGTGCCGATCGCCGAATACAGCCGCGACTGCCTGCGCGAGCTGCGCGCCGAGACCGGCATCGCCTATGACGAGCGCAGCCGGGGCACCCTCCAGCTCTTCCGCACCCAGAAGCAGCTCGACCACATCGGCGGCGACGTCGAGGTGCTGAAGCAGTTCGCCGTGCCCTACGAGGTGCTGGACCGGCAGGGCTGCATCGGCGCCGAGCCGGCGCTGGGCCGCGTCGCCGAAAAGTTCGTCGGCGGCCTGCGGCTGCCCGGCGACGAGACCGGCGACTGCCAGATGTTCACGATGAAGCTCGCCGCGCTCGCCTCGGCCGCGGTCGACTTCCGCTACGGCGTCACCATCCGCGAGATTCTGCATGACGGCCGCCGCGTCACCGGCGCGCGCACCGACACCGGCATCGTCGAGGCCGACGCGGTCGTCGTGGCGCTGGGCAGCTATTCGCCGAAGCTGCTGCGGCCGGTGGGCGTCCGCATCCCGGTCTACCCGGTGAAGGGCTATTCGCTGACGGTGCCGATCGCCGACGAGGCCGCCGCCCCGGTCTCGACCGTCATGGACGAGACCTACAAGATCGCGATCACCCGGCTCGGCTCGCGCATCCGCGTCGGCGGCACCGCCGAGATCGCCGGCTACGACCTCGCGCTGCGGCCCTCGCGCCGCGCCGCGCTGGAGCATTCCGTCACCGACCTGTTCGGTGGCGGCGGCAGGATCGCGGAAGCCTCCTTCTGGTGCGGCCTGCGGCCGATGACGCCGGACGGCCCGCCGATCGTCGGGCGCAGCCGCCTCGACGGCCTCTACCTCAACACCGGCCACGGCACGCTGGGCTGGACGATGGCCTGCGGCTCCGGCCGCGTGCTCGCCGACATCGTCTCGGACCGGCAGCCGGAGATAGACGTCGCCGACCTTTCGATCGGACGGTACGCATCGTGACCGTTCCGATCGAGCGTGCGGGCGCGGTCCTGACCGTCGACCTCGCGGCGATCGTCGAGAACTGGCGCCGCCTCGGCGCCAGGCTCAGCAAGGCCGCCTGCGCCGCCGTGGTCAAGGCCGACGCCTACGGCCTCGGCGCCGCGGCCGTGGGCGGCGCGCTGGCCGCCGCCGGCTGCCGCGACTTCTTCGTCGCCCATCTTGACGAGGGCATCGCGCTGCGCCGCGCGCTGGACGCGCACGGAAGCCGCATCTTCATCCTCAACGGGACGCCGAAGGGCACGGAGGCCGACTTCGTGGCCTCCGGCCTCGTCCCGGTCGTCAACACGATGGGCGAGCTCGCCGGCTGGCGCGAGCACGCCCGCGGACTCGGCCGGCGGCTGCCGGTCGTCCTGCAGGTGGACAGCGGCATGTCGCGCCTCGGGCTCACCCGCACCGAGGTCGCGGCCATCGCCGCCGAGCCGGCCGTGCTCGAAGGCCTGTCGATCGAGCTGGTGATGAGCCACCTCGCCTGCGCCGACGAGCCGGAGCATGCGGCCAACGAGGCGCAGCGGCGGGAGTTCCGCCCCCTCGCCGCCCTGCCGCCGCCGGCCCCCCTGTCGCTCGCCCACTCCCCCCGCATCTTCCTCCGCTACGCCTTCCCCGGCGCCCCGGTGCGCCCCGGTGCTGCGCTCTACGGCATCAACCCGACGCCCGGCCTGCCGAACCCGATGCTGCCCGTCGTCGGGCTTGCCGCGCGCGTCGTGCAGATCCGCGACGTGCCGGCCGGCGCCGGCATCGGCTACGGCCATGCGGCGACCGCCGCCCGTCCCTCGCGGCTGGTGACGATCTCGCTGGGCTATGCCGACGGCTGGCCGCGCAACGCGGCGGCGGCCGCCTTCGCCGGCGGCGAGCGCCTGCCCTTCGTCGGCCGCGTCTCGATGGACACCATCGTGCTCGACGCCACCGGCAGCCGCCAGCCGCTGCGCGAGGACGACATGGTCGACCTGATCTGCCCCGCCCAGGACGTCGACGACGTCGCGGCCGCGGCCGGCACCATCGCCTACGAGATCCTCGCCCGCCTCGGCACCCGCTTCCACCGGACCTATGCCGACGTGCCCATGCCGCTCGCGGCGGCCGGATAGGCCGGTTCTTTTCCCCTTCAAAACCTGCAGCAACAAAGGAGACACAATGTCCGAACACAGCCTGCTAGACGACGCGCTCATCCGTCTCGATGAGGCGGCAGCCCACCTGAGCATCGATCCGGACGTGATCGAGAAGCTGAAGTTTGCTCGGGAAACGACGAAGGTGCGCCTGATGATCCGCATGGACGATGGCTCGCGCAAATCCTTCCTCGCCTGGCGCTGCCGCTACGACGACACCCGCGGCCCGACCAAGGGTGGCATCCGCTTCCATCCGGACACCACCGCCGACGAGGTCGAGACGCTGGCCTTCTGGATGACCTTCAAATGCGCGGTGATGAACCTGCCCTATGGCGGCGGCAAGGGCGCCGTGCAGGTCGACCCGCGCAAGCTGTCGAAGGCGGAGCTGGAGCGCCTGTCGCGCGCCTACATCCAGGCCTTCGCCCGCATCATCGGGCCGGACCGCGACATCCCCGCGCCGGACGTCTACACCAACTCGATGATCATGGGCTGGATGGCCGATGAATATGCGCAGGTCGTCGGCCAGGCCGAGCCCGCCGTCATCACCGGCAAGCCGATCGCGCTGGGCGGCTCGCTCGGGCGCGGCGACGCGACCGCGCGCGGCGGCTACTATCTGGTGCGCCACCTGGCCGAGGAGCTCGGCCTCGGCGAGCGGCTGCGCATCGCGGTGCAGGGCTACGGCAATGCCGGCCAGTACATCGCCCGCCTGTTCGCCGCCGACGGCCACAAGATCGTCGCGGTGTCGGATTCGCAGGGCGCCGTGCAGTCCGAGGACGGCCTGCACATCGACCTGCTGAACGACGCCAAGGCATCGGGCGGCTCGGTCGTGGCCACCGCCGGCCGCGGCGGCCACACCGCCATGGACGCGAACGCGATCACCGCGGTCGATTGCGACATCCTCGTCCCGGCCGCGATGGAGAGCATGATCCACGAGGACAATGCCGGCGCCATCAGGGCGAAGGTGCTGCTGGAGCTCGCCAACGGTCCGGTCACGCCGGAAGCCGACACCATCCTGGCCGGCAAGGGCGCCGTGGTCCTGCCCGACATCCTCGCCAATGCCGGCGGCGTCACCGTCTCCTATTTCGAGTGGGTGCAGAACCGGCAGGGCTATTACTGGACCGAGGCCGAGATCCACGAGCGCCTGAAGGCGATCATGGAGCGCGAGGGCCGCGCGATCTGGGAGCGCTCGCGCGATGCGGGCATGACCATGCGCACCGCGGCCTACGTGCACGCACTGAACCGCCTCGCCGAGGCGATCGAGGCGCATGGCACGCAGAGCTTCTTCGCGAGCTGAGAACGGCGCCGGTACGAACGAAAAGCCCCGCCGCGTCCGCGCGGCGGGGCTTTTTTCATCTGCTCAGCGCCTTGGCGTAGACGTCGGGCTTGAAGCCGAACAGCAGCGCCTTGCCCGTGTCGAGCACCGGCCGCTTGATGAAGTTGGTGTCGGCGAGGATGAGCTTTTGCGCCGCGGCCGCGTCGAGCCTGGATTTCTGCGCCTCGGACAATTCCTTGAACGAGGTGGAGCCGCGGTTGAACACCGTCTCCCAGTCCGCCCGGCTGAACCAGTCGTCGACCACCTTCGGGTCGAGCCGTTCCTTGCGGTAGTCGAAATAGCGATGCTCGACGCCCTCGGCCTCCAGCCATTTGCGCGCCTTGCGCACCGTGTCGCAGGCGTTGAAGCCGTAGATGGTCACCGTCATGTCCGCCTCCTGACGTAAAAAGGCCGCCGAGGCGTGGAGCCTGCGGCGGCCGGTCGTCATCGCGCGATGCCCGCGCGTCTATTCCTCGGCCTTGGCGGCCTTCTTCTTCGGCGCGGCCTTCTTCTTGGCCGGCGCCTTCTCGGCCTTCTCGTCCTCTTCCGAATCGTCGGCGAGCAGCGCCTCGCGGCTCACATGCTCTTCGGTGACCTGGATCTGGGCCATCAGGTGATCGATCACCTTCTCCTCGAACAGCGGCGCGCGGATGCCGGCGAGCGCCGACGGGTTCTCACGGTAGAACTCGAAGGCCTGCTGCTGCTGGCTCGGCGGGAAGCGGCGGATCTGGTCGTAGAGCGCCCGCTGCAGCTCGTCGTCGCTGACCGTCACGCCCGCCTTCTCGCCGATCTCGGCCAGCACGAGGCCCAGCCGCACGCGGCGCTCGGCCAGCCGCTGGTACTCGGCCCGCGCCTCCTCCTCGGTGGTGTCCTCGTCGGCGAAGGTGTGGCCGGCCTGCGCGAGATCGCGCGTCACCTGCGCCCAGATGTTCTGGAACTCGGTCTCGACCAGGTTCGACGGCGCCTCGAACTTGTAGTCGGCGTCGAGCGCGTCGAGGATCTGGCGCTTCACCCGCTGGCGGGTGACGTTGCCGTACTGGCTCTCGATCTGGCCGCGCACGATCTCGCGCAGCTTCTCGGCCGACTCCAGCCCGAGATTCTTGGCCAGCTCGTCGTTGATCTCGAGCGGGCCGGGCTTCTGCACGGCCTTGATCTTCAGGTCGAAGGTCGCCTTGCGGCCGGCCAGGTGCTCGGCGGCATACTGCTCGGGGAAGGTCACCTCGATGGTCTTCTCGTCGCCTTCCTTGACGCCGACGAGCTGCTCCTCGAAGCCGGGGATGAACTGGTTGGAGCCGATGACGAGGTCGGTGTCCTCGGCCGCGCCGCCTTCGAAGGGCGCGCCGTCGAGCTTGCCGAGATAGTCGAGCGTGACCTTGTCGCCGTCCTCGGCCTTGCCCTTCTTGGGCTCGTAGGTGCGGGCGGAATCGGCCACCACGGCGACCTGCTTCTCCACCTCTTCCTCCGGCACGTCGTAGACGGGCCGCGTCACCTTGATGCCGGAAAAGTCCTTGATCTCGATCGCCGGGATCACCTCGTAGGCCATCGAGAACTCGAAGTCCGCACCCCCCTGCAGGATCTTCTCGGCTTCCTTCTCGTCCTCGGTCATCTTGACCTCGGGCTGCATGGCCGCCTTCTCGCCGCGCTCGTCGAGGATCGAGCGGGTGGAATCCGACAGGATCTCGTTGACCACCTCGGCCATGAACGACTTGCCGTAGACCTTGCGCAGGTGGTTGACCGGCACCTTGCCCGGGCGGAAGCCCTTGAGCTGCACCTTGTCCTTGGCATCCGACAGACGCCGCATCAGCCGCGCTTCCATGTCGCTCGCCGGGACCGTGATCTTGATCTCTCTTTTCAGCCCGGAATTCAGCGTCTCGGTGACCTGCATAATCAAACCTTTGTTCTCGGGACCGCCGTCGCAGCGAGGGCGGAACTGTCGTCTTTCCAGCCGGATTGTTCGTGCCGGGGAGCTATTCTGTTGGTGCGGGTGGAGGGACTTGAACCCCCACGCCTTGCGGCGCTTGGACCTAAACCAAGTGTGTCTGCCAATTCCACCACACCCGCCCGGCGGACCCACCGGCCCGCCGAAGCGCGAGGTTCTATATCATCAGGGTCCGGCCGTTCAAAGGAAAATTGCCGTCCCGCGCCGGGAAATCGGCGGCCCGGCGCAGCACGGCTTCCCGCTCAGTAGAGCGGTTCGGAATAGATCAGCGCGTCGCCGTCGTAGAAGGCCTTGATCTGCGCCGTCCCGTCGCCGGCGACCGCCACCTTCATGCGGAACTTGCGCTCGCGCATCGCGTCCTCGATCGGCCTGCCCTGCCCCTCCGGCAGGTAGAAGCGCTCTATGCCGTAATCGACCCCGATCGAGGCGACGCCGGCGCCGCGGCCGTAGTCGGCAGTGCCGCGCATGTCGACCTCGCCGGCGCCCGGCCCGCTGGCCGGCGGCGCGCCATAGGCCGCCGCCACCGCCTGCCAGATGCCGTCCGCGCCCGCGCGCAGCCGCACGAAGACCGTGCGCTCGTCCGGGTCGGCAGCCGGGTCGTCCTTGGCGAACAGTTCCGCCGGGACGCTGCTGATATTGTAGCCCAGCCGGACGTAGTCGCCGCGCAGCAGGTCGCGCGGATCGACCGGCTGCACCTCCAGCACCACCTCCTGCCCGCTGCGCAGGATCATGGCGCGGCCGACGATCATCCAGGACAGGATGCCGATCTGGACGAGCGCGATGGCGAGCGCGGCGAGGATGAGCTTGCGCGACGCGGTCATGGCCGGACCTCCGCGGCCGCTGCCGCCATGCGCCGCTCGATGCGGGTGATGACGACGGCGATCAGCGCCAGCACCAGCCCCGCGGCGAGGAAGAAGCTCGCCGTGTCGAGCATGGTGCCGATCAGCGCTACGTAGACGAAGCCGAGCTCGTAGACGAAGGCCGCGTAGGCGAGCCAGCGCAGCATGCGGCTCGAACGGCCGGCAAGCACGAGGGCCGCGACCACGCCGGCGAAGACGACGATGGCGACGTAGATGAATTCCGGCTCGTCGTAATACTCGAACTGTATGGCCGACATGCCGGCGATGAAGCCGAGAAGCCCGTGCACCGGCAGCCCGCCGTCGAGCCGCACGAGCCGGTCCGCCGCCTCCGGCCGCCAGACGCCGAGCGCGAAGGCGGCGGCAGAGACGGCCGCGAGGATCGCCGGCGCGCGCAGGCTCTCGTGGTCGACATAGAGAAGGCCGGCGAACAGCATGGCCGATAGCAGCAGCAGGTGCCGGCTCGCCGCGCTTGCCGTCCACAGCGACACCGCCCACAGCACCACAGCGAGCGCCAGCCAGGACAGCGGGACGTGGTCTCCGCGCCCGGAGGCCGTCGCCGTCATCAGCAGCCAGGCGCCCGCGAGCAGCACCGCCCCGACGGTAAGCGGGTGCGAACGCAGCGCGATCGCCGCGAGCGCCGTGCCGGCGCACCAGACGAGGATCGCCTGCGCCTCGTCGCCGGAGAGTTGGTACATCTGCGCCACCAGCGCGGTGCCCGCGCCGAACGCCACCGCCGCCAGCAGCCAAAGCGCCTCGCCGAGGCCGGCATGCCCCCTCGCCTTCAGTCCGGCGCCGCCGACATAGCCGACGAGGATGCCGATGAAGATGAGCGCCACGCGGGCGACGCGCGGGAAAGCCTCCCAGTTGGCCGCGACGAACAGGAGCAGCGCCGCCCCCACCAGCGCGGCCGCCAGCACCGACAGCACCGAGCCGAAGCTGACGCCGCGCCCGTGATGGGCCTCGGCGTCGCGCAGCATCGCATCGCCTGTGCGCGCGTCGATCAGGCCTGCCGCCTGCCAGCGCGCCACGTCGTTCTTCAGAGTGGAAAGATAGCCCGCCATGCCCTCTCCGGGGTCGCTACCGCAGCCATGCGCCGGTTGCCCCGCCCGGGGCCACCGTCTCCGCCGTTACCGATTCGTAAATACTTGTGGCAAAAGGACGAATCGGCCTCATTTCGCAATGCACAAAACGCATTGCTGCTATGCAACATGATCGCTTCAAATCGCTTCGGGTCCCGACTATCTACTGTTTGCAACAACGAACGAAACACACGAATTCAAGAGCACGGCCATGAACCTGATCCGCAATTACCGCAACTGGCGCCGCTACCGGGACACCGTCACCGAGCTGAGCCGCCTGTCCAACCGCGAGCTGAACGACCTCGGCATCACCCGCGGCGACATCCCCTTCGTCGCCCGCAAGGCGATCTGACGAATTCGAATCTCGTCAGGGCTTACCTCCCCCCTGCCCGCGGCGTAGACGACTGGTGTTATCCCCCTCCGGAAAGCGGCTACAGCAAGCGCCCCCCGCCGGACCTCCTTCCCCGGCGGGTGTTGTCTTCTCCGGCGGCGCCTGAACGCGCCGCGAACGGAGGCTCAGCGCTCGCCCCACACGCCGCGCGTGCGCCAGTAGCTCAGCGGCACGATGTCCGGCGGCCCGCCGGCTGCCTCGAACCAGCTATCCACCGCCCAGTCCTTGCCGGAATTGTCCCTGACCGCCGCCGTCCAGTGCGGATAGCGGCCGTCGATCAGCACGCCGCGCGCCGTGTTGGCCCGCACCGTGTGGAAGGCCAGCAGATGGCGCTGGTCGAGATAGAGCAGCACCGCGCGGGTGTTGGTCGATTCGTCGATGCAGTCCATCTGGCCCTTCTCGCCGGAGGCGACCACGGGCGAGCGCGGCAGGTCGCGCGCGCCGATCGCCTGCACGGAGAGCTCCTCGTAGTACTGGACCGCCTTGGAGATCGCGGCGCGCTCGGCCTCGGGCGAGGCGTTGCCGGCCTTCATGATCGCGGCGAAGCGGTCGGCGACGGTCGGCGTGACCGGGAAGAATGCGCTGTAGCGGCAGCCATAGCCGTACCAGGCCCCCAGCCTGGTCGGCACGGGGGTGGGGGATT
>Ga0066256_1002261_pt1 | contig 21142 bp, 23 predicted proteins | sample ThiBio_1000_biof_FD_87107 | JGI IMG/M metagenome (GOLD analysis project Ga0066256, IMG submission 87107) | Wastewater bioreactor microbial communities from Cape Town, South Africa - Thiocy_expt_1000_biof (version 2) | ecosystem: Engineered > Bioreactor > Thiocyanate-remediating >... | reverse complement strand
GCCGTTTTGGCTGTCTCTCCGCTGCGGCCCGGCGGTGGGCGGCGGTGGGGGGGGGCTGGGGGTGGCGGGGGGGTGGCGCCCGGGGGGGGGGTGGGCTGGGGGGGGGCGCCGCCGGGGCCCCCCGCCGCGGGCACTCTGCCGCTCGAGGTGGAGGCCGCCCTGGCACGCACCAAATTGCCGCGCGAGTCCCTGTCGGTGATGGTGGTGGACGCGCAAGCTACCGGCAAGGCCAGCCCGCGCCTTGCGCACCGTGCCCAGGTGCCGGTGAACCCCGCGTCGGTGATGAAGCTGGTGACCACCTATGCAGCGCTGGAACAGCTGGGCCCCGCCTATGTCTGGAACACGCCGGTGTATGTGCAAGGTACGGTGCAGGACGGCAGCCTGCGCGGCAATGTGTACATCCAGGGCCAGGGCGATCCCAAGCTGGTCATGGAGCGGCTGTGGCTGCTGATGCGGCGACTGCAGGGCCAGGGCATCCAGGTCATCGTGGGCGACATCGTGCTGGACCGCACGGCGTTCGATGTGCCCGACCAGGACCCGGCGCGGTTTGATGGCGAGCCGCTGCGGCCCCATCACGCATCCCCCGAGGCCCTGCTGCTGAATTACAAGTCGTCGGTGATGACCTTTGTGCCCGATGCGGCCGCTGGCTTGGCGCGCATCCAGTACGACCCGCCACTGGCCGGAGTGCAGCGCCAGCCCACCGTGGCGCTGGCGGCGCCGGGCGCGGATTGTGGGGACTGGCGTACCGCCCTGCGTGCGGAGTTGTCGGACCCCTCGAAGGTGTCGTTCCAGGGCGTGTACCCCGCTGCCTGTGGCGAACGCGTGTGGCCGGTGGCGGCGGCCGACCCGCGCGGCTTTGCGGCGCGGGCGGTGGAGGGCATGTGGCGCGATCTGGGCGGCAAGCTCACGGGCAGCGTGCGAGACGGCAAGGTGCCCCCGGGCCTCAAGCCCGCGTTTGTGGTCACATCCCCCGCACTGTCCGAGGTGGTGCGCGACGTGAACAAGTACAGCAACAACGTGATGGCGCAGCAGGTCTTTCTGACCCTGGCGCTGCAAAAAAACGGCGTGGCCATGTTCGACGGCGCCCGCGAGGTGCTGCCCCAGTGGTGGCCGGCACGCGTGGGGGATGCGGAGTTGCCGCAGGTAGGCAGCGGCGCCGGGCTCAGCGGCGACGCGCGCCTGACTGCGCGGGCCCTGGCCCGCATGCTCCAGGTGGCCTGGGTATCGCCCGTGATGCCGGAACTGGTGGCGTCGCTGCCGATCACGGGGGTGGATGGCACGCTGCGCCGCAGCCAGAGCCGGGCGGGCACCGCCCACCTCAAGACGGGCAGCCTGCGCGACGTGATGGCTGTGGCAGGCTATGTGCATGCAGCCAGCGGGCGCCGCTATGTGCTGGTGGCCGTCGTCAACCACCCCAATGCAGGGGCCGCGCGGCCCGTGCTCGACAGCCTCATCGACTGGACGGCACGCGAGCAGTGAATAATCGCTGCTGCCCCGCGTTTTCCCCACCATGCAACTCCATGAACTGATCGGCTATCTGGCCGCCTGCCTGACCACCTGCAGCTTTGTGCCGCAGGCCCTGCACACCTTTCGCACGCGGGACGTGAGCGGTATCTCGCTGGGCATGTACAGCGTTTTCACGGTGGGGGTGGCACTGTGGCTGGCCTACGGCCTGGCGCTGGCGGCCTGGCCCATCGTGGTGGCCAATGCCATCACCCTGGCCCTGGCCGGCACCATCCTGGGTATGAAGCTGGTGTACAGCGCACGCCGTCCTGACTGACCCGGCGGGGCTACCCTGGCGCGCTGTCGCCTAGGTGTCTGGCGAGGCATGGCCTCCCGCGTTATCCCCTATGGATGCTGCAGCGCAGGTGCGCGCACGATGCGTCGTTCTTTACTGACCGAGGTATCCATCCATGACCTATTTCCGCCTTACCTGTGTGGCCGCTGCGGCGGTCCTGCTTGTCGCCTGCGGTGGCTCTGACGACCCGGCGCGCGGCGCACTGATCGACCCCCCTGCCACGCTCACCACGCTCACCGTGGCGCAGATCGACGCGGCCACGGCCAGCAGCGGCCTGCAGGCGATCAGCGGCAAGGCCAAGTGCGATGTGAAGGTGGTGTCGCTGAACTATGCCACCGTGGGTGCCAAGAGCGGCGAAAACACCAACGCCTCGGGCGTGATGCTCGGGCCAGCCGGCAGCTGCACCACTGCAGCCCCGCTGGTGGCCTATGCCAAGGGCACCGATGTGCAAAAGCCCCGCACCCTGGCCAACCCGCAGGACAGCGAAACCTTCTTGCTGGCGGCCATGTACGCAGCGCAGGGCTATGCCGTGGTGGCCACCGACTACCTGGGCTTTGCCAAGTCGGGCTACAGCTACCACCCCTACTTGCACGCGGATTCAGAAGCCACATCGGTCATCGACTCGGTGCGCGCAGCACGCAATGCGGCAGGCACGGTGGGGGCCACGCTGTCGGGCAAGGTGATGTTCACCGGTTACTCGCAGGGCGGCCACTCGTCCATGGCAGCGCAGCGCGCGGCCGAGCGGGACTACGGCAACGAATTCAATGTGGTCGCGGGCGCGCACTTGGCGGGCCCCTACAACCTGTCGGGTTCGCTGCGCATTCCCGACGCGATCGCGGGCGTGCAGTTCTTTGTGCCCTACCTCGTCACCGCCTGGCAGAAGGTCTATGGCAACGTCTACACCGACGTGAAGGACGTGTTCAAGGCGCCGTACTCCGGCTACATCGAGAACCTGCTGCCCAATCCCACGCTCAACTACACCACCCTGGTGACCACGGGCACGCTGCCCTCGGGCACACCCAACCAGGCGCGTGACGCGCTCTTCCAGTCGGCGTTCATCACCGGCTCGCAGACCAGCACCACCCACCCGCTGTACCTGGCCGCCAAAAAGAACGACTTGCTGGGCTGGACCCCCAAGGCGCGTGTGATGCTGTGCGGCGGCGCGGGCGACCCCACGGTGCCCCCGGCGGTCCACATGGCCGTCATGAAAGCCGACTTTGACAGCCGGGGTGTGACGAACGTCAGCACAGTTGATGTGGACGCCGCCATCCAGGCCGCTTATGGCCCTGGCGGCAAGGCTCCCACCGACCCCACCTCGGCAGCTTTTGCCACCTACTACGGCAGCTACCACGGCACCTACGAGCCACCTTTCTGCCACGCGCAGGCCAAGGCGGTGTTCGACACGGTCAAGTGACAGCTGTGATGCCTGCGTGAAGCCCCCCAAGGGGTTCGCGGGCTTTTAGAACCCCACCCCTAAGCCCCACCGGTGTTTACCCGGTGGGGCTTTTTTGCGTTGGCGAATATGATTTGCGAGGAATAGCACGGTCGTTCTATTTTTACGATAACAGGAGTGATACCGATGGTTCTTCAGCGCAAGGCTTTGTGGGTTTCTCTGGCGGCAGCGTCGCTGCTGGTGGCATGCGGGGGCGGCGGTGCCGACACCTCGCCGGTGGCGCCCATCAAGACCGTCAAGGTCATGGGTGACAGCATCGCCGACAGCGGCACGTTCGGCTTCAAGTTCACGGTGCAAGGCAGCGCACCCACAGGCCCGGCGTCCACGCCCATCTGGCCCGAACTGGTGGCGAGCAACTACGGCAGCACGCTCTGCCCCCGCTATGTGTCCACCGGCAGCGCGTTCAACAACGCGGCGGGCTGCACCAACTACGCCATTGGTGGCGGTCGCATCAACAACTTCACGGCACCCACGTCGCCTGTCTCCATCGTCAAGCAGCTGACCGACGCAGGGGTCGATGGCTTCAGCGCGGGGGACCTGTTGCTGATCGACGGCGGCGGCAACGATGCTGCGGACCTCATTGGTGCCTACCTGTCGGCCTCCAAGGATGGCGGCAAGGCCTTCGGCGCGCTGCTCTCCACCCTGCTGCCTGCGGCCACGGTCAACGCTGGCCTTGCGGGTGGTGCCACGGGCCAGGCCCAGGTGGGTGGCGCCTACATGGTGGCGCTGGCCGACAAGTTCCACGACGCGATCGAGGCCAATGCCTTGAGCAAGGGCGCGCAGCGTGTGGCGGTGCTCAACATGCCCGCCATCGATAAGACGCCGCGCCTGCAGCAGGTGCTCGGCGGCATCACGGCGACTGCGGGCGCCGCCGCCAGCGCGCAGGTGCAGGGCCTGCTCAAGGCTTGGCTCGAAGCCTTCAACGCCCAGCTGGCCAAGCGTTTTGCGGGCAACAGCAAGGTGGTGGTGGTGGACTTCTACACCTCGTTCAACGACCAGGTGGCCAACCCTGCGCAGTTCGGGCTGACCAACGCCAAGAACACCGTGTGCCCCATCACCGGCCAGGGTGCTGACGGCCTGCCCAGTTATACCTTCCCCACCTGCACGGCCGCCGCCCTGTCGGCGCAGACACCGCCCGCAGGCGCAACGGGGGGCGCGGACTGGTGGAAGACCTACGCGTTCTCCGACAGCTTCCACCCCACGCCGTATGGCCACCAGCTGGTCAGCCAGCTGGTATCGCGTTCGCTGGCCCGCGCGGGCTGGCTGTAATCGGCAGTTGAAGGGTTCATACACCATGCAAAACAAAACCATCACCCCTTCCCTGGCTGGCGTTGTGGCTGCACTGGCGCTCGCCCTGTCCGGCGGCGCGCAGGCCCAGACCGCTGGGAGCTGGCTGGTTCGCGCGGGCGCCACGCAAATCTCGCCGCAGGTCACCAGTGGCGACCTGTCCGCGCCCAGCTTCACGGGCACCAAGGTGGACGTCCGTGCCGACACGCAACTGGCTGGCGGTATCACCTACATGCTCACCGACCACTGGGCGGTGGACGTGCCCCTGGCACTGCCTTTCAAGCACGACGTCATCGGCGCGGGAGCCATCGCCGGCGTGGGCAAGATCGGTGAGGTCAAGGTGCTGCCCATGACCGTGTTCGCGCAGTACCGCTTTCTGGAGGCCAATGCGCGGGTGCGCCCCTACGTGGGCCTGGGTGTGACTTACGCCAAGTTCTTCAAGGAGCGTCGCGCCCCACCACGCTGAGCGCTGAATCCCGGTTTGGCCTCACGCCGCAGGTGGGTGTGAGCATTGCGCTCAACGACCAGTGGTCGCTGGACGTGGCGTATTACAAGACCTTTGTGAAGACCCGCAACACCCTGTCCACGGGCCAGACCATCGACGTCAAGCTCAACCCCAACGTGGTGACATTGGGTGTGGTGTATCGGTTCTGATCCACCCAAGGCGGCAGACCAGCCGCCTGGCCCAAAAAAAAGCCGCCCAGTGGGCGGCTTTTTGCTGGGCGGAGCGCGCCGGCTTACCAGCGCGCGCGCAGGCGGTCGTAGGCGTAGGTGCCAAACTGGCGCTGGGCCGATGGTGTGAGGTACACGCTGTCGGCAAACACGAACGAGGTGGGGTTCGCGCCCGACAGCAGCGTGGACGACGTGCACAGGGCCGAATTGACCTGGCCCGCGCCGATGCCGATACCGTTGTTCGCGTCCACCGACGTGCACACTGCAGCCGTGGAGTTGTTGAAGCCATAGTTGCCCGGCACACTGGTATACAGGTTCACGTAGTAGGCCGAGTCCACGTACAGCACGTTGGCGCCCAGGTCCACGATGCCGACCAGCAGGCCTTCGTTGAAGCGGCTGCTGGCGTTGCTCAGCAGGGCTTCACGGCCGATGGTCTTGGCCCAGGGGGTCTTGCTCAGGTCGTAGGTGCCGGTCACCACCACGTACTTGGCGCCCGCCGTCACCAGGCGGCGCACCTGGGCCGCGAGGTCCTCACCGGCCTTGCGGGCGGCGGCCACCATGGCGTCCTGGGTCAGGGTGCCCGCGTTCACAGCGGCCATGCCGGCGATCACGTCGCTGACACCGCCGCTCACCATCACCACATCAGTGGCTGCAAAGCTACCGCTGGCCAGGAAGGCGTCGATCTGTTCGGTGACGGTGCGGGTGCTGGCGTTGCCGGCCGCATCGGGCTTGGCGCTGACGCGGGCATTGCCGGTGGCGTAGCTCAGGCCGCCTGCAGAGACCGGGGTGAGCGACTTGCCGTAGTTGGCCACCACCTGCAGGGTCCAGTTGTTGACGCTGCCGTCATTGACGGTGTAGCGCGAGCCGTTTTGCCCCACATCGTTCATGGCGTCGCCGAACGCAATGAAGCGCTGGGGCGTGATGGCCGATTCGGTGGTGCTGGAACCGCAGGCCGCGAGCAACGCGGCCGACGCACATGCGGCGACCATGAGGGTGCGGCGCATCCAATTTGCTGCCATGTATTTCTCCAGAAAAGTGGGGGGTAGTTTAACGACGCAAAGTCAACGGATGTAAAGCGGCGCCATCGCGCAGGCTCAGGCGGCGGATGCGCGCTGCAGGCGGTCGCGCACGCCTTCCCAATCGGGGCTGGCGGGCGGGGTCTCGATCCAGATCAGCTTCACGCCTTCGTCGTCAAAACTGCGCAGCACGGCAAAGAGCTGCTGCGCCGTAGCGGCCGCGTCATCGGGCATGCGCCGCATGACCAGCTTGGACGACTGGGTGCGCAAGGCGGTGCGGGCGTAGACCGCGATGTGAGCCGCCTCGGCGCCCAGCACATCCAGGCTGGTCTGCAGCGCCTTGGCGTCCATCAGCCGCACTTTGGCGCTGGGCGCGTAGTGGGCTTCCAGCGTGCCCGAGGCGCGGGGCGTGGCTGTGGGAAGGTCTTCCTTGGACAGGGGGGCGATGCCGCAGGCTGCTGCAATCTGCGCCCGGGTGATCGCGCCGGGCCGCAGCAGCACTGGCACACCACGCGTGCAGTCCACGATGGTGCTTTCAATGCCCACGCCGCAGGGCCCGCCGTCCAGCACCAGCAGGTCGTCGCCCAGCTCGTCCTGCACATGCTGGGCGGTGGTGGGGCTCACGCGGCCAAAACGGTTGGCGCTGGGGGCCGCCACGCCCCAGACGGGCGGGCCACCGGCTTCGTCGCCATCGCCCACGGCTGCGCAGGCCAGCAGCAGGGCGTGGGCTACGGGGTGTGAGGGGCAGCGCAGCCCCCCGCTGTCCTGCCCGCCGGTGGCGGCGGTGGCCACGCCGGGCAGGCGCGGCAGGATGAGCGTGAGCGGGCCGGGCCAGAAGGCATCGACCAGCTTTTGTGCAAAGTCGGGCACTTGGCTGGCGAAGTGCGCAATGCCCTCGGCATTGGCCACATGCACGATCAGCGGGTGGTCGCTGGGCCGCCCCTTGGCGGCAAAGATCTGCGCCACGGCGGCATCACTGCTGGCATCGGCCGCGAGGCCATACACCGTTTCGGTGGGCAGGCCGAGCAGGGCGCCGCTGCGCACCGCGCGTGCCGCGGCGGCGATGGCCTGGGGGTCGTTGCCGTCAAGGATCATGGAAACAGCCCGGCTCAGAAGGGCTCGATGCCCAGCAGCGCTGCGGCCTGCAGGGCCGTTGCGCGCGCCGCCTGAGGGGTGGCGGCGGTGATGTTCAGATGCCCCATCTTGCGGCCGCGCTTGGCGTCGCGCTTGCCGTACAGGTGCAGGTGGGTGCCGGGCAGGGCCAGTATCTGGGCCCAGGGCGGGGTCTGCGCCGCCTCGCCGTGGGCAAACCACAAGTCCCCCAGCAGATTCAGCATGACGGCGGGGCTGTGCTGGCGCGGCTGCACGAGCGGCAGGCGGGCCATGGTGCGCACCTGCAACTCGAACTGCGACACGTCGCAGGCGTTCTGGCTGTAGTGGCCGCTGTTGTGCGGGCGCGGGGCGATCTCGTTGACCACGAGGCTGCCGTCTTGCAGCACGAAGAACTCCACGCACAGCACGCCCACGTACTGTAGGCCTTCTGCTACAGATTTCGCAGCATTCACCGCTTGATCCACTAGCGCTTGCGGCAGATTTCCTTCATAAACCTCGGTCACGGCCAGGATCCCGTCGCGGTGCAGGTTGCGCTGCACGGGCAGGTGCACCATCGCCCCATCGGCACCGCGCGCCACGATCACGGAGCATTCCAGCTGCAGCGGCAGCATCTTCTCCAGCACGCAAGGCACTTTGCCGACAGACTCCCACGCGGCGGCCATTTCGGCGGGCGCCTTCACGCGCACTTGGCCCTTGCCGTCGTAGCCCATGCGGGCCGTTTTCAGAATGCCCGGCAGCAGGTCGGGCGACACAGCCGCCAGTTGCTCTGCCGTTTCGATCACCGCATACGGCGCGCAAGGCACGCCGCAGGCCACAAAGTGCGCCTTCTCGCGCGCACGGTCTTGCGCTACCGACACGGCGCTGGCGGCGGGCGACACGGGGCGTTGCGTGGCCAGGGCGGCCAATGCAGCGGCGGGGGCCGGTTCCGATTTTGGGGGGTCCGCCTCCGACAGGCGGGCCAGCTCGGGCAGGGCCTGCGGGTCTTCGTAACCCGTCTGGATGTGGTGGTGGCTCACCAGCCCGGCGGGGCTGGTCGGGTCGGCATCGAGCACGGCAGTGAAGTAGCCCATGGCCTGGGCCTGGTGCACGAACATGCGGCCCAGTTGGCCGCCACCCAGCACGCCCAGGGTCGCACCAGGGAGCAAAGGCTTCAGGTCACTGGCGGTCATGCGGCGGGCGGCAGGGTCATGTTGCGGGCCACTTCCGTCTGCTCGGCGCGGAAGGCTTCCAGGCGCTGGCGCAGTTCGGGGCTCTCGTTGGCCAGCAGGGCCACGGCAAACAGGGCCGCGTTGGCCGCACCCGCGGTGCCAATGGCAAACGTCGCCACCGGGATGCCCTTGGGCATTTGCACAATGCTGTGCAGCGAGTCCACGCCCTGCAGGTGGCGGCTGGCCACGGGCACGCCCAGTACGGGCACAGGGGTCTTGGCGGCAATCATGCCGGGCAGGTGGGCGGCGCCGCCAGCCCCCGCGATGATGGCCTTCAGCCCCCGGCTGGCGGCGGCCTCGGCGTAGGCAAACATGTCATCGGGCATGCGGTGTGCCGACACCACGCGGGCCTCGTGCGCGATGCCGAACTGTTCAAGGATTTGCACTGCATGCTGCATGGTGTCCCAGTCGCTGCTGGAACCCATGACCACGCCGATCTGGATGGGTTTCATGGTGTGGAAGGTGCTGGTGGGCAGGCTTTGCCTGCCCAGCCGCTGTAGGTGGAACCCGCGATTTTACTTTTTGCGCTCCCCTGGCAGGTGTGGGGCTGTTTCGATGGGCCAAAATAGCGCGCAAACTGTTTGTTCCACAGGTTCTAAGCCCCACACCATCATGATTGACGTCACCGTAGAGAACTTTGAAGCCGAGGTGGTTGCCGCCTCGATGAATGTGCCCGTGCTGGTGGACTTCTGGGCGCCCTGGTGCGGCCCCTGCAAGTCCCTGGGGCCGGTGCTGGAGAAGCTGGAGACGGAATACGCGGGCCGCTTCAAGCTCGCCAAGATCGACTCCGACCAGGAGCAGCAGCTGGCGGGCATGTTCGGCATCCGCAGCATCCCCACCTGCGTGCTGCTGATGAACGGCCAGCCTGTGGACGGCTTCATGGGCGCCTTGCCCGAAGGCCAGGTGCGTGCCTTCCTCGACAAGCACGTGCCCACCGCCGAAGAAATGGTGGCCGAGGCCGAGGAAGAAGAGGCGCAGGAAGCCCTGGCAGAAGGTGACACCGGCACTGCGCTGGAGAAGCTGCAGCATGCCGTTGTGACCGACCCTGCCAACGATGACGCGCGCTTTGACTACGTCAAGCTGCTGCTGCAGCTGGGGCGCGAGGACGATGCCAAGGTGGCGTTTGCGCCCGTGATCGCCAAGGCCTCGATGTCGCGCAAGCTGGGCGCCCTCAAGGTCTGGATGGATGCTCTGGATTTTGTAGCGTCTGGCGCATACGACGCCTCCGCTGAGGCTGGATTCGAAGCAAAAATCGCGGCCAACAAACGGGATTTCGACACCCGCTATGCCCGCGCCCGCTGGCTCATCACCCTGCAGCGCTGGACCGACGCCATGGACGAGTTGCTCGAAATCCTCATGCGCGACAAGGCCTGGAGCGAAGAGATCGCCCGCAAGACTTATGTTGCCATTCTCGAACTGATCGAGGCCCCCAAGCCCAAGGTCGCCGAGGGCCAGATCCCGCCCGAAGACCCGGTGGTGGCCACGTACCGCCGACGGTTATCCAGTGTGGTGCTGAGCTGAGGGCCCATATCCCCAAAGAAAAAGGCCCGTGAAGGGCCTTTTTCTTGGGTGCATCGACGTGGGTGACGGCCCAACTCAGCTTGTCAGCCGCTCCAGCGCTTCGCGGTACTTGGCGGCTGTCTTCTCGATCACTGCCTGGGGTAGGCGAGGCGAGGGCGCTGTCTTGTCCCAGGGCTTGCCGTTGACCTGGGCTTGCTCCAGCCAGTCACGCACAAACTGCTTGTCGTAGCTGGGGGGGTTCTCGCCCTTGGCCAGGGCTTCGGCATAACCTTCCACCGGCCAGTAGCGGGAGCTGTCGGGCGTGAGCACCTCATCCATCAGCACCAGCGTGCCGTCAGGGGCCAGGCCGAACTCAAATTTGGTGTCGGCAATGATCATGCCCTTGGCCAGGGCGATCTCGGCCGCCGCCTTGTAGATGGCAATGCTCAGGTCGCGGATGCGCGTAGCCAAGTCCAGGCCAATCATCTCCACCGTGCGCTCGAACGTGATGTTCTCATCGTGCTCGCCCATGGCAGCCTTGGCGGCGGGTGTGTAGATGGGCTCGGGCAGCTTGGCGGCGTTGGTCAGGCCTTCGGGCAGGGGCACGCCGCAGACCGAGCGAGACTCCTGGTACTCCTTCCATCCGCTGCCGGCCAGGTAGCCGCGCACCACGGCTTCGACCGGGATGGGCTGCAGGCGCTTCACGAGCATCGAGCGGCCACGGATCTGGGGGGCTTCTTCGGGGCTCACCACGCTCTCGGGGGCGTCGCCGGTGAGGTGGTTGGGGCAGATGTGGCCGAGCTTGTCGAACCAGAACAGTGCCATCTGGGTGAGCAGCTCGCCCTTGCCAGGAATGGGTTCGCCCATGATCACGTCGAAGGCCGACAGGCGGTCGCTGGCCACCATCAGGATGCGGTCGTCGCCCACGGCGTAGTTGTCGCGCACCTTGCCGCGTGCCAGCAGGGGCAGCGAAGTCAGGGCCGAAGTGTGCAGGGCGGTGGAGCTGGGCTGGGTCATGGTGTCGGTGTGGGCGGTGGGTGTCCGCTGCGGGCAATCCGAAGAACGTGGGGGAAAGTGCATACGGCAGGCAGGGCCTAGGCGCAGCCGATAGGTTTTACGCGCGCGCCGGGGGGGGGGCGGTTTTTGCGCGCCCGCAGGGGGGGGTGGGCCACGCACCCCCCCGAGGCTGGCGGCCCCCGGGGCGGCCCTGCCCCGGACCAGGCTTTGATGGCGGCTTGTTGGTTCTTCCACCCCGGAGCTTTCTCCCCGCCGTGAACTGTGGTTGCTGCTGACGCTGGCCGGCATCCAGTTCACACACATCCTGGACTTCATGATCATGATGCCGCTGGGACCGCAGCTCACGCAGCTGTTTGCGATCACGGACGCGCAGTTTGGCTTGCTGGTGTCGGCCTACACGCTGTCGGCGGGGGCATCCGGCCTGCTGGCTTCGACCTACATCGACCGCTTTGGGCGCAAGCGGCTGCTGCTGGTGCTCTATGGCCTGTTTGGTCTGGCGACGCTGGCCTGCGGACTTGCTCCCACTTACGGCACGCTGATGGTGGCGCGCATTCTCGCGGGGACTTTTGGCGGCGTGCTGTCGGCTCTGTCGCAGACCATCGTGGCGGATGTGGTGCCCTTTGAGCGGCGCGGGCGTGCCATGGGCATCGTGATGACGTCGTTTTCCGTGTCCACCGTGGCTGGCGTGCCTCTAGGGCTGATCCTGGCGCAATACGGGGGCTGGCACCTGCCGTTCATCGGCATTGCCGCCATGGTGGGGGTGCTGGCTGTGCAGGCGGCCCGCACGTTGCCGACCATGGCGGGGCATGTTCAGGCCGCCAGCGGGCGGTCAGTGCTGGGCGGTATCCGGCAGGTGCTGGCGGATGGCAACCACCGGTGGGCGTTCCTTTTCTCGGCGTTGCTGATGTTTACGGGTTTTACCGTCATCCCTTACATCACCATCTACATGCAGACCAATGCCGGTGTGCGTGCCGATCAGGTGCCGCTGGTGTACCTGTGCGGCGGTGTGGTGACCTTGTTCACGGCGCGCCTGTTCGGACGCATGACCGACCGGCACGGCAAGGTGCCCACCTTCCGGTGGCTGGCCCTCGCGGGGCTGCCGTGCATTCTGGGCATCACGCTGGTGCAGGGCTTGCCGCTGTGGGGCGTGTTGGTGGTGTCCACCCTGATGTTCACCTTTGTCAGTGGCCGCATGATTCCTGGCATGGCCATCATCGCCTCTGCGGCGCATGCGCCCTTGCGGGGAACCTTCATGACGCTGAACGCATCGGTGCAATCGGCGGCGATGGGGGTGGCGTCTTTTGTGGGTGGGGTCCTCATCAGCCGTGATGCGCAGGGGCTGGTGCAGAACTACTGGGTGGCCGCGCTGGTGGGCATCAGCGCCAGCCTGCTGTCGATGCTGGTGGTGGGGCGTCTCACGCTGCATGGCGCGACGCCGTCGGCTCGGTGAAGAAGAAGGGGCTCGTGCTGACGTTGGCCAGCCCCTTCAATCCGCCCATTGTGCGCGCTTTTCGGGCGCTTGGCACCTTGCCGGGCATAACCCAGCGGCCTGCGGCGGTATGGGATTGCATTTCGGGGAGGGCGGGGGCATAGTGAACTCACGACGTCAACAAAAGATGCATCCAAGTTCGCCGAGCCGCTCCTCTGATCCAGGACGGCGTTTTTCCACCGAGAGCCACAGGAGACTTATTTATGAACTTGACGATCAGCGGTCACCACCTCGAAGTTCCTCCCGCCTTGCGCAACTACGTCACCACCAAGCTGGACCGGATCACCCGCCATTTTGACCAAGTTGTCGATGTCAAGGTACTGCTGACGGTAGAGAAGCAAAAGGAAAAGGAAAAGAGACAGCGAGCGGAATGCAACATCCACGTCAAGGGCAGCGACCTGTTTGCCGAAAGCTCCCACGCCGACCTTTACGCGGCCGTCGACGAACTGGTCGACAAGATGGACCGTCAGGTCGTGCGCCACAAGGACCGTTTGCAAGACCATCACCACGAAGCCGCCAAGCGCGAACTGCACGCTTGATGCGCCAGCCCTGAGCCTGGCACAGCAGCCGCCCCTCTCGGGCGGTTTTTTTGTTGCCTGATGCGCCGCGCTCAGGGTTTTCGCCAATATGTGCATAATTGTTACCCTTGACCATGAACCGACTCGCCTCCATCCTGCCCTCCGCTCAAGTGCTCGTGAGCGTGGACGCCACCAGCAAGAAGCGTGCTTTTGAAGAAGCGGGTCTGCTGTTCGAGAGCCAGCACGGCCTCTCCCGGGCGCTGATCACCGACAGTCTGTTTGCTCGCGAACGCCTGGGCTCCACCGGGCTCGGCCATGGCGTGGCCATTCCCCACGGACGCATCAAGGGCCTCAAGGCGCCGATGGCGGCCGTGTTCCAGTTGCTCAACCCCATCGGATTCGATGCGCCGGACGAGCTGCCGGTGGGCCTGCTGATCTTTCTGCTGGTGCCCGAGGCGGCCACCCAGAAGCACCTGGAAATCCTGTCTGAAATTGCCGAGCTGCTCAGTGACTCGGCCTTGCGCGAGAAGCTCAAAGCCTGCACCGACGCCGCAGAGCTGCACGGCATGATTGCAGGCTGGCAGTCCACGCAGGCTGCCTGAGCCCTGGCACACACCTTCCCCACACCGCCCTTGCACTGACTGAACCGCCGTGAAGCCCAATGTTGTCAGTGCCGACGTCCTGTTCGAAGAATTCCGTGGCCTGCTGAAGTGGGAGTGGGTGGCGGGCCTGGGGGCCTCCGAGCGCCGCTTTGACGAAGTGGCCGTGCGTTCCGCGCGTTCCGGCGCCGACTTGGTCGGCTACCTCAACTACATCCACCCCTACCGGGTCCAGATTCTGGGCGAGCGCGAGATTGCGTACTTGAGCAACGCCTCCCCCGACGATTGCAAGCGCCGCATTGCCCGCATCGTGACGCTGGAACCACCGGTGCTCGTGCTGGCCGACAACCAGACCGCACCCGATGCGCTGGTATCGATGTGCGAGCGCGCGCAGATACCGATGTTCTCCACGCACGAGTCGTCGGCGTTTGTCATCGACGTGCTGCGCGCTTACCTGTCCAAGCACTTTGCCGACCGCACCACCATGCACGGCGTGTTCATGGATATTCTGGGCCTGGGCGTGATGATCACCGGCGAGTCGGGCCTGGGCAAGAGCGAGCTGGGCCTGGAGCTGATCTCGCGCGGCAACGGCCTGGTGGCCGACGATGCGGTGGATCTGTTCCGCATCAACCAGACCACCATCGAGGGCAAGTGCCCCGAGTTGCTGCAGAACCTGCTGGAAGTGCGCGGCATCGGTCTGCTCGATATCCGCGCCATCTTTGGCGAGACGGCCGTGCGCCGCAAGATGCGCCTCAAGCTCATCGTGCACCTGGTGCGCAAGGAGACGCTGGAGCGCGACTACGAGCGTCTCCCCTACGAGCCGCTCACGCAGGACGTACTGGGCGTGCCAGTGCTCAAGGTGGTGATCCAGGTGGTCGCTGGCCGCAACATCGCCGTGCTGGTCGAGGCTGCCGTGCGCAACACCATCCTGCAGCTGCGCGGCATCGACACCTACCAAGAGTTTGTCGAACGCCATCGCCGCGCCATGGAGCGCGATACGGGTGGTTAGTATGCTATGTATTTGATAGTTATTGCGCTTAAAGGACGGGCGCAACTGGCCTCAGAGAGTTACCCTTTTTTTGCGCAGTCCGCGCACTGTCCATACAGCGCCATGGTGTGGTCCTGCACCAGCCAGCCCTTGGCCTTGGCCACGGCATGCTGCCGCTTCTCGATCTCGGGGTCGTAAAACTCTTCCACCTTGCCACACGAAGTGCAGATGAAGTGGTCGTGGTGCTGCCCTTCATTGAGCTCGTACACCGCCTTGCCGCTTTCGAAGTTGCTGCGGATCAAGATGCCGGCCTGCTCGAACTGCGTGAGCACCCGGTACACGGTGGCCAGACCGATGTCCGACCGCTCCTCCAGCAGCACGCGGAACACGTCTTCGGCCGTCATGTGGCGCTGCGCGCCCTTCTGGAAAATCTCCAGAATCTTCAGGCGGGGCAGTGTGGCCTTGAGTCCCGTGCTTTTGAGTTCGTCGATATTGGTCATGGCTGGCTCTTTCGGGGGGCGGGCAACCGGCCCAGGGTCTGGAGGGGCTGCCGCTACAATGGGACGATCATATCCTTTGGCCTTTTACCCATGCCCGTCCAAGCCCGTTACAGCGCCCGTCTGGGCCTGGTTGTGTTGATCGGTGCCAGCATGGCCGCCCTGACCGGTTGCGGCAGTCTGGATGGCGCCAGCAGCCGCATCGCCAACATCGTCAAACCCTACCGGGTGGACGTGGTGCAGGGCAATTTCGTGTCCCGCGAACAGGTCGAAGCCCTGCAGCCCGGCATGAGCCGCCAGCAGGTGCGCGAGATTCTCGGGACTCCGCTGGTCACCAGCTTGTTCCATGCAGACCGCTGGGAGTACGTGTTCACGCTCAAACGCCCCGGCGAAGAGGTCCAGACCCGCAAGCTGACCGTGTTCTTCAAGGGTGATGCCCTGGAGCGCTCCGAAGGCGATGAAATGCCGACCGAGACCGAATTCGTCGCCACCCTGGGGGCGCGCGACAACGCCAAGGGCAAGGTGCCGGTGCTGGAGGCCACTCCGGAGCAACTGGCCAAATACCCGGTCAAGGAGCGCCCCGCGCCCGCAGCGGCCACGACCCCGGCATTGCCCGCCACCACCAGTTACCCGCCGCTCGAAGCGCCTGCGCGCTGACCCTTGCGGCCCTGGCAGTGAGCCCGGTGCGCTGGCTGCCCTTTCATTGAACAGGACCTTTTCATGACCGCGACTTCCTCGCCTGCGGCTCCCGCGGCATCTCCCCTTCGTGTAGCCGTTGCCGGGGCTTCGGGCCGCATGGGCCGCATGCTGATCGAAGCCATCCGCGCCAGCGACGACTGCGTGCTGGCTGGTGCGCTGGACGTCGCCGCCAGCCCCGCCGTTGGCTCGGACGCCACCGCCTTTCTAGGCTATGCCAGCGGCGTGGCCATCACGGCCGATGTGGCGGCAGGCCTCAAGAACGCCGAGGGGCTCATCGACTTCACCCGCCCCGAAGGCACGCTGGCCCACCTGGCCGTGTGCAGCCAGCTGGGCGTGAAGGCCGTCATCGGCACCACCGGCTTCACCGATGCGCAAAAGGCCGAACTCGACGCCTACGCACAGCGCACCGCCATCATGTTCTCGCCCAACATGAGCGTGGGCGTGAACGTCACGCTCAAGCTGCTGCAAATGGCCGCCAAGGCCATGGCCACGGGGTACGACATCGAAATCATCGAAGCCCACCACCGCCACAAGGTCGATGCACCCTCGGGCACTGCGCTCAAGATGGGCGAGGTGATTGCCGAAGCTCTGGGACGCGATCTCAAGGACTGTGCCGTGTACGCCCGCGAGGGTGTGACGGGCGAGCGCGACCCTTCCAGCATAGGCTTTGCGGCCATCCGGGGCGGCGACATCGTGGGTGACCACACCGTGCTGTTTGCCGGTATCGGCGAGCGCATCGAGATCACGCACAAGTCCTCCAGCCGCGCCACGTATGCGCAGGGCGCCTTGCGCGCCGTGCGTTTCCTGGCGGCCCACAAGACTGGCATGTTCGATATGTTCGACGTGCTGGGCTTGCACTGATCCGCCGACCCCATGGACGCGCTCCACTGGTGGCGCCAGGGCGATGCCGTCACTCAAAGTGCGGCACTGGTCTTGCTGGCCATGTCGGTGGCGAGCTGGGTGGTGATTGTGTGGAAGCTGCGGCTCATGCGGCGCGCCAGTGCCGACGTGGCCCGCTGCACGGCTGCGTTCTGGCAGGCGCCCTCGCTGGCCCTTGCGCAGCAGCGTTTGCAGTCTTTTGACCGGGATGCGCTAGTGCTTCCTTTGGTGGTTGCTGCAAATTCAATAGCAAATCACGACAGCGTTACCCCGCCCACGCTGGCCGCGGCCGGCAGCCTGTCACAGCGGCTCACCCGCGTGCTGCGCGACGCCCTGCACGATGTGCTGGGGCGCCTGCAGTTTGGTCAGGTGCTGCTGGCCACGGTGGGCTCCACGGCGCCGTTCGTAGGGCTGCTGGGGACTGTGTGGGGCATCTACCACGCGCTCACCGCCATGGCGGGCGCGGGGCAGATCACCATTGACCGCGTCTCCGGCCCTGTGGGCGAGGCCCTGGTCATGACGGCGGCCGGGCTGGCCGTGGCGATCCCTGCCGTGCTGGCCTACAACGTTTTTGGCCGCCTGCTCGGGCGCATTGAGGCTGACCTGGAAGGGTTTGCGCGCGATCTGCGGGAGCTGCTCATAGACACGGCGCCCGTCCACAGTGTGACTGGCACCACAGCAGGCCTGAGCAATGCGAGCCGACCCGCCGCCGGGCCGCCCCAAGGCGGGTCAGCCCCCCTGGGGGGCAGCGAACCACGCGCAGCGGGGAGCGTGGGGGCATGAGTTTCGGAAGACTCGAACGCACCGCCGGGCCTCAGCCCATGAGCGACATCAACATGACGCCGCTGGTGGACGTGATGCTGGTGCTGGTGGTGATCTTCATCCTCACGGCGCCGCTCCTGGCCAGCTCCATCCGGCTGGACCTGCCGCGCACCGAAGGCGCCACGCCCGGCACAGCGCCGCAATTCGTCACCCTGGTGGTCGATGCCTCGGGCCAGGCCTTTCTCGATGACCAACCCCTGTCGCAAACCGCGCTGGCCGAGCGCCTGCGCCGCATTGGCGCAGAGCGCCCCGACACCGAGGTGCAACTGCGCGCCGACGCAGCCGTGCCCTATGGCCGCGTGGTCGAAGTCATGGGCGCGGCCCACCTGGCCGGGCTGCAGCGCATCGGATTTGTGGCTGAACCCGCGGCGAACGCGGTGTCGCCTGCACCCCTCGCTCCGTCCCGCTGACGCGCCCGGACGGCTGGGCCGCCAGCGCGAGCCCCTGACCGCCTAAAATCCCTGCAGCGCGGCCCTGCGGCTGCACTCTTCTCTCACCCCCGAGCCCCCAGGCAAGCCAAATCCCCGCCCCAAGACGTCGAACGCGCGGCGCACGACCACTGGACCGGCACCGACGCTTACCGCGTGACGGAAGACACGAGCAAGAAGAAGTTTTGCGCCTGCTCCATGCTGCCCTCCCCCAGCGGCAAGCTGCACAGGGGCCACGTGCGCAACTACACCATCAACGACATGCTCACGCGCTATCTGCGCATGAACGGCTACAACGTGTTGATGCCCATGGGCTGGGACGCCTTCGGCCTGCCCGCCGAAAACGCTGCGCTGAAAAACGGTGTGCCTCCGGCCAAGTGGACGTACGAGAACATCGCGTACATGAAAAAGCAGATGCAGGCCATGGGCCTGGCCATCGACTGGAGCCGCGAGGTGGCCACCTGCGACCCCGAGTACTACAAGTGGAACCAGTGGCTGTTCCTGAAGATGCTGGAAAAGGGCATTGCCTACCGCAAGACTCAGGTGGTGAACTGGGACCCGGTGGACCAGACCGTGCTGGCTAACGAGCAGGTGATTGACGGCAAGGGCTGGCGCACCGGTGCCGTGGTCGAGAAGCGCGAGATCCCTGGCTACTACCTCAAGATCACCGACTACGCCGAAGAACTGCTGGGCTTTGTGACCGGCGACAAGCTGCCCGGCTGGCCCGAGCGCGTGAAGCTGATGCAGGAGAACTGGATCGGCAAGAGCGAAGGCGTGCGCTTTGCGTTCACGCACGACATCGCTGGCGAAGACGGCGCGCTGATCGGCGACGGCAAGATGTACGTGTTCACCACGCGCGCCGACACCATCATGGGCGTGACCTTCTGCGCCGTGGCCCCGGAGCACCCGCTGGCCACGCACGCCGCCAAGGGCAACGCAGCCCTGGCCGCCTTCATCGAAGAATGCAAGACCGGTGGTACCACCGAAGCCGAGCTGGCCACACAAGAGAAAAAGGGCATGCCCACGGGCCTGTTCGTGACCCATCCGCTGACCGGCGAGAAGGTGGAAGTCTGGGTGGGCAACTACGTGCTCATGGGCTACGGCGACGGCGCCGTGATGGGCGTGCCCGCGCACGACGAGCGCGACTTTGCGTTTGCGCTCAAGTACGGCATCGAGATCAAGCAAGTGGTGCTGGTCGATGGCGAGACGTTTGACTACCACCAGTGGAACGACTGGTACGGCGACAAGCAGCGCGCTGTCCGCATCGAATTCCCTCGGCCGGCCTTTGTGCGCCTGCACCGTATGTCTCCCAGTCATCGCGTGTTCAGACTCGAAATCATACAATTCCATACCTACCGATACAAATATTCGTTGACAGAGCGCCAGCTCCGTCCATATCTTACCACTCGGTACATATATAGATTGACGAGGTGCACGATGAAAGGCTCCCTCTCGAACGCCAGCGCAATCGTCCAAGGTCTGAAAGGTTGGGTCACCCGCCGCCAACCGGCAGCCCTCAGCGACGTCGAGACATCGGAGCCTGAAGTTGTAGCAGCCGGCGGATGCGAGGGAGCGCCGCGCCCATTCGCCGAGGAGAGAGATCGCTGGCCGCTCGGACCCGGCGTCGACAACTATTCCTGATTGATCTCAGACCAACAGCGAAACGCATCGCCATCGCGCGTATCGCGTTTCGCATCTAAGCCACCGCTGCCGTTGGTGTCCCGCGCGCGTTCTGCTCACACCCACGCAAAGCAAACCCGACAACATCGTTGACAGGCGAGGCCGTCGCTGCGATGCGGAGCGCCGCTATCAACGCGCCGGAGACCCCACCATGTCGGCCATCATCTCCGTCGCAGATCTTTCCAAGACATATGCTTCAGGCTTCAATGCTCTGAAGAACATCAACCTTGATATCCGGCCCGGTGAAATCTTCGCTCTGCTCGGTCCCAACGGCGCCGGCAAGACGACGCTGATCAGCATCATCTGCGGGATCGTCAACGCCAGCACGGGCCGCGTGACCGTCGACGGCAAGGACATCGCTCGCGATTACCGCGCCGTGCGCGCGATGATCGGCCTCGTCCCGCAGGAACTCTCGACCGACATGTTCGAGACGCCGTGGGCAACCGTAAATTTCAGCCGCGGCCTGTTCGGCAAGCCGCGCAATCATGCGTTCGTCGAGAAAGTCCTGAGAGACCTTTCGCTGTGGGACAAGAAAGACAACCGCATCATGACGCTGTCAGGCGGCATGAAGCGCCGCCTTCTCATCGCCAAAGCGCTCGCGCACGAACCGCGCATCCTCTTCCTCGACGAACCGACGGCCGGTGTCGACGTCGAGCTTCGCCGTGAAATGTGGGATGTTGTGCGCGCCTTGCGTGCGTCCGGTGTGACGATCATCCTCACCACGCACTACATCGAGGAAGCCGAGGAGATGGCCGACCGCGTCGGCGTCATCGCCAAGGGCGAGATCATCCTCGTGGAAGAAAAAACCGAGCTGATGCGCAAGCTCGGCAAGAAACAGCTCAATCTTCAGCTCCAGTCGCCGCTGGCCGCGCTCCCGCCATCGCTCGCCGCTTACGACCTGCAGCTTGTCAATGACGGCCACGAGCTGATTTACACTTACGATACCCAGGCCGAGCGCACGGGCATCACGGCATTGCTCAACGACATGCGCACTGCCGAAATCGTCTTCAAAGACCTGAGCACCGCGCAAAGCTCGCTCGAAGACATCTTCGTAGATCTCGTGAGGCAAAAGAAATGAACATCGAAGCCGTCCGAGCCATCTACGGCTTTGAGATGTCCCGCTGGGGCCGAACGCTGATGCAAAGCATCGTCTCGCCGGTTCTCTCGACGTGCCTGTACTTCATCGTCTTCGGCTCGGCGATCGGCTCGCGAATCTCGCAGGTCGAAGGCGTGGACTACGGCGCCTTCATCGTGCCCGGCCTGATCATGATGCTGCTGCTGACCCAGAGCACGCTGAATGCCTCGTTTGGCATCTATTTCCCGCGCTTTACCGGCACGATCTATGAGCATCTGTCGGCGCCGGTCTCGCCCTTCGAGATCGTCCTCGGCTATGTCGGCGCCGCCGCGACGAAGTCGGTCATTCTGGGACTTCTCGTTCTGGCGACCGCAAGCCTTTTCGTGCCGCTCCATATCGCGCAT
>Ga0066256_1002372_pt1 | contig 21144 bp, 19 predicted proteins | sample ThiBio_1000_biof_FD_87107 | JGI IMG/M metagenome (GOLD analysis project Ga0066256, IMG submission 87107) | Wastewater bioreactor microbial communities from Cape Town, South Africa - Thiocy_expt_1000_biof (version 2) | ecosystem: Engineered > Bioreactor > Thiocyanate-remediating >... | reverse complement strand
CGATCACCATGGGAATCGTCTCCTTCCAACATCCGAATGGGACAGGTCGGGCCGGTCGGCGGACAAACCTCAGTCGGGGCGATGCCACGCTCCTATCAAGTCACGCCGGCCGGTCCATCACACCCAGCGCCGGCAAAACGCATGCCCGCCAGTCCGAAGACGGCACCCACGCTAAGAGCCAGACACCAGGTGATCAGGATCCAACCACCGCGAAGCGGCACTGTCACCCTGACACTGACCCCACGTTAGTCGCATGCGGCGCCGGGGATGCAGCAGGGGACGGAACTCAGTACCATAAGAAGTGACATCCGATTTCAGGCTCTGAATCGGTGCGGCAGAAGGCACCCGACTACAATCGACACAGGCGCGAGGAGGCTCGATGAAGATCTACGTCCTGGTGAAGGAAGTCCCCGACACCTACGGTGACCGCAAGCTCGATCTCGAGACGGGATTGGCCGATCGCGGGGCGGGTGACGTCGTCCTCGACGAGATCACCGAGCGCGCGCTCGAGGTCGCCTTGTCCTATGCCGACAAGAATGCCGGCACCGAGGTGGTCGCCCTGTCGATGTCGCCCGAGTCCGCGACGGCATCCGTCCGTCGCGCGCTGGCGATCGGCGCGGCATCCGCTGTGCACGTGGTCGACGAGCAGCTGCGCGGTGCCGACCTCGGCCTCACCGCGGCGACTCTGGCGGCGGCGATCCGCCGCGGCGAGCCCGACCTGGTGATCACCGGCAACCTGTCCACCGACGGCTCCGGCGGCGTCATCCCCGCGATGCTCGCAGAGCACCTCGGCTTCACGCAGGCCACCGCGCTGAGCGCGGTGGAGATCACCGAGGGCCAGGTCAGCGGCACCCGCTCCAGCGACGCCGGCACGCAGCAGGTCACGGCGGCGCTGCCCGCAGTCATCTCCATCACCGAGGCCCTGCCCGACGCGCGCTTCCCCAACTTCAAGGGCATCATGGCGGCGAAGAAGAAGCCCCTCGAGGTGCTCTCGCTCGCCGACCTGGGCGTCTCGGCCGACCCGGCCGAGGCCCCGCACACGATCATGACCGCCGTCTCCGAGAAGCCGCCGCGCGCGGCCGGGGTCAAGATCGTCGACGAGGGCGATGCCGCCGCACAGCTCGTCGAGTTCCTCGCGCAGAACAGGCTGGTGTGAACATGGGCTACCCCGAGAAGTCGATCCTCGTCCTCGCCGACGTCGCCCCCGACGGCGAGGTGCTTCCCAGCACCGCTGCGCTGATCGGTGCCGCGTCGTCCATCGGCGCCCCCGTCGCCCTGATCGTCGGCGGCTCGCCGGCCGCGGCGGAGGCCGTGGCGGGGATGGGCGCGCAGGTCGTGCTCACCGCAGACGGCGATGCCGCAGCGCTCACCGTCCCGATCGTCGACGCCCTGCAGACGGCGTACCAGCAGGTGCACCCGGATGCCGTGCTGATCTCCAACTCGATCGCGGGACGTGACGTCGCCGGACGCCTCGCCGTCCGGGAGCGGCTCGCCCTGTCCGTGGACGCCGTCGGCGTCTCGCGCGACGACGAGGGCGTGGTGGCGCACCACTCGGTCTTCGGCGGCTCGTTCCAGTCCGAATCGGCGCCCACCTTCGGCGCCCCGGTCGTCACCGTGCGACTCGGCGCCGTCGACACCCGCGCGGAGGCGGCGCCGCTCGTCGCCGAGGCGCTCACCGTCACCGCGTCGGGAGCCCCCGCAGCATCGGCCGGTGAGGTCGCCGCCGAGGAGAAGACCTCGTCGCGGCCCGACCTGCGAGGGGCCGCCAAGGTCGTCTCCGGTGGTCGGGGTCTCGGCTCCAAGGAGCAGTTCGTGCTCGTCGAGCAGCTGGCGGATGCCCTGGGTGCCGCCGTCGGCGCCTCGCGCGCCGCCGTCGACGCGGGGTACATCCCCTACGCGCACCAGGTCGGCCAGACCGGCGTCTCGGTCTCGCCGCAGCTGTACATCGCGCTCGGCATCTCCGGCGCGATCCAGCACCGCGCCGGCATGCAGACCGCCAAGACCATCGTCGCGATCAACAAGGACGGCGAGGCGCCGATCTTCGACGTCGCCGATTTCGGCATCGTCGGTGACGTGTTCACCATCGTCCCGCAGCTGATCGAGGCGATCGAAGCGCGGAAGAAGTAGCCATGGCCACTCGGATGCTGCGCCGCGGCCTGCCGCGGGTCAAGGGCGGCGACGCCTGGCCGTCCCCGATCGAGGTCGAGACCGCGGATGCCGTGGCTGTCGACGCTGCTGCTACTGCCGACGCTCCCGCTGCCGGAGCGGCGGCGGCCCCTGCCGTCGCGGACCCCGCGGCGTCGAGTGCACCGCTTCCTGCCGAGAGCACCGGAAACGTGCGCGAACAACTGGTGCAGTCGACGGGATCCGGTGCAGTCGCCGGGGCGGAGGCCGGAGCTTCTGCAGCGCCCTCGCCTTCCGCGCCCGCAGCTCCCGGGGTCGCCGCGCCCACGGGTGCAGCCCTGCGTCGCGGGCTCCCGCGCGTCGCGGGTGGCGAACCGTGGCCCCCGGCATCCGCTGTTTCCGCCGCAGCCGCATCGAGTGCACCGCTTCCCGTCGAGAGCACCGGCAACGTGCGCGAACAAGTGGTTCCCTCGGCAGCATCCGGTGCAGTCGACGCGCAGCACCCGCAGGACGCGCCCGTGGCCGCCAAGGTCGAGGCCGCGCCGTCCGCGGCATCCGATGTCCCCGTCGCCGTGCTGACCGACGGCGCCGCCCTGCGCCGCGGGCTCCCGCGCGTCGCCGGCGGCGATCCATGGCCGCCGGCCGGTGTGGTGCGCGTCGCAGAAGCATCCGCCGTGCCCACGGGCGCGGCGACCGAGGGTGCGGAGACCGCCTCGGCGGGCCTCGCGACCCAGGAGGCCGCACCGGGCGCGACGACCCAGGTCGCCGTCGTCGATCAGAAGGCGGCCGCTGTGGCATCCGCCAAGACGGACGTCTCCATCCCGCTGCCCTTCACGCGCACGGTATGGGCTGGCACGGCTCCGCGCCACGTCGCCCAGCCCGAGGAGCAGCCCTCGAAGCTGCGGCCGACATGGCCGCAGGCGATCGGCGGCCTGCTCGGCCTGGCCGCCGCAGGGCTGCTCGCGGTCTCGGCCGTGTTCCTGGTGCGCACCTTCCTCAGCACGTCCTTCATGCAGGACTTCCTCACCACCTACCCGGGTGAGTACCATGTCGACGTCGCTCCCGGGTTCGCCCCGTGGGTCGGCTGGCAGCACTTCTTCAACATGTTCCTGATGGTGCTGATCATCCGCTCCGGTCTGCGCGTGCGCACCGAGAAGCGGCCCACGGCGTTCTGGATGCCGCGCGGTCAGAAGAAGAGCAAGATCAGCCTGACGCTGTGGTTCCACCAGTCGCTCGACCTGCTGTGGATGATCAACGGCGTGGTGTTCGTGGTGCTGCTGTTCAGCACCGGGCACTGGCTGCGCCTGGTGCCCACCAGCTGGGAGGTCTTCCCGAACGCGCTGTCCGCGGGCCTGCAGTACGTCTCCTTCGACTGGCCCACCGACAACGGCTGGGTGAACTACAACAGCCTGCAGCAGCTGGCCTACTTCACGACCGTGTTCCTGGCGGCGCCGCTCGCGGCGATCACCGGCTTCCGGATGTCGGGCCTGTGGCCCAAGAAGGCCGAGAAGCTGTCGAAGGCGTATCCGATCGAGTGGGCGCGCGCGGTGCACTTCCCGGTGATGCTGTACTTCGTGGCGTTCATCGTCGTGCACGTCGCGCTGGTCTTCCTGACCGGTGCGCTGCGCAACCTGAACCACATGTTCGCATCGATGGGCTCGGTCGACGGCGTGGAGTACGCCGCGAACTGGACCGGCTTCTGGGTGTTCGTGCTGGCGATCGCCGTGATCGTGGCAGGCTGGTTCGCCGCGCGCCCGCTGGTGCTGGCACCCATCGCGAGGCTGTTCGGGCAGGTGTCCGGACGCTGACCCCTCATCGCGGCTCATCATCGACGCCCCCTCCGATCCGCGCGATCCGGAGGGGGCGTCGACGTTCAGAGGGTGCCGGCGAGGGATGCTTCTCACCGCCGGCGCGGATGAGGCTCAGCATCCGTCTTTCTTCGAGGTAAAGAACGGCGGATCTTGAGCGGTCACAGTCTGAGAAGTGGGACAGTTCTTCCACCCCGATCAGTAGTCTGAGCGAAACGTGAATCCGGCGCGGACGCCGGACGGAAGGATCGCGATGACGCAGATCGGAATCGTGCAGGAGGGGCCGGATGAGGCGCGGGTCGCCGCGACCCCGGCCACCGTGCAGAACCTGTTGAGACTCGGCTACCAGGTGGCCGTCGAGGAGGGCGCGGGCACGCGCTCCTCGTATTCGGATGAGGAGTACCGCCGCGCCGGTGCGACGGTCGTGCCGAGGGCGGATGCCTGGGGCAGCGCCGTCGTGCTGAAGGTGAACCCGCCGACGGAAGCGGAGATCGGTCTGCTCTCGGCGGGGACGACGCTGGTCGGCCTGCTGTCCCCGGCACTGCGCCCCGACCTGGTCGAGGCGCTCGCGGCGCGCGGGGTCACCGCCCTGGCGCTGGACGCGGTGCCGCGGATCTCGCGCGCGCAGTCCATGGACGTGTTGACCTCGATGGCCAACATCTCGGGCTACCGTGCGGTCGTCGAGGCCGCGCACGAGTTCGGCCGGTTCTTCACCGGTCAGGCCACCGCGGCCGGCAACGTGCCGCCCGCCAAGGTGCTCGTCGCCGGTGCCGGTGTCGCCGGCCTCGCCGCGATCGGTGCGGCGGCCCGGCTGGGCGCCATCGTGCGGGCGACGGATCCGCGAGCCGAGGTCGCCGACCAGGTCACCTCGGTCGGCGGCGTCTACCTGCCCGTCGACGTCGCCGTGGAGAAGTCCACCGACGGATACGCCAGGGCCACCAGCGAGGACTACAACCGCCGCGCGGCCGAGATCTACACCGAGCAGGCGGCCGACGTCGACATCATCATCACCACCGCCCTCATCCCGGGGCGCGCGGCGCCGCGCCTGATCACGGCATCCGATGTCGCCCTGATGAAGCCGGGCAGCGTGATCGTCGACATGGCCGCGGGTCAGGGCGGCAACGTCGAGGGCTCGGTCGCGGGGGAGAGGACGGTCACCGACAACGGCGTGATCATCCTCGGCTACACCGACCTCGCCTCACGGCTGTCCGCGCAGGCGTCCCAGCTGTACGGCACGAACGTCGCGAACCTGGTCGCACTGCTCACCCCGAACAAGGACGGCGCTCTCACGATCGACTTCGACGACGTCGTGCAGCGATCGGTCACGGTCGTCCGCGACGGCGAGGTCACCTGGCCGCCGCCCGCCGTGCAGGTCGCGGTGGCACCGGCATCCGCTCCCGCCGCTGCTGCCGCGGAGGTCCCCGCGAAGCAGCCGCTGTCGGTCGGGAAGAAGGTCGGCCTGATCGTCGCCGGCATCGCGGCGCTGTTCCTCGTGAACGTCTTCGCGCCCGCACCGCTGCCGCAGCACTTCACGGTGCTCATGCTCTCGGTCGTGATCGGCTTCTACGTCATCGGCAAGGTGCACCACGCGCTGCACACCCCGCTCATGTCGGTGACCAACGCCATCTCGGGCGTGATCATCGTCGGCGCGATGCTGCAGATCACGGACGCGAATCCCGTCGTGCAGGTGATCGCGGCCGTCGCCGTGCTGGTCGCCAGCATCAACATCTTCGGCGGCTTCGCCGTCACCCGCCGAATGCTCAGCATGTTCGTGAAGGGCGGAAGCAAGTGACCGTCGACGCCATCGCCGGCGGCGCGTACATCGTCGCCGCACTGCTGTTCATCCTGAGCCTCGCGGGGCTCAGCCGCCATGAGACCGCCCGCGCGGGCGTGATCTACGGCATCGTCGGCATGGCCATCGCCCTGCTGTCGACCCTCGCCCTCACCGTCGCGGATGCCTGGGGCGGAGCGGGCTCCGCTCTCGGACTCACCCTGATGGCCGTCGGCGTGCTCATCGGCGCCGCCATCGGACTGTGGCGCGCCAAGGTCGTGCAGATGACCCAGATGCCCGAGCTCATCGCCATGCTGCACAGCTTCGTGGGAATCGCGGCCGTGCTGGTCGGCTGGAATGGGTATCTGGCGCATGAGCCCATTGCAGAGAACCTGGTCGGCATCCACAACGCCGAGGTGTTCATCGGCATCTTCATCGGCGGTGTGACCTTCACCGGGTCGATCGTCGCGTACCTGAAGCTGTCGGCGAAGATGTCGTCGCGCCCGCTCATGCTGCCGGGCAAGAACGCCCTGAACATCGGTGCTCTCGTGCTGTTCCTGGTGCTCACGGTCTGGTTCGTGATGGACCAGCAGCTCTGGCTGCTCATCGCCGTCACCCTGCTGTCCTTCGCCCTCGGCTGGCACCTGGTGGCCTCGATCGGCGGCGGCGACATGCCGGTGGTCGTCTCGATGCTGAACAGCTACTCCGGATGGGCGGCGGCCGCGGCCGGCTTCCTGCTGAACAACGATCTGCTGATCGTGACGGGTGCACTGGTGGGCTCCTCGGGTGCGTACCTGTCGTACATCATGTGCAAGGCCATGAACCGGTCGTTCATCTCGGTGATCGCCGGCGGGTTCGGGATCGTGGCATCCGCCTCGAGCGACGAGGACTACGGCGAGCACCGCGAGGTCACCGCCGAGTCGGCCGCCGCGATGCTCGAGGGAGCGTCCAGCGTCATCATCACCCCCGGCTACGGCATGGCCGTGGCGCAGGCGCAGTACCCGGTCGCCGACCTGGTCGCCAAGTTGCGAGAGCGAGGCGTCGACGTGCGGTTCGGCATCCACCCGGTCGCCGGTCGCCTGCCCGGTCACATGAACGTGCTGCTGGCCGAGGCGAAGGTGCCGTACGACATCGTGCTGGGCATGGACGAGATCAACGACGACTTCGCCTCCACGGGCGTGGTCCTGGTGATCGGCGCCAACGACACCGTGAACCCCGCTGCCGCCGAGGACCCGGGCAGCCCGATCGCGGGGATGCCGGTGCTCAAGGTGTGGGAGGCCGAGAACGTGATCGTGTTCAAGCGCTCGATGGCCGCGGGCTACGCCGGTGTGCAGAACCCGCTGTTCTTCCGCGAGAACGCGCAGATGCTGTTCGGTGACGCCAAGGAGCGGGTGGAGGACATCATCCGCGCCCTGTGATCGGCGGAACATGAGTGCGGCCCTCCCGGACAACCGGGAGGGCCGCACTCATGATGTCTGCGCTCAGCGCACGAATCGCACCTCGGTGAGGGTCTCGCCCAGGAACGGCTCGGTGTGCGCGGCGCCGTCCAGGGTGAAGCCGTTGCGCTCGTAGAAGCGGTGCGCGCGGGGGTTGTCCTCGGCCACCCACAGGTACAGGGATTCGTCCTTGTCGACGGCGGCGTCGAACAGCTTCTGGCCGATGCCGGTGCCGTGCCAGGCGTCGAGCAGGTAGATGAAGTACAGCTCGCGCAGCGACGGTGCGTCCTTGTCGCGGGCAGGACCCGAGCCCACGAAGCCGACGATCTCGCCGTCGACGAGCGCGGCGCTCATCTTGAAGTCCTCGCCCTGGCGGGCCCAGTTCACCCACAGCTCCGCGAGGCGCTTGGGGGAGATCCGCTCGAGGGCGGCCTTGCTGATCAGGTGGTCGTAGGTCTCGTGCCACGTCTGCGCGTGCACGCGACCCAGGGCCTCCGCATCCGCATCGCGGACCGGACGGACGATGATCTCGGGCTGGGCTTCGGCGCTCATGCCGCGACTCTACGCGCGCTTTCGCGGCAGGTGAAATCGAGTGGACCGTGCATGACGCGTATGTCGTCATCCGACAACCGGATTGCGGCAGTGGTTGCCGATAGCTACTGTCGATGCTCGTGAATGTGATCTGGCGCACCCTCCTCGTCATCCTCCAGGCGCGGAGCCGCGTGCGTCGGGGGCGCACGCTGGATTCCGCCGAGGTCGGCCGCATCCGGCTCACCACCCTCCCGACGGACATCGACATCCTGCGGCACATGAACAACGGCCGGTACCTGTCGCTGTTCGATCTGGGACGCTGGGACCTGCTCATCCGCACCGGGCTCTTCGACGCGATGAAGGAGCGCGGCTGGTACGCCGTGGTCTCCAGTGAGACGGTCACCTTCCGCAAGTCGCTGCAGCTGTGGCAGCGCTTCGACGTCGAGTCCCGTTTCATCGGCCACGACGAGAAGGCGGTGTTCATGGAGCACCGCGCGGTCGTCGACGGCGAGGTCTACGCGCGGGTCATCGTGCGTGCGCGGATGATGCGCCGCAGTGGCGGCACGGTGGGTCACGATGAGCTGTTCGCCGCGGTCGGCACGCCCGCCGGGGTGCCCGACATCGACGACTGGATCCACGACTGGGCCACGGCATCCGCTCTGCCCCCGACGAGGAAGCCGGCGCCCAGCGTCTGGAGATGAGCCTCACGCCTCCGGAGGACGGACCGTCCCCTCTAAGCTGAGAGACGTCATCGAGGGGGAATCATGTCGTACGATCCGAACGCGGGCGAGCCCGCGCAGCCGCAGCAGCCGCCTGTCCCGCCGCAGTACCAGCCCCCGGGCGCGGTTCCGCCGGTGAACCAGCCGCCGGCTCCTCAGCAGCCGACGTACCAGCCTCAGCCCGGATACACCCAGCCCGGCTACACCCAGCCCGGTTATACGCAGCCCGGTTACACGCAGCCCCAGCCCGGTCAGCCGCAGGCGCCGCAGCAGCCGCCCTACGTCGGCTACGCGCAGCAGCCCGGGTACAGCCCGCAGGGCTACCCGGTCACGTCCTACCCCGGATACGGCGCGGCACCCGGGCAGCTCCCGAACCCGGGCGTCGGCGGACTCGCGATCGCGGCGATCATCGTGTCGGGCGTCGCCTTCCTGAGCGGCTGGATCCCGATCGTCGGCGTCGTGCTCGCGCTCGTCGGGCTCGTGCTCAGCATCTTCGCGATCCGCAGCGGCCGGGGCAAGGTGCTCGGCATCATCGGCACGATCCTGGCCGGCATCGCGCTGCTGTTCGGCGCGTTTATGACGACCATGATCTTCGTCGTCGCACCGTGGAACGACACGTCGAGCAGCTCCTCCGATCCCTGGTCCGTCGAGACGCCCTCGGCCGCCCCCGACGACACCGCCTTCGATGAGGCAGAGGCCGCGGCGGTGTCCGGCCAGCTCATCGAGACGCCGTGCTGGAGCTATGACGGCCCGAAGCACTTCACCGACAACATCTCCGCGGATGAGGCCGGCGCCTGCTACGGCCAGCTCGAACTGTGGGGCGAGTACGACGAGAACGGCGACTTCGTCCCCACCGGCTACGGCGAGACCGCCGGGCAGATCACCGTGGAGCCGGTCAGCTCGGCGACCGCCGCGAAGTACTCCGACGGCACCGACCTGAGCGCGACCGTGGACGCCCTGGAGAAGCCCTACCTGAGCACGGTCGGCGGCACGATCTCGAGCCTGCACGAGGAGACCACGCTGGGCGGCGTGCCGGCGAACATCACGCGCATCGACAGCGACGTGGCCGAGACGCAGATGAAGGTGGTGCTGACCACGTTCTCGCCGCAGCCCTACGACATCAAGGGCGACCAGCGCCAGCTGTTCCTGATCAGCATCACCACCCCGTACTCGAACGGCGAGGAGCAGCTGCAGCAGCTCCTGGACAGCTGGGAGTGGCGCTGAGCACGCGCCCGCTCCACGACTCGCGATAGCGTGATGCCGTGAAGGCGATCCTCGTCACGGCCGGGCGTGCGCTGGCCCGGCACTGGCCCGCGATGCTCTCGTGGTACCTCGGCGGCATCGCCGTGCACTACGTCATCGTGCAGGTCGCGGGCATCGTCGGCGCGCACTCCGCCACAGTGGGTTTCCTCATCCTCCCGATCGCGATCCTGGCGCGGCTCATCAGCTACGTCGCGATGTTCCTGGTGCTGCGCGACGGGCTGCGCGAGCTCAACGCGATCGCCCCGCTGCCGGAGTCCGCCGCCGACCGCCGACGCACCTTCCTCACCGCGCTGCTCGCCGGCATCCTGCCCTTCCTGGCCGTCTACTGGGGGCAGGGCCTGCTGGCGGAGGACGTCGTGGCGTACTCCGCGCGCGCCCTGCGCGAGCGCACCGACATCATCTTCCAGGCGGCGCTGACGCCCGGACAGAAGCTGAGCACCGATGACACGGTGCTGAACCTGCCGCTGAACGTGTGGACGATCGCGATCATCGTGGTCGCCTTCGTGGCCCGCTGGGCGTGGACCAAATGGCAGCAGCGCATCCCCGGCTGGGTCTCGCTGATCGCGGTGTACCTCGAAGTGGTCTGGGTGTTCTTCTCGGTGATCGTGATCGGCGACGTCACCGACCGCGTCAAGGCCTGGGTGGACACCCGCGCCGCGATGGCATGGCTCGAACAGGTGCGCGAGAACGTGCTGGATGCCGTCGCGCCGCTGCGCTGGGCCTGGGACGGCATCGGCTGGCTGCTCGGCGAGGCGGGGCCGATCCTGCTCGCCCCGCTGGCCTGGCTCACGGTCGGTGGCGTGGTCTACGGGCAGGCGATCGTCGCCGAGAAGCTGCGCATAGAGAACGAGCTGCTGGCGAATCTGCGCGAGCACGCCGCCGTGGTGCCCAACCCGATCATGCGACGGCTGAAGGACCTCGGCGACGAGCTCGGCTCCCGCTTCGTGCCGATCGGGCGCGCGCTGCTGCTGATGTGGCGGGCGGGTCCCGTGCTGATCGCCTCCCACGCGCTCCTGCACGTCGCGGTGAAGACGCTGGAGACCTACCTGCAGTACGGGGCCGTTCGCCTGATCGGCCCGCACGACCTGGTGTTCTGGGGCATCGCACTGCCGCTGGTGTCTCTGGTGCCTGTGATGCTGACGGAATCGCTGCGCGTCGCGGTGATCGCCGGTGCGTACGACGCGACACTGGGGCGGCTGCGCCTACGTCAGCAGAAGAAGGTGGACGCGGGCGTGGTCGAGCAGGCCGAGGCCGACGTGCGTGCCGTGGCGGATGCCGCCGGCGTGCTGCCGGATGCCGTCCTCGAAGCGGGCCTGAAGCCGGACACCACGGGAGGTCAGGGGTCGATGGAGAACCTGACGAACCGTCCGTCGCCGCGGGGATCCACGTCGAGCCAGAACGGCCCGGTGACGTCGTCCGGAACCACGAACCCGACCGTCAGCGAGAACGGCTGAGCCGATTCCGGGTCCTTCTCGTCAGCCAGGTCGCTGACGCACGTCTCGTTCTCGTCGAAGCTGTACGCGAGGCCGACCTCCGAGCGCATCGGCGTCCACTCGCGTCCGGTGCTCTGCTGCACAAGCATCGGCGCTTCGCAGGAGACGGCCTTGCCGTCCGGCTTCACCGGAACGATCGCCGCCAGCAGGCGGGTGCCCTTCGGCATGTCGAGTGTGCTGGTGTCGGTGATCTCGCCGCTGCGGACCGGACCCCACTCGGCACCGGCGACCTTCACCGTGCCCTTGTCCGGGACCTCGACCACGGTCACCTTGCGGAAGCCATAACCGTAGTAGGAGTACCACTCGTTCCAGCCCACGCCGATGCCGATCGCTGGGACCAGCACGAGCAGCGCGACGAGCGCCAGGCGGTTGGTGCGCCACCAGCCGGGCTGCTTCGGCGCGGGCGTCTGCGATTCCGGAGTGTCTGCGACGAGGGGCGTCGGGATCGTCATGTGTGCGTCCAGTGCGTCGTGGGGAGGGTGATGGCATCCTCCACCGGGATGTCGCTCAGGTCGATCGTCAGTTCGACGAGGCCGTCGTAGCGGGCATCCGACGGGATGCCGAGACGCAGCGTTCCCGTTCCCTTCAGCGCATCCGCGGGCAATTCGAAGGCCACGGCACCGCTACGCGGCACGCCGGGGACGAGCCGCTGGCGGAAGAAGCTCTGGACGCGCTCGGTGGCACGGAACGTGCGTTCGCCGACCGTCAGCTCGGCGAACCCGAGCGTCGCGCCGTACTGGGAGTCGATGGCCTCGGCGTCCACGTCCACCACCACCCAGGTGCTCTCCAGCGTCCGCCCCGTCGGGTCGGTGATGCTGCGCGCCGCGCGCACATCCGTGACGGTGAGCGTGAGGTTGCGCGCGGTGGCGGCGTGGCCGACGGTGGCGGGTGTGAGGAAGCTCGCCTCGGATGAGCCGTCCGGCAGGGCCACGGCGTTCTGCACCCACGCGCCGGCGAGCAGCACGAGCGTCAGCAGCCAGGGGAGCACCTTCTTCACAGGGCGTCCTCCTCACTCGCGGGGATCTCCCGGACGGTCGCGGTGAGGGTCGCACCCACCACCACCTCGTCCCAGATGTCCACGCCCCGCTGCACGTTGGTGCCGACGCTGTGCGTGGAGTCGGGAAGGGTCAGACGCACCTCGTCGCCGTCGTGCAGCTCATCCGGTCCGACGACCCACGACAGCACGAGCTGGACCGGGACGCCCGGCTGCAGCCAGACTCGCCCGTCGCTGCCGTCGGCGTAGGCGATCAGCGGCTTCTCATCGATGCCTTCGACGTGGATGCCGTCGACGGCGGGGGACGGACTGCCGCTCCCGGTCGCGAGCCGGGGCTTGCCGAAGGTGTTCACCACGTCGACGATCACGGCGAGGACCTTCTCGTGCTTCTCCTTGTCGGGGAAGGATGCCGCATTGCCCCGCTCCGCGCGGAGCTCGACGCCCTGCACCGTCATCTGCAGGTCGGAGCCGGAGTAGCGCTCGCCGACGGACACCGCGGGCGCCGGCTTCGGTGAGACGGTCTGCAGGCCTCCGAACGCCGCCGTCGCCGCCAGCAGCACCGCGCCGCCGGCCGTGATCAGCCACGGCGTCGGGATCAGGCTCGCCATGCGCCGCACCCGGGTGAGCAGAGTCCTCTCCTGCACGGGCGAGGGCGGGGCGGCGTTCACGTGATCAGCATAGGGTGACTTTCCGCCGCCGCCACCGGGTTCAACCGCGTTCCCGCGCGGTCGGGACCTACGCTGGGATCATGTCTGAGCAGCCGTCCGTCGCACCCGGGGCGCGTCTGGAGGACGCCGCCGTCGAACTCGCCCGTCGCTGGGTGCAGGAGGAGGCGTCGATCCCCGTCGATCCCGCCGCGCAGCGCCTGGCCGGCGTGCTGCGCGATCCGAACGGCCTGCCGTTCACGCTGGGGTTCGTCGACGGCGTCATGCGGCCCGAGAGCGCCGCCGCCGCGGCATCCAACCTGCACCGCGTCGCGCCGCTCGCTCCCGGGTTCCTGCCCTGGTACCTGCGCGGGGTCGTGCGCCTGGGCGGTGGGGTCGCGCCGGTGCTGCCGCTGCCGACCGTGCCGATCGCGCGGCGGGTGCTCCGCGAGATGGTCGGTCACCTGATCGTGGATGCCCGCCCGGAGAAGCTCGGCGCCGCGCTGGAGAAGCTGCGCGAGTCGGGTCATCGGCTGAATCTCAACCTGCTGGGCGAGGCCGTGCTGGGAGAGGCGGAGGCCAAGCGCCGGCTCGACGGCATCCACGACCTCATCCGTCGCGACGACGTCGATTACGTGTCGGTCAAGGTCTCGGCGGTCATGAGCCGCATCTCGATGTGGGCGTTCGACGACGTGGTGGAGGACGTGATCGAGCGGCTCACGCCCCTGTATCTCACGGCCGTCTCGAACGGCACTTTCATCAACCTCGACATGGAGGAGTACAAGGACCTCGACCTGACCATCGCGGTCTTCACCCGCATCCTCGAGGGCCCGCGGCTGAAGAACCTCGAGGCCGGCATCGTGCTGCAGGCCTATCTGCCCGACGCGCTCCCCGCCATGCGCGAGCTCACCGCCTGGGCGCGCGACCGCGTGGAGCACGGCGGGGCGCCCATCAAGGTGCGCCTGGTCAAGGGCGCGAACCTCGCGATGGAGAAGGTGGACGCCGTCATGCACGGCTGGGCGCAGGCTCCCTACGGCTCCAAGCTCGACACCGACGCCAACTACCTGCGCTGCCTGGACGAGGCGTTCCAGCCGCGCAACGTCGCCGCAGTGCGGGTCGGCGTGGCCGGGCACAACCTGTTCGACATCGCCTTCGCCTGGCTGCTCGCGGGCGAGCGCGGTGTGCAGGACTCGGTGGAGTTCGAGATGCTGCTCGGGATGGCGCAGGCCCAGGTCGCCGCCGTCTCGCGCACGGTCGGGCCGGTACTGCTGTACGTGCCCGTGGTGCATCCGCACGAGTTCGACGTAGCGATCAGTTACCTGGTGCGCCGCCTGGAGGAGAACGCGTCTCCGTCGAACTTCCTCTCGGCCGCCTTCGACCTCGCGCAGGACCGCTCGCTGTTCGAGCGGGAGCGGCTGCGCTTCGTCGATTCGGTCAGCCGTGCCCGCGACCACTCCCTGCAGATCGGCCCGCGCCGGGTGCAGAACCGCACGGCGCCGCTGCACGAGTCGGTGCGCCCGATGACCAGGCCCAGAGCCGAGACCGAGGACCTCACCGGTCTGGTGCTCGGCATCGCCCGCGGCTCCTCGGGGGATGACGACGAGTACGGAGCCGACGACGACCCGTTCCTTCAGACCGCGGTGTACTCCCGTCAGGAGGTGGCGGGCTCCGCCGCCGGTGCGCCCGGGTTCGTGAACACGCCGGACAGCGATCCGGCGCTCGCCGCGAACCGAGACTGGGCGCGCGGGATCTTCGAGCGCGTCTCCGCGGCGGGCCTGTCCGATCTCGGAGTCGCGACCCTGCGGGCCGCCCGGATCGAAGACGAGCGGATGCTGGCGCACACCGTCACGCGCGTGCGCGATGCGGCATCCGGCTGGGGCTCCCGCCCGGCATCCGAACGCAGCGAGGTGCTGCTGCGCGCCGCAGCCGCTCTCGCAGGCCGCCGCGCCGAACTCATCGAGGTCGCGGCGATCGAGACCGGCAAGACGTTCGCCGAGGGCGACGTCGAGGTGAGCGAGGCCGTCGACTTCGCGAAGTACTACGCCGCCACCTGCCGTGAGCTGGACGGCATCGCGGGTGCCGCGTTCGAGCCCGCCCGGGTGACCGTCGTGACGCCGCCCTGGAACTTCCCGATCTCCATCCCCGCGGGCGGCGTGCTCGCCGCACTCGCCGCGGGGTCGGGGGTCGTCTTCAAGCCGGCTCCGCAGGCACGGCGCTGCGCGGCCGTGATCGCCGAGGTGCTGTGGCAGGCGGGCATCCCGCGCGACGTGCTGGTGCTCGCCGACGTGGCGGAGGGTGAGCTCGGACAGCAGCTGATCTCGCATCCGGATGTGGATCGCGTGATCCTCACGGGCTCGTGGGACACCGCGGCGCTGTTCCGGTCGTGGCGGAGCGACCGGCCGCTGCTCGCGGAGACCAGCGGCAAGAACGCCATGATCATCACCCCGACCGCCGATCTCGACCTCGCCGTCGCCGACCTGGTGCACAGCGCGTTCGGGCACGCGGGGCAGAAGTGCTCGGCGGCCTCGCTGGCGATCCTGGTGGGGCCGGTCGGCCGTTCCAAGCGCTTCGCCAGGCAGCTGGTCGACGCCACCCGCTCGCTGCGCGTGGCCTGGCCGGGTGCCCCCCAGGCCGAGGTCGGGCCGGTGATCGAGAAGCCGCAGGGCAAGCTCGCCTGGGCGCTGACGCAGCTGGAGGGCGAGGAGAAGTGGCTGGTCGAGCCGCGCTCGCTGGATGAGAGCGGAAGGCTGTGGAGTCCCGGCATCCGGGTGGGAGTGCAGCCCGGTTCGCGCACGCACCGCGAGGAGTTCTTCGGGCCGGTGCTCGGCATCATGCACGCCTCCACACTGTCCGAGGCGATCCGGATGCAGAACGCCGTGGCGTACGGATTGACCGCGGGCCTGCACACCCAGGACCCCGCCGATCTGGCGCTGTGGCTGGACGAGGTGCAGGCCGGAAACCTGTACGTGAACCGCGGGATCACCGGCGCGATCGTGCAGCGTCAGCCGTTCGGCGGGTGGAAGCGCTCCTCGGTCGGCCCCGGCGCGAAGGCCGGCGGTCCGAACTACCTGATCGGGCTGGGCTCGTGGCGCTCGCGCCCCCGCGGCAAGTCGTCGAGCACGCTGCATCTGCGCGGGCTGGACGTCAAGATCTCCGGTCTCATCGAGTCGGCGCAGCCCTCGCTCGACTTCGACTCCTTCGAGTGGCTGCGGCAGGCGGCGTTGTCGGATGCCGTGGCCTGGGACCGCGAGTTCGGTCAGGTGCGCGACGTCTCGCAGCTGGGCGTGGAGCGCAACCTGTTCCGGTACCGGCCGCTGCCGGTGACGGTGCGGGCCGCGTCGGACGCATCACTGGCCGCCATCCTGCGCGTGGTGCTCGCCGGCATCCGCTCGGGAGCGGACTTCTTCGTGTCGGTGCCCGAGGGCGTGCCGGCGGGTGTGCGCGCCGAGCTCGGCGCGCTCGAGGTGCCGGTCGCCGTGGAGAGCGACGCGGAGTGGATCGAGCGGATCCGCCGCCCGGCTCCGGACGCGACCCGCGTCGGACGGGTGCGTCTCATCGGCGGACGCGATGCCGTGGCCGACCTGCATCGCGCGCTCGCTGAAGCGGTCGAGGGGGACCCCGACCTCGCCGTGTACGACAACGAGGTGACCTCGGCAGGGCGGCTCGAGCTGCTGCCGTTCGTGCACGAGCAGGCGATCTCCATCACCGCGCACCGCTTCGGCACGCCCGATCCGTGGAGTGCCGACGTCATCTGACGCTGGTGAGTATAGATGTAAAAGATTCTTGACATCCCCGCGGACGCGACGTAGTGTTCGTGTCAAGAATCTTTGACATGGAGGTGCGGGATGGTCTTTCACGAGCGAGCCGCGTGGGCCGGACTCATCGCGGCGGTCGTCACCGTTGGCGTGTACATCTGGCTGCTGCCGCGGGCGGATGCCTGGGTCGGGCCCATGCTGTGGGCGATCGGCACGGGCATCGCCGTCAGCATCCTCATCACGATCCTGTGGGGGATCGCGGCCGGCATCCGCGATCGCGAAGCAGCCACGGCCTCCGATCTTCGCGACCGTGACATCAGCCGCTACGGCGGGCGGGCCGAATACGTCGTGCTCGTGATCGCCGGACTCGTCGTGATCGTGCTGTGCGCCCTCGGCGCAGAGGGGTTCTGGGTCGCGAACGCGATGTTCGCCGGCTTCGTGCTCGCCGCGGTCATCGGCGGCCTCGCCCGCGTGATCGCCTACCGGCGGGGCCTGGCCTGATGGTCAAGCCCACCAGGGTCACCAACAGCATCCGGGCGCATCGCGAGCAGCAGGGGATCACGCAGGCCGAGCTCGCGCGGCGCATCGGGGTGACCCGGCAGACGCTGCTCGCGATCGAGGGCGAGAAGTACTCGCCCACGCTGGAACTCGCCTTCCAGATCGCCCGCGAGTTCGGCGTGCGGCTGGAGGACGTGTTCGAGTATCCGGGAGCCTGACATGTGCATGATCCTCGCTAACATGTACACGTTGACGTAGAATATGTGCATGGCGACGTTGGAGAAGCGGGTTCAGGTGCTGTTCTCGGTCGAGCAGTATGCGCGGCTCGAGGCGGAAGCGCGCGCGGAGCAGCTGAGCGTGGGCGCGTACATCCGGGAGGCCGTGGACGGCTGGATGGACCGCAAGCGCGCCGATGCGATGGCTGCGATGCAGCGGCTGTTCGAACGGGCGGATCGGAATCCGATGCATACTCCGACACCGGAGGAATGGGAGGCGGAGAAGGACGAGTTCCTCGAGCGGTCATTCATGAAAGACGCGTCATGAGCGCTGACAGGTCGAACCCGATGGACGAGCATGCTGTGCTCGTCGACGCGAACGTCGTCATCTACGCGCTGGGACATGCCGAGCCGCAGCGAACGCGCTGCCGAGCCTTTCTGGAAGACCTCTGGTCGGGGACGGGGCGCGGATACGCGAGCGTCGAGATGGTGCAGGAGGTAGTCCATCATCGACTCCGTCGCGGGGGTCGCGCGGATGCCGTGAATGACGCCCGTGACATGTCGAAGCTGCTCATCGTGCTGGACTTCGACCACGAGGTGCTGGAGCGCTCACTCGAATTGATCGAGACGACGAGCATCCGCGGGCGGGACGCCGTGCATGCGGCGACGGCGCTCGCGTACGGCATCGAGACCATCGCCTCCTCGGATCCGGCCTTCGACGGCATCCCGGGGATCACTCGAGTCGATCCGCTGACCATGTGACGCGACTCCCAGCGAAAAAGGTGGCGATCCCGGCATCCGGATGCGAAAATGACTGTGGCGTGCCTGTGTCGCATCTTCCCCGCGCTCCACTCACCGTGGGCGGGTCGAACTTCCGCCGGGCCCCTGGACAGCGTCCGCCGCACCTTCTCCAGAGGAGCACCCATGTCCACGCCTGAGACCGCCGCCACCGGCACCGCGACCCGCAAGGCCCACCACCGCCGCTACCTGATGTGCCGGCCCGAGTACTTCACGGTCGACTACAAGATCAACCCGTGGATGGACCCGGCCGCGCCGACCGACACCGCCAAGGCCGTCGCGCAGTGGCAGAAGCTGTACGACCTGTACCGGGAGCTCGGTCACGAGGTCGAGCTCATCGAGCCGCTCGCCGGCTACCCCGACATGGTCTACACGGCCAACGGCGGCTTCACCATCGGCGGCAAGGCGTACGTCCCCGAGTTCTACTACGAGCAGCGTCAGGGCGAGGCCCCGGCGTTCGCCGAGTGGTTCCGCACGCACGGCTTCGACACCGTGCTGCCCGAGGAGGTCAACGAGGGCGAGGGCGACTTCCTGCTCGCCGGTGATGTGATCCTGGCCGGCACCGGCTTCCGCTCCGCGGGTGACAGCCACCGCGAGGTGCACGAGGTCTTCGACCGCGAGGTCGTGACGCTCACCCTGGTCGACCCGCGCTTCTACCACCTCGACACCGCACTGACCGTGCTCGACCCGGTGGTCGGCGAGGAGAACGGCGGCCCGGCGCACGCCAACGTCGCCTACCTGCCGAACGCCTTCGACGAGGCATCCCGCCGCATCCTCGAGGAGCGCTTCCCCGACGCGATCCTCGTCGCCGACGAGGACGGCGCCGTGTTCGGTCTCAACTCGGCATCTGACGGCTACAACGTCATCATCTCGCCGCGCGCCACCGGCTTCGAGAAGCAGCTGCGCGAGCGCGGCTACAACCCGATCATGGTCGACCTGTCCGAGCTGCTGCTCGGCGGCGGCGGCATCAAGTGCTGCACCCTGGAGCTGCGCGGAGCCTGACCCGGCTCCATCAGGCCCGATCGGCGCCGGCGGTCCTGACCGCCGGCGCCGAAGTGCGTTCGGCGGCTCAGGCCGGTGAGTCGTCCGGGTCGAGGCTCTTCAGTGCATCGCGTTCGACCGCCGTGTCAGCATCCAACTGCGACTCGGTCGTCTCGTCGCCGCCGAGCGGCGCATCCTCCTCGTCGCCCGGCATGCCGTCGGGGGCCGTGTTGTGCGCCGGGTTGTCGTCGGGGATGCCGGTGTGCCCGCCCTTGTCAGAATCCCTAGCATCCGCCGTCCGCCGGGTCTCATGCGGCGCACCGCTGCCGGCCGGATCCTGTCCGGGGGTGTGCGGGTACTGCCCGACATCCTGCTGATCGTTCTGCCGTTCGTCCATACTCGCGACGGTAGGCCTCGACGCACATCACCGGGAGGGCATTGACAGGCGTCATTCCTTCAGGAACGGACCCGCGTCCTGCTGCTTCACGTCCGGGTCGTCGAGGCCGGCGAGCTCGTCCTCACCCACCAGGCCGTCGATGTCGAGGGTGGAGGGGGAGGAGTCGCCGTGGCTCTCCAGGGAGAGCGCGCCGGGCGTGATCCGGATGGGCTCGGTCGGCGCCACGGGCAGCCCGAACCGGCGCTGCAGCCGACGCACCCAGCGGGGCTGAGCGCCCAGCACCCCGGTCGCGTCGTGCGACTCGACCTCGAGGCCGTAGTACTCGCCGATGCGGTCGATGAACTGCGCGCGTTCCGCCTTGGCATAGGCACGCCGTTCGCGGGTGAATGCGACCACGGTCGACCAGCAGATCAGCAGCATCACGATGCTGAACGGCAGGGCGATCATGATGGCCGCCGTCTGCAGGGCGGTGAGCCCGCCCGACAGGAGCAGCGAGATCGCCAGCAGTGCGGTGACCACGACGAAGAAGGTGCGGATCCAGCGCTTCGGCTCGGGCTTGCCGCCGGTGGCGATCATGCCCATCACCAGGGCGCCGGAATCGGCCGAGGTGATGAAGAAGATCGCGAGCAGCAGGATGGCTCCGATGCTCACCACGGCGGCGCCGGGCACGTTCTGCAGCATCGCGAACAGCGCTCCCTGCAGGTCGACTGTTCCGTCGGGAGCGGTGAGGGAGCCGGGCTTCGCGAGCTCCATCGCCAGGGCCGAGCCCCCGAGCACCGAGAACCACAGCACGCCGATCAGAGTGGGCACCAGGATCACCCCGATCACGAACTCGCGCACCGTGCGCCCCTTCGAGACGCGGGCGATGAAGATCCCCACGAACGGCGCCCACGAGATCCACCAGCCCCAGTAGAACGAGGTCCAGGAGGCCTGCCACTGCTCGCCGGCGGCGCCCTGGAACGCGCTGACGTTGAAGGAGAGGCCCACGAAGTTCTGGATGTAGTAGCCGAGGGACTGCACGAACTCGCGCAGCAGGAACTCCGTCGGCCCCGCCGCGAGCAGATAGATCACCAGCAGGCCCGCGAGCACGAGGTTCGCATTCGACAGCCACTTCATGCCCTTGGTCACGCCGGACAGCACCGACATCAGCACGAACACGGAGATGACCAGGATGAGCACCACCTGCGTGGTCTCGTCGGGATTCGCGAAGCCGGCGGAGTGCAGGCCGGCGCTCATCTGCAGCACCCCGAGACCCAGCGACGTGGCGACGCCGAACAGCGTGCCGACCAGGGCGATCACGTCGATCGCGTGCCCCCAGCCGCCTTCGACGCGCTTGCCGAGCAGCGGTTCCAGGGTCCATCGGATCGACACCGGCCGGCGTCGCCGATGGATGGCGTAGGCGAGGGCGAGCCCGATCACCACGTAGATCGACCAGGCGTGCACACCCCAGTGCAGGTAGGTCTGGCCGAGTGCGGCCTGGGCCAGCTGCTCCGGCGTGCCGGTGACGCCGGGGCGGGGATTCGTGAAGTGCGAGAGCGGCTCGCTGACCCCGTAGAAGACCAGGCCGATGCCCATTCCCGCCGCGGACAGCAGGGAGGACCAGCTCATCAGCGAGAACTCCGGCTCCTCGTCGGCGCGGCCCAGTTTGATGTCACCCAACCTGCTGGAACCGAGGAACAAGCAGAACGGCACCAAGAAAGCCGCGAACAACACGTAA
>Ga0066256_1002371_pt1 | contig 21151 bp, 8 predicted proteins | sample ThiBio_1000_biof_FD_87107 | JGI IMG/M metagenome (GOLD analysis project Ga0066256, IMG submission 87107) | Wastewater bioreactor microbial communities from Cape Town, South Africa - Thiocy_expt_1000_biof (version 2) | ecosystem: Engineered > Bioreactor > Thiocyanate-remediating >... | reverse complement strand
GGGTTTGTAGCTGGTGAGGGGGGAGGGCTGGTGAAAGCGGGGGGGGGAGGAGAAGTCGCCGCCAGTGTTGGGGCTCGAGAGGGGGGCACCCATGGCCGCCGCGGCTGCCGCCGCCGCTGCTGCTGCTGTGCCGTCCTGGATGGGGAGCACCGCGCCGCCGCCGGGGCGTGGCGGCAGCGGCCTGCTGGATGACGTGATAGGTCTGGCGGACGACGACGACGATGGCAGCGACGGCGCGGCGGCGCGCGTGAGCGCCGCGTTTGGCCGCCTGCGGCCAGGCGTGGAGGTAGACTACAATGCAGTGGATGCGGTATGGGTCCCCGCGCGCGTGGTGCTGGCGGCGGAGGGCGGCGCGCTGGTAGCGGTGCGGTTTGCAGCCGGCGCGGCGGACGTGACGCATGTGGTAGACACCGACGCGCCGGGCGTGGCAGCCCGCTTTGCTGCCATCGGCACGCACAGCTGCCCCGTGGTGGCAGGCCAGCTAGTGGATGTGCTGCGCACACAGGGCGCCGCGGGCGTCCTGGGCCCCTCGCAACAGTGGCAGCGTGGTACGTTGTTGTTGTGTGCGCCGCGCGCAGGTGCCGCAGCTTGTTGACACGTATCATATTACCACACGCCCCCTCCTTCCCGTTCCACTCTGCAGGTGAGGTAGTGACAGTAGCACCTTTCTTGCCGCCCCTCGAACCGCCGTATGCTGCCGACGCCGCCCGCAGCGCCAGTTCTAGCACAAGCAGTTATGGGGGCAACCGCGTGGTGGCGGTGCGCATCACGTCCACCGGCAGCAAGCTGCTGGGCGTGTCGTATGCTGTGCCCACGGCGGACCCCGAGCCGGCACCGGGATCAGCAGGCGCAAGTGCCGTGCCGCGCGATCACTTGGTAGTCAGCCCCGGCGCACTGGCCGTAGGCGGCACGTTTGCCAAGTGGGTGCCGTCGGCGCCGGACATTGAGCCTGCATCGCCCTGCCCGCCGGCGCTAGAGAACCTGAGTACACGCGCGTGGGCGAGCTTCCGAGCGGCACCAGAAACGACGGCCCGGTTCCATTTAGGCGGCCGCCTGGGCCTCATTGACGGCGACATGGTGGATGTGCTGCCGCGCTCCATGCGGCGTGCTTGCCGGGGTGGCCGCAGTGCTGACCGATCGCCTGGGCGCACTGCACGCTGCCACCGCTGGGTCGGGGTGTGCGCACTGCACCGCCGTGGAGCGCGGCGTGCACCCCATGCCGCCCGCCGTGGTGTGCACCGCCCTGGGGTTTGATGTCCACCTGCCCGCCGCTGACGCCACGGACCGCAGCTCCGCCGGCAGTGCCGCGAGTGGCGGCAGTGGCAGCAGTTCTGCCGCATCATCACATGGCGGCGGTGGAGACTTGTATGATGCTAACCGGCTGTGGTTCCTGGGACGCGTGAAGTGGGAGGCGGATGCGCGCGCCAGTGGCGCTGCCGCCTCGCAGCTGGTGCCGTTTGTCTACTGGTTTGAGCCTTGCCTGGTACCCGACGATGCAGCCGCCGCGGCCGAGGGTGGCCGCATCATGCAGGCGCTGCGCCGTGAGCGGCTGGCGGACCTGGCAGGCGTGGCACCCGCAGGCACATACAGCCTGGCATTTGTGCCAGGCATGGCGGTGGAGACGCGGCGCGTGGGTGGCAAGTGGGCAGCCACCGCCGTCGTCGCCGCATCGCGCCGCGAGCTGGTTGTGCGTGGCGTGCGCCCGCCACCCGACGCCGACTCCAACGCCGACAAGCCGCGCGACGCACCTAATTTTGGGCGCGGTGCGGCACGCGTGCAAACCGTGGCGCCCCCGCCACCTGCCGCCAGCACCAGTGGCAGCGGCGAGGCAGGTGACGTTGCGCATTGGATGCGTGTGCACGGCGGCCGGCTGTCCAATGCTGGCGTGAAGACGTCTCCGTCGTCGTCTCCCGGCGACGGCCGCGCAGCGCGAATGGCGCGTGTTGCACGCGCAGGCACGGCGGCGGCGGCGGCTACCAGCAATGGGGTGTCACCCGCGTCTGCGGGGGCAGGCGTGGAGCCGGTTGCTGGCGTGCAGGCGCGCGTGCGCGCCTTCCTGGACACCACGCGCAGCCTGGCCACCGACGCCGCCGCTGCGGTAGCTGACGATGGCGGAGCGCCGCTGCTGACGCTGCCCCGGCAGCGCTGGGTGTGGACGGTGGCACGCGCTGGCCACTACTGCGGTGGCGGCGGCGGCAGCGGCGCGCCGCCCGCACCGGCGCGGCGCGCCTCCATGTTTGGCATCCGCCGCCCCTCCTCGGCGGCGCTGGTGGCCACCAGCGCCGTCACCGCTGCCGCGTTCTCTACGATTGCCAGCGTGGAGGCAGGCACGCTGGCTGTCCCGCCAGCCGCCGGCGACCGGCTGCGGCGCAAGAGCGTTGTAGAAGGCATGTTTGGTCGCTAGGCTGCCCTTTTCATCCCCCGCCTCAGAGTCTGTGCCCTCCCCTCGTTGTACCCACCCTCCACCTTCGCATCGCCGTGACTGGGCCAGCCGGTGTGGCATGGCTCCAGCACCATGCATGCAGTGTTTGTGGTTAGCAGCAGCTGCCTGGCCAGGCTGCCCTTGTTGTGATTGCAGCCTGGCGTATGTGCCCCGACCCGGCGTCGTGGTGTTGTACCTTTTGTGCCCCGCCTGGCTTCATTGCCACGCCGCCCCACAGAAGATTTTGATTGGCACATTTACTGATTTTTTTCGCAATGACAATGGAATTTAACACGACCAGGCCAGCGCCGTGGCTCTAATCAACGCGCGGGCAATACGTTACGTTGTCACAAGTGGGTTCACAGTCGCGACGGCGGCGGCTGACAAGTCCGACACCTCGCGCTCAAGGATGAGTGGCGGTACAGACGGCGGTGAGGGCGGCGGGGGTGGCGGCGGCGACGGCGGCGCGGCAGCACCGTCGGCAGCGCCGTCGTCGTCGCTGTCAGAGTCATCAGAGTCGGACACAAGTGGCGCATCACTAATGGGGTCGAGGTGCAGGCCCGGGCGGGGTGCCGCCACGACAGGCGGCAAGGTTTCAACCAGCAGCGGCGGCGACGGGTGCGGGAGGGATGCCTTCAGCGCCGCCACCGCCGCGGTAATGAACTCCTTGCGCGCCGGCGTGTCGTTGTCTGACGCGTTGCGCACCTCCCAGTGCAGGCACGGCTGGCCCTCCCACATCGTCCAGTACTCCATGCGCTTGGCAACGCGCAGCCGGTTGGGGAGGTCGCGCTCCAGCGCCAGGATAATGCGTGCGCGCTCCAGCTGCCACCGCGTCTCGCTGCTGGCCATGATGGTGGAAAACGTGCCGTTGAACTGCGCCACCAGCAGGTTGAGCATGAGGACAAAAGCGAGGAGGCAGTACACGATGGAGGGCAGCAGCATGAAGCGGTCGTTGTCGGCGTCGGGCTCTGGCAGGTCGGGTTGAAACAGGAGCTGGACCAGGTTGCGCAGCGTGCCGGCAAACAGTTCCAGCCCGCTGTCCTCCGACTCGACGGACAGGAACACGAAGGTTTGTGTGAACCCCAGCATGACGATGGCCAGCAGGACGAGGAAGTTGACGACGTCGCGCATCATCATGTGGTACAGGATGATGACGAAGGGTCCCGTGAGGCGGAAGCCCAGCATGAACCACAGTAGTTGCGCCCACCCAAATACGGCGGCGATGGACAGCGGCACCTTGCTCGTCGCCGCGCCCGCCGCCGTGTCCAGCGCAAACCCCACCACGATGGACACCCAGGTGAGGCTGGACATGGCGTGCTCCAGGAAGGTGGCGCCCTTTGCCTCCAGCAGGAACTTGGTCAGACCCATGTGCGCCAGGCGCAGCACGTCCATGCTGCCGCGCAGCACTACAAACGCAATGACCAGCGCCTCGCATGTGACGGCGCGCCGGCACGTGACAGCGTCCGCCTCCGGCGGGCACCGCAGCGGCGCGCGGTCCACCGGCAGGTCGGAGCGGTAGACGCTCATGAGCATGAACACAGTGAGGAAGGCAACAGTGAGGAAAAGGCGGAACATGAACACGGCGCGCCCAAACTTTTGCCACTTCATGGTCAGGATGTGCAGCACGCGGTCCAGCATGAGGATGGACTCGCAGTTGCCCATGACCACCACGTCCAGCACCGTGGTGGGCAGGTGCACGTCAGACACCAGGCTCGCCGCCGTCACACCACCACCCCCCTCGTCGCCACCGTCACTGCCATCGCTGCCCGCTGCGGGAGCAGCATCCCCACCGCCGCTGCCACCACCACCGCCACCAACAATCGTGCGCGCTAGCCGGTGGTGCGCCACTGACACCGTGCGTCGTCCCATCACAGGCGCCGGTGGTGCAGCCGGCAGAGGCGCAGTGGGGACCGTCGTCGTCGCGGCGCCTGCTGCGCCGCCACCGCCACCGCCGTCACCACCCGCTGCTGTTGAAGATACCACTGCTGCCGCGCCCGCTGCCGCCGCTGCTGCCGCTGCCGCCATGCCAGCTCGCGCCGCCTTGGCCTCTGCCGCCAGCGCCGCGAGGTCCAGCACCTTCTTGGCGGTGGCGTCAATGTACTCCATGGGGTACAGCCACGCGTCCAGGTGGCCCCAGCTCCACTCCAGCCGCTTCTGCTGATCCCACAGGAACTCAAACATGTCCTTGTTACCCAGCCGCGCCGCCATCACCATGGGCGTGTCCAGCTGGCCGTTGCACAGGTTCGCCAGCGCCACGCCCTTGAACGCGGCGTCGCTGGCGCCGCCCAGCCCCGCGCTCCACAGTGCGTCCAGCAGCAGGTACATGTCCTTGCGGTCGTGGTACACGCACATGTGCGCCGCGTTGTTGCCGTACCGGTCGCAGCCCCAGATGGCGGCGCCCTCCTCCACCACCAGGTAGTGCACAATTTCGGGCCGGTTGAGCGACACGGCAAACGACAGCGGCAGCTCGCCCAGGTACGACATGCCGCCGTCGCCGCGGCGGAAGAAGGAGCCGGTGGCGCGCCCCAGCAGCAGGTCGTGGCGCTTGCGCACCAGGAACTTGACGAGCGCCACGTCACCCTTGGCGATGGCCACATGCAGCGCGTTCTCACCGCCGTACACGTCTTTGCTGTACGTGTCGCCCAGCACCTCGGGGCGCAGTTCAATGAGCCGCTCCGCGATGCGCTGCTGCGCCGGCCCGTTCAGCAGGTAGCACCACAGCAGCGCCGTCTCGCCGCCGCCGCCGTGCCGCGTCAACGCCGTGCCGTCGCTCTTCACGATCGCCTCCACCGCCGCCAGGTCGCCCGCCGTGATTGCCACCCACAGCGGGTCTACCTTGGACGCCTCTGCCTGCTGCGCCGCCGTGGCGGCAAACTCCACCTCATTCAGGCGGTGCTGCATGCTGTGCATCGCCAGCCCGCGCGCGCGCGACGCCACCGACCGTGTCGCTTTGCCGTGCTCAATGCTGGCTGAGCTGGGCTTGCGCGCGGTGGTGCGCCCGGTCAGCGGCGCCGACCCGACGCGAGGAGCAGCGGTGGCAGTGGCGGCGCCAGCGGCCAGGGAGGGAGTGCCATCCCCGCCCCCCGATGACGCTCGTGTCAGGCGGTGGGTTGATGATGATGGTGATATAGTCAGTGGCGGCACCACTGGCAGCAGCAGCCCTTTGCTGCTGCCACTGCGCCCGACGGCTGGCGACTCCGCCATACCGCCGCCACTACTATGACAAACTAGGGTGCACCCCACACGGTGCCGTTGCTGTACACGCCCTGTCACGCTTGTCGCCCTGAATCAGTGCGGTGCCCAATTGCCCACGTTGTTGATAAGCAAGTGTTATTAGCGAGGAGGGTAGGAGAGGAGAGAGGGGAGTGAGTGGAGTCAAGGGAGGGTGCCGCTGGTACACGGTCTAAAAATGCGGGGTGGCACGGAAACAAAAAGCAAGGGAACCGGTCACCTGCTAGTGTGACGCCATCGCTATTTCCGCATTTAAATTGCGTGTGCAGCGGGTGACGCATATTTTTCAATGTGCGTATCTCGTGTGTGGCGGTCGCACTGGAGGCAGCGCAGGGTGAGGGCGCATGAGGAAGGGCGCAAACGGCGGCAGGGCGCAACAACACTCAACATTGTGTCACTGCGGTTGAGGTGAATACTGGACGGTGCAGTAGTACCAGCAGCAGCTAAAAGGCGGATGCACGATTGGCACGTGATGCGCGGCAGCCGCTTTCTGGCAGTCTGGCAAGGTGTCAGCGCGGCAGATTTTCACGAGGGGCAGGGCACAAACCTACAATCGTCAGGTACATTGGGAAGGCGCCCCCGACTTACTGCCGGTGCATAGCAATTGTTGTTATTCACCTCGGCATTGTTTGCGCCGTCCTGTGACCGTCTTTCAGGCGACGCTTGCAGTGCCATTGATGCGCAAAGCTGGCCGCGTCATTGATGCGCTGCCGCATCGATGTTGTTATGACGGCAACCAATGGAGGGCTCTGTGTCGGCCGGGTTCGGTGCACAATGATTAAGATGTCGCGCAGCAGGTGCTCGTTGTGAATTGCCACGAATGATAGTTGTCACCGTCATGGATAGACGACGTCGACAGCGTTGCCGGCCGGGCGGCCACGGCGGGGTGCGCGACGGACACGAGGCACTCTGCAACGTTAGCGCACATGAACAGGACTACTGGCTTGCCCACGGGGTGGACCACAATAAGAGCGCTGGAGAAATGGCCCGGGGCAGCTCGAGATGCACACAACGCCAAAACGCAGCTGGACAGCGCCGTTGGTGGCTGTGGGTTGTGGTTGCAGCCGTGCTGGCTGTGTTTGTGCCCGCCGTGCGCGCGATAACGGAGACGGTGCTAACGGTTGGCACCGCTGGTGTGTCTGGCGTGAGTGTGGCATCAGGTGACAATAACTACTACAGCTTCACCATCACAAGCGCTGCTGTGTGTTTTGTTGTCAGCCTGACTGCCAGTAGCGGCGACCCGGACCTCTTCCTAGGTAATGATGCGGGTGTCACCACAGCCCTTGTTTCTTCCAGGTCAGGGGGAAGCGACACAATCACGGTTACCGGTATACCGTCCGACGGCTACTACAGCACCATGCCGCAGGTCTTTCACTTGCGTGTCTATGGGTTCAGCGCCTCAACCTATACCTTGAGCATCGTGACAGTGCCAGCGCTGACTATGGCGGCGACCGTGTCTGGGTCGGTGGCAAGCAAGGCATATCAGAACTATTTCATTCTCGTTGACAACTTGCAGGTCTTTACGGTGACTGGACCTTTACTTGAGCACTGATGGCCCTCCCACGTACACGACGGATTTGTCGTCTGCCGTTTCAGGAAGCGACAGCATCTCGGTTTCCGCTTCCTCCTTTACCGTGCCGCTACGGCTCTTTGTTCGGGTGTTTGGCTACTCTGCTGCAACATACAACGTGCGTGTGGCCTACTCTGCGACGCCAACGCCAACCAACACACCGACCAGCACGCCAACTAGGACATGCACACCAACAAGCACAAACACACCATCAACGCCTTCCAACACACCTTCCAACACGCCATCTAAGTCGGTAACATCATCCAACACGCCCTCCAACTCCGGAACACCCTCCAACACACCAACTAAGTCGGGAACGCCATCAAACACGCCGTCCAACTCGAGAACGCCCTCTAACACGCCGTCGAACTCGGGAACGCCATCCAACACGCCATCCAACACGCCTTCCAATTCGGGAACGCCATCCAACACGCCCTCCAACTCGGGAACTCCATCCAACACGCCTTCCAACTCTGAAACGCCAACCAACACGCCCTCCAACTCGGAAACACCTTCCAACACGCCATCTAACACGGGAACGCCATCCAACACACCTTCCAAAACGGCTACAATGACGGAAACACCATCCAACACGCCGTCCAATTCGGGTACACCCTCCGCCACGCCCTCCAAGTCGAGAACGTCCTCCAAAACGCCGACGGGAACGCCGTCCCAAACGCCCTCCAGCACGCCCTCCAGGTCGCAGACGACAACACTAACGCCGACCTCCACATCCACCGGCACCGGTTCCGCAACTTTGACAGCAACCAGCACGTCAACAAGGTCCCCCAGCAACACAGCATCACGCACAAAAACACCCTCACAAACGCGGACGCCGTCCGCCACCCCCGCGCCCCTGGCACTACGATTTCTCAACTTCACGGAGCTACATCAACACTCAACAACACCGACGCGTTGCCCACCGTGCGCATTACGCTGACCGGCGCCGGGTTTACCAACTACGACCGCAGCCTGGCAGGCGTGACGCTGACAACTGACACACCGGACGTGGTACTGCGTAACATCAGCTCCGTGGCAGCACAAGCGCTGTCTTGCGAGGTTGATGCCGCCGTCGCATACTGGCGGCAGTTTACCTTCATCCTGTCCATGTCGGCTCAGACCGCTACCATAATCAAGCCGTACCGGGCGCCGCCATCTGGCGTTACGGTAGCGCCACGTGGTGCCATACCATACGGCACGGCGCTCACACTGAATGCCACCGGCATCGGCAACGGTACTATTGCCGCCGTGACGCTGCAATTGCCCGCCAACGCAACCACCAGTGGCGAGCCTGCCTCATACCCGTGTGCCATTGATGCCTCTCGCACGGCGCGTAACATGTTGGTGTGCACCTCATGGGAGCTGCAGGATGCGGCATTCAGGGCTGCACGGCTGACGCTGCTGGTGCGGTCAAACGACACGCCTGCCGTTTGGTTTGCGCCTGCACCGTCTACAAACATCACCATCATCCGCCCGGCGTTGACACTGGCTGGCGGCATGGGTGAAGTGTCGCTGGACGCGGCCGGCAGCCGCGCCCTAGCGCTTTTCAGCGTGCCTGGCCCGCCACCGTTGCAGGGCACACGCCTGCAGCGCTTGTGGAACGTCACCTCCACGTCGATGTGCTGTGGTAAAAACAATAGTACAACATCAGCGCCGCACATTTTGTACACACCGCCCGCCGGCGGCGTACTTGGCTGCCGTGTACCCGCTGCCGTTGCCGTTGATGGCGGTCCACGCCAGCTCCACGCTAGTTTTGGCGCTCCAAACGCAAGCTCCGGTATGACACTTGGTCCCCCACCGGCAACAATAGTAGCTGTGGCATCTCCCACCGTGTGGCACATGCGGGCAAATTCCAGCGTCATGGGGTATGACGCAGTTGCACAGGCTGTCAAGCTGGGTGGCGTGGTGACGCTGGCAGGGCGCCGCCTTGCCAGCGCAACCGGCAATTCGCGCTTCACCGCCATGTCAGTGGGTGGCCACGCCTGCACAACACTCGCGGTCAATGCCGCAGGCACGAAGGTGGCATGCTCATGGAGCGCGGAGGTGCCTGTTGCAGAGCTGGCGGGCATCGACGTGTGGCGTGGCCATGTGACAGCTGGCTGGGCGGGCGGCGCGATTCCCCTGCCAGCGGCAGATCCAATCGCCGTGGCCGCCGTCCCGCTCCGCCCCGCCCGGGCAGCGTTTGCGCCTATCGTTGTTAGCAGTGGCACAACCCTGACGGTGGTAGGCGTTGGTTTGGGATCCCGCGGCGCCGGTCATGTAAACGTGACTGTGGGCGGGGCGAAATGCACCAACCCCGTGGTGGTGAGCGTCGACGTCGTTACCTGTACGGTATCAGACCTCATGGGTGTGGCCACCGAGACAGTAGAAGGCGCCATCATTGCCGACCTACCGGCAACTGCGCCGAGCAACGTGTCATTTTCAACGGTTCTACTGCCGGAATGGGTGGCCACGCCGCCTGGCAACAACACGGTGCTCATGCTGCTGCCTGGTGGTCGCGCGGCAGGCGCCACGGCACCCTGGCCGTCGCCAGCTCCCGCGCTGTACGTGCGTGGCGTTGGCTCCGGCTCCTGCCAGCTGCAGCTGTCAAATGTGTCGATGGGCGGCGCGACACACCCGTCCTATGGCAGTGGGCTCGGCCTGCCGCCGTTGGCTGGCGGCGAGGCCGGTGCGGCAGCGTTGGTTGGTTCCACAACAAGTCCCGTGACGGTACCGCCGGGCGCGCCGCCTGTGCGCGTCGAATTCACCAACTTGGGCCTGCTGGCCGCCGCCAACACCAGCGCAACCGTGACTGCCGCCTGCACCGACAGCACGGGAGTCACTACCGACGTGGAGGGTGCCTGGCACATGACCACTGGTATTATGTCGGCCGCCTGGCGCACAGTGCCAACTGGTGCCAATGCACCGACGCGTCTCAGCGACGTGACGGTGGTGCTGTCGTGGTCGGTCGGCAGCATTCCGCCTGCCATGGGCACCTGGGCGTCATGCGTCGCCGCCATTGTGTTGGAGACCATTGCAGTGGGCCTGCCATGGGACACGTCGCTGGCAAGTTCGCTTGGGACGGAGGTGCTGTCGTACAGCACCGCCACCATGTCGCGCGCTGGCGCGTGCAATGACACTGCCGCACCCACCGACCCGGCGTGCTGGGCGTTTACAACGGGCGACCTGACGCTCGCCGCCGCGCCGTCTAATGCGTCGCTCGCAGTGGTGGCAGAGTGCAGCTGGACCCCCACCGGTGAGCGCGTGCGCCTGCCGCCCTCGCCGCTGTTTGTGCCGCCGGCCACCCTCACGTGGGCGCCGCCTACCGGCACATCGTTATTATTGTACCTAGACACCACGACGCCGCTGCCGGCGGTTGTACATCACACAATACCAGCAGCGCAATGGCTCACCGCAGCGCCGGCGTGCAGGCTTGTGACGGTGGCAGCACCTGCATCCACTCGACTGGCAGACGCGGCTGCTGCAATGACCAACTACACAGTCGCGGCGGTGGACGGCAGGGTGATACCCGATGTTGTTGTGGGGCTGGCGGGCAATGCTGGCGGCGACGTCACCGTTGTGTTGGAGTGCCGGCTGTGGGACGTCACCTTGCAGTCGCCGCCGCTGGTGTTGCATGCAACGACAGTGCAAGTTGTACCTGCGGCGCCCCTGCCGACGTCGTACTTCCCCACCGACGGCGCCACACCGCTGTATCTTCCTCCCGCGGCGTTCCGCTTTATTGACGACGCTGGCGCTCCCGCGACAACAGGCACCGTCTGCTCCCTCCTCTCCCTTACAAACAACGTGGAGCTGCGCATGGGCACGGGCACACTTGTCCCTGACGCGCACACGGGCGTGCTCAACATCACAGACGCGCGCATTGTGACAACCTACAGCATCGCGTCCGTCACACTGCAGCTGCGTTGCAGCCGCCCTGCCGGAGACGCGCCGTCGCCGCTGACGTGGGACTTGCAACCGATTCCGCTGACCGTGTCGGCCTGCTCCCTGCCGCCCCAACCCATGCTTGCTACCGTGGACGGCAGCCTGCCGGCCTTCAGTGTTGCTGTTGGGATACCGGGGTGGGTGCCAGCAGGCTGTGGGGTGGTCGGCAACAACAGCACTGTACAGGTTGGCGGCAACGCGACCGCTGCGGCAATTGCAGCCACTGCGGCGCCGTATGTGGTGTGCAACGTGGGCGCTGTGGGCCAGCCGACGTGGTACGCAGACGGAGCACCCGTCCCTGCGTCGGCTGCAGGCGCTACCCCGCCTACCCAGGGCACTGCCATGAATGCAGCAGCAAATGCTGATGACAACGGCGTGGTGACCTTCCCTGGTATGCAGCTGTTGGGGTCGCGGGGCGCGTGGTACACGGTGGAGGCCACCTGCCACCTGGGAACGTTACCACTTTCAGGGTCAGTGACGGCGTCTGTACGGTTGTATTCCTGCCCGGAAGGCAAATTTCCATACGCCCGACTGTGCGCCGACTGCCCGGTAGACACTTGGTCCCTGGCTGGCGACATTGTGTGCACCCCGTGCCCCACCCTCGGCGCTACCTGTACGTCTGGGCGGCTGCAGCTGCAACCGGGCTTCTTCCGGCCGCCCAGCGATGCTGGCAACCCCATGGATGCGGCAATGCAGATATTCGAATGCTACAATGCGGAGGCATGCACGCTGGATGTCAACAACAATACCGCAACGGCTACGTATGGCTGCGCGCCCGGCTACACCGGCACGTTATGCGGCGTGTGCGCCGCTGGGTACACCAAGTTCAGCTCCAAGTGCCGGCCATGCTGGACGACAGTACAGAGCGGTGCAGCGCTGGCGGGCATTGTGATTGCCGCAATTGCCTTCCTCGCCTTTGTGGGCCTGCGTACTGGCGACAGTGGCAGTGTTTCAGAGTGGCGGCCGGCGCTGAAGATGCTACTCGGGTTTGTGCAGGCGCTGTCATCGTTGCGCGTGTTCAAGGCGGGCGGCACTGCGCTGTTCCGGTCTACCATGTCATGGACTGACGGTGCGTCCACCAGCCCCATGGCGGCGGGCGGTGTGGCGTGCGTGTTGCAGTTGAGCATGTTGTTCCAGCTGGTTTCCATTGTGCTGCTGCCAATGGCAGGCGCCGTGGGGTGTATCCTCATCGTGGCGGCGGTACGTGGCGTGGCACGGGTGCGGTGCCGCAGGTGTTGCCTGACGTTCGACTTGTCTGGGTGGCGGCGCACCATGGGGAGGCGGATGGAACACCGCCGTCACGTGGCCGCCAGCGTATTCCTGCTGTTTCTGTTTTACATGCCCATCGTGTCGGCGTGCTGCCGTGCTCTGTCGTGCACCGGTAGCCGCATTGACGGCGCGCGGTGGCTGTTGGACGACCTGTCGGTGCAGTGTTTTGTGGGGCAGCACGCGGTGGCGGCTGCGCTGGCGGTGTTGGTGCTGGTGGTGTTTGGCCTCGGCTTCCCCGCTGCCATCCTGTGGACGCTGGCGCGCGCGCCGTCGCACCGCCTCCACGACCAACACTTTGTCGCCGCGTTTGGCTTCCTGTACCTGGGCTACAGTCGGCGCGCCCACCATGGCGGCGGCGGGGGAATCATCCTACAAAGCGCGCCACCACGGGGCAGTGGCGGCGGCGGTAAGAAGTTGACACGGTGGGCGGCAACGCGCTCGGTGGGCCTGACAACCACGGTGTGGTGGGAAGGCGTCATCCTGCTGCGCAAAGCAGCGCTGGTGCTACTGGCCACGGTGGTCACCGACCCGTTCTACCAGGTGTCATTCGCTGTCCTGCTGTTTGCCACCGCCACCGTGCTGCAGCAGCACTTGCAGCCGTACAGCCGCGCGGTGAGCAACAACCTGGAGACGGCGCTGCTGGTTGACCTGTTCATCACGGCCGCGGTGTCCATCCTGCTGCTGCCCACCACCGTGGGCATCACTGTGTCGCCGGCGACGGCGGTGATGACAGAGGGCTTCACCGTCGGCCTGCTGCTCATAAACCTGGCCACCACGGCGGTGCTGGCAAGCGCCGTTATCTGGTACGCCGGCGGCACGGTTGCCAAGATGGTACGCAGCCGCATCTTTGCGCGCAAAAAGGTGCTGACGCGGCGGTTGCCAAAGGTGACGGACCCAGCCGCAGACGGCGCCGGCGAGGCCGCGGGCGACGACACGCCCGAACCACCTGCCGCTGTCGTCGTTGATGAAGCTACCGGCACTGCGGAAGCTGCTGCGGAAGCTGTCACTGAGGCTGCCGCCGTCGAGGTGCCTGCGCCGCATGATACTCCGTGCCACCCCCTCCCACAACAGCGTCAAGAGGGTCATGTGGCGGTGGCGGTGGCAGTGTCGGTGTAACCCGCGCGCTCGGATGTGCGCCCGGTAACTATCGATACCGGTACCATCGGTATTTGAGTACAGCCTCGTTGCCTCAATCGTTGACATTTCCATTGGAATGCCGCAGGGCCATCTACAGCTTACCTTGCACCATTGTGCCCTTGTGTGTCTGCGTTTGATTGAATTGCACGGTTGCCAGGTGTCACAGCGCGCTGCCAGGTGGCGGCGGGCAGTCTGTGTGTGTGTGTGAGGGAAGGTGCAAAGGCGCCAGTTGCAACGCCAACAATCACGCACCCACAACATCCGCCGCTCACCGCTCGTTGCCACGCTACCTCCCCCGTGTCCATGGGGGGCGTCACTGCCGCGGCAGTGCCGCCAGCGCCGCCAAGGTGACATTAGCAATGCGGAGGCGGGCGGGGTGTACTCGAGTGGTGTGATGCCGTCGGCGTGGCCCCGTTGTGACGTTCGCACCTTGAAGGTAACATCGCCGCATGCCACCAGTGGCCAGCCGCCGCCGCCGCCGCCGCTGGCACGACCGCGGCACCCACTGCCTCCATACATGTGGTGGCCGGCGGTGACGTGGCTGCTTTGTGACAGCGCGGCGCGGTGCTGCAGCGACGGCACGGCACAATGCGGCGGCGTCCACACCATCATATCGCAGCAGCTCGCGGCCGCTGTCGCATGCATCTCACCACCACGCCTGGCGGGTACCATTGCCGCGCCACGTCAAGGGCGTTCAGTCACCCCCACACCCCCTGGCGCCGCGCCGTTGAACCCGTTACGTTTGGCGGCGCGTGTGTGCCGCGCGGTGCGCGTGCGCCTGCCTTGTAATTGTTTTATAAAGGGTGGCACGGTACACCGCCGCCGAGCCTTTGTTGCACCACCACTTGCCAGACACGCGCCAGCCAGCAGCCACGGAAGCGACAGAAAGGCAAAGGGCACCGCTGGTAACCGCACGCGCAGGCTGCTACCGCGGCTGCTGGCGCCACCGCGGCCGGGCGGCGACGCGGCGCGCGCATATTTCTTATTTGCACGCTGGCAGCGCCACCAGCAGCAGCGGCAGCAACCGCACGGTTATGTGCTACCCAACTGCCGCCCATTTTTAGTGTGTGCGCCGCTGTGTCACGCACAAGTTGGCTTGTATCCCCCTCCTCCTCCCCTCCCCCCTTTGCCCATCGCCTGTCCGCCGGTCGTGGCAACTACACAGTGACAGTTGTGTCGTGCCTCGCCCCACCGTCTCCGCCTATCCGGTCAACACCGCCCACACCTTGGACGCTACCGTGGCGTGAACCCAGGCGACGGCGCAGTGCACGCTGGCTTGCAGCAGGCGCACGCGTGCAGTGCGTGCAGCAGCGGCAGCAGGAGTACTACAAAGCAGCCTGAGACAGGAGGCCAGCGGCGGTAGACGATGCTGTGACAAGCTGCCGCTCGTAGCTGCTGGCGCGACTGCAACGCACACAAACAAGCGGCCACGAGTGTCGCCTGCCTTACAGCCCGTCACACCGCCGCTGCCTTGCTTGCCGCCTGCGTACTGGCAGTCGGGTTCTACTGGGTAACGGCAACCCTCCCTCCCTCACACACTCGCCCTCGCTCTGGAGCGCACGCTGTGTTGGGGTGGGTGTTGGTGCCACCGTACCGTGTGACCTGTGCCACTGCGCTCCGTGCTCCTTACGGCGGTGGTAATCGCCAGAACCGCGCCGTTGATTGCTGCTGCTGGCGGTGGCTGCGTCGTTGCCGTCACCGCCCCGTGGTCGAGAACCGATAAGGCGACGGTTAGTTGCCGGGTGTTGACAGCAGCGGCGGCGCAACGGGGGTGAGCGGGGGCGGGGCGAGGCAGTACGGAGCCGCAGTGGCCCTCCAGCCCTTCATTCGCGCGGCGCGCCTGGCGCTGACCGCCCAGCTGCCATGGGCGCTGCATGTAGCGGCGGCGGCAGCAGCCGGAGCAGCGTGGCGCTTGCGCCGCCACCTGCCGGCGGCGCGGGCGGCGGCAGCAACGGCGGCGGCGACGGTGGTGTGACGACGCCCACCCTGCGCGGCATGGTTGCTGTCAGCGCCGGTTCCGGCGGCGTCGACGTGACCGCCAGCATGACGCCGCGCCTGGAGCTGGGTACAAGTGCCGGCAGCCGGGTGGACCCGCGTAAAGGCGCCGCCACCGCGGTTTACCCGACCGACAGCTTGTCGCCTGTCACAGCGGCAGCTATGGGCGTGGAGCCGCTGGGTGCCGACCCGTACGGTGCGCGGCTCACTTCCAATGAGCGCACACTAGCAGTACGTGATGGCGACGGCGGCCGGCTGCCTCACACCATGCGCCACGCAACAACCCGCAAACACCCCCTCCCACACACCCCCACGTGCAGGACGCCGACCGCAAGCTGCGAGGACAGCACCATGACGTGACGGCGGGTGGCGGCGGCGCGGTGAGCGCAACGTCCGCCCGCGGCCTGCCGTTGGCGGCGGGTGACATGGACGCACAGCGGGCGCGCGCGGGCGAGTCATCTGGCGGCGGACGGTCAGCACGAGGGCCTGGCACGGCGGGTGGCCCGGGCAGTGCCAGTGGCGGCGGCGGTGGCGGTGGCGACGGCGGCGGTGGGGATGCGGGCGGCGCGGCGTTGACGCACGCGGAGGTGCAGGCGGCGGTGACGGGCGCGTCGCTGTTGGACGAGCTGCGCAACGGCAACCTGAGCGCGCAGGAGATCCAGCAGATCTACGCCTCCACGCTGGCGCTGCAGCGCAGCCCCGAGTTCTACTGCACGGTGGGCGAGCTGCTGGTGGCGAAAAACGAGCCGCTGATGGGCGAGGACGTGTTGTACAACGGCTCCAAGCAGTACCCCGCGCACGTGCGCCTGCACCAGCTGCACGCGCTGGCGCTGGCGCAGGGCGGCTCGCCGGAGCGCGCCATCACGGTGCTGGAGGCGCTGCGCGCGGAGCAGGGCGCAGAGTTTACAGACGAGGCGGGCGGCCTGCTGGCGCGGTGCTACAAGGACCTGTCGCTGCGGCAAAAGAGCGCCAGCGCGCGCGCCAGCTACCTCACCAAGGCGTTTGCCATCTACAGCGAGGCGTTCGAGCGCAGCGGCGGCACCAGCTACTACACCGGCATCAACTCCGCCACCATGGCGCTGCTGCTGGGCAACGAGGCGCAGGCGCGCGCGCTGGCGGCACGCGTGGTGGCGCTGTGCGAGGCGGAGGCGGCGGGGTGGGCGGGCAGCCAGCCGCCGGGCGCGTACTGGGTGCTGGCGACGCTGGGTGAGGCATGTCTTATCGCCGGCAACATGCCCGACGCACTGCGCTACTACGGCATGGCAGTGGCGGCAGGCGGCAGCGACACCAAGAAGCTGTCATCCACCAAGCGGCCGCTCATGATGCGGCTGGACTTTGTGCATGTGGACGAGGGTGTGCTGCTGGCCGCTGACGCCGCCCGCGCCAGCCGCCGCGCCGCCGCCGCTGCTGCCTCCCCCGTTGCTACCGTCGCCTCCGTGCTGCAGCCCCGCCTCCTCCCGTCCGCCTGCCGCGAGCTCCTGCTGTCCATGCGCCTGTGGCACCGCACACACCCACACCCGTACCCGCACGCACGCGGTGCCAGTGCGGCCGGCGCGGCTGGCGCCGCGCCACTGGCCGGCCTGCCTGGCTTGCGTGAGTCAGGCAGCGACTCGACCATGTCGGCTGGCGGCGGCGGCAGCGGGGGCGACGGTGGTGGCAGTGGCAGCGGCAGTGGCAGCGACGGCGGAGCGACGTACGCGGCAGCGGGCATGGCGGCGCGCGCGTGCGGCTGTGATGACCTGCGACTTATGGTGTTTGATGAGGTGTTCCGCCTGCCGCGCGTTGCCGTCTTCATCTCCGCCGAGATGCACGACGCCGTGGTGCCTGCGCCCGGCAGCCAGGCCGCCATGGCCATGCAGTTCTCCATGGTGCTGGACAAGGTGCGCGCCAAGTTTGGGTACGCGGCGCCCTCCACCGTGGCGGACATCGTGTTCCTGGAGACGGTGAAGCGCCGCGGCGGCGACGTGTACATTGTGCTGCCCGTGCCGCTGGACGTGCACCTGGCGTCCTGCGCACCGCGCTTTGCCGAGTTTGAGGCGCTGACGGGCGAGGCGAGCGGGCCGTACGGCACGGAGTACCGGCGGCGGCACGCCAGCGACCCCGTCCTGGCACGCGCCTGCACCGAGCTGCTGCGCCCGACGCGCACTAACACGGAGCCGGCGCTGGGCGCCGTGTTTGACGAGTACGGCGTGCTGGTGACGCACACCACCAAGACGCTGCCTGCCGTGCCGCCGCGCACGTCACTGGGCGGCACGCCCGCTGACGCCGCGGCGGCGGCAGCGGCGGCGGCGGCAGCGGCGGCGGCGCACTACAACCCCAGCCTGGCCGTCACCTCGCCCGCCTTTGACGCCCTGCCCACCAGCAACCTGATGACGCGCCTGCGCGCGCTCATTGCCTCCGCCGCGCGTGTGGACATCAGCAACGACATGAGCCCCGAGATGAGCCTCACCAACCGGCACTACTGCAGCCTCATCCTGAACGGCCTCGCCGTCATGCGCGCGCGGTCGCTGGGCACCTCCATGGAGCGCATCTACCTCATGCCCAACGTGCTGCGCCTGCACGAGGCGGTGGGTGCGCAGCCGGCACACCTGCTGGAGGTGGCCACGGGTGGCAGCAGCAGCGCCACCGCTGTTGCCGACGGCACGGGCGGCGAGTCGCCGCACCGCAACCGCGGCGGTATTGGCAAGCTGCCCTCCGCCACGTCGCAGTCCAGCATCATGACGGAGGCGGAGGCTGTGACGTCCGCGCGCGCGGCAGCGCTGAACCTGGACACGCACCCCGCCGTCGCGGCAGCGGCAGCGGCAGCAGCGGCGGCGGCGGGTGCAGCTGGCGGCCGGCCGCCAACGGACTCCAGTGGCGGCACCACGTCGTCGCAGACGCGGCCGCCACCCACCAGCAGCGACACCAATGGGCGGCCTGAGATGTCGGTAGCAGCCGCCACGGCGGCGGTGGCGGCGGCAGCAGCGGCGGCGGCGGCAGCGGCAGGCGTGACGCGGCAGCCGCCATTCACGGTGACGCTGCGGCCGGGCGGCGGCGGCAGTGACAGCCGCAGCGTGGCGGCGCGGGAGGATGGCAGCCGCGCAGGCGCGCGGCCGCGCGGCACCACGGGCTCGCACGTTGCGGACATGGCGCAGTTTGGGCGGCGTGACGGCGCCTTCCTGCTGGCCAGCGACGACTCCGATGACGCCATCATTTCGCACCGCAGCGGGCGGGAGAGCAAGGCAAGCCAGGAGCGCGGTGAGGGCGCCGGCGGCGGCGGCGGCGCGGGGGGGTCATCGGTGGGCAGCCGGGAGCGGGACGGGAAGCCGTCGTTGCACCTGAAGGCGGAGGGCGACACGGCACTGCGGGTGGCGACGGGCGACTCTGCCACGATGGCGTCTGCCGCCGCGCAGTCGCGCAGCGCTGGTTCCAGCACGCGTGGCGCCCCCGTACCGGTTCCCAACACCGCGCCGGCAGCAGCCGCTCCCGGCAGCGGTGGTGGGCCGCCTCCCATGCCGACCCTGCCGTCGCCGTCCGGTCGCGGCAGCAGCTCCTCCCACCGCGCCTCGTCGCGGCCACCCATCGCTGGCCGGCCGTCAGCGGTGGGCAGCTCCGTGTCACCGGTGCCGGGCCTGCCGCCCATTCCCATCCCGCGGTACCCCACCACCTCGCCCGCCAGCGCGCCCATGCCCAGCGAGAGCGGCGACACGCCTACCATCATGCCGCTGCCGCCCGCTGCGGTGCTGGCGCTCGACGCCGCCGCCGGGCCGCCCCTCTTCGCCGCCATTCACAGCGCGCATGGCGACCCCGACCCGGTGGACGGCGGCGGCGTGGCGCTCAGCGGCAGCGGCGGCACCGGCGCCGGTGTGGACACTGCGCGCAGCGCAGGGTCTGTGGATGGGCGGCCGTCGGTGGACACGCGGATGGGTGCAACCATGCCGGCCGGCGGTCTGCGGGCGCGGGCGGGCAGCGAGTCGCGGCGGTCGTCCATGGAGGGCCGCGGCACCAGCATGTGGTCGGTGCTGCGCCAGCCGCTGTCAGAGGACGGCACGCCACTGCGGTCGGCCCGGCGGGACAGCACCGGCGCGCAGCCGCGGCTTGCCAGCTCCAACGGGAACGCGATGCATAACAGCTCGCCGCGTGAGCGCGAGCGCTCGCGCTCCATGTCGCGCCCGCGCTCCACCCTGCCGGGCGACGGCACGGGGAGCGGCCTGCCGCCCAGCCCCATGCCGCACACTGCGCGGCAAGCGACGGACGACTCGGAAGGTCACCGGTCCTCGCGGGGGCCGGCGGTGACGGCGTCCGGCGTGGGGGTGACCGCCGGCAGCATGGAGCCGTCGATAAGCACGCAGGTGTCGCCATTCATGGGCGCCTCCCCGCCGCGTGGCTCACGCACCTCCCGAACTGCCGGTGGTAGCGGCAGCGCGGGTCCCCTGCCAGCGCCCCTGCCCCTGCTGGGCCCCGGCATTGCGCTGGCGTCCCTGGCCGCCAGTGGCCGCACCGCCTCTGTCCGGCGTGACGGCAAGATGACGGTGGCCATGCCCAGCCCGCGCAAGGAGAACTTTTCGGTGATGGGCAGCCCACTGGCGGTGACGCGGCGGGCGCCGCCGTCATTTGGGGAAGAGGAGGACGCCGGCAGCGCAGCGGGGTCTGCCTCCGCCCTGCTGCCCACCGCCGGCCATGCGCTGCTGGCGGGCGTGGCGCTCGCGCCCATGGCACCCACCGTGTCGCACTCCACGTACCGCATGATCACGTCGCGCACCAGCTCCCTGCCGGTTCCCGGCGGCGGCGGCGGCCGCGCTAGCTCCTCTGTGACGCCGGTGGTGGGGAAGGCCGGCGGCCCCTCGCCCACCGCCGCCAAGGCGACGGCGCGGCGGCACAGCATTGAGGCGTACCGCGCGGAGGCTGTGCTGCCCAACGGCGGCATGAGCCCCGTTGTTGCCAACGCGCTGCCCGACGGCACCCGCGGCAGCGTGTTTGGCGCCGACACGCCGGCTGGCCACGGGGCAGACGGCGCGCCAGAGGGCAGCAGCGATGAGGGGGAGCGCACAGGCGGCCGCGACGGCGCCAGCGACGGTGGCAGCGACGGCGACGGCAACGGCGACGGCGCGGGTGAGGAGGCGCCGGACCGCCCGCCGTCGCCCGAGCTGCTGGTGTCGCCCACCGCCGCCGCCGTGTTTGCCGGCATCCCGTCCGCCGTGGAACAGTGGGTGGACAAGGAGTACGCCTTCCGCGTGTTGTTCATGGACTGCGTCCTGCACCGCGACATGGCGTACCAGTTTGAGGACAACATGGCGGAGGAGTTCCAGCAGCTGCCGCCGCCGCTGCCGCCGGCAGAGGTGGTGGCGGTGGATGACGGCGCGGCGGCGGCGGGCGTGACGGTCGTTGCGGCGGGGGCGACCGGGGGGGGGGGGGGCCCCCTGGGGGCCCCCCCCCCCCCCCCCCCCCCCCCCGGGCCCCCCCCCCCCCCCCCCCCCCCCGCGCCCCCCCCCCCCCCCGCGCGGCCCCCGTCCCGCCCCTGCCCCCCCCCCCCCCCCGCCCCCCCCCCCCCCCCCCGCGCGCCGCCCCGGCGGGGGGGGCGGGCCGCGCCCCCCCGCGGCGCGGGGGGCGCCCCCCCCCCGGGCCGG
>Ga0066256_1002367_pt1 | contig 21194 bp, 11 predicted proteins | sample ThiBio_1000_biof_FD_87107 | JGI IMG/M metagenome (GOLD analysis project Ga0066256, IMG submission 87107) | Wastewater bioreactor microbial communities from Cape Town, South Africa - Thiocy_expt_1000_biof (version 2) | ecosystem: Engineered > Bioreactor > Thiocyanate-remediating >... | reverse complement strand
CTGCGGCGGCGTCGGCAACGGCCGCAGCGGCGCCCTTTGCACCTATTCGTGCCACGCTACCTTCTTCATCGTCATCGTCGGCTCGGCACCCTGCCGCTCGTGCGCCATCGCCGGCTGCGGCGGCACCACCGCCCGCGGAGGCGCGAGTGACGCTGCTGGTGGAGGATGCCACCACACTCTACACCTCCGCCGGTTCGTCGGGCGCTGGCGTGCGCCTGCTGCGAGCGCTGGCGGCGCTGGGGACGCCGGCGTCGCTGGCAGCAAGCGGCGCGGTAATGCATGCCGCAGAGGGCGCCGCGCCGCTGGCGGGCACGCTGTCTGCGTCATCATCGGCAGCGTCATCGTCAGCGGCGTCGCAGGCGCCTGCCATGCCCGTCTCGGCGCGCCGCAGCTCCATCACCGCGTCGCCGACCGCCCTGCCAGCCGCTACAACGGGTGGCGTGACGTCAGCGCGCCGCAGTCCCGCACCGCCGCCGCCGCTGCCGGGCTCAGAGTCAGCCGTCACATCCGCACGACGCAGCCCCGCCCCTGTTGCGCCGCGCAGTGCACGCACCGCCAGCCCTGCCGCCGCCGCTGCCGCTGCGGGCAGCACCGCCCGGAGCAGCGGTACAGCGCCTGCCGCCGAGGCTGCAACCAGCAGCGTGGTACTGCGCACACCCGTGCGCGTGAGCGTGGTGATGCGGCTGTTGAGCGAGGTGGACACCGCGTTGACGGGCACGCTGGCGGCGCAGGCGCCGGGGAGCCGTGTGCCACGAGCTGTGGCAGCCAGCGCCAGTGCTGGCACTGACGCGGAGGGTGCCGCACTGCGCGCGTCGCCCGTGGTGGCGGCCGACCGCGATGCAGAGCTGGTGCCGCAACCGTCACGTGCCGACTACGCGCCCGTCTCGCTGGTGCGCTACCTCCTGTCGCTGGCGGACGTGGTGCTCCGCGTCACGCCGCTGCCGACCGGTTACTCGCGCGATGTGTCAGGCCGCGTCACCAGCCGGCGTGTGCCCACCTACCTGGTGGGCACGCTGGGCCCTGTGCCGCGTGCCGGCGGCGCCGGCGGCACCGGCAGCAAGGCGCGCGGTGACGGCGCGGCGGTGCTGCTGCCGTCGGTGGCAATGCCGCTTGCCCTCACGTCCGGCACGGCTGCCACGGCCGTCGCGCCGTGGGTGCGTGAGCTGCCGCGCGCCACCCTGTTCCGGGTGGCCGCTGACAGCACGCTGCGCGCCGTCGGGGAGCCGGCGTACGTGACGAAGTTCTAGGGTGGCGGCGATATGGCGCCGCCGACCATATCCCACTTGAATGTGGTGTGTCTGCCTATTGCCCGTACTGATTTTCTTGTTTTGCAGTGTTCCGCTCCAAGTGGCAGCGCTGCGACTGCAGCAGTCAGCACTGCAGCAGGCGGCGGGCCGGCGGCCCCGCCGCCCCGTGCGACGGCCAGTAGCAGTTTTTGGCCACAAGTCGCGCCCGTACGCACAAGGAAGTCCCAGCACCATCAGCTTTGGGGAGTACAAGTTTTGCAGACACGACCCAGCGCGTTTTCGGTGTGCGCCGTCGACGCTTCCCGGCCGCGGCGGTCTCCGGGCGGTGGTCCCAGGTGTGGCCTCAGGGTGCGTTGGTCACAAGGTTCGGGACCCTTCGGGCAGGCAATCATGGAGGTGGAGGAGAAATGTGTGGGTGATGCGGCCGTGGCGGCGCTGCCATCAAAGGTGGCGGCGTTGAATGTGACTGGCGTCACATCTGAGGTGTCGTTTGCACATCTGCCTGCACTCAAGCGGCTGGTTTGCTGCGGCACGCTTGTGGGCGACGCGGCGCTGGCTACGCTGCCGCCCTGCCTGGAGGTGCTGAATATGGACGACTGCCGCGGTGTCACGGCGGCGGCGTCGTTTGCGCACCTTCCTGCACTGAAGAAAGTGTCCTGCAGGTACACAGCCGTGGGCAATGCGGCGCTGTCCACACTTCCACCGTGCTTAGAGGAGCTGGACATGACCGGCTGCAGAATCACAGCGGTGGCGTCGTTCGCACACCTACCTGCACTACGGAGGGCGGACTGCGGCCTCACAGCCGCGGGTGACGCGGCGCTGGCGACCCTGCCGCCATGCTTGGAGTCGCTGGGCATTGGTGGTATCACGGCTGCGGCGTCATTTGCGCATCTACCCGCTCTGAATCTGGTTTCCTGCAGCGGCACAGCGTTGGGCGACGCCGCGCTGGCCACGCTGCCGCCGTGCTTGGAGTGGCTGTACTTGAACAGGTGCCGCGGCATCACGGCGGCCGCGTCGTTTGCGCACCTACCTGGACTGAAGATGGTGAACTGCAGCGACACGGCGGTGGGCGACGCCGCGCTGGCTACGCTGCCGCCGTGCCTGACAATGCTGGAAATGGGCGGCATCACGGCGGCCGCATCGTTCGCGCACCTGCGTGCACTGAAGACTCTTGTGTGCAGTTTCACGCCAATGGGTGACGCGACGCTGGCCACGCTGCCGCCGTGCTTGGAGACGCTGGAACTGGACAGCTGCCGCGGCATCACGGCGGCCGCATCGTTTGCGCACCTGCGTGCACTGAAGTCGCTGATGTGCAGCAACACGGCGGTGGGCGATGCGGCGCTGGACACACTGCCGCCGCGCCTCGAGACGCTAACCGTGCTAAACTGCACCGGCATTATGGATCCGATCGCGCTGGTGCACTTGCCCGCTCTAGGCAATCTCCATTGCAAGGGAAGCACACTGTCGCTAGGGAGCATTGCTGCTCTGGAGAGCGCCGGGGTGCATGTCTACTATTGAACGGCCGCCCGCGTTGCTCGGTCTGGCCTCGTGGCCGCACAGTGTTGAAGTTGACTACAAATCGCATTCATGCTTGACAAAATGACCACTCCGAACGCGCCAAGCGCCAAGGGCTCCATCAAATGACTACAGCAGTCGGCCGGCGCTGCGCGCCGCCGGCGCCGTCGTGTCGTCCAGTACCGGACCGTAGGAAGGGCGCTGATGATGCTGACAGCCGTGGCCGCGGCAGCCCAGCGCTGTTGCCGGCAAGGCCGACCTCAGCGCCACGGGGCACGTACGCTCCAGCAGAGTCAGCGGTGGTGCTGACTGCAATTACTGCTGCCCGGGAGGCGCCTGTACCGGTACCCGCCGGAATGCCTGGCGCGCCATCCCGCGCATGCAGCGGGTTCACGGTGGACGGCGGTACAATGTCAGTGCCCCCCGCCGCCGTTGCGTCGTCGCGACACGCGATGCTGCCGCCAGGCGGGGCCGGAGTTCGCGAGCGCACACGCACGCGCCGCGCCAGTGCTGCCACAATCGGTGCACCGCGCCGTAGCACGCTACGTGCCTGCACACACTGTGCGCGCAGCCACAGTCCCGCCAACACGGCAAACGTGCCCACGTTGAGCACCGCCAGCGTCACCGTGACCGTCCACTCGATGTCCGTCATGGCGTCAGGCGGGTGTAGATCTGCCGACGTCACACCCACGTTGTATTGCAACAACGCGGTGGAGATGATGGCAGTCAACAACGTCGTCACCAGGGTGGCAGTCTCCAACGCGTTGAACAGCGGGTTGACGTACGGGCTGTAGCGCAGTTGCAGCGCGGTGGCGGCCAGGAACCACAGCGACGCGCCCACACACTGCAGGTACGGGTTGGTTAGCGTCACTGCCAGCAGCACCACACCAGCTTTGCGGCACAACACGACCGCCTCCCACCACACGCGGCTGTCGCCTGACACCACCCACGCCTGTGTCAGCCGCTTGGGCACCAACGCGGAGCGGCGCCGTCTGCCACCCGCGCCCGCACCGCCAACACCGCCGCCACCACCGCCGCCACCGCCGCTGTTGCCGGTTGGCGCCATTCCAGGCGGCCCACGCAGGCTAAGCTTCTTGCGCACGCCGGCAAGCAGCACGCCGCTACTGAGAACACTTCCGGCAGGCAGCGGTGTCGGCGGCGGCGGCAGTGGCGGCGACGACGAGCCAATGACCGTGCGTGACGGCGCGCGGTAGCCATCAAACAGGAATCCCCAAGTGGCACGGAAGCTGGTGTCAGCAAGCTGGTCGTTGCGCGCGGTGCCCAGCAACCATGCCAGGCCGGCTGGGAAGCCGGCGCCGATGATAATTAACACCGTATACGCGAGTGCGCGCGCAACCGCATGCTGCCCAACGCTGCACTCCACGCGCAGGTCGGACCGCAGGTACCGTACGCCCGCAACAGGATCAATGCAGTCCAGCGCGCGCAGCGACGCTGACACGATGGGCATGTACGCCAGGAACAGCACGAACAGCAGCGTGGACAGGTGGCGCTTGGTCGCCCACCATGTCGTCAATGCTAACCGAAGTGCCGCCGTGTCCATGCCACAACGCGGGTTGCAGCGCAGCGTCTGGCCAGTGGTGACGGCGTGGAAGATGGCTACCACCGCCGCCGAGGCTAGCACCGGCAACAATATGGTGGCAACGTACTGGAACAGGTACGGCGGACGCAGGATGCACTGCAGCGCGCCCACTGATAACGGGCTGGCGCTCACCACCTCCGTCCACCCCATGACGCTATCGTATGCCTTGGTGCTGCCAGCGCGGAACACGCGCAGACTACCCACCGCCTGCAAGTAGCCCAGCGTGATGCGCAGCAGGATGGCGGCGTCAGACCGACCAGAACCCTTGCGCAGCGCCACGCGCGTCAGCACCGCCAGCACGATCGCAAGCACCACAAGGAGCAGCGTCCACGACGCGCCGGCACTCCAACACTCGGCGCACGCTGCACCAAACCGCGCGTAGTTGACGGCCTCGTCACATACGCCACAAAGCGGCCCGCTGTAGCCGTACGCGCAGCCGTACGCCGCCGTATTGCTGACGTTGGTATCGTATGCAAGCGTGCACGCCTCGGAGTTGTAGCAGGGGTGCAGCTCCGTGGTTGGTCCCAGCGGCTGCCCTGCCTGCGCTGCTGGCCGGAAGTAGTGCGGCAACAGGCTGAGGATGCCGCTAACGCAGGTGGCGCCGGCGGGCGGGCAGCCAATGCATCGTGCGCCAATGCCACCCAGGCTGAACTGACCGCCGCCGCAAGTCACGCAGGTCACAGACTCTGACGCTTGCCCTGCTCGGCAGCCATCCACCTCCACTGCAAACGCCAGCGCCGGTGGGATGGCTAGCCCCCCAATCGCACAGCTGAGTCGCAGGCCATACGTCTGCCCTTGAGGCACCACCAGCGTGAAGGCGTCAAACGTCGCAACCTGGCTGTCGGTTGATGCAACTACAGCGGTATGTTGCAGGAACACGGAGGAGGTGTCGTTGATGGTGGACGCGGACGCGTTGAGCGTGATGGTGCACACAATGGGCGGCAGCTGCGTCGGGCTTGTGGCGGCGGTGCAAGGCGACGTGGGGGTACCGCCTGGCGGCGTCACTGCGACACCAACGCTGAACGCCGGCAGCGGGTCGCCAACTGTTGACTTTGTTGCCGGTAGCACACATGGCTCCACTGTCAGCAGGGTGGCGGGGATGGTAAAGTTGAGCGGCACCACGGCATCGCCGGACGCGAGGTGTTGACACTCCACCACCAGTGTGACGTTGGCCATGGCAGGCGACGTCTGCACAACAAACTGCGGCACGACAACAGCGCCACTGCTGTTTGTTGGGATGGACCGCAGCGACGTGAGCGTCGTGGCGCTGTTTACAACCACCAAGTCCGTTGCGGGCGTTGACGCTGACACAGCACAGGTGGCGTCAGCAACCACGGCGTCGTCGTGGGGAGTTACCACTGCCGCCACCAGCGGCGGGTCCACCGGCCAGGGTGACGACGCATCGGAAGCAATGAAGGTGGACGGCAGCGCCGACAAGATGCGCGCCTCCAGTGACGCGGTTGTGAGGCGCAATGGCGGCGTCCCCAGCACCTGGCCCCACACCGTGCAAGCCACTTGCACGTACAGCTCCGTAGCTGGCGGCGCCTGCACCGTGGCATTGACCGACGTTGGTATCGACGTGCCGCCTGATGCGCTGCCGTCCACCCCCAGAGACCAGGGGTCTGCAACCAGCCGCGTGCTGCGTACAGTTGCATTCACGAGCACCACCTCGCAGGTTGCTGTTGTGTTGGTGCCGCTGCTGCTTGTTGCAGGCGCACTGACGGTTGCAGTCAGACTCAGCGGCAGCGGCGTATACGCCAGTGCGAAGGCTGGCGGTGCTGCCCACGCCAGCGTCACCTGCAGCGTGGAGGTTGCCAGCGGCGGCAGCCGCACGCGCTCGCCTGTGGGCGTCCAAGTGCACTCGGCAGCCACAGTCAGTTGCGTGGCCAGCGGGCAGGTTGCCGTTGACAGCGGCGGCAGGGTGACCACTATGCTGGCGTTTTCCGCGCCGGTTGTGATAGTAGCGCCGCTGGTGGTCGTGGAGGTGCTAGATGACGCAAACGGCGACGCGGATGCAATCAGCGTGGCCAATGGCGTGGTCAGCGGCAACGGCGTTGATGCGCGGAAGATGCCTGCCACGCACGACAGCAGCGATGCGACCTCAATGTCGGATGGCAGCGCCCCGGCGGGCGTGCTAGCCACCGCCAGCGTCAATGCGGGCAGCTCTGGTGACGGCACCAAGACTGACGGCAGGGCTGCCATCGGCGCGCCCGTCCAAGCCGCGGCCAGCGCCGCCACGCTCACGTTGATGGGCACGCCCAGCGCAGAGCTGCGGCCCACGCCATCGCGACAAACCAGCGCAAGCGACGCGTTGGCGCCGCCCGACGCACGCAGCCCTACGCGTGGCAGCGACACGTTGGCGCGCGTGGCTGCCGACGCCAGCGACACCGACACAGACGGCTCGCCCACCAGCTGCACAGACGTGTCGGCTAGTCCCAGGCCGACGCCAGGCGCGGTAGCCAGCGACGGCAGCACCACACCCGCTACCTCCACGCTGCACGTCAACACGCTACGCGCCGGCGCTGACACATCCAACGGTGGTACCAGCGGCAGCACTGCCTGTGTGCCTGACGGCCACACTGCGCGCGGCGTCCCGGTGCCGCCACCGTTGTGCAGCATCACGGCGTAATTAGCGGTGGTGACATTGAGCGGCGGCGATACGATGGTGTTGCCGCCCCACAGGCTGCACACCAGCTGCAGGGCCAGTGTCGCGCCGGGTGGGCCTTCCACCGTCAGCGCCAGCGGTTGGCCGCCCGTTACAATACCACTTGCATCCAGCGTCCAAGACGACGCAACGATGGACGCAGCAAGGACTATGGAGGGCGTTGTGGCAGTGCCCGCGCGCCAGGTACAAGTGGCAGCAGCGCTTGCCATGCTCGCCACACCAGGCGGCGTCAGCGTCGCGGCCCCTGCGATGGCGGCACTCTCGTACGCCTCTACCAGCAGCGAGGTTGACGGCGTCAGCGCCAGGCTGACGTTGGCCACCGACAGCGGCAGCGATGGCAGGCGCAGACGCTCGCCGGTGGGCACCCAGGTGCACTCGGCCGCCACCACCAACGCCGCCGACAGCGGGCACGTCGCCGTCGACAGCGCCGGCATGGCGACCACGATGGACGTGTTGCCGGCGCCTGCCCCGATCATGGCACCACTGCCACCAGTGGACACCGACGCGAACGGCAATGCAGACGCAGTCAGTGTGGCCAGCGACGTTGACAACGGCAGCGGCGTGGACGCCGCAAACAGACCCGACACACACGTCACCAGCGAGCTGGCCTCCACATCGGGTGGCAGCACCACAACCGGCGAGCTAGCCACTGTCAGCGTCAACGTCGGAAGCGCCTGTCCAGGCGCCACCACCGTCGGCATGGCCACCAACATGGCACCGTCCCACCCCGCCGTCAACGCTGCCACACTCACGTTTAGCAGACTGCCCGCCGTCGCGGTGCGGCCCACGCCGTCCCGGCACGCTACCGCCAGCGTAGCATTGGAGCCGCCCGGCGCGCGCAGCCCCACGCGGGACAGCGACGCGTTGCCGCGCGTGGCGGCGGCGTCCAGCACCACCGACACCGCCACGTCGCCCACCACCTGCACCGCCGTGTCCGACATGCCCAGCCCCGCGCCCCGGTTGCTCGACACGGTCGACAGGCTGCACGTCAACACACTGCGTGCCGGCGCCGTCACGTCGAGTGCCGGCGCCCACGACAGCACCGCCTGCGCCCCGGATGGCCACACTGTGCGAGTGGCCGGGCCGGCCTGCAGCGCTACCGCGTAGGCGCGTGAGGTGAGGTTGAGCGGCGGCGACACGACGGTGTTGCCGCCCCACAGTGCGCACACCAGCTGTAGCGTCAGCGTGGCGCTGGGCTGGCCCTCCACCGTTGCCGCTAGCGGCTGGCCGCCCACCACCGCGCCGCTGGCATTCATCGCCCACGACGCTGTGGCGCTGGATGCTGCAAGCGCAAGGGAGGATATTGTTGTGGCACTGGCGCGCCAGGTGCAGGTGGCGTCGGCGCCAGCAAAAGTGGCCGCGCCTGCCGGTGATAGTGTTGCGGCCGCTGCAATGCCGGCACTCTCGTACGCCTCCACCAGCAGCGACGTTGACGGTACCAGCGCCAAGCTGACGTTGGCAATCGCAAGGAACAGCGGCGGCAGGCGCAGCCTCTCACCGGTGGGCACCCAGGTGCACTCGGCGTACAACGCCAGCGCCTGGCCCAGGTGCGCGGATGCAGCGGTGACGCCGGCAAACACAACGCCAGCAGCAGAGCCATTGACCAGTGCCACCGCACCACTGACCGATGACAGCACGTCGCGCGACGACACACGGTCCAGCGACTGGCTCAGCGGCGGCGGCGTGGCGGATGCAGGCGCCAGCAGCGCAAGGCAGGACAGCAATGCTGTGCTGATGTTGCTGCCGCCCACAATAACGATTGCAGCCACCTGCGGCAGTGACTCCGGTACCACAACAAGCGGCGCAGCCGGCATGCTACTTGCATTCCAATCAGCGCGCCAACCCACCAGCGCCACGGCAGGATTGGACTGCCCTGCGGTGGACGCTGTCTGGCCCACGGCGTCAATGCACGACGCCGTCAGTGTGCCAGTGCAACCTGACGCGCCGCCCGCAGTCAACGCATCTAGGCGCAGGTCGGTGTACACGGCGCTGGAGTTGCCACTGCCGCCCACCGCCAGCGCTGCCGCTGGGGTCGTCACGGACATGCCAGCCGGCCGTGATGCAAGGGGCCAAGTTGGTCGTGGCGCACGAGCTCACGTTGATGGTCAGGCTGCAGGTTGCCGCCTCGCGCGACAGCACACGCAGAGTGGGTGCGGGTGTCAACAGGCCCCCCGGCAGTGCCGTTAGCGTTGGAGACGGTGTCCACGACACGGAAAAAGCGACAGGGTACGTGAGGTTGAGGGGTTCGGTGGACATCGCGCCTGCAGCATTGATCACCACAACAGACACCACTGGGTAGCCGGGCGCAGACGGCAACACGGACGGCGCGTTGCAGCGAACAAACCGGGTGTCCAACACCTGAAGGCTGTTGCATAGCACGTCACCGATATATACGGATGGTGGCGCGCGGCTGGTATCCACCATCCCGGCGCCAGCAATCACAACCGGCACCCCAATGGAGCTGGGCGTGATGGAGGACAGCACTGGTCGGGTCGCTAGTACAACGCACGCGTCACACGCCAGCAGCGGCGTCGCGCGGTTGGCCCACATCGCGGTGGCATTCAGCAGGTTTGTGGAGTTGGCATACTGCAGCAGACCCGCGGCACCAGCAGCGGAGGCATTCCAACCAACGCATTGGACGGCGTCGGTGCGACCAGCGTCGCAGCGCAGTGACCCGCAGCGCAGGCCCCCAACGTACGCAACCGACAACCGTGGCCGCTGGCCCACACACAGTGCCATGCCGGACAGCGTAATGTTGATCATGCTGCTGTTGCTCGCGGCGGCCATCGGTGGCAGCAGCACCAAGACGTCCGCTGGTGCAACCGTAAGCGTTGGGGACGTGAACACGGACGGCAGCACGCCGGTGACGTTGAACAACCCACCAGCCAGCTGTACAGCAACCGGGAGGTCGACACCGTCAACTGCGGGGATGGCGCATGATATTGTGATGGAGGAGTCCCATGCAGGCTGGTTGCACGGCGCGCCGGCCAGCCACACTGTCAGGTTATCGATGGTTGCTTGTGATGGTGGCTGCTGCCCAGCGGTGGTCCAGTCGGCAGGCATCAGTCTCGATGCTGGCAGGCGCAGCACGATGCGACCGCCGCCGGGCGTACCGGTGAGTGGGACCAGCCCGGCGCTGCCACCAGGCGGCACTACAACCTGTGGCGGCGGCACCAGCATGACGGTTGTAACAAGTGGCCGCGGGGCGCCGCCTGTGCCGGCAAACGCTGCCCACAACTGCGTAAGTACTGGCGCCGTCGTCGACGCCGGCAGCATGAAGGGCAGCGGGCAGGACACGGCGTTGGGGGACACCACCGCCAGCGGGCCGCATGACACATTCATATCAGCAGCGGACTGCGCCCAAGCAGGGACCAGGAAGAGGCTGGCATTGACCCAGGCACCGGCACCGTCGGTTACTACCGTGATGGTGTCGCGCCACGACGCGGTGGCGTTGCAGTGGACGGCGGCCAACCCAGGTGGGCATGCGGTGCACTCTACTGCAGCCCTCGTAGCATATGTTCCAGGTGGGCAAGACGTACAGAAAGCCGCACCGCTTGTTGCGTACGTGTTGGCGGCGCACGGCACCGGCAGCGCGCCGTTGCCGCCACAGTACGCGCCGGCTGTACAAACAACGCATACAAAGTACGCCGCCCCATTGGCTGCCAGACGTGACACGCCATGGAACGTGGCGGGTGGGCAGACAGCACCGGTGAGCAGCGGGGTACGCGCCTGGTCCACCAGCTCCAATGCTGGCTGCTTGGCGGCGGAGAAGGCGGCGTCGCTGACGTAGGTCAGGGCGGTGTCCGCCAGTGACAGCCAGCGTAGCGCCGGTGCGGCATCGAAATCGTGCTCGTCCACGGTGACAATGGCGTTGCCTGCCAGGTCCAGAGACGTGAGACCCGGCACGGCCGCCAGCCCAGCAAGGTAGGGCCACGAAACGCCGGTGATGTTTGACAGCGCCAGCGAGGTGAGCGCGGTCAGCCCACTGAAACTGCTGGGGAAGAGCACTAGCGCCTGCGTTGGCGCTGGCGCAGCGAGCGTCAGGTTGGTGAGCGCGGGCAGTGCGAGAGCAGCTACCGGCACAGCGGTTGTTGTCAGGGTGAGGTACCGCAGGCCACGCTGCGCCGACGTGGAGAAGGTGGTGTTGGTATTGCCGCCCGCGGCGGGTGCCACGTTCCGCGGCGCCAGCGTCACGGCGCCCAGCAGTAGGCGGCCGATTGCGGGGTTGAGGCCGGCGGTGTTGGCGGGCGACAGTGGTGACGCAAATGTGACACCGCGCGCGTCCAGCGCGGCGACAGCGGTGTGACCGAGCGCCGCGCGCCACGCCGTCAGTTGGTGGGTGGGTGCGAGTGGTGACGGCGGCAGTGGCGCTGGGGCGAAGGTGACAGGGGCGGGCGGCAGCTGCATCGTCCGGATGGCGTGGTTGCTGCAGTCGGCCATGTACAGGGTGCCGACGGCAGTGTCCAGTGTGATACCCCATGGCTGATTAAAGGAAGCCGCAGAGCCAAAGCCATCCACAAACCCTGCAATTCCCATGCCGGCAAGTGTGGTGACAACGCCGTCGGCGGTGGTAACTCGCCGAATGCGGTTATTGCCATACTCTGCCACATACAGCACCCCCAAGCGCGCATCCAGCGCCAGCCCGTAGACTGCATTGAAGCGTGCCGCGCCGCCGGTATCGTCTGTGTAGCCGCTGATGCCGGCGGCGCCTGCCAGAAGTGTAGACACGCCAGCGTAGGTGACAACAAACACCGAATCGCCCGCGATCACATACGCGACGCGCGCCGCGGGGTGCAGCGCGATGTCATACACACGTGCCGGCAGCGTGGCCAGCGTGGCAACAGCGTGGGCGCCGGACGTGACAATGGTGCGCACTAGGGTGTTCCATGTGTCTGCCACATATAACAGACCGCCGCCCACGTCGGCACGCACGGCGCTCGGCCAGTAAAACGTGGCGCTGGTGCCCGCCGCTGCATTGTCCGACCCATATGCGCCGCCAGAGGCAGATATGCTACCGGCCACCCACGCACCTGACAGCGTGCGAATGGCGTGGTTGCCGTAATCCGTCACGTACACGCCACCGGCGCCATCCGCCTCCACGCCATACGGGAAATTGAACATGGATTCCAGGGGCGTGGGGCCGATAATCATGCCGTTGCTGCCCATCATGCCCGCCACCGTTGTTACGTTCCGCGTTGCAATGTCTACCCGCCGGATCACGTAGTTGGAAGAGTCGGCCACGTACAGCCCCCCGACGCCGTCGAGGGACACGCCGTGCGGGTTTTTAAACTGCGCCGAACTGCCCACACCATCTACACTTCCAAATGCGCCACTACCTACCAGCGTGGCCACAGTCACGTTTGTTGCAACCGTGACGCCCACCACCTGCGGAGCCGGCGACCCGCCCACGCCCGCCGCTGCCACTACCTGCCCATACGCACCTGCGCTAGAACTGCCGGTGGGAACGATTATTGCCACGCACCCCCAGCCCGCGCACGCCACCTCGTAGCTCGCGGCTGTTGTGAGGCTGGTCACCGCGCCCCAGCACGTCACCGGCCCTGGCACGGCGGACCCGGTGATTGCGCACGTCATGCCGCCGCCCGCGGTTAACCACCACACGCTGCCATTGGTGGCTAGAGCTGCCGGTGGCGCTGCGCCACCTCGGCTGTTGGACCCCCAGCAGGCCACGCTGCCATTCAGGCGGATGTAGCACGCGTGATCAGCGCCCGCCGCCACGTGCTCCGCGTCGGTGATGGCCCGCCACGTGGTGGTGTTTGCTACAACTGGGTTGGCAGTGTCACCCCAGCACACCACGGAGTGGTTGCGCGCCACCCCGCAGGTGTAGTCGGCGCCCGCGGTCACGCCCTGAAATGACACTCCCGCCGGCACAGTCACAGCGCCGCGCGACGTGGCGTTGCCGTAGCAGTATATCGTGCCGTTTGGCGCTAGCCCGCACACATGGCGCGGCCCAGCATGAGCGTCAACAAAGAAAGTTGACAGCGGCAGCTGTGTGCTGCCACCGGGCAGCGCGCCCCAGCACCGCAGGCTGCTATTGACGGCAGTGAGGCCGCAGCTAAAGTCATCACCGACCGTCACGGCATGGAACGCGAAATTAGCCGGTGCGGTGAGCTTGCCGGTGGTGGTGACATTGCCGCGACACGCAACGCCGCCGCCGCCCTGCACCACACAGATGTGCATTGCCGCCGCCGCAATGTGCCGCTCGGCGGCGGCGTGGCGCACCGGTCCGATACCGGGAGCGGCTGATGCAATCGCCGCTGCCACAGCAAGCGCCGCCACGCCCCGCCGCCGACAAGTTCGAAGGCGGCAGTGGTTGCTGCTGGTGACCACGCCCTGCGGCGGCGTCACTTGTGTGTGGTGGTGGGTGGCCGCCATGATGGCGCTGTGCGGTCACGCAGTGGTGGCGGTAGCAGCATCCAGGGTGGCAGAGGCGGTGGTGTCAGCTGGTACCGTTGCAGCGCCCCGCGGCGGCGGCCACATATTGTCAAGACACCAGCGGCAGCAGTGGTAGCAGCGGCGGCAGCAGCATGCATGTGACGCTGCAAGCCGGGTGTGGGGTTGCCTGGAGGACGGTCCGACGGCAGGGGGTGTCACCGTCACCGTGTGTACAGGCTGTAAGCTGGCTCAATACCGCCGTCCCGCACCCCCGCTAGAGCCACTGCGCACTGGGTCTGTGCCGGTGTTGTGTGGCCACTGCGGTGCGGCAGCAAGAGGTAACAAGTGGGACACACACAACCCCTCCTCCCGCAGCCACCAGCCTCCACCAGCAGGGTGAAGTGTTGGAGCCGCGTGGTGCGTCACTGCACCTCGGACGATATCTTGGATATTGCGCGCGAGGCGCATGAAACCAACCAGCTACGCGGGCAGCAGTACCCACACTCGTACGTGCTGGCGGCGGGCGTGCATAATTGCGGTGATTCCGTCGGTGCGCGCGGGTGTGATCATGTGATGACGCCAGAATCCAGCACTCGTGACCACTCATGCAGGCTGCGCATGATGCACGCACTTGCGGCCACTTGCCCGTCCTCTTCGTCTACTACTGATTAGTGCCTTGACTCCGAAACGCCCATCCAGGGCGCACAGCTCTGCCAGTGCAGCAAAGGAGGTCACCTTAAGCACCCTGCGGATGACGTGCTGTGCAGCGTGCAGTTTGCAGATCCGTATTGAAAGGATTAATGGAATGGAGGGAAGGAGGCGGTTAGGGTTGTACAACCCTAACCTCCACCCACCACTTGCCACGCCAAATCTACCGCCACAACCAATGCCGCCCCCGCTGCATACGAGCCATGAACACTCCCTGGAACCTTCATATTGCTCTTGTGCTCTCCCCCTTCGTAATTTTTCATAATATGACACCCTAACACCAACCTCTGCTTTTTGTCCGTTGGCGGCACCTCATCGAACCAGTAGGCGACAAGAGGAAGTCAGTTTGGCCACCAGTAGGCGGCGAGAGAGAGGCGAGAGAAAAAACGAGGGTAGAGGGGCAGAGAGAGGCGACTTCTAATACAATGATATCTGCACGCGGTGCGGCAAGTGCACGTAAAACTGCGCTGTTTGCCGCGCGGTGTCCCATCTGTGCCGCTGGTATCCCTGACTTGTGTGACCAGCTGCTCCCCTTTTTGCTTATTCGCCCGGAGCGCACCCTCCCCTTGCCACCCTAGTAGGCGACTAGAGAGAGAGAGAGAGGAGAGAAGAGAGGGGAGTGAGTGTGCAGTTCAGGTGTTGTGGTGTAGTGTGGTGTCGAGGGGTGGTGGCAGGCTAGAGTGGTGGTGGTGAGAGAGCGCTGAGGTTGTGGTAGCAGGCGAGAGAGGAGGACGAGAGGCAGACAACCGCTGCAGCAGACAAGCAAAGCAAGCAAGCAAGCAACGGACGACGCAGCCACCAACACCTCCTACTACTTTCGGTAGTACAGCCGCCATGGCGGGTCGACCGACGGCGGCATCCCTGCCGCTGGGGTCGCTGCTGGGCGCGCCACCCGGCGCCAGCGCCGACGCGCCGCCGCTGCCCTTCTTCTCCTCCACGCCCGCAGCTGGCGCTGCGCTCCTGCCGCCCGTGCTGTCAGTGCCCCTCACCACCGCGCCCGCGTCACTGGGCGGCGGCGGCGGCGGGCTGGCGCGCGTCACCAGCGACGGCGGCATCGAGGAGGAGGCGGCCGCCTTCTTTGCCATGGAGGAGGGCGCCAGCGGCGAGGAGCCCGGCGCGGCGCAGGAGGAGTGGGTGCCGCGCTACCGCGACTGCGACTGCTGTAAGGGCTACGTGTACTCCTGCCGCGGCACCGTGTGCGAGCGCATCGGCATCTGCACCTGCGCCGCGGAGGACGAGGAGCTGGTGGGCACCATGGTGGAGCCGTCGCCGGCCGATGGCGGTGCGTACTTTTGCTGCTGCGTTGTTGGCCTGACAGCAATCGCTTCATTTCACGCATACCCCCCCCCCCCCACACCCCCCTCCGCAGGCGACGCCGGGTGGGGTTACAACAGCGGCATGCACAGTGGCGGCGGCGGCGGCAGCGACGGCGCGCCGTTAGACGTGGCGGCGGCGGCGCGGCTGCTGGAGTCCATGCCGGAGGAGGCCATGGCGGCGCTGACGGCCATGTTTGCAGCCAGTGGCGGCATGGGGATGCCGGGCATGGGCATGGCGGGTATGGCAGGCATGGCAGGCATGGCGGGCATGGGGATGGGGATGGGCATGCCGGCGCAGATGAGCATGGCCATGGCAGCGGCAGCCAGCATGGGCATGCCCATGCCGGTGGGCGTTACCATGGGCGGGTTCCCGGCCATGGCTACGGGCATGGGCGGCGACATGTCGGCAGCGGGCATGGGGGCGTGGTCTGGCGCTGGCGTTGGGGGATACCCGGGTTACCCCGTCCTGCCGGCAACCGGCTACCCGTACGGTGTGGCGCCACCCGTGCCGTCAGACGGCAGCGGCTGGACGGCGCCGCCGCCGCTCGGTGCGTCGGCTGCTTACCCAGGCGCCACCCTGCCAGGCGTGCCGTCACCTCGTCCCGCTGGCCCTGCCGCACCCGCTGCCAGCCCCGCACCGCCCGCCGCCGCGTCATCGGCTGGCGGCACGCCGGCGTACCTGGCTAGCATTTGGGCTGCGCCCGCTGACGCGTCGCCCGCCGCCGCCGCCGCCGCTGCGCCACTGACAACGGCGCCAGCGGCGGACGCTGCCGGCGCGTTGCGCCCGGCCGCTGCAGCTACTGCAGTGGCAGCAACGCCTGCAACCGCCGTCGCTGCTGCGCCTGCACCTGCACCTGCACCTGCGGTTGCCACAACTGCTGGCCCTGCCGCCGCGGCTCCCGCGGTGCGCAACTCGGCGTCAGCGTGGGCCAAGCCGCTGGTGGTGGGTGGGAGTGGGAAGGGTGCGCCGGCGCCTGCCGCCAAGTCGGCAGCATCGGGCGGTGCGGCGCGCCCGGCGGCAGCGCCGGCCGCGGCTGCTGCAGCTGCGGGGTCTGCTGCTGCTGCTGCCGTTGCGGCGCCTGCGGCGTCTACCGAGCCGCTTAGTGTTGCAGCCGCTGCGCCTGCCAGCGCCGCCGCTGCCGCACCTGCAACCGGCGGCGGTGGGGAGGAGGAGGGCGCGGGTGGCGGCGCGGGGGACGACCCCAAGACGGCGGCCACCAAGGAGCTGCGCCGGCTGCAGAAGAAGCTGCGTGAGGTCGACGCCATTGCCGCCAAGCCGGCCGACAGCCTGAATGAGGGTCAGAAGCGGCGACTGACCGAGCGGCCGGACCTAGTGGCCAAGGTGGCCGAGGTTGAGGCCAAGCTGAAGGCCATGGCATAACGCGGCGGTGCCCCGCCCACACCACACACGACGCTGCATTTCAACTTCCCTATATGATACTCCCTACCATGGCACAACAGGTGCAGGCGCGTACAATCATGCACCCCTGCGTCTGTCATCATTGCAGGGGTGCTGCCGCACCCGGTGGTGGTGGTGGTACTGTGCCCATCGCCTGTGCAGCAGCGGCGGTCGCTTCTCCGCCAGCAGGTTCAGCAGCCGCTGCCGCCGTCTTGGCAGCCGCGTCCTGCTCTGCAAGCCACTCACGCAGCCGGTCTTGGTCCACCCGGTGCGCCATGTCGACGCGGTACCGCAGACCCGGCGGCATGGCCTCGGGCGTCGCCGGCACGCCCGTCAGCTTGCTCTTTTGTTGCGCCCGCATGGCATAGAACCCGCCGGCCACAAAGATGAGCAGCGCAATGAACGGCGCCGTCGTGTCCTTCGCCTTGATTTTGGTCATCCCGCCCACCACGCCGCGCGCCGCGTTGGACGCCATTCTTTGTGTTGGGTGGGGTCAGTTAGGCGGTAGTGGTTGTGGGCCAACCAGTTGGCAGCAGTGGCGGCGGTCCGACCAGTGGGCAGCGGTGGCGTCACCAACTCCAGAACGTCACCAGTGTCCGCAACCATGCGTTGTCAGCGTCACCGAAGTATCCTACCACGCAGCAGCCTCACCAAACCGACACCACGCAGCACCGTCAGCAGTGCCACCGACCACAGCAGTAGCGCCGCAACAAACACCGTCACCACAACCACGTCATCAACCACATGCGTGCGTGCGTACGTGCACGCCTCCTCTTGACGCCTATTCACCGCTTCTCCCCAATAATTCCAACACTCAACACATCAATTCCACCAAAACAACGGCACCACTACCAACTTCCGCATAAAATCTCCCATCCCTCAAAATTACACACACGCGCCACGGCGCCATCGTATTTATTACGCGATGCCAAAGTCGACTTCCCCCTTGGAAAAAATCGAAAATTTTGGTTCTCTCTCTCGCCTCCTACTTGTCCCTCTCTCCTCCCTACCCGGTACCTTGCTCCTACTGCTGGTTCACTGCTGGTTTGGGCAGCTGGTTTTGGACACCGCCTGGCGACACTGCTGCTGAGCGGGGCCAAATATGTTGTGGTGGGGTGGCAGCAGGCGCTGCAAATCTACCTACCAACGTGCTGCGCCTGCCGCAGTGGCGTGAAGCGAATCCATTGTTGGTTTTGGCGCTGTTGTATCTCAGACACGCTGGGCGCTCTCGCCCTCCTCTCTCTCCTACCCCCCATTTACTCCCCTCCCACCTCCCCCACACGCGCAATGGAGAAGATAGCAATAGAGTGGGGTGCCACCCGTGTGGTGATGCGGGTGGCGCCACGCGCGCGTGCTGGCGCGGTGCTGGCAGAGGCGGTGCGGCTGCTGGGTGTGCCCGTACCGTCAACAGCAACGGCCGGGTCGGGGGCAACGGGCGGCGGCGACGGGAGTGGCAGCGGGTGGCAGCTGGTGGACATATCGACCAATACGCCACTGCCGCGTGATGCAATGCTGATGCCGTCTGCCGTCTCCCCCTCCCCCGCCACATCCACAACCTCATCACCCGTAATAACCGCAGCGACAGCCCCGCTGCGCACCTACCGTATTGTCGCAGACTTGACGGCGCTGTCGCCACCGCCGCCGCGAGCAGGGCGTACGCCGGCTACACCAGGTAGCGGTGTGTCACCCGCGCTGCCGCCACTGCCGCCCTTGTCAGCGTCACGCATGACCAGCCCCCTGGCGCTGACTGCGGCAGCTACAGCATCGGCGTCGACTGGGCCCACCCTGTCGATGTACTGTGCCGCGGACGTGGCGCCGCTGATGGGCGTGGCATCGCGCGTTGCAGATGCCGCCATACATGTCGATGGTAGCGGAGTGCCGGTAGCAGCAGGCGCGGGGCCAGGGTGGGCGGCGGCACTGCTGGCAACCGCGCGGCTGGCAGCGCGATTGGTGGCGTTGCTGCCTACCGCGCCGCCGCGCCCCATCTACGCCTTCCCCTGCCTGCCGCCGCCGGTGGCGGTCAACCTGGTTGGCACCACGGCACAGATGTTGTTCCACCAGTGCGCCCGCCTGCCGCCGGCAGTGGCAGCCGCCCTGCTGGCACCGGCGCGCGTCCGCCGCCTGCTGGAGGGCAGCGCGCCGGCGACGGGTGACGCGCTGCCGCCCGCCGGCGCCGGCCACTGGATGTCGTTTCATGCTGTTGCCGTGGCGTTGGTGGGCGTGGCAGTGGAGCTGGCAGTGGTGATGAATGGCATGTCTGCGGCGGCGGGGCGTAGTCCCCGCCGCTCCCCCGCCGCCTCCCCCGCCAGCACGGGCGGCGCCGTGCCGGAGGTGCGCCTCAGCTATTGGAATGATCCCAACTATCGGACCGGCCGCGTCAAGGGCTCACGCAAGGGCCTATTTGAGCGGAATGGATGCACCGGCTCCGATATCTACACGCACCCTCATTTCCTTGAGCATCTGCGTTATTTTCTGTTCGGGACCGAATTGCCGGATCCCGTTGTCAAGGAGTTCGAGGAGAAGGTGGGCAACCCTGAATGGGTTTCTTCGAGCGACATCGTTCCGATCGGCAAAGCTGCGCGTGAGCTGACGCGGAGATACCGGCTGGATATCGCCAATGCACCGGAGGAGTTTTTTAAGCTCTGCTTGGATATGGGACTAGGTCTCAGCACGGCCGAGAGCGTGATGCGATCGGTCAAGCAGGTGCGCTAGCTGGGCAATCGCGATGAACGCGAGAACAGCAATAGCACCGACGACGGCCGCACACTGACTGATGCTCGGTTCCTTAGCCGGCGAGACGCTCGTCGCCTGTCCCGATCGCGAGACGGCCTGAAACGCCCTGGGCCTTGATCGGCGCGTTCTTGAACCTATTTGTCGGTCTGCTTCGCATGATGGTGCTTCGCCGTCAGCCCCGATCTCGATCAGGGCCCCGTCCTCCAAATCTGGAGGTTAACCGGCGCAGCCCCGCGGAGGGGCACGTCGTGTGCGGCAGTTTTCTCCGAGGGCCACTTTCAACCTTTGGAGAACACCATGCCACGTAAGTCAGCCCCCTATACCGATGCAGAAATTGCGCTCGCGAAGCGCCTTTTCGCGCAAGCGCAGGCAAGTGGGACCTTAAAGCCCCCGCGCGGCCTCATCGCGATCGCACTCAGCAATGGCTATCGTCAGTCCGTCTCGCAGGCCGCGACCTATCGCGACTATTTGCGCGATGCGCGGCAGAGGCTCTCGCTTCGTGTTGGCGTCCGCGGCCCGCGCCGCCGGAAGTAGAGTGAGAGGGAGGACGGGATTTTCGTGACGGGTTGGAGGTCGAGAGAGAGGCTCTCGGCCGCCCGTCGCGGAGTAATCCCCGATGGCTACTGCAGTTCAGAAGATCGTCCTGTCGTCCTCGCGCGACATCCCTTTCAACAAGCTGGTGCTCAGCCAGTCCAACGTCCGGCGAGTGAAGGCCGGCGTCTCGATCGAGGACCTGGCGGCCTCGATCGCGCGTCGCGGCCTCATCCAGGGCCTCAGCGTCGTGCCCGTAGTCGACGCCGTAGGCCAGGAGACCGGCATGTTCGAAGTGCCGGCCGGCGGCCGCCGCTTCCGCGCGCTGGAGCTGCTGGTCAAGCAGAAGCGCCTCGCCAAGATCGCGCCCGTGCCGTGCGTGGTGCGCAAGCGCGACGACGAGGTCCTGGCCGAGGAAGTGTCCCTGGTCGAGAACATCGACCGCGCGCCGCTCCATCCGCTGGACCAGTTCCGCGCCTTCCAGGACATGCGGGTGAAGGGCAAGACCGAAGAGGAGATCGCCGCGGCGCTCTTCGTGCCGGTCCAGGTGGTCAAGCAGCGCCTGCGCCTCGCCGCCGCGTCGCCCAGCTTGCTCGACGTCTATGCTGAGGACGGCATGACGCTCGACCAGCTCATGGCCTTCACCGTCTCCGACGACCACGCTCGCCAGGAGCAGGTCTGGGAGGCGATCAAGGACGCCTGGTCGAAGGAGCCGTATCAGATCCGGCGCATGCTGACCGAGACGACGGTGCGCGCCTCGGACAAGCGCGCCGTCTTCGTCGGCGTCGAGGCCTATGAGGCGGCGGGCGGCGTCGTCATGCGCGACCTGTTCCAGTCCGACGATGGCGGCTGGCTGCAGGATGCGGCGCTGCTCGACAGGCTGGTCGCCGAGAAGCTGAAGGCGACGGCCGAGACGATCGCTGCCGAGGGCTGGAAGTGGATCGAGGTCGCCGTCGGCTTCCCCTACGACCCCACGCGCGGCCTGCGAGAACTGCAGGGCGAACCGCTCGACCTGACTTCCGAGGAACAGGCGACGATCGAGGCGCTCAACGCCGAATACCAGAAGCTCGAAGCCGAGTATGAAGGC
>Ga0066256_1002365_pt1 | contig 21198 bp, 18 predicted proteins | sample ThiBio_1000_biof_FD_87107 | JGI IMG/M metagenome (GOLD analysis project Ga0066256, IMG submission 87107) | Wastewater bioreactor microbial communities from Cape Town, South Africa - Thiocy_expt_1000_biof (version 2) | ecosystem: Engineered > Bioreactor > Thiocyanate-remediating >... | reverse complement strand
TAATAGCGATCTTGGTTCGGTGGTCATACGTGTTAGTGTTTAGTACCCACAAGATAATACACTTGCTTTGCCTTTTCCAAATATTTTAACATTAATTTTTATTAATAACCCACTATCAATTTTTTTTGTATACCAATAACCAAACTATCAATAATGGCAATTAAACAACAAATAATATAAATTCAATAATCTATGTTCAACACTATCTTATCACAGATCCTATCTTAAACATAGGTAAATACATTGAAATCAGTATCACGCCAATTACTATAGCTAATAACAATATCATTAATGGCTCAAGAAAGGTAATCAGCAATCCCGATCGATAATCCAGTTCTGTTTCATATTGCTTACTTAGCTGCAGAAATATCTTGTCTAATTCGTTAACTTCTTCACCTACCTTTACCAAGGTAACCATTGAGTGGTCGAAAAAGGATTGTCTTTTTATGCTGTTGTAAAAGAATTCCCCATTAGTAATATCCCGCGATACATTTCCTAATGCAGTGGATAGCGGATAAAAACGTATCATCTTCTGTGTAAGTTGTATCCCTTCTAGAAGACTAACATGTGCGGACAATAAAAGTTCCATTGCTTGTGTAAATTGTAACAGGTAAGTACGCTTTATGACGGCACCAATGTAGGGTATCCTTAGTAACACAGACGTAAGTGCGCTTTGTACAGCATCATAAGATTTATAACGGTTATATAACAAAATTAATATCAATACGATCATCAGCGTTATCAATACAAATGTTCCTATCTTCTCAGATAAAGCAATCATCAACCTGGTTAAGGCAGGTAACTCACCACCAAATTGAGTAAGTGTGTGAGCAAACATTGGCACAACAAACTTCAACATAAAAAAAACTGCGAGTGTTGTCGTAAGTAAAACAATAAATGGATAACTTAATGCACTGACAATTTTCCTTTTTTGCGCTATTCTTTTATTATAATATGTTGCAAGTTTTGTGAATACCATTGAAAGTTCACCTGTATTTTCGCCAATAAGAATACTGTATGTATCAAACGAATTAAATTGATTTGTAGATTCTACCGCTCCTGCCAATGTAACACCTTTTGATATTTTTTGATAAATAGTATCATAAACAGGTTTTAATTTGTCTTTAGCTTTATGCCCCGATGCAGATATGTCTAAGGACGTTTGTAGATCTACGCCGGCAGATAATAACATGCCAATTTCCGAATAAAAGCGCTCTTTGTTTTTTTCACCAATGCCTTTAAAAAAATTTATATCTTTTTTACCTATCGCTATCAATTTGTCGAAAGAAAATGCAGTTGATTTTTTCTTCAGTACTTCTCTCTCTTTTTGTAACTTTTTAAGTTGTTTCAAATCCATAAGATAGCTATTGGTTAATAGATATTAATTCTTCTGCACTATAATTCTTTATAAATAGGATATTTTTAACCCGATAAGGAAGGGAAATATCAAGACTAATACTCCTTATCACACTGTCTCCATGCATCATATATACATATGAAAAGTTAACTGACTCCAAATTCAAAGGAAAGCTATCAACTTGTTCTTTACATAAACGTTTAATGCCGGAATCTAGCTGGTATACGCAAGTATCAGGTCCCAAGCAAAGGCCTATCTTATTCCTTTCCATTCGGAAAATATAATTTGCGCGTTCCATATCATCATTCAATACCTTCTGTACAATAAGTATCGTAGCTGTCGTCTCTTGCCTCTTACTGAACAACATCCACTCATCCCGAATATTTTCAATTGCGACATATACTAAGGCTACAACAATAATAGTAAGTATCATTGTCAATAACATTTCAAGTATAGTGAAACCCGGGAGTATATAAACTAGTTTTTTTGCGATAAAAACATTAGTGTTTAGTAGAAATAGGTACTGTGATCCTGTTACCAGAAATAGAAAAGACGACTTGGCTATCACACATTGACATTAGCCTAATATCATCATAAGCATCTCTTTCTTTTAAAAAAATGTATTTGCCTTTATACCTTACAAAAGCTGTATTTTGCCTGTTGCTAGTAATAAGTCCAAAATATTCAGGCATATTAATTAGAACAGGAGGCTTAACAACATTAACTTGTTCCAATTTTTCTACAACAGAAGCAGTATCTTTTATAATGCTAAGAAAAGGATCTCGGCTATAATACCAAATTGAGTATGTATCAAGTACACCACTATTTCCCACAAATTTTCGAGTAACAGGAACATTATTTTTAATCTGAAAATTTGAACCTTTAGTATCAGCGATAACCTTATGGGCAATATATCCCCATATCGATAGCACAGTTATTATTAAGCCAAAAGTTATGACTCTATTTTTTCTGTTTTCAACCGTCATTGAGTAACATAAAATCGATGTACAATACTATATCCTGACCAATTATTCGCCCTGTCGACCGTCCTCAATTTCCAATAATAATAACTACTTGCATTGAGTGTCGGCAGTATCCAATAAGATTCATTATAGATAAAAGCTGCACTAATGATTGAACTAAAATTTGAGTCATTTGCGATGTATATACTGTCTGCGTAAGCATCTAACGGTCGATTCCATGTTAATTTCACAGGATTTGAAGCCGTATCACCATTTAATGGCAAAGCTAAGGATGAAGTATTGGGTGCAGTAAAATCTACTATAATGCTCCGGGCGAGTGAGAATTGCGTTGTTGTATTGTTGATGCTATTATGCGCTCTAATCTGCCATTTGTATACCCCTTCGGATAACGTGTCCAATATAAATGCGTCTTTCGTAGTTTTAATCTTTTGTATTGTATTGAATGTATCCAATAAGTTATACTCATACAGATCAGCATATGGGTACACTAACCAGGTAAACAAAACCTTCCTATTATTAGTGTAAAAATCCTGCTGTGGAGATAAAACATTAAATGACTGGTTACTTAAATTGGTATTCGTATCTATTGTCAGATTCCGCTGATAATATTGTGTAGCACTACTCCCATTTTCACCTCTTATCCGCCATTGATATCGTCCCGGATAAAGAGTATATAAATATTGAGTGTTAGCAATTAAGGTATCTAAAATAATCGACTGCAAAGAATCGAATGTGGGGCTAACAATTTGCAGACGATATTTTTGTACATTTTTAGCTTCCTTCCACCAAAACGTAATTTCATATTTACTCGAAATATAATTCTCATAGGGAGACAAAATTTCAATCTGTGTATTGGTAATATCTTTTTCTATAATATCCTTACAGGAGCTAAAAAAAAGCATTAGCCAAAATGCAATTAAAAGAGAATTATTGAATGTTTTCATACGCCATATTTTTCACATAAATTGTTGCTACCAATTTGTATTTATCTGTGTTTTTATCTTTAACCAGTTCCCATAACGCGGAACTAATAGTCTCTATTTTACTTTTTTCTATGAAAAAAATAAGTTGAAGAATATCCTGGTATCCTCCTACCGCGATCATCTTATTTGTAGTAACGATATGACCATTCATATTTGTTATTCCATATTGAGAAATTTCTATAATATCAACATTATCATTTTTACACTGCTCAGCAATCATTTTAGCCAATACTGCATTTGATTCTCCGGGGTAAAATGCTTTGCTATTATCTTCACCTTGCCCTTTTGTCAACGCTATAGTCAAACTATCTAAGCCAGGCTGCAATTGTTTGTATTTATTATACATAGCTATCGAAGATTTGAAGTTGAAAACATATGCTAAAAAAAATAACAGAATAAAAAAACTGAATAACACTATCCACCTATTCTTAACAGACAATCCATAAAACAGGCTCCGAAATGTCATATATTCTCCTTGTTTATTTCAATACAAAAGTTACCAAGTTCGTTTTCGTTGATTTGTTGAAATTGTTTTAAGGTAATATTTTTAACCCACTTATAAGATTTCAAAACGCCAACCCAGCCAGCCACATCCTCACTGGAGTAACAATTACCATAAATCAATATCTTACTAGTGTCAAATACATTTAGATTGCTTTCGTTTTGAGATAAAATCGGGTAAATCATCAGCCTATTTATGTATATATCGTCCGGAAGAGTTCTAGTTATTTGATCCGCAAAAAAGGATACATTGCCGGCCGTCAGTAATCCATTAACATTTGCAAAGTTTTCTTCATCAATTTGCTTTTTCTGCTTGTAGGCATTTTGGGATATTTTGGAACTTAAATATTCCCATTGATTGTTACTCTCAGCACTTTTTTCAGAATAAATATTGAAACAAACTGTGCTAATAGTAAGCATTACTAAAAGTATTCCTAAGAAGATAGTGACTACAGGTTTTAACATTAAACTAAAAATGAACTCATCCTTCTGCATTTCTACAGGAGGAATATTCACCCTATTGCCAATTTTAGTGGAAAGGAAGAAATCTAATGATCTAGCTAAACACACCTGGAAATCAATAGAAATTATCTGATTGTTGTAAGAAAACGTATCTACACTATCATTCCTCAAGTAATTGCGAACATCGCATTCAAGCAACAATTCATTCTCAATCACTATTGAACATTGCGCAAATTCAATGTGATATTTTCCATTTACTTTAGGTTTAAATAGTGCCGGGTATACATCTATGACAGCAAACGGTCCGAATTGTATGTCAACAATATGTTTTGCTATAGGATGAAGCAACCGTAATATATCATCTACATTAGATTTTCTCGTTATTGAATAAGAAATTCTATTGCTTAAAAGTGCATATTCCTGAATTATAAAATCGCTGATATTCGTATTGGGAACCACATCATTAAATATATCTTCCTTATTTTTTGCATCTGCAACATCTTTAATTACATGTACTACCCTATCACCATTTAACGTTAAAAATATAGGTTCTACAGGTTTATTATCAAACCAGCGAAGTAACTCAGCAATTGAAGAAAAAGTTTGTTTTTGCTCAATCTTTAATTCATTCTTATTACGGGAAACTATAATCATATTGACCTTGAGTTGTTTCCCTTCAGCTGTTTTATGTTCAATAATATCTATAACAATAACTCTCTTGATACGAGCTAAAAGAAAATATTTAGTTATAGATTGGAATATCTTCATATCAATAAAATACGGTTGGGTGAATTAAAATCGCAAGCTTATTATTTTTATAAGAACTAGATCTGCTACTAAACAACCATTTTAGTATCGGTATTCTTGACAAAACAGGAAACCCTTGTCCCGCATCATTCGTATTTTTTTCATCTAACCCACCCAATAATATCATATCATTATTCCCTACTCGAAGAGAAGATTTAAAGCTCCTTGTAAGTCTACCATAAGGCCCATTTTTAGTAAACTGTTCTGTGAACGTCGACTGTTCAACGGAGATATCCATTGTGATTTGCTCATCCGCTGAAACAGTAGGTTTGATCGTTACTGCAAAATTTGCTTGCAATTCTTTATAGACAGTTCCACTTACTGTCGTAGTACTCTGGGTTGTAATGACATTGGTTGTTTGTTCAGCATAGTAACGAGTTTCACCAATCGTCATTTGCGCCTCGTTTCCATTTAATGTTGCCAGCCTTGGGGTTGATTTCACTTTAAGATTACCGTTGTCTTCGGAAGCTTTCAATGACAAATAAAAACCTGGTGTAACTTTACCTAAGTTCACCAAACCAGTACCATTGATACCATCTATCAAATTGTTAATTGTGTTCGCACTTAAGGTCATATCAACAGATGGGAAGACGCTGGCGTAAGTTGAAGTTTGCTTGCTATTATCTATCCCTGCCATAATGCCTGTAGAAATAGACGATGATTTTCTGATGTCAAGGATAAAAAGTTCAATGTTAATTACCGGGACGGTTTTATCTATCTGCCGCAAAAAGTTCTCCAACTCTTTAACAGCAGGATTGGAGCCAGCCATAACCAAACTATTCAATTCAACTAGCGGAATAATTTCTAACCCTTTTTTAAGGTCAGAAGGTATTTGCTCAACAAGTTTATTAACGGTCCTATATTTTAGAGGAAAGACTTCAGATGATCTAATTTGTTCTAGTTTTCTGTCTCCTATGAGATATACCCCATGATTATAGTTAAACGTATAATCAGTAGCATTAAACAGATATTTAAGGAAAGTTTTAAAGTCTGCGTTCTCTATTTTAAGGTCAGTTGCACCCTTAATCTCTGAAAAAACAAAATAATCTATATTCAGCTCATGTGCAACGCTAGCTAGAACATCTTTCATCGCAACATTATTTGCCTGAATTGAAATAATGCTATCGATGTGATTTGTTGTAAGCTTTAACCCTTGAGGTAAGGAAGTATTAACCTCCTTATTGGCCAATTTAGCCGAGTTAGCATCTTCAAGATAAAATGTTGTGCTGTCTTTTATTACAAACAACATGGAATTCATATAAGCAAGCTCCCGTAAAGCCTTTTCTACTGGCATTCCTTTGACATATCCATTAAGTATTCTATAGTGCAAACCCTGTTGTGCAAGTAAATTTAATCCTGTTAACGTTGTTATCTTTTTTATTACGCTAATGAGTGTATCGTCTTTAAGGTCAAAACTTAACAACTGATTTAACGAATCATATTGAACATTAACTAAATAAGGGGGTGGTGGTGGAAGGGTTTTTACAGGCTCATAATATTTTACAAAAGAAATAATTGAACCATTGATGAACACTTGCATATCATATTCATCACATAAATAAATCAGCAGATCTTCAATTGTGACATTCGTAAAATTGACAGCAATAGGGTTGTTCAAAGCTGGATCAATGTCAAAGTTCATTTTATTACTCGTACCTAATCCCCTCAGAAATTCAGATAAAGTGATATTTGACACAGAAAAGGATACTTTATTTTTTAATTGGGGGACTTCGTCTGCATTATCAAGTCTTATCTTAATATCCTCTATCCTGCTCGACGCAGTCTGAGCATTTACCTCCATCACAAAAAGCATGGCTACTAAAAATAGAAGATACGGTATCTTTCTCATGAAATTATATGTTTAATAGTATAGGATAGGCTTCTTCTACAGATGTCTCACCGTTGTTTATAAGTTCAACAACACGTCGTTTTAACGTCGTTATCCCTCGGGAATTCAATAGTGTAGAAATATCGTGGGTATTGGCCTTTATTAATGACGCAATTTCCAAATCAATCGGTATTATTTCGTAAATCGCTATTCTTCCGGCATAACCTGTATAATAACAATCGTTACATCCTACAGGAACATAAGAAATTTCACAACCGTCCAATTCAGCCTTTATGTCATCGTATAAAGCAACGTCACTCAAGTCTTTCTTTATCTTACAACTATTACACAACTTTCGTATCAGTCGCTGTGCTATTGTCGCATTTAAAGTGCTGGCAAGTAAAAAAGTCGGTATACCCATATCAACCAGACGAGAAACAGTTCCCCATGCAGAATTGGTATGGATGGTAGACAAGACTAAGTGCCCGGTGAGTGCCGCCCTGATAGCCATTTGTGCAGTCTCTGTATCACGTATTTCACCGAGCATTATAATGTCCGGGTCTTGCCTTAAAAATGTACGAAGCGCGCTTGAAAAAGTTAATCCAATACTCTCCTTTAGCTGAACCTGGTTAATACCGTCTAGTGTATATTCAATCGGATCTTCTATAGTAAGTATGTTATTACTTTCATTATTCAGCAACTTAAGCGTAGCGTATAATGTCGTTGTTTTGCCAGATCCAGTTGGCCCGCTTATAAGAATTATTCCGTTAGGCTTTTGTATTACTCTTTTAAAATCGAGTAGCTGCCTGTCATCCATGCCCAGCGATTCTATTCTGATGTGAGACGAATCATTACTTAACAGCCTTAATACCACTTTCTCTCCATATAAAGACGGCAAAACGGATACACGTATATCTATCCTGTTTTCTGCTTCTGATATCAGAATACGTCCGTCCTGTGGCAATCGCTTTTCCGCAATATCAAGCCTGGCTTTTATCTTAACCTTGTTTATAAACGAATTATATTCTTCTTTAGGTAATGAATAACGCTCAATTAGCTTTCCATCTATACGAAATCGAATACGACTTTTTTGCGCATATGCCTCAATATGTATATCGCTTGACTTGAGTTCTTTTGCTTCCGCGATTATCCTATTAAGAAAATCATCTGTATTGGTTGTATCAGCAGATTGTATTGTTACTTTGCTTTTAAATTCATTTCTATATAGTTGACTAAGCTTCTGTGCAATATACTCAGAAGGGTGTTTTGTCAGTTCTACATCATATCCTGTAATCAGCTCTAGTTCGCCTGCAACTCCCCCACTCCAGTATTCTTCGTCCATCTGCAACCTTAGTACATTACCTGAAAGATCTGCAGGAACGACCCTATATTTCCAGGCAATATCTGGAGATAAAACGTTCGCAATATTCTGCCCCGGTCTATAGCTCATGTCAATTATTTAAACAATTCAGAATAAGGATTTAGTAATGTCAACCGAAACAGTATAACCAAGAAATAATTAACTATTACGAGTGATGCCCCAAATGGGATTCTAATCATAGTCCTTCGAAATAAGCGTACAATACCTAAAAACACCAATGACAATATTGAAGCGGACAAAATCAACACTATATAATTATATAAACAATAACCGGCGCATAAAGCTAGCAATAACAGGATGTCCCCTGATCCAATATATCGGTTGAGCATCTTCTCATTCCACCCTTTTCTAATTTTTATATAAGACCATAATATAAAGAAGAAGAGTATCAAAAATATCAGGTTAATTATAGCTACAGATAGCAAGTACTTATAAGCATAAAGATTTATTGTTATCATAGATATACCCAACAATATAATCCAGGCAAGATGTATAAGCCTGCGCCTGATGTCTTGTACCAATATCGCACAAGAACTAACCGATAGCAATATCAAAGCTAACATCTGCTAATCCTTAGTTACTTCTTTAAGGCTCTTATCCTGGTCGATTTCCCAAAGGTCAATGTTGCCATCTCCGTCAAAATCACTGATAGCGGTTGCTGTTGCTTTAAATCCTGTGTTAGTTGCCGATGAAATGGCTATTTTATAGTTGGCTCTGCCATTTTCTGAGGATAACTTTTCCTGTTCAAAACCTATTTCGTTCAGGTCTGTGGAGTATTTGGAATACATATAGAAATAGGATTTCTCCAGGTTGTATACATGCTCCAGTTGCAGCTTTGCTTCAGTGCTTTTGGCGTTTGAAATCAAAGGCATCAGGTTAGGGTAAGCTATTAATACAAGGATACCAATTATTACTAATGTTACAAGCAATTCAGTAAGGGTGAAGCCGGGATACCGGCGAAGATATTTTTTCATAGTTATTTTCAGAAATAGGTTACGTGTTGTTTCAAAAATAACTAACTTTCTTAAAGAAATCAATACACCCATGTTACGTTTATCACTATTTTCTACACTTTTTTTTTCTACATTTTTACTATACCCCGCACAATCTTTCGCTGCAAAAAAATATTACCGTCCGCAGAAACATCGGGTCATACATTTAACCCCAGCCGATAAGACTGTAGACATTGTAATAACAACAGATCCCCGTAAGCATACAGACAGGTCTAAATTTTACTATTGGTATAAAGATGGCACCCTCGGTAAAACACAAGGAGCGTACAGCGGCTATTTGCTGGACGGAGAATATACAGAAGCCGCCTACCCGGAAAAGAGCATGATATGTAAAGGCCATTATTCATTGGGATTAAAAGACGGAAGCTGGACAGAATGGTATCCTGATGGGCGGATAAGAATATCTGAGAACTGGAAAAATGGGTTACTCAACGGGCGTCGTTATGTATTAGGAAATACAGGCGATACGATCAAAAACGAATATTACCATAAAGGCAGTATGCATATTAAAACGGCAGATTCCAGTGTACATCACAAAACGCTTCACGAGCGGTGGAATAATACTTTAGCGTATCTACACCTAAAAAAGAAAACAGCTGGCACACAGAAAAAATAAAAGTTACCGATGGGGAAGCCTGCATCTTCCCGGAGCGGCTATGCTCTATGCTATCGTTCTGCTTACTATTGTTGCTTTGATCGCCCTTATCTTCTTATCTTACTTCAACCTTAATTACCGTTTGGTTGACTCATCAAAGAAGCGGATCATGGCTGGCACATACGGCTATGAGCGATTAGCGGCAATGCAGGCTGACGATATACCTTATGATATAGAAGACACAACCACTATTGATGGCTTGTACCATGTACATGCGGTTAAAAAAATTTGGGGCGGCTACAACTTATGTTATGCAACAATACTTGCAACCAACGGAGACACGCTGTTTTCACGCATTGCACTGGCAGGCATAGGAAAGGATATTACTGACAGCACCGCAATATTAATATTCAACAATCGGACACCCGCTTATCTTGGTAGCAATGTTACTATAAATGGTAATTGCTATTTTCCTGAATCGGCACTCAGGCATTATCAGTCAGGAGATAGCAAAGTTGCGGAACAAAGAATATACAAAAGCCCCGATACTGTAACCACCCCACGAAATATAGCGTCACTTGTGCAATGGGCGACAGACTATAACGATGCCGCGTTGCGCGGAAGCAAGTTATATTTATCTGATTCAGTTTACAGATCGTTCTATTCCCCTACGTATAACATTGCCGCCGATACAGTTATCTTATCCGGAAAACTTTCGGGTAATATCATTGTCTCTGCCAATGTGATAGAAGTAGAACGCACATGCTCTTTATCAAATGTATTACTAACCGGCAGAAAAATTATTGTTGCAGATCATTTCAAGGGAAATATGCAGGTTATAGCTACAGATACGGTCATCCTCAACACAGCGGATACTATCACTTATCCGGGATTTGTGGCGCTGTTACCAGACGCCGGAAAAAACCATTGCAAAGTCCCCTGCATCCTGATGCGCGATTCGGTTAACATTTGCGGAGATGTATATGCTTATACAGCCGATACCAAACTTTTCAGCGCGTTGCAAATCTCATCAGGCGCACAAACGCGTATAACAGGCAGCATGTATTCGTCCTTATCGCTACAACTGAACGGCACCTATCACGGCCATGTCATTTGCAGAACCATAGCCGGTAATCAACTGTCGCAAGACAACCTCCTATCAGATCTGCAGGTTGATGTAGATTCGCTCCCTTCATACTTTGCATACTGCAACCTGTTTCCTTTAAGCAATAAAAGACGTATTGTAAAATGGCTGGAAGGTGTAAGAAATTAAGCAGGCTTTACCTGCCTGGCAGCACGCTCATAGAGATTATCGTAGCATCAGTGATCATATTGGTATCGCTGCTGCTTTTTTCTGTTTTTTTATCGCAGCTATTGCAGGCGCGCAATATCAATGATGAAGCTAAGGTATTGCTGTTGATGCCCGACCTTCAGCATCAGTCTGTTCATAGCATACCATTCTACCCTATTGATTCTTCCTGCAGCAATTGCATTATAAAAATAGACCAAACAGGTACAGTAGAACAGGTAACCACTATAAGAGGAAGGGTGATCAACAAAACAGATGGGCATGTATTATTGAACTTTCAAAAGTCAGACGGGCCTTATTGTACTGACTCCGTCTTTAGCTACGGACAATAAAATTTTATTGCGCAATGGTAATTGCATTTGCTTTGGCAATATCACCGCCTGAAAAATCAAGCTGTACAGCGCCCATATCAAAGAAGGCATCTTTATACACAAAGAGATAATTTTTAGCTTTGGTAATATCATCCTTAGAAGATACCGGGGCAAATACCAATATAAAATTACGATCGTCAGACAGCTCGTAAGCATTTTCTGAAACCGCGAGCACGGGTATGTACTCTGCATTATCTATATACATGCTCACATAGCGGTCCATGCCAAAGTTCATCTCCAGGAAACGTTTGGCATATTCGCCATAATCGTTTATGCCGCGGTAGTCGATGCTCGCCGGTGCATTGTCTTTTTTAGTGTCGCCGGGTTTGTTTTGTGGGCCTATTGTCAACATAAAGGTTACTACCTTATCATACTTATGCTGCAGGCTATCCATCAGTTTTGCGGATAGAGGCATGCCTTTTGCTTTACGAGCCGCATCCTTCAGTACCATATACGATGGTGGCAGGTACTTGGCGCTAATGTGTATGCCATTTATAAAACGCTCTTTAAGACAACCATGTGCAGGATCATTCAACCATTTGTTGAAATCTGCAACATCCTTAACAGAGCTGGAACAGGCGGAAAAAATAAGGCAACAAGACAATGCTGCCTTCAGGTATAGCTTCATAGGACGGTTTTAAAAACAACCATTTAATTGTTAGGGGCCGGCAGCTTTACGATAGAGTCTGCAGGTAACATTTTATATTGCTTATTTAATGCTTCCAGTACTTCCTGTGTTATATCCATAGACTTATTGCCATAGATCACCCCGCCATTGCCATCTGCACCCAGTATTATATCATAGCCTTTGCTTTTGCCATACTCCTCTACAAAACTATTTATCTGGCTCAGCACACCCTGCGTCATCCTGGTTTCCTTTTCCTTAGCTTCTTTTTGTATGGCTCCGGCATAGTTTTGCATATCCTTTTCCATCTGCGTAAGCAGGGCTACCTGCTCTTCCTTTTCTTTGGCCGAAAAGCTCTTGAGGTTTTGCTGATAGTATGCCAGTGACTTTTGATACCGCATTTTTACGGTATCTATATTGGCCTGCCAGGCTGTTGTTTGCGATGCATATTGTTCGTGCGCCTGCTTCATACCATTATAGCCATACACAATATCCATATTGCGCACATAGGCCACTTTGGGTGTAGATTTATATACTATGAAAACAGCAGCAGAAAAAATGATAAAAGCAGCAGCCAGCATAATGAAAAGTGCCCTTTGAGACATGAGTGTTTGGTAGTTTTTAAGTGATATATAGTGCCACTAAAATAAATAGTGTTTTTTATAAAAGCAAGTGATTAAACTGCATTCATGCAAATTTAATTTTCGAGAGATTTATGAAGCATTGAAAATTACTAATAGCACAAGCACGCTATACACACATACCTAAACTGAATGCTTACATCAACTAAGGGTTTAATTTAAACATCCAAAAAAATCCAAAAAGTAAAAATTGCAATTTAATAGTCAGCTATTGTAGCATACCTTTTCACTCTAAACCCTTAATTTTTTCGTGAACCTCTTCTAATGAGATTTTATACAAATTCATTAAATTCAATGCTTCTAAAAATGAACCCAGAGAACTCATAACCCAAATATCATTCTCACTATCCCGATTTGGATTGCGTAAAATATAATCGTGTACTAAATTATAAGTAATTTCTTCTGACCCTAATATTCTTTTCACTTCTTTAAAATACAAATCGGTATCATCTAGTCCGAATAAAGGATATTCTCGTACTGCATTAATTAACAAATCAATAATGGAGAATAGATTTGTTCCTTCCAATTCTCCAATGCGTTCTTCCAAAAGATCTATTTTCATATTTTTTGTTATTTTAAATTTTTAAAAGCTTTAGAACCCCATCCACTCATTTTAATAAATGGATTTGCATATTGCCCTGTAGTCGAATTATAAAAATAATGAACTTCAACTTTTGATCCATCTAAGTATCCTGCTTCAAAAATTTTCTGCCAAATCCCTTTAGATGCTGCATTCAATTTTTGACCATATTTTATATCTACGTACGGTCCTCTTGCCATACTTACTGTACTATACCCATCTCCAAATTTCTCCGTTAATGAACCATATAGCTTGATTTCAGATGTTGCTGCCTTAGCGACTTCCAAAGTTTGAACCGAGGCTTCTTCTACTGCTAACTTTGCAGAAGCCTGAAATAATTTCTCCGTAACATATGCTGCTGACTTAAGGGCACTCTTAGCAAGTCCACCTGCTACAATAAAACTTAACGGATCATCAACGAACTCAGCCCGTCCTGACCAAGGTGTTCCTTTGTGTAATACTCCGGGCTCCCTATAATCATTCCCATAACTTTTACCTTCGCGATCATAAACTGTTTGAACGTTAACGGTATAAGTTCTATCGCCCCTACCTGGTATTTCAGCATCACCTATTCTGTTAGATTGCCCGCCTTTAACGTTAATGTAATCAATTTTGTCACCTCCTTTATTATCTATTTGTTTGTACGCTCCTGTTGTACCATCCACTTCATAAGTGTTATCCACGTTCCCTAATGGATCAGTCCTCCATATAGGATTAGTTCCTAGTACAGAATAGTTACTTGCATAAACTTGGTCTACCGGATCCAAATTCCACCTTCTTCCTAACCGCGTATCATATTCCCAGAACATGGCAGTATTGAGGTTGCCCGCACCCAATACTTCATTATCCTTTTCCTGCCCGTTAAATCCAAATTTATAGCTCAGCACATTTTTGCTGCGGTAGTATTGCGGGCTGCCGTATGCATAGTAGTTGTAAAATGCCCGTACCTGTGGCTCACCGGGGCGTGTAACAGAGTCGTTATTACTAAACACAGCACGCACATTGCCCAGGTGGTCTTTCAGCTCAAAGTCTACACTCGCCAGCTGGCTTACCGTGCCACCTGATACCGCGTTAGGCCCGCGCATAATGCCTACCCTATCCAGCCCGTACAGGTAACGCTCGCTGATGGAGTAGCCACCTACATAAGAGAAATCATCGTACGATGCCAGCAGCTTGCCATCTGCAGTATATACGTAGTAGGTGGTTTGTACAGGGCTGCCGGTGGCCACTACTTTTTTGCGTACCCTGTTGCCCATACCATCATACAAATAAGTGATGGTCCGCGTTTTAGTACCTGTGCTATCCAGTATCATGGTCTCAGAGGCTATCTTGCCCTGTGGTGTCCAGTTAATGGTTACATCTTCTTTCTGCCCGTTGGCTTTTAAGGTATTGGTATGATGCACCAGGTTGCCTGTCTGGTCATAGTCAAAGTTCAGTGTATCATCGAGGTCGCCTATATTTTTAAATGCCGGTGGCGTAATGGTCTGGTCCACAAAACGGCGCAGCCTGTTTGTCTGAAAATCGTAGGTAAACTGTGTTTCATCCTCCGGTTTTATAATGCTCATGGCAGTGTTGCTGTTATTAGCCCAGCGGTTTAGCAAGGTAAAGTTACCATTTTGATCATAACCAAAGTTCTCGTTATATTCATTGGTAGCAGACCACATACCACCGCTATAGGTATGGAACTGGGTACTTATCAGCCTGTTCAGCTGGTCGTAATGATACTTAAATCCTGTTTGGATACCTTCCAGGTAGCTAGGTGTGCCGCTGGTGTGTATGATACTCTGTGTCGAGGCAATATTGCCGTTAAACAGGTTATCCCCTGTAAGGAAGTAAGGATTGCCGGGGGTATGAAATACCGAACCCGTATGTTTAAAGTCTCCTGTATAATAATTGAGCATCTCACTAAACAAGTCTTTCCGGAAGGTGGAGCTTGCAGAGCCGTCTGCCCCCTCTACAGGTGCGCCATTGTTAATGCCCGGCATATCCAGCCCCGGATCCTGTGCCTGGTCTGGGTGATTAATGGCCTTCAGCCATCCTTCAATAGTATAGGCATAGTCAACACCCTGCTCATCATCGCCCAACTCCATACGCCGTACCTGCCCGGTATTCTGCAGATCGTACAGGTAACTGGCAATAACCTGGCTATGGCTGCCATGCACATCCCAGTCGTCATGCGTACGCCACCATTCTGTAGGGTGAGACCGGAATACATAACTAAGCCTGCCATCCTGGGTATATAAATAGCGCAGAGTCAGCGCATCTTTAGGATCCGGATTACCGTCGGTATTCAGCAGGTCTATATTATCGATCTTGCCGGTGATCTTGCACGATTCTGTTTTGATAAGGCGCGGCGTTTGCGTACCGGATATTGCCATACCATATACCCATTGGTAGGTGTATTCTACATCGCCCATGGCATCATAGCTATAGATGGTGATGGCCTGGTCGCCTAGTGTTGTAAATGAGCCATCCGTATCAGATACAACGTAGCTTACCCGGTTGGTAAGATTACGTTGAAACGTTTTATCAGGCAATGGCCCCGTAAACTGTTTAAAAGCGGTAGGAAATCCCCCGGTTGACGTTACCCTATACGGATCTGTATAAAAAGTCTTGGTGACATAACGAAAACCACCTGAAATTGGAAATACCTGATCCTCCGTTTTTGTTTTTATATCCCCAAGCGAAGTTGGCGCTTCTCCTGTTTCTATTACCCTATCCAGGCTGTCATATTTTATGTAAGAGAATTTGTTGTTCGCAGCCTGCTTAGCATTCTGCGAAAACCTTAGCCTGCTCATCTTATCGTAGTAAAACCATGTTTCCCCGCCATCAGCAGATTTCTGGCGCAACACATTACCACGTGTATCATAGTCATACTCGGTACGGTAGCCATCGATAGGCGTAGTAAACCGGGTGTAAGTATTATCTTCAACAACGCCGGCGGGTGGTACAGTTCTTATCAGGTTGCCTGCCCTGTCATAGAAATATAGCGTAAATACACTATGGGCCATATCATAGCTATTTACAAACATGTCGTTAATTGGCTTGCCTGAAAGGCAGCTATCCTGGTAGGCCTTTCTTACGGTATATTCATGATTATCGTGCACACGCTGTATCTGGTAATCCAGTGTTGTTAAGAAGTTGCGGCATTCCAGTTCGGCACAGGCTACCGGCTTTACGGTAGTATCAGGATTTGGAGGATCGGGCTGATACCATTTAATACACACATTACCACCACAGGCATCTACATTAGCACACATATTACTGCAAAACGGTGTTGCAGACCCTTCTCCCCCAACAGGCTTATTGTAGTAGTATAACCCAACACAATTGGCAGTAACAATAGCATCATCGATAATTTTACAACTATCTGTGCGTATACCGGCGGTATATTTATAAATGGTTCCGTTAAATACACTTGCGTTTGGCGATGATGATGAAATGATTGTATAAGGAATTTGTATAGTGTCTGTTGCTCTTTTAGGTCCGTAGATAGTATAGGTCATTTTACCACCACTATAGGTACCATATCCTGCATCAAAAGTAAAACTTGATGGTATCGTCTCTACAACCACCACGGAATCGTTGGTGGCAACAGAATCAAGCATAATAGCGGACAGTGTTACGTTTGTTGGCGTATTAACAAGTACAGAGTCGAAGGATTTTCTAAGCAGCGAAACTTTTGACACACACCCTACATTTCTAAAAATGCCCTCCTTACCGTATTCAAAATAAGATATATCATCAGTACTGTTCATAGGAACAGTATTGGTAATACATGGAGCGGAGTTAGCAGGGCTTACAGCCAAAGAGTATGCCCTGGCCAATGCCGTCCAGTTATAGCTCAAAGTTCCGCTTGCAGTCAAAGAATCCCTGATGCGACGATTCATATAGTTCAACCATATTAATAAACCTGCCCGTGTTGATGAAGGTATTACGTGAACAGAATCATAACCTGCTGCGCAGGAGTAGGTGTTTGTATTAGGATGTGAATACACGTCAATATCATAATACATTGCCTTAGTGATCTTATTTATTTTTGTTGCGCTCAGGTATCCGGAAGAATCCGGCGTTACGTCGCACATATTTTTACAGGTAGCAACTACAGAATTTGCGAGGCAAAAATTCTGACGAAGTGTAACACTGTCTGTAGCTGCAGGCAACCATGGCGAATAGTTAAATCCTTCAGTTTTGGTAGCCCATACATTAATATAATGATCATTAAGCTTCGTCATCAGGTCGGTCATCCTGTCATCGCAAGCCTTCCTGCAATCCGTATTTATCTTTGCCATCACCTGGGCTTTGTTACCGTTGCTATTGATGGTGGTAGCAAGCATGGCACTTCGAACATAATAGCTATTGTTAGCATTAGACTGCTTTAATTTTGTATAAAAATTATACATGTGAAATTGCTGAACAGAGGGGTCTGTCGGGAAGTTGTATATGTAAGAAGACCATGTTGGCGGATTGCCGGACGCAGTACACGGATGGCTTGAATTGTATAAATAGCACATTGCATCCTCTGCAGTCATATTAGTGTTCCAGTCATAAGGGAAATATTTATATGGTTTCAGCCTTACTGAATCTGAAGCGTTATACAGCTGCGCATGTGCCCTGCGTGTAAACGGAAATTTATAACCAACAGTTTCCATAAACTCCTGCCACCAGTCATACTTTGGCGATGTTGCTATTAACTGTGTAGTACCGGCCGGCACAATTGCTACCTGCTTGCTAAGGTATACCTGCACTACCCGCACCCATGCATCCCAAAGAAGATTGCAGTCATACCCATCTGCAACCATCCTTTTTATAATATTATTAAACTCTGCATCACTGGTTACTATAAAGAGGTTATTGGTATCAGTAGTATAGGCTATGCCATTGGTGGTAGTGTTGGTATAAGCATTTGCAAAAAACGTATTCCCGTTATCTAAATCAAAAGCCTGCATCTGGTTTTTCATATATTCAGCGAATAATGGCGTATCGCATTTTTGCTGTTTACATTTCACAGTAGGCAAGGTAAGCGTATCACAAAGACCATTAAATATCATCTGGAAATAGCTTTTTGATGTATCTGCGTTAAGATACCTAGCCAGGGCTACATAATTCTTATTCGTTGCATAGTAGCGCATCGAGTCAATAGTTCTAAGCGGAGATGTGCCGGTTTTAGGTAAAACGTATCCGCCCGAATTAAATCGTTGATCTATTTTCTTATTCATAAACCCTACTACAGAATCTAAATACACCGTTTTGGTAACCGGATCAGACGTCTTAGCAGTTAACGTAAGGCCTATATCGTAAGTGCCGGGGGCAAGAGTCTTTCCAGGAATGGAATATTTATCTGTTATACTAAATGTTTTGCCTTTACAACCAAACGTACCTGTATCTATATCCGGCCTGGTATCGGCTTCTACGCGATACATAGTAGTATCATACCGTTCATGCGCAGTTAAGGTAATATGATAATCACACATTGCGCATAAATTCAGGCATTGATCGCCATAAGAACGGGGTATTAATTGATATAAATAATTAAGACTTGTTGGCACCGAAAACACATAGCTGGTCTGCAGCTTAATAGTATTAGGAGCAACATTAGTTCTTCCTTTTACAGTGTCGGAATGGGTAATAGGAAGCGCATCTACACCTGCATACGATAGCTGACTGGAACCGGGCGGGGTTAAACAGGTAGCAATAGTTCTGTCAAACTCATCAGTATATGTTGTGCTAACAGTTCCGTTAGGATCTATTGTTACTATCTTGTGTACGGCAGTATCATTAGGTGCCTCATCTCCCATAACATATAGCAACTCAGTTGGCGAAGGGCGCCCATAAAATTTCCTTATAGTATTGGCGGTGCTGGCATTAGTATTATGTAACGGATCCGGCGCATGTGCATTACCTGGTGAAGATATTTCTCTTGGCCTGTTTAAAGGATCGTTGTAATATAAAGTCCTGCTATATGGCCTGCCGTCGGCACCGGGGATCCTCATATCTGTATTTGCATCCGAATAATAATCGTTATACAGGCCAGAGGCAGTAGAAGGATTATTATAGTTTGTATTAAGATCAAAATCTGATGCTTTATATTTAATGCCTGCACTATTCTTAAACAGGTTATTTTGATATTGTATCCACATAGAAGCACCTGTCTGCGGCGCCGGTAACGTTTGCATGGACGGACGGCCGGAATTATCTATAACCGTCTCTGAGTATATAGTATGTTTCTTATCTTTCAGCCAATCTTCATGCATTTGCTCCTGGTGCTGTATCGGCATCAATAAACTATTAGCAAAATCCTTTTTTTCATTTGTGATCTGGCTATGTTCAAAATACCAATGTTGCTGATCCCCAAACGTTCTGCGGTATATCCAGTTTTTATCATCATCGGGTTGTGTATAATAGAAAATGTGATAACTGCGAGAGGAGATACTTGTGTCTATATTATCTGAAACACTGCTACTCCAGGGCCCCCACTGAGCAGGGTCTGTACGACCCATATAATCTCTTGAACCTATTCTTCTTACACGCCAGGTATAATAGCCCGTACCTTCTTCCAGAGCTAAATATGATAAGGTTCCCAATCCTCCCATCGTACCCTGATTATAGATATGGCTTATGGCCTGGCTCCAATCAATATGTGTATAGATATTCCTTGGGTTTTTCCTGCTGGTATCATAATTATACAAACGCAACACCTGAATCTCATAATTATATACTCCGGGGGTACAAACATCACTCCAATGAAATGTTGGCGGGATGGTAGTAGTATCTACGCCTGTTACAAATATGCATTGCGCATATACTTTGCCCGGTTGTTGTAAAAGGAGTGCAAACAACAAGGTGATAAAGAGGCGTAAAGGCGAAGATTTACCTTTTGATAAGAAGGAATTAGTTTTCATAAAATCAGTTTTTATGAGTAGCATTCAAATCTTTATAGTGATAATTATTGTATGGTGATTTTAGCTGTCCGTTTGCTGTCAGGAAATACTGCTTAACAGGGGTTATATTTTTCCCAATATCCCTGGCACCTCTGGAACGTACTATAAACGTATATTCTTTCATTTTCACCGGTTCTTTACTATTGTTTACCGTATGCACTTTTCTTAAAGCGTGTGTAGTAGCATCAAAGTAGTAGGTTATATTTTTCACAAGCCCCGGTGTTGGGTTGGATACTACATCATATTTAATAAGACTGACCCCATCAGTATCCTTCACGGTATTACATGACACTACTTTAATTGTTTTTTTCCCTGTATCGCTAAATAAATTGAGATAAACCAGCTTCCTGATATCCAAAGCTTTTTTACTTCCTTTGCTATGTAAGACCGTCCTCGCCGGCTTATTCACTGTAAAAACATCTTTCTCATCCATAAGCACTTCTGTTTCATTTGTTTTTATACGCCGATAACTTTTACCAGCAAGCATTTCACCGTCAGTGTATACCTTTTGATACCTGCTGCTGCCAGGCGGCAGTATAGTAGAAATCATCGTGTATTCCAGGTACCATTCCTTACCTTCTTTTAATGCCTTACCGAACAAATCCTGCTCATTCGTATAATCCCGCCTTAATGCATCCAGGTAACGCTGATCGCCTTGTTGAGCTTGTACGAATGCACATGGTAATAAACCAATTATCAGCAATACAATTGCAATGTTTTTACAAGTCATGAATTATACCAATTAATAAGTTCCTATATCTGATAGTTTAGTTCTTTGTGGTGTATGGTACTGGGCTTCTTCTACCTGCTGTGTACCATGT
>Ga0066256_1002364_pt1 | contig 21206 bp, 18 predicted proteins | sample ThiBio_1000_biof_FD_87107 | JGI IMG/M metagenome (GOLD analysis project Ga0066256, IMG submission 87107) | Wastewater bioreactor microbial communities from Cape Town, South Africa - Thiocy_expt_1000_biof (version 2) | ecosystem: Engineered > Bioreactor > Thiocyanate-remediating >... | reverse complement strand
AGGTGATGTAGTAAGCGTGGTATGACAGCGCGATCGCCCAGTGGATCGCGTGGCGGCCCGACAGAACGAGTTGGTCGAGGAGGGGGTGGTGATTGAACATGTCCTTCACCGGGCGCGGGCAGTCGGCGAAATTTGCCTGGGCCGCCAGCGCAGGCACGTTGCCGGCCGGCGAGGTGGTCATCTGGCGCTGCTGCACCGGCGACACGCGCCCGTGCGGGAACAGGATGAAGATGTCGGTGCGGTCGCGCCCGGCGAAGGCCTCGATCGCCGCGCCGCCGGTGTCGCCCGACGTGGCGCCGACGATGGTCGCCCGCTCGCCGCGCTCGGCCAGCACATGGTCCATCAGTCGGGCGAGCAACTGCATCGCCACGTCCTTGAAGGCGAGCGTCGGGCCGTGGAACAGCTCCAGCAGGAACTCGTTCGGCCCCGTCTGCACCAGCGGGCAGACGGCGTCGTGGCGGAAGGCGGCATAGGCCTCGTCGACGATCCGGCCGAAGGTTTCGGGCGCGATCTCGTCGCCGACGAAGGGCGCCAGCACCCGCTTGGCGACGTCGGCATAGGACAGGCCGCGCAGCGCGCGGATCTCGCCGGCCCCGAAATGCGGCCAGGTTTCAGGCAGATAGAGGCCGCCGTCGCGGGCAAGCCCGGCCAGCAGCGCGTCGGAAAAGCTGAGGCGTGGCGCGCGGCCCCGCGTGCTCACATACTGCATCGTCCGTCCCCGCTAACGGCATCCCGGAGCGCGGACTTTCAATTGCCGCATTCCCTCGGTCGATTTTCGCGCGCGGTTGATATAGAACAGCCCGCATTAGTGAGGGAAGTACGGTTCATGGCTTTTTGCATGGGGAAACAACGGATTCTGGCAGGCGCCGTGCTGGCGGGCCTGGCTTTCGCGGCCGGCTGCCAGTCGAACGACACGGCGGGCGCGCTCGAGCCCAAGGGCGGCGGCACCGCCGCGCCGCAGGTGAAGGAGAGCGAGCTGCGCGCCTTCTGTCCGCCGGTCATGCTGCGCGGAGGCCCCGCCTACTTCAACGCCTACGAGCGCGGGCCCAAGGACAAGGACCCGGCGAAGCTGGAATATCAGGCCTCGATCGGCGACGTTACGCGAAGCTGCCCCTATCCCGACGGCCTGATCCCCATGGATGTGGCGGTGGCCGGCCGCATCGTGCCGGGGCCGAAGGGCAAGGCCGGCACCATCACCATGCCGATCCGCGTCGTCGTGGTGCAGGACGGGCAGGTCGTCTATTCGCAGCTTCACAAATATCCGGTCGCCGTCACCGACACGGTGGGCGCCACCCAGTTCGTCTTCAGCGACCCGGCGGTTTCCATCCCGCGCCCGTCCACCCGCTCGGTGGTGGTCTATGCCGGATATGACGAGGGGCCGCCGAAGAAGTAGGCGGCCCGGCCGGGCTCAGGCCCGGTCCTCGGACCATTCCGACAGGGCGGAAAGCACCGCGTCGAGGTTGCTCCAGCGCCGGATCACCGTCTCGGCGCCGGCTTCCGTCAGCGCGTCGGCATGGCCCGGCCACGTATGCGCCCCGCCGGTGAAGCCGATGACGCGCATGCCGGCCCGTTTCGCCGCCGTGATGCCGTGCACGGAATCCTCCAGCACGAAGCAGCGGCGCGGGTCGGCCTTCAGCTTCTCGGCCGCGTAGAGGAAGACGTCCGGCGCCGGCTTCGGCCGCCCCGACGGGATCGAGCGGGCCGAATAGACATGGTCGCCGAACAGCGGCTTGAGGCCGGTGCGCCCGACTTCGGCCAGCCGCCGGTCGAGGATCGCCTTCGAGCGGTCGATGATCGAGGCCTGCAGCGGCACCTTGAAGTCGCCCTCGACCCGCATCACCGCCTCGCCGAAGGTCAGGCCCGCATAGCGCTCGTTGAACTCCTCGACGGAAATCTTCACGCCCGCCTCGGCGAGCAGCGCCGTGTCGACCTGTCCGGCGATGATTTCGGAATCGACGAGCGTTCCGTCGCAGTCGAAGATCACCAGTTCTGGTTGGGACATGGAAGCTCACGCTTTCAGGAAGGGGAAAGGCCGAAAGGCCCGGTTTCGGGCGCTAGATAGGGCGTTACGCCGCCGAATGCCAGCGCTAAAGCCGCTGCGTCCTATGCCCCGGGAAAGCGCAGCTCCAGCAGGTCGCCGCGCCGCAGTTCGACCCCGACATAGTCGGGCGTCCAGCGGTCGGTGAGATGGGCATGCTGCCGCTGCTTGCCGACGCCGACGACCTGCGCCTGCGATGCGCGCGCCGCCTGGAGGCCGGCTTCGGCGTCCTCGAAGGCGATGGCTGGGCGGGCCGGGGCGCCGAGCCTCCGCCTCGCCAGCCTGAAGCCTTCGGGATCGGGCGTGCCGTGCGTCACCAGGTCCGCGCCGATGATGATCTCGGGCAGGGGCAGGCCGGCTGCGGACAGCGACAGCCGCGCCAGCGCCACCGGCGCCGAGGTGACGACGGCCCATTCGCGCGGGTGCAATTGGCCGAGCAGCTCGCGGGCGCCGGGAATGGCGGTCGTCGTGCCGGACAGTGCGGCGAAATCGTCGTGGATCGCATCGGCGTCGGCTTCGATGGTCGCGCGATCGGCGCCGGGCAGGAAATGGGCAATCGTCGCCGCCGCCTTGCGGCCGTGCGAATACTCGTACACCTGCGCGCCGTCGAACCCGTAGCGCGCTGCCCATTTGTTCCAGCCGCCAAGGATGGCCGCGCTGGAATCGATCAGCGTCCCGTCCATGTCGAACAGCAGCGCCCTGGCCTGCATCGCGTCCCCCTCTTTCCCGGCAGTCGTAGCGAATGGTCCGCGCGACCGGCAATCCGTTCGTTCGGTTTCAATCAATTATTTACGCCATTCGGTAACCATAACGGCCAGTCGAATGTAACGAGTGCCGAGTATCCCATGTCCGCCCTGCGTTCCCTTGCCGTCGTCGAGCAGCACCAGCCCGCGTGGCTGAATTCCATCATCAAAGGAGACTGCGTCGCGGCGCTGGAAGGGCTGCCGGAGAAGTCGGTCGACGCGATCTTCGCCGACCCGCCCTACAATCTCCAGCTCAATGGCGACCTGCACCGGCCGGACCAGTCGAAGGTCGACGCCGTCGACGACGAGTGGGACCAGTTCGAGAGCTTCGCCGCCTACGACGCCTTCACCCGCGCCTGGCTGCTCGCCGCGCGCCGCGTGCTGAAGCCCGACGGCACGATCTGGGTCATCGGCTCCTACCACAACATCTTCCGCGTCGGCGCGGCCATGCAGGATCTGGGCTTCTGGATCCTCAACGACATCGTCTGGCGCAAGACCAACCCGATGCCCAACTTCCGCGGCCGCCGCTTCCAGAACGCGCACGAGACGCTGATCTGGGCTTCCCGCGACGACAAGGCCAAGGGCTACACCTTCAACTACGAATCGCTGAAGGCCGCCAACGACGACGTGCAGATGCGCTCCGACTGGCTGTTCCCGATCTGCACCGGCGCCGAGCGGCTGAAGGACGACAACGGCGACAAGGTCCATCCGACCCAGAAGCCGGAGGCGCTGCTGGCGCGCGTCATCCTGTCCTCGACCAGGCCCGGCGACGTCGTGCTCGATCCCTTCTTCGGCACCGGCACGACCGGCGCGGTCGCCAAGCGGCTCGGCCGGAACTTCGTCGGCGTCGAGCGCGAGCAGGCCTATATCGACGCCGCCAGCGAGCGCATCGCCTCGGTGCGGCCGATGGAGCGCGCCGACCTGGAGCTGGTGCAGGGCAAGCGCGCTGAGCCGCGCGTCGCCTTCGTCAGCCTGATCGACGCCGGCCTGATCAAGCCCGGCACGACGCTGTTCGACGCCCGCAAGCGCTGGGCGGCCAAGGTGCGCGCCGACGGCACGCTGTCGATCGACGGCGAGGCCGGCTCGATCCACCGCATGGGCGCCCGCGTGCAGGGGCTCGACGCCTGCAACGGCTGGACCTTCTGGCACTACGAGCGCGTCGGCGGCCTCAACCAGATCGACGAGCTGCGCCGCATCGCCCGCCTCGGCATGGCCCGCGCCGGCGCCTGAAAACGCATTCGCAACAAAGGCTTCAGGCCATTGCCGGAATCGGACCGGCAATGGCCTGAATCATTTTGCGAACGACCTGAATCAGTTTGTGAAGTCGCACGGCCGGCGCGGGCGAGGTCCGTTCAGCGCCCGGCCTCGCCGGCAAAGCGCGCGAAATCGCCGAGAACGGCGGCCATGCGCAGCCGTTCCCCGCGCATCAGCGTGTCGATCTCGGCCGCCTGCCTGCCGATCAGGTGAAACTCGTATTCGGGGCCGGGATAGACGCGGCAGGACATCGTCCTCAGCACCTCGCGCAGATGCTCCCGCGCGGTGAGGCTGCGCGCCGAGGCGTGCACCAGCATCACCGGCTTGCCGGGGATCTCGAAGCGCGACACCAGCCAGTCGAGCGCGTTCTTGAGGCCGCCCGGAATGCCGTGCGCATATTCGGGGCAGGCGATCAGCAGGCCGTCGCAGGCGCCGACCGCTCCGGCGAGGTCGAGCACCGGCCGGGGCGTCTGCGCTTCGAGGTCGGGGTTGAAGATCGGCAGCACCCCGAGCGAGCCGTGCAGCGTCACCGTCGTGCCGGCCGGCGCAGCCCCGGCGAAGGCATGCAGCAGCCGGCGATTGGTCGACTGCGCCCGCAGGCTGCCGCAGAGGCCGAGAAGCCGCATCGCCTCAGGCGATGGCCGGGACGGCGATGCCGCGCTGCCGCAGGTCCTGCGCCAGCCGCGCTGCGTCGGTGAACAGCACGGCCTGCCAGCCGGCCGCGATGGCGCCCTCGACATTCTTCTGGCTGTCGTCGATGAACAGGCTCGCGGCGGGGTCGAGCCCGAAGGAGCGGACGTGGTGGTCGTAGATCGCGCGGTCCGGCTTGATCAGACCGATCTCGCCCGACACGGTCACCCCGCGCGGCTTCTTCAGGAAGGGGAAGCGCTCCTGGGCCTCGACGAAGGTGTCGGCGGCGAAATTGGTCAGCATGGTGACGTCGCGGCCGTCCGCGATCAGCCCCTCGAGGATCGCGACGCTGTCGGCGTAGTGGTGCGAGACCATCTCGTGCCAGTTGCGGCGGAAGCCGCGGATGAGCTCCGCCTCGTCCGGATGGTCGGCGATCAGCAGCGCTTCGGCGTCGGCCCATTTGCGGCCGCGGTCCTGCTCGAGGTTCCAGTCGTGGGTGCAGACATTGGCGAAGAACCAGCGCCGCCGCTCCGGGTCGGGGATCAGCCGGCTGTAGGGGATGTCCGGATCGTAGTGGATCAGGACCCTGCCGATGTCGAACACGATGTGCCGGATCTCGCTCATGCAGCCTCGCTGTTGCCTCCGTTGCGTTCGGGCCGGCGCTTCTGCGTCGCGCCCGGGATCGCCGCCTCGATCGCCTTCTTCATGACGGTCGGCAGCGCCTCGTCCATAAGGGTTTGCGGCCGCGACCACCAGTATCCGGCCGGCGCGTCCGCGTCGCCCATTTCGGCGCGCCAGATGGCGAGCTCCAGCGAGAAATGGGTGAAGACGTGGCCGATCGACCCCGTCCGCCGCCATGGGGCGGGGAAGGGCGCGGCGGCCGCGTCGTCGGCGCCGTCCGTGCGCGCGCTCCAGTTGCTGGTCGGCACCTCGGCCATGCCGGCGAGCAGGCCGCGCGGCGGCCGCTTGCGCAGCAGCACAGCCCCGTCGCGGCGCACCGCCACGAAGGCCGCGCCGCGACGGGCCGGCCGCTCGGCCTTGGCCATTTTCACCGGCAGCAGCTCCGGGTCGCCCTGCTTCAGCGCGACGCACTGGTCGTTGACCGGGCAGAGCATGCAGTTCGGCCGCCGCGGCGTGCAGATCGTGGCGCCGAGGTCCATCATCGCCTGCGCGAAGTCGCCGGGCCGCTCGGCCGGAGTGATCTCGGCCGTGCGCAGCCGGATCTCGGCCTTGGCCGCGGGCAGGGGTGTCTCGATGGCGAACAGCCGCGCCACCACCCGCTCGACATTGCCGTCGACCACCGCTTCCGGCAGGTCGAAGGCGATCGCCGCGATCGCCGCCGCCGTGTAGGGGCCGACGCCGGGCAGCGCCCGCAGCCCCTCGGCCGTGCGGGGAAAGGCGCCGCCGTGCTCGCTGGCGACCGTCTCGGCGCATTTCTTGAGGTTGCGCGCCCGCGAATAGTAGCCGAGCCCGGCCCAGGCCTTCATCACGTCGTCGGCTTCCGCTCCCGCGAGCGCGCCGACCGTCGGCCATTTGCCGGTGAAGGCCTGGAAATAGGGTTTCACCGCCGCCACTGTCGTCTGCTGCAGCATGATCTCCGACAGCCAGACCCGATAGGGATCCGGCCGCTCGCCGCGTCTCTGCCGCGCCGGCGAGACGCGCCAGGGCAGCTCGCGATGGTGGCGATCGTACCAGGCGAGCAGGGCAGGGGCCACGTCGGCAGGGCCGCGGCTTGAATCGGACCGTTCGGGCATGGCACCATGTGGAACGGCGCGCGGGTCGAACGCAAGGCCCGCCCGCAACCAAGCCCGAAGGCTCATACAGCTTGAAGTTCACCGGCCGACCCGTCCCCGTCAGCGACCTCGCCACCGACATCCTCGACCCGGTGCTGCGCAAGCGTGCTGGCATGACGATAGGCCTCGTCCAGTCCTGGGAGGAGATCGTCGGCCCGCGGCTTGCCGCGGTGACGCGGCCCGAGAAGATCGCCTGGCCGCGCCGGCGCGACGAGGGCGACCCGTTCGAGCCGGCCACGCTGGTGATCGCCTGCTCGGGCCCCGCCGCGCTACGCGTCCAGCACGAGAGCGCCGAGATCGTCGGCCGCCTCAACGCCTTCCTCGGCTATGGCGCGGTTCGCCGTATCCGCATCGTCCAGAAGCATGTCGCGGTCGAGGTCAAGGCACCCCGCCAGAAGCGCCCGCCGACGGCTGCCGAGACCGGCCGGCTGGAGGCCGTCACCGGCGGCATCGAGGACGAGGGGCTGCGCGAGGCGCTGAAGCGGCTCGGCGCCAGCGTCATGACGTCGCGCGCCGCGCGCTGAGGTCACGGGGCCGTATCGCGCATTCGTGAACTCGCTGTGGAAAGCGGGCGGGTGGCATGGCGCCCGCCATGCCTTATTTCCGCGCCAACTATCGCCTTCTGGTAGTTGCTCATCGCACAATTCGTCTCCATCCGGGTGATTCGCATGACCGTTATGCTTCCGCGCCGCAATGTCCTGCTCTCGATGCTGGCCGTTTCGGCGTCTGCCGTGGTGCTGGCTTCCTGCGGCAAGGAGGAGGAGAAGAAGGCGCAGTCGCCCGCGACGCCGGGCACGGGCAGCAAGGCTCCGGCTCCCAGCGGCACGGTCGACATGGCCAAGCTGCTCCAGCCGGGCGCGCTGCCGGAGAAGGCGATGGGCAAGGAGGACGCGCCGGTCACCATCGTCGAATACGCCTCGATGACCTGCCCGCACTGCGCGCATTTCGCCGAGACGACGCTGCCGGCGATCAAGGAGAAATATATCGACACCGGCCGCGCGCGGCTGATCATGCGCGAATTCCCGTTCGATCCGCGCGCCGAGGCGGGCTTCATGCTGGCGCGCTGCTCGGGTGACAACTATTTCGCCATGGTCGACGTGCTGTTCAAGCAGCAGATGACCTGGGCCGGCGTCGACAATTCCAAGGATGCGCTGCTGCAGATCTCCAAGCTCGCCGGTTTTTCACAGGAGAAGTTCGAGGCCTGCTTGACGGACCAGAAGCTTCTGGACGATGTCAGGGCTGTGCGGGACCGCGGCGCGAAGGAGTTCGGCGTGGATGCCACGCCCACCTTCTTCATCAACGGCAACAAGTATTCGGGGGCTCTCTCGGTTGACGAGATGTCGGCGATCATCGACGGCATCGCCTGACGCGGCCTTCCGGCTCCGCCCGGCGGCGGACGGCGCTCGCCCGCGCGCGGGAACGCGCGCATGAAGTTCAACCGGCTGCGCCTCCTCGGCTTCAAATCCTTCGTCGACCCGGCCGAATTCGTCATCGAGCGTGGCCTGACCGGCGTCGTCGGCCCCAATGGCTGCGGCAAGTCGAACCTCGTCGAGGCGCTGCGCTGGGTGATGGGCGAGAGCTCCTACAAGAACATGCGCGCGTCCGGCATGGACGACGTCATCTTCTCCGGCTCCGCCACAAGGCCCGCCCGCAACACCGCCGAGGTGACGCTTTTCCTCGACAATGCCGACCGCACGGCGCCGGCCTCCTTCAACGAGGCCGAGGAATTGCAGGTCTCCCGCCGCATCGAGCGCGAGGCCGGCTCCGTCTACCGCATCAACGGCCGCGAGGCGCGCGCCAAGGACGTGCAGCTTCTCTTCGCCGACCAGTCGACCGGCGCCCGCTCGCCCTCGATGGTCGGGCAGGGGCGTATCGGCGAGCTGATCCAGGCCAAGCCGCAGGCCCGCCGCGCCCTGCTGGAGGAGGCGGCCGGCATCTCCGGCCTGCACACACGCCGCCACGAGGCGGAACTGCGCCTGCGCGCCGCCGAGCAGAACCTCGAGCGGCTGGACGACGTGGTCGGCGAGTTGCAGGGCCAGATCGAGAATTTGAAGCGGCAGGCCCGCCAGGCGGCCCGCTTCAAGAACCTGTCGGCCGACATCCGCAAGGCCGAGGCGACCCTGCTGCACATCCGCTGGACGCAGGCCAAGGAGCAGGAGGGCGAGGCGAAGTCGGCGCTCGCGGTCGCCACCTCGCTGGTCGGCGAGCGCGCCGCCCAGCAGATGCAGGCCGCCAAGGACCAGGCGGTCGCCGCCCAGCGCCTGCCCGAATTGCGCGACGCCGAGGCTTCCGCCGCGGCGGCCCTGCAGCGGCTCACCATCGCTCGCAGCCAGCTCGAGGAGGAGGCGACGCGCGTGCGCGCCCGCCAGGCCGAGCTCGAGAAGCGTGTCGCCCAGCTCGACGCCGACATCGAGCGCGAGCGGCAGATGCTGCGCGACAATGACGAGATCCTTGCGCGGCTCGCCGCCGAGGAGACCGAGCTGCGCGCGGCCGACGCGGGTGCCGCCGAGGCCGAGACGCGCGCCCGCGCCGCCTTCGAGGATGCCGAAACGCGGCTGTCGCTGAGCGAGGCGGCGCTGACGCGGCTGACGGCCGAGCGCGCCGACGCTTCCGCGCTGCGCGCGCAGACCGAGCGCGGCCTGCGCGAGGGCAATGAGCGCCTGGCGCGCGTCGAGCGCCAGCTTGCCGAGGTCGAGAACGAGGCGGCGGGCATCGCCGGCCGCATCGCAGCGCTGGCCGATCCGCTGGAGAAGAAGGCGCTGGCCGAGGCGGCCGACGCGGCGGTGGCCGCAGCCGAGCAGGCCACGCTCGCCTCCGAGAAGGCGGTCGCCGACGCGCGGACTCGCGAGGCCGCGCAGCGGCCGGCCGTGCAGGAGGCGCGCGCGCGGCTGCAGAGCGTCGAGACCGAGGCGCGCACGCTGTCGCGCATCCTCAATGCCGGCGCCGGCGGCCTGTTCCCGGCCGTGCTGGAGCAGGTGAAGGTCGATCGCGGCTTCGAGACGGCGCTGGGCGCCGCCCTCGGCGAAGACCTCGACGCGCCTCTCGACCGCGCTGCGCCCGCCCATTGGGGCGAGGCGCTGCCGGCAGGCGACGACCCGGCGCTGCCGGAAGGCGCGCGCAGCCTGTCGGACGTGGTCCGCGCGCCGGCGCAGCTTGCCCGCCGCCTCGCGCAGGTCGGCATCGTCGAGGCGGGAGACGGCCCGCACCTGCAAAGGCTGCTCAGGCCCGGCCAGCGGCTGGTGAGCCGCGACGGCGCGCTGTGGCGGGGGGGAGGCCTCCGCGCCCGCGCCCACCCCCCGGCCGCCGGCCCGGCGCCGGCGGCGGCGAAAAACCCGGGGGGGGGGGGGCGGGGGGTGGGGGGGGGGGGGGCGGGGGGGGGGAGGGCGGGGGGGGAGGCGGGGGGGAGGGCAAGGGCGGGGGCGGGGCGCGCGGGGCGCGCCGCGGGGCGCGCGGCCCGGCGCGCGGGGGCGGGGGGGCGGGGGGGGCGGGCCGGGGCGGGGAGGGGGGCGGGGGGGTTGTGGGCCCGCCGCTCCGCGCTGGAGGAAAACCGCCTGCGGCTGGTCGAGAGCCGCGACGAGGCGCGCGCCGAGACCGCGCGCGGTACGGCCGCACTCGCCGGCCTGCCCGATTTGTCGGCCTTGCAGGGCCGGCTCGACGCATCCGCAGCCGAGGTCGCGCGCGATCGCGCCGCGCTCGCCGACGCACGCGCCGCGCATCAGGGCCTCGCCCGCGAGGCCGAGATCCGCCGGCGCCGGCTGGAGGCGATCGGCGGCGAGCGGACGAGCTGGACCGCGCGCGCGGCCAACGCCGATAAACAGATCGCCTCGCTCGGGGAGCGCCGCGGCGAGGCGGCGGCCGAGCAGGCCTCGCTCGCCGACATGCCCGACGAGATCGACGCGAAACGCCGCGCGCTGCTGTCGCAGATTTCGCAGGCCGAGGAGCTGCGCAAGGCCGCCGCCGACCGGCTCCAGGTGGCGGAGGCCCGGCAGGCCGAGCTCGACAAGGCCGCGACCGTCGCGATCCAGCTCCTGTCCGAGGGGCGCGAGGGCCGCGTGCGGGCCGAGGAGCGGCTGGGCGCGGCCGAGGAGCGCCGCCGCGAGGCCGAGGCGCGCATCCAGGAGACGCTGTCGACCGATGCGCATCTGGCGATCCGCCACACCGGGCTCGGCCCCGACGACAGGATGCCCGACGCGGCCGACGTCGAGCGTCAGCTCGACCGGTTGCGCATCGAGCGCGAGCGGCTGGGCGCGGTCAACCTGCGCGCCGAGGCCGAGCAGCAGGAGCTGACCGAGCGGCTGGAGACCATCGTCTCAGAGCGCGAGGACGTGATCGAGGCGATCCGCAAGCTCCGGCAGGCGATCCAGAGCCTCAACCGCGAGGGCCGCGAGCGGCTGCTGACGGCCTTCGACCAGGTCAATACCCAGTTCAAGCGGCTGTTCACGCATCTGTTCGGCGGCGGCACGGCCGAATTGCAGTTGATTGAGTCCGAAGATCCGCTTGAGGCCGGCCTCGAGATCCTCGCCCGCCCGCCGGGAAAAAGGCCGCAGACGATGACGCTGCTGTCCGGCGGCGAGCAGGCGCTAACGGCGATGGCGCTGATCTTCGCCGTCTTCCTCACCAATCCGGCGCCGATCTGCGTGCTCGACGAGGTGGACGCGCCGCTCGACGACCACAATGTCGAGCGCTTCTGCAACCTGATGGACGAGATGGCGGCCTCGACCGAGACCCGCTTCGTCGTCATCACCCACAACCCGATCACCATGGCGCGCATGAACCGCCTGTTCGGCGTGACCATGGCCGAACAGGGCGTCAGCCAGCTCGTCTCGGTCGACCTCCAGACCGCCGAACAGCTCCGCGAGGCGAGCTGATGGCCGGTGCTTCGGATCCGGCCACGCAGGCCCGCGCCCTGTCGTCGGCGCTGCAGGATTTCCACCGCGCCCTGATCCGCGCCGAGATCGGCAGCGACCCTGCGCTGGAAAATAATCCCTACACCATGCTTTTCGCCCTGATCGACCATCCTTCCTATGCCTGGATGGGGGCGCTCTCGCGGCTCATCGCGCGCATCGACCAGCATGTCGCCGACGGCGAGGCCGGTCAGTCGGACCTCGTTCCGGCGCTTTATGCCGAAGCCGCCGCTTTGCTGGCCGGCACCGGCTCGCCGGCGGCGGAAGAATTTCGCATGCGCCACCTCATGGCGCTCCAGAAGGAGCCGGAAGTGGGGCTGGCGACCGGCCGGCTGCGCAAGGTGCTGGCGGCGGGACCGGCCGCCCGCGCCTGAGCCCGTTTCAGAAGCTCCGCCCGTCGACCGGCACCCGCTTCACCGACGCGAGGTCGATCTCCAGGCAGCGGACGTTGATCGCGGCCACCGCGCTGCCGTCGGGCGCCTTGCCCTCGGCGAAGGGCGCGCAGCCGCAGTCCGGGCAGAAATGATGGTCGATGACGTGCTTGTTGAAATGATAGGTCGACAGCGCGTCGCTGCCGGCCTCCACCGCAAGCTGCCCGCGCGGCACGAACCACAGCAGGTAGCCCTTCCTCTGGCAATGCGAGCAGTTGCACTCCAACGCTTCCGTGGGCGTTCCCTCGACCGTGAACCGCACCTTGCCGCAATGGCAGCTTCCCGAACTCATCCTTCACTCCTCGGCTGGCTTCCTGCCCGCGCTGCGCATTCCTGCTACCTGTCGCTCCAGACCGCAAGCTCGTTGCCGCCGGGATCGACGAAATGGAAGCGGCGCCCGCCGGGAAACGCAAAGATCGGCCGGGCGATCCGCCCGCCAGCCTCCTCGACAGCGGCCAGCGCCCGCTCCAGCTCCGCGGAATAGAGGATCGGCAGCGGCTTGGCCGGCGCCTCCGACGCGTCGCCCTGGAATCCGCCGTCGAGCCCTTCCGCGAACGCCGCGTAGTCCGGTCCGTAGTCGGTGAAGGACCAACCGAAGGCGGCGCTGTAGAACGCCTTGACAAGATCCATCGAGCCGCGGCCGGCAGGCATTTCAATGTAGTCGAGCTTGCCTTCCTTCTTCATCTTTTCCTCCGTGTTCCTGATTTGTTCTAATCCTTCCGGACACGTCTGGCAAGCCTGTGAAAGCTAATCGATTGATGCGTCCGGCGGCGTTCCGCTTCTCTTGCCTTTCCGCCATCCGCCTTCTATCGGTCCCCCGAACCCCTTGAGGGGCAACGCTGATCGCACGGGATGAAGCCATGACGAAGTGGGTCTACAGTTTCGGCGGCGGCTCGGCCGACGGTCGCGCGGGCGACAAGAACCTGCTCGGCGGCAAGGGCGCCAACCTCGCCGAGATGTGCAGCCTCGGGCTGCCCGTGCCGCCCGGCTTCACCATCACGACCGAGGTGTGCACGGCCTATTACGCCAGCGGCCGTACCTTCCCGGACGACCTCGCACCGCAGGTCGAGGCCGCGCTCGCCAAGGTGGGCGAGATCGCCGGCGGCCGCTTCGGCGACGCCGGCAACCTGCTGCTCGTTTCGGTCCGCTCGGGCGCGCGTGCGTCGATGCCGGGCATGATGGACACGGTGCTCAATCTCGGCCTCAACGACGAGACGGTGAATGCGCTGGCCAAGGCCTCCGGCGACGAGCGCTTCGCCTATGACAGCTACCGCCGCTTCATCCAGATGTATTCCGACGTGGTGCTGGGCATCGACCACGAGAATTTCGAGGAGATCCTGGAAGACCGCAAGGCGAGCTTCGGGCTGGAGCTCGACACCGAGCTGTCGGCCTCCCAGTGGCGCGAGGTGATCGCGCTCTATCTGGCGAAGGTCGAGGAGGAGCTCGGCCGCTCCTTCCCGCAGGATCCGCGCGAGCAGCTCTGGGGTGCGATCGGCGCCGTCTTCTCGAGCTGGATGAACGCCCGCGCCATCACCTACCGCCGGCTGCACTCCATCCCCGAGGAGTGGGGCACCGCCGTCAACGTGCAGGCCATGGTGTTCGGCAATCTAGGCGACGATTCTGCCACCGGCGTCGCCTTCACCCGCAACCCCTCCACCGGCGAGAAGGCGCTCTACGGCGAGTTCCTCGTCAATGCGCAGGGCGAGGACGTGGTGGCCGGCATCCGCACGCCGCAGAACATCGCCGAGAAGGCGCGCATCGCAGCCGGCTCCGACCGGCCGTCGCTGGAGAAGCTGATGCCGGAGGCGTTCCGCGAGCTGTCGGACATCGCCGACCGGCTGGAGCGGCACTACCGCGACATGCAGGACCTCGAATTCACCATCGAGCGCGGCCGCCTGTGGATGCTGCAGACGCGCTCCGGCAAGCGCACCGCGAAGGCGGCGCTGCGGATCGCCGTCGAGATGGTGGGCGAGGGGCTTATCGCCCGCGAGCAGGCGGTGGGCCGCATCGACCCGGCCTCGCTCGACCAGTTGCTGCACCCGACCATCGACCCGCGCGCCGAGCGCAGGATCATCGGCACCGGCCTGCCGGCCTCCCCGGGGGCGGCGACCGGCGAGATCGTCTTTTCCTCCGACGAGGCTGAGGAAGCGAAGGGGCAGGGCCGCAAGGTCATCCTCGTGCGCGTCGAGACGAGCCCCGAGGACATCCACGGCATGCATGCGGCCGAAGGCATCCTGACGACGCGCGGCGGCATGACCAGCCACGCGGCGGTCGTCGCGCGCGGCATGGGCAAGCCCTGCGTCTGCGGCGTCGGCGCCCTGCGCGTCGACCATCGCACGGGCCGGCGGAGGGGGATGGGCAGGACGTCCCGAAAGGGGGACGTGATCCCCACCGACGGGGGCGGGGGGCAGGTGCTGGAAGGCGCCGTGCCGATGCTGCAGCCGGAGCTGTCGGGCGATTTCGCCGGGATCATGGAATGGGCCGACGGCGCCCGCCGCATGAAGGTGCGGGCGAACGCCGAGACGCCGGCCGACGCCCGCACGGCGCGCTCCTTCGGCGCCGAGGGCATCGGCCTGTGCCGTACCGAGCACATGTTCTTCGACGAGGACCGCATCGTCGCCATGCGCGAGATGATCCTGGCCGACACCGAGAAGGGCCGCCGCGCCGCGCTCGACAAGCTGTTGCCCATGCAGCGCTCCGACTTCCTCGAACTGTTCGAGATCATGGCCAGCCTGCCGGTGACGATCCGCCTGCTCGACCCGCCGCTGCACGAGTTCCTACCGCACACCGACGCCGAGATCGCCGAGGTCGCGGCCGCCATGGACGTGTCGCCGGAAAAGCTGCGCCAGCGGGCCGACGCGCTGCACGAGTTCAACCCGATGCTCGGCCATCGCGGCTGCCGCCTCGCGGTCTCCTATCCGGAGATCGCAGAGATGCAGGCGCGCGCCATCTTCGAGGCGGCGGTCGAGGCGGGAAAGCGCACCGGCAGCCCGGTGGTGCCCGAGGTGATGGTGCCGCTGGTCGGGCTGAAGCAGGAGCTGGACTTCGTCAAGGCGCGCATCGACGAGGTGGCCAAGAGCGTGATGAAGGAGGCCGGTGTCGCGATCGAATATCTGGTCGGCACCATGATCGAACTGCCGCGCGCCGCGCTCAGGGCCGACGAGATCGCGGCATCCGCCGAGTTCTTCTCCTTCGGCACCAACGACCTGACGCAGACAACCTTCGGCATCTCGCGCGACGATGCGGCGACCTTCCTCGAGACCTATCGCAAGAAGGGGCTGATGGAGCACGACCCGTTCGTGACGCTCGACGTGGACGGCGTCGGCGCGCTGGTCCGCATCGCCGCGGAGAAAGGCCGCAAGGTCCGCGACGGCATCAAGCTCGGCATCTGCGGCGAGCATGGCGGCGATCCGGCCTCCATCCGCTTCTGCGAGACGGTCGGGCTCGACTACGTGTCCTGCTCGCCCTTCCGCGTGCCGATCGCGCGGCTGGCCGCCGCGCAGGCCGCCGTCAAGGGCTGATCGCGCCGGCCGGCCGGCGGATGCCGTAGGCATTCGCAGGCGCACGAGCGGTCGCCCCGACCGGCTCGCGTGCCGCCTTGCTTATGCCGCCCGGTTCTGCCAATTGGCTCGGATGGCGCTGCACTCGCAGGAACCCAGACGGCTCATGCCGGCAGGAGAGGCGACGACGGTTCCCGCCGATGCGGGGGCGAATGGCGTCGGCGCGGCCCGTTCCTGGCTCGATGCATTGGCAAAGCCGACCGCATTCGTGGCGCTGCTCGGCTACCCGCTGACGCTGACCTCGCCGGGCGCCACGGTGGCGATGATCCTGGTCGGGCTCTACGGCCTGGCGCTGGCGCTCCGCGACGGCCTGCCCGAAGACCTCCGCCGCGTCCACCGCTCCATGCTCGCCTGCTACCTGCTCGTGGTGGTCGTCGACGTCCTCAACGGCTCGATTGTCGCGAGCCTGCTGTCGACCGGCGTCAACTATCTGCCGCTGCTCGCGCTGGCCCCCTATGCGAACGCCCTGCGCCGGCTGCCCCTGTCGTCGCAGACGCTCGACCGCGCCATGGTGGCGACCGTGCTGATCGCGGCGGTGATGAGCGGTTTCGATGTCGTCGTGGCCGGCGAGATCCGTCCGGGAGGGCTCAACCTCGGGTCCGTGCCCTACAGCTTCGTCACGGCGGTTTGGGGCACCTTCCTGCTCTCCAGGGGATTGCGGGCAACGAAGCCGGATTGGCTGCTGATGGTGGCCGCGGCCGTGGCGCTCGCCACCGTCGTCTCGGGACAGAGCAAGATCGCCCTGCTGGCGATGCTCGTCGGCTATGTGGTCGTCGGCGTGCAATGGGCCTACGAGAACCATCGGATGCGGGCCTTTGCCTGGACGACGCTGGTCGTCGGCGGCGTGACCGTGGGGATATTCGCGCTCGTCGCGCGGGAACGCATCCGCGATCTGGTTTTCCAGATCGAGAAGTTCGTCTTCGAGGACAATCTGTACGGGGGGACGTTCGGCGACCGCTACGAGCTGGTGACGAGCGGCCTGCGCGCTTTCGCGGACAATTGGCTCCTCGGATATGGCTTTCAGGGGCGGATGGAGGCCGTGATCGCCCGCTTGAAGCACACGGACATCGGGGTCCAGACGCTGGGCCACCTCCACAACGACTACATCACGCACATGGTCTCGTTCGGCGTGTTCGGGCTGGTGTTCCTCGTCGCCTACATCGCGCTGACCTACAGGCTCGTCGTGCGCTCGGGCGACGTCGCCTATCAGCGCGCTTCGGTGGCGCTGCTGTCGATGCTGGTCATCTACATGGCGGCGGAGGTGGCGTTCAACATGGACCCGATCACCAGCCTCGTCACGCTGGCATTCGGGATGGCGCTTTCCCGCGCCCCCGCCGATCGAACTGCGGCAGCCGACGGCGCGGTTGACGGAAAATCCACGAAACCGGACTAGAGCATCCCGGGAAGGACGCCGGCAATTCGCCGGCCAACCGCAACCACACGGGATGCGCGGCATGACGGTTCTTGTCACCGGCGGGGCCGGCTATATCGGCAGCCACATGGTCTGGCGCCTGCTCGACGCCGGCGAGGAGGTCGTGGTCGTCGACAGGCTGAGCACCGGCTTTTCCTGGGCGGTGCCGCCGGAAGCCGAGCTCGTCGTCGGCGACATCGGCGACCAGGATCTCGTCGAAGGAGTGATCCGGCGTCGCAAGGTCGACGCGATCATCCATTTCGCCGGCTCCATCATCGTGCCGGAATCGGTCTCCGACCCGCTCGGCTACTATCTCAACAACACCGTGAAGTCGCGCGCGCTGATCGAAAGCGCGGTGCGCACCGGCGTGCGGCACTTCATCTTCTCTTCCACCGCGGCCGTCTACGGCACGCCGGAGCAGGTTCCGGTCGAGGAGGGCGCGCCTACGCGTCCCGAATCGCCCTACGGCACGTCCAAGCTGATGACCGAGCTGATGCTGCGCGATGCCGCAGCAGCCCACGATTTCCGCTACACGGCGCTCCGCTACTTCAACGTATCCGGCGCCGATCCCCGCATGCGCACCGGCCAGTCGACAAAGGGCGCGACCCACCTGATCAAGGTCGCGTCTGAGACGGCGACCGGCAAGCGCCCGTTCATGGAGATCTACGGCACCGACTATCCGACGCCGGACGGCACCTGCATCCGCGACTACATCCACGTCTCCGACCTCGCCGAGGCGCACTATCTGGCGCTGTCGCGGCTGCGCGCCGGCGGCGCGAGCATCGTCGCCAATTGCGGCTACGGACGCGGCTATTCGGTGCGCGAGGTCATCGACACGGTGACGAAGGTGGTCGGCCATCCGTTCGAGGTGCGGCTCCAGGGCCGCCGCGCGGGCGATGCGGTCGCCGTGGTCGCCAATGCCGACCGTGCACGCGCCGAGTTCGGCTGGTCCCCCCGCTTCGACGACCTCGCCACGATCGTGGCCCATGCCGTCGAATGGGAGGAGAGGCTGCGCCGCCGCAACGATGTCTGAGGCCCGTCGCGCCGGCCCTTGCGAAACGGCGCGGGTCTGCTAGAGCCAAGCCGCCGCCCGTCGCGCGGCGCAACCCAGCACGGTCCGGAGATCGCCCCAGATGGCTCGCATCGCCCATGTCGGTTATGGATATTGGGGCAGGAACATCGCCCGCAACATGGCCGAGCTGGGCGCGCTCGCGGCCATCGTCGACGAGAACGCGGCGGCAGCCGGGCAGGCGGCGACCCTCTACAAGGTCCCGGCGCAGTCTTTCGACGAGGTGCTGGCCGATCCCGGCATAGACGGCGTCTCGCTCGCCTCGCCCGCGACGCTGCACGCCGCGCAGGCGCGCCGGGCTCTGGAGGCGGGCAAGCATGTCTTCGTGGAGAAGCCGCTGGCGCTCGACGTGGCCGACGCGGAGGCGCTACTGAAGCTCGCCGAGGCCGGCCCCGGCAAGCTGATGGTCGGCCACCTGCTGCAATATCACCCGGTCTTCGCCGAGCTGCGGCGCATGGTCGAGGCCGGCGAGCTCGGCCGCATCCGCTACGCCTATTCCAACCGGCTCTCGCTCGGCAAGTTCCGCAACGAGGAGAACGTGCTGTGGTCGTTCGCCCCGCACGACCTGTCGATGGTGCTCTCTTTGTTCGGTGAGGAGCCGTCCTTCGTCGCCGCGCAGGGAAATGCTTCCTTCCTCCCCGGCATTGCCGACTTCACCAGCGTCGAGATGCACTTCCCCTCGGGCGGCAGCGCGCATGTCCTGTCGTCCTGGATGCACCCGTTCAAGGAGCAGCGCCTCGTCGTGATCGGCGAGAAGGCCGCGGCCGTGTTCGAGGACAGCGAGCCGGAATGGGGCAGGAAGCTCGCGCTCTACCGCCATACCTTCGACCTATCCGGCCCGGTCGCCATCCCGACGAAGGCCGACGCCGAATATGTCGCGGTGGCGAAATCCGAGCCGCTGCGCAACGAATGCAGCCATTTCGTCGCCTGCATCGACGAAGGCCGCCAGCCCCTGACGGACGCCGCGGAAGGCCTGCGCGTGCTGAAGGTGCTGCAGGCGGCCGAAAAGGCGCTGTCGGCCAATCTCAAGCTTCAGGGTAAGGGCAAATGAGCGGTTCCGCTTCCGACTATTCCGTCCACGAGAGCGCCTATGTCGACGACGGCGTCGTCGTCGGCAAGGGCACGAAGATCTGGCATTTCAGCCACATCCTGAAGGGCAGCCGCATCGGCCAGAACTGCTCGGTCGGCCAGAACGTGGTGATCGGCCCGGACGTTGCCGTCGGCGACAACTGCAAGATCCAGAACAACGTCTCGCTCTACAAGGGCGTCGAGCTGGAGCGCGGCGTGTTCTGCGGCCCGTCCTGCGTCTTCACCAACGTCATCAACCCGCGCGCCGAGATCGAGCGCAAGGACGAGTTCCGCGCCACCAAGGTGCGCCGCGGCGCCTCGATCGGCGCCAACGCGACGATCGTCTGCGGCCACGAGCTCGGCGAATACTGCCTGATCGCGGCGGGCGCGGTGGTCACCACCAACGTGCCGGCCTATGCGCTGATGGTCGGCGTCCCGGCCCGCCGCAGGGGCTGGGTGTCGCGCGCCGGCGAGATCCTCGGCCCCGACCTCGTCTGCCCGCGCACCGGCGAGCGCTATCGCGAGGACGGTCCGGACCGGCTGGTGCTCATAGAGGGCTGACGGCCACCGGCTCCGGCTTTTCGGCCACGCGGCCATCGCCGCCGTTGCCGTCGCCGCCGCGGCGGAAGCCGGCGACGGCGAACGACAGGATCTCGGCCATCAGCTCGACGTCCTCGTTCTCGATCGCCGTGCGCAGCCGGCCGATCTGCCTGTCTAGCTCGTCGGCCGGAAGGCACATCTCGCGCGCCATCATGATGTGGCGGTTCGAGGTCGGCTGCGGGTCGTCGCCGATCAGCAGTTCCTCGTAGAGCTTCTCGCCGGGCCTGAGGCCGATGATGGTGATCTCGATGTCGCCGTCGGGGTTGTCGGCCGTCCGCTCGATCCGGCCCGAGAGCCGGATCATCTTGCGCGCCAGGTCGATGATCTTTACCGGGTCGCCCATGTCGAGGACGAACACTTCGCCGCCCGCCGCCATCTGCGACGAGTGCAGCACCAGGCCCACCGCCTCCGGGATCGTCATGAAATAGCGGATCACTTCGGGGTGGGTGATCGTGACCGGCCCGCCCGCCTCGATCTGGCGGCGGAACAGCGGCACGACCGAGCCGCTGCTGCCCAGCACGTTGCCGAAGCGCACCATCGAGAAGATCGTCTTCTGGCCGGGCTTGGCGGCGAGCGACTGGATCACCTGCTCGGCCAGCCGCTTGGTGGCGCCCATGAAGTTGGTCGGGCGCACCGCCTTGTCGGTCGAAACCAGCGTGAACCGCTCCGCGCCTGCCTTCTCCGCCGCGCGCGCCACGATCTCGGTGCCCAGCACGTTGTTGGTGGCCGCCTCGATCGGGTTCGCCTCGACCAGCGGCACATGCTTGTAGGCGGCCGCGTGGTAGACGAGATGCGGCCTGTAGCGCTGAAACAGCGTCGCCATGCGCCGCTCGTCGCGGATTGAGCGCAGGCAGCTCACGATCTCTGTCGCCACGCCGCGCTTGGCCGCCAGCGCATGCAACTCCGCGTCGATCGAGTAGAGCCCGAACTCGTTGTGGTCGAGGATGACGAGCCGGGCCGGCGCGAGCAGGAGGATCTGCCGGCACAGCTCGCTGCCGATCGAGCCGCCGGCGCCGGTGACGAGCACCGTCTTGCCGGCCATCAGGCCCGCCGCGACGGGGCTGGAGATGGGCGCCCGCTCGAGCAGGTCGGTGATCTGCAATTCCTGGATGTCGCCAGCGAGCACGTTGCCGCGGGCGAGGTCGAGGATGCCGGGGATGGTGCGCACCCGCACCTGCAGATCGGCCAGCGAGCTGATGATCTCGCGCCGGCGCGCCAGGCTGGCGCTCGGGATGGCGATCAGGATGTCGGTGATGCCGTAGCGCGCGACCGCTTCCGCCGCGCGGGCAGGGTCGAGCACTGGATGGTCGTGCAGGCGCCGGTTGTGCTTGGCCGGATCGTCGTCGAGGAAGCCGCAGACGCGGTAGTCGGGCGTCATCGCCAGCGATTCGCTCGCCTGCGCGCCCGCCTCGCCGGCGCCGTAGATCAGCACGTTGCGCAGCATCGCCGTGCCCGGGCTGGCGCGCTTCAGGAGCTGCGAGGCGACGACGCGGCTGCCGAACACCATGCTGAAGAACAGGATCGGCTGGAGGATGCCGAGCGAGCGCGGCACGCTCGGGAACTTCACCGTGATCAGGATGAGGAACAGCGTCGCCCCGTAGAGCAGCACGGCCGCCGCGGTTGATGCGAGCGTCGTGGCGCCCGAATAGCGGAAGATCGCCCGGTAGAGCCCGGGCCTGATGAAGAACGGAATGAAGAGCACCGC
>Ga0066256_1002363_pt1 | contig 21208 bp, 18 predicted proteins | sample ThiBio_1000_biof_FD_87107 | JGI IMG/M metagenome (GOLD analysis project Ga0066256, IMG submission 87107) | Wastewater bioreactor microbial communities from Cape Town, South Africa - Thiocy_expt_1000_biof (version 2) | ecosystem: Engineered > Bioreactor > Thiocyanate-remediating >... | reverse complement strand
GGCGCGCGAGCGTACGGCCGATCTGCGCGACTTCGAGGCTGTGCGTGAGCCGCGTGCGGAACAGGTCGCCTTCGTGATTGACGAAGACCTGGGTCTTGTATTCCAGCCGCCGAAAGGCGGTGGAATGGATGATGCGGTCACGGTCGCGCTGGAATTCCGACCGGGTCGGGCTCGACGATTCAGGATAAAGTCGCCCTCGCGTCGTCCAGGGGTCCGCGGCATAGATTGCCCGTTCGCCACTTCCGAAGCCCAGTGCATGCCTGTCGATCGTCATCGTCTTTCCTGTCCCGGCGCCAAGCCATTGACGTCCGCATTGCGCATTCATACCTATAGACCGGTATGCCAGCAAACCACGCCATCCGCGCGACAGGGCACTTACGGGCAAACGCCGGTGTCTTTCGAAGCGGAATCATTATAGTTCAGTGGTTTAAGCATACCATAGCGAAGTTGGATCTATTATCTCTCCGGAACTTGACCCCGGCAGGAGGCAGAAAATGAACCCAGACACCGTCACGCTTTCCGATTCCGCAGCCAAACGAATCGCCAAGATCCTCAGCTCAGAAGCCGGTAAGACCGCGATGCGCGTCTCCGTCGAAGGCGGCGGCTGTTCAGGATTTTCCTACAAGTTCGATCTCGTCGATGCCCAGGAGGACGACGATGTCGTCGTCGAGAAGGGGGATGCGACCGTGCTGATCGACAAGCTGTCGCTGATCTACATGCTCGGCTCGGAAATCGACTTCGTCGACAACCTGCTCGGCCAGTCGTTCCAGATCAACAACCCGAACGCCGTCGCCAGCTGCGGATGCGGGACGAGCTTCTCCATCTGACATCGGCAATCGATCGATTTTTCATGCGGCCGGGGCGATTGTCCCGGCCCTTTTGTTGCATGCATGCTGGCAAAAGCCGCGCCATCGGCTAAAAGGGTTTTACCCGACATGAAGAGGCCCGCATGAAAATCGCCACCTGGAACATCAACGGCGTCAAAGCCCGTATCGACAACCTCCGGGACTGGTTGAAGGCCTCCAATCCCGACATCGCCTGCCTGCAGGAAATCAAATCCGTCGACGAGACCTTTCCGCGCATGGAAATCGAGGAGCTCGGCTACCATGTCGAGACCCATGGCCAGAAAGGCTTCAACGGCGTCGCGCTGCTATCGAAAATCCGCCCCGACGAGGTCAATCGCGGCTTGCCGGGCGATGATCTCGACGAGCAGTCGCGTTTCATCGAAGGCGTCTTTTCCGTCAATGGCGGCGTCGTCCGCGTCGTCTCGCTCTACCTGCCGAACGGCAATCCGCCGGACGATCCGGTGAAATACCCCTACAAGCTCGCCTGGATGGAACGGCTGCAGCGTTTCGCCGAGCAGCGCCTGACGCTGGAAGAGCCGCTGATTCTCGCCGGCGATTACAACGTCATCCCCGAGCCGCATGACTGCCACGATCCGCGCGTCTGGGCCGGCGATGCGCTTTTCCTGCCGCAGACCCGGCAGGCCTTCCGGCGTTTCGAAAACATCGGACTGACCGATGCCGTCAGGGCGACCACGGACGCGACGAAGCTTTATACATTCTGGGATTACCAGGCCGGCGCCTGGCAGAAGAACAACGGCATCCGCATCGACCATCTGATGCTGTCGCCGGAAGCCGCCATCAAGCTGCGCTCGACGGCGATCGAAAAACATGTACGGGCCTGGGAAAAACCATCCGACCACGTGCCGGTGATCGGCATCTTCGATTTCTGAGGCTTGCGATCAGCCTCAGTCGCCCATCTCGACGCTCTGGGCGCGGGCAATCGCAACGCGCCGGTCTTCTTCATTGGCGATGGAGAAGGCTTCTTCCTGCAGAGACTGCATCCAGCCGCAGTCCTGCGGGTGACACTTGTCGAGCGCCGCCGTCATGAAGGCGAGGCCACGGGCCGACTGGCCCTCCTGGAAAAGAATGTTGCCGAAGACGGCCATGGCGCCGGCATGGCCGTTCTTGCGCGCCGCGTTCAGCCATTTCTTCGCCTGCTGGACGTTGGCCTTGCCGCCCTCGCCGTTCAGGATCATCTTTGCAAGCTGGAACTGCGCCTCCGCGACGCCGAAAGCGGATGCCGCCTGGAAATAAAGCTGGCGCGCCTGCGACAGATCGACCTTCACCGGGCTGCCGGGAATGCCATGCTGATAGTAGGTGGCCAGCGACAGCAGCGCGTTGACGAAGAAACCGGTATCCTCGGAGCCCGGCTCGACGCCCTGGCTGGCGATCTCGCTATAGATCTTGAAGGCCTCGAAATCGTTCTGGGTGACGCCATCGCCATCGGCATACATGTTGGCGAGCGCCCAGCGCGATCCGGTGTGCCCCTTCTCGGCGGCATAACGGTAAGCTTCGACGGCCTCTTCCTTCTGGCCGTTCTTGTAGGCCTTGAAGCCGAATTTGAACAGGTCGAAAGGACCCGAGTCCTTGGTGACGCCCGCCTTGATGTCAAAGGCGAAGGCGTGTCCGCCGACGCCGCTGGCCAGCGTCAGCGAAAGACCAAGAAGAAATGCTTTTACGGATCGATACTCAGAAGTCAGCATAGCGGTGCAGTTTCTTTCGCTTCCCGCAACGCCGCGATGATGCAGATACACGCATCACCTGGCCGTCGGGTGTATATCCGCAAGGCCGAAAGGGAAAAGCCCACGCCACGGCACGTCACGCGACGGCCGGCAGCGACGGGATTTCCTCCCACCTTGGTTGTCGTTCTTTCGCCAGCCGCAGTCAGGCTGCGTGCCGTCGGTTCGTTGTTTTTATGACGATAACGCGCATTTCCGGCGAGACTGGGGCCGGGAAACCGGGCCTTCCTGTCGGCGACGAATAAACCGTCCTGCTGCTGCGTCATGCCTGTATCCGAAAAGGCTGCCACATGAGCGAGAAGGCCCGAAGAGTCTGCGTCAAATGGCCAAAAGGCGAAGGATTCGCCCCTGTCATTTCCCCAGCGCTGGTCGAAACCACATTCGTTCATCTGTTCTGATATGCGCCCATTCCGGTTGTTCTGCCGTTTACCGCTGCGCCCAGTTTGTGGCGGGAAATGGACAGATTTGGCCCGCAGCCACCATAGCGAAACTCTTCAAAAAAAGTGTTGCGGAATCATCACAATTGAAAAAGCAGCCGCACGCCTGCGACGGCCTCTTGAAGATCGAAACCGGAAAACCAGCGGCGCGCGTGCAAAAAACAAAATCAGAACTTGACGAGATAGGAGGTCGTCACGCCGACCGCCCAATTGCCATCCGACGTCGCGTCGAACGAACCGCCCTTGGCGAGGCTCTGGGTGGTGCCGGTCATGTAGGACAGCCCGGCGCCGACGCGAAAGGCGCCCGGCCCCGCCTTGATCTGCGTTCCGGTGCTGACGGTCCAGGTGTCGCTCATCAGGTCCGCGCCGGTGCCGACGCCGCGGTCCCAGGTGAGGCCGATCGTGCCCGCGACGCGGTCGGTAAAGGCATGGGCGATGCCGCCCTCGATGGTCCAGCCGTCACGGAAGTTGAAGTTCTTCTGCTGCGGACCGATGCCGGCAATGGTATAGTTCAGCTGCGGCAGGACGCTCCAGTCCATCCACTTGACCGAACCATAAGCCAGCCAGCCCTCGGCGATACCGGTTTCAAGGCTGACCTCCAGGGATTTCGGCAGGCTGCCGCCGCCGGTGACCGGCGCCGTGAAGCCGGGCGGCAGGCGGAAGAAGGCCGCGCCGGTATCCGAAACGGCGAAATAGCCATTGCCCTTATGCTCCACTTCGGAACGATAGAGCACCTGCGCCCGGAAAGCATATTCGGGGATCTCATAGGCCGCACCCAGCCGGTAACCGAACGCGCTGTCGTCTTCGAGGTGCAGCTTGCCGAGCGTGGTCGGCTCGTCATAATCGAAGGTCTGCAGGAACACGCCGCCGATCAGGTAGGCATTGCCCCTGCCCGCCGCAAATTTGCCGGCACAGGTCGCGCCATATTCATGCGTCAGGAATTTCGAGTTGATCGTCGCATTCCGGGTTGCCGCTAGATCGGCCGCCTGCGCCTGCTCGCCAAACGTCGCGGAGGCGCCGAAGGGCTGCGCGTAGGTCGCGGCGCAGGAGAAGGAATCGTAGAGGCGGATCTTCGCGGCAAAGCTCGGGACAAAATAATTGTTGGAGAAAGGGCTGTCATGGGCCGGCGCGCCGGCGATGGTGTCGTATCGGCTGGACGGCGCGACATAGGTCACACCGCTGCGTACGGCCACCGACGCGTCTTCGTACAGAATATCGGTATCCGCCGTGCCACGCGAAAAGCCGCCGGCCAATGCCGGCACGGATGCCCCTGAGACCAGCACCACGAGAGCGCCCCTGAGAAAAGCGTTCGATGCCATTTGTATCCCCCACTCATGCAAATGCGTATTAACAGCGACCCTAAAGAGATCGTCGGCCCGTGCAACCAGCCGCCGGCCACTCCGCCGTGACCATCTCGCCCGGTGTCCCGTCGCAGCACAGAGTTTCTTCTCAAAAATCTGCCGGCAATGGATTTCTATTCGCTGAATTCAAGAAGTGTGCTGCAGAACCGGTAAAAAATTCCTTACCGCTGTCTGCATGTCACTTTGCGGGCACAGTCGGCTTTTCTCTCCGGCGAACAGGTCATCAACAGGGTGGAGTAGGAAAATTCCCGTTAGGCGGGCTCTCCTACGCAAGCACCTGTTAACATTTGCGAATCAGGACAAAGAAAAACCGCGGGTCATGACGACCCGCGGTTTTTCGTATTCAAGACCTACCACTGGCGGCAGAAAATCTAGCTCGCTTCCGCAACACGCTGGGCAGCAATGACCAGACTTGCCTTCTGGGCCTCCAGTTCGACCAGACGTTCGCGTTCGGCTTCGACCACCGCCGGATCGGCATTGGCGACGAATTTTTCGTTCGAAAGCTTGCCCTTGATGCGGCCGATCTCCTGGTCGACCTTGGCGGTGGCCTTGTCGAGACGCGCCTTCTCGGCCGCCAGGTCGATCAGGCTGCCGAGCGGCAGGCAGGCGGTCGCCTCGCCGACGACGATCTGGGCCGACCCCTTCGGCGCCGTATCCGCCGTCGAAATGGTCTCGACGCGCGAGAGACGCTTGATGGCGGCATCGTGCCGCTCCAGGCGGGCGCGGGTGATCTCGTTGGCGGCGACGACGACCAGCGGTGCGGTCGCCGACGGCGGCACGTTCATTTCGGAGCGAACCGAACGAATGCCGGACACCAGGTCGATAAGCCAGTTGATCTCGTCGGCCGCCGTGTCGTCGGCATACGAAGGCGCCGGCCATTCGGCATGGCAGAGCAGCGACGGACGTTCGACACCCTCACCGGCCGTATGCGCCCACAACTCTTCCGTCATGAACGGCATGAACGGATGCAGAAGCTTGTAGATCTCGTCGAGAACGTAGGCGACGCAGGACTGCGCCTCTTCCTTGGCACCGGCATCCTCGCCGCCGAAGACCGGCTTCAGCAGTTCGAGGTACCAGTCGCAGAACTGGTTCCAGACGAAACGGTACAGGCTACCGGCGGCCTCGTTGAACCGATAGCTTTCGATCGCCTCGGTCACGTCCCGCTGCGTGCGCGCCAGCTCGGTCAGGATCCAGCGGTTGATGGTCAGCGAGGCGGCCTCCGGCACGAAACGCAGATTGCGCTTGACGCCGTTCATTTCGGCGAACCGCGTGGCGTTCCAGAGCTTGGTGCCGAAATTGCGGTAGCCGGCGATGCGGGCCGGATCGAGCTTCACGTCGCGCCCTTGCGCCGCCATGATGGCGAGCGTAAAGCGCAGCGCGTCCGCGCCGTATTCGTCGATCAAGTCCAGCGGATCGATGACGTTGCCCTTCGACTTCGACATTTTCTGGCCGGCCTTGTCGCGGACCAGCGCATGGACGTAGACCGTGTGGAACGGCTCGACCGGATTGCCCTCTTCATCCTTCATGAAATGCAGGCCCATCATCATCATGCGGGCGACCCAGAAGAAAATGATATCGAAGCCGGTGACGAGCACGCTCGTCGGATAATAGCGCGCCAGTTCCGGCGTCTGCTCCGGCCAGCCGAGCGTCGAGAACGGCCACAGGGCGGACGAGAACCAGGTATCGAGAACGTCTTCGTCGCGCGTCAGGATGGCGCCCGGCTCGAAATTCTCGAGTTTTTCCTGCACCCAGGCCTTCCACGGACCTTCATGGGCGAGATAGTGCTGGACAGCGGCATCGAGCGCCTCTTCCTCGGTCTTCTCGACGAAGCACTGGCCGTCCGGGCCATACCAGGCCGGGATCTGGTGTCCCCACCACAGCTGGCGCGAGATGCACCAAGGCTCGATGTTTTCCATCCATTCGAAGTAGGTCTTCTCCCAGTTCTTCGGGACGAAGTTGGTGCGGCCCTCGCGAACGCTTTCGATCGCGGGCTTTGCCAGCGTCTTGGCGTCGGCAAACCACTGGTCGGTCAGCATCGGCTCGATGACGACGCCGGAGCGGTCGCCGAACGGCTGCATGATCTTCTTCTTCTCGACGTAAGGCACGGCATTGCCTTCGGCATCGACCTTGGTGACGGCAAGCCCCTCGGCGTTGATCGCATCGACGATACGCTTGCGCGCTTCATATCGGTCGAGGCCGCGATATTCGTCGGGAACGAGATTGATGTCGTCGACTTCCGACTCGCTCGGCAGCGCGCCGGTCCTGGCGATCTCCAGCGCCTGCGCGGCGTAAAACGCATAGGGCTCGCCGTCATCACGCATCTGCGCCCGGGTGTCCATCAGGCGATACAGCGGAATGTTGTTGCGCTTGGCGACCTGGTAGTCGTTGAAATCGTGGGCGCCGGTGATCTTGACCGCGCCGGAACCGAAGGTCGGGTCCGGATATTCGTCGGTGATGATCGGGATCAGGCGCCGATGTTCCTTCGGACCGACCGGGATTTCGCAGAGCTTGCCGACGATCGCGGCATAACGCTCGTCCGAGGGGTGAACGGCGACCGCGCCGTCGCCCAGCATCGTCTCGGGACGGGTCGTGGCGATCGAAATGTAGTTGCGCTCCTCCTGGAGAACGACGTTACCATCCGCATCCTTCTCGACATAGGTATAGGTCTCGCCGCCGGCCAGCGGGTACTTGAAGTGCCACATATGGCCGTCGGCTTCCTTGTTCTCCACCTCGAGGTCGGAGATCGCGGTTTCGAACTTCGGGTCCCAGTTGACCAGCCGCTTGCCGCGGTAGATCAGCCCTTCCTTGTAGAGCGAGACGAAGACTTCCAGGACGGCCTGCGACAGGCCCTCGTCCATGGTGAAGCGCTCGCGAGACCAGTCGCAGGAGGCACCGAGGCGCTTCAGCTGGTTGAAGATCAGGCCGCCGGACTCCCCCTTCCACTCCCAGACCTTGTCGATGAAGGCTTCGCGGCCCATCTCGCGCCGGCCGGGCAGCTTTTCGGCGGCGAGCTTGCGTTCGACGACCATCTGCGTCGCAATGCCGGCATGGTCCATGCCCGGCTGCCACAGCACGTCCTTGCCGCGCATGCGCTCGAAACGGACCATGATGTCCTGCAGCGTATTGTTGAGCGCATGGCCCATGTGCAGCGAGCCGGTCACGTTCGGTGGCGGGATGACGATGGTAAAGCTCTCCGCACCCGGCCTGGCATTGGCGCCGGCGCGAAATGCATCCGCTTCATCCCATTTCTGCGCAATCTTGGGTTCGACGGCGACGGAATCGTAGGTTTTGTCGAGCATTTTCTGGCCAACTTCGATGTTTGATGATGTCAGGTTCTAAATAGGATGGCTCTCGCGGAGTCAATGACAAAGCCGCCCCGGAGACCGGAGCGGCTCTTCAAAGCACAAGAGCGTCGCGGTTCGGCTCAGCGGCGATGGCCGCGCGCCACGCGCTCGATCTCTTCACGCACCAGCCGCTCGACGAGCGTCGGCAGGTTGTCGTCAAGCCATTCCTGTAGCATCGGCCGCAGCATGTCCTCGGCGATCTCGTCGAAGGAACGGCGCGCGCCGCTGTCGAACGCCGCGGCAAGTTCGCCGAACGAGCGGGCGACCATGTCGCCGGCAACGCTGGAAAGCAGCGCCTTGCTTTCCGTCTCCGGCTGCTCCGACAGGTCGACCTCAGCATGGTCGCGAACCGGTTGCGCTTCGGGCACCGAACGGGCTGACGCCGTTTCATTTCCCGTCGGCGCCGGCGTGCGCGAAACCGGTTGCACGACCCGGCTCAGGGCCGCGATCGGCTCCTCTTCGGAAAAATTCTGCTCGCTGCTGTAAGCGGTGATCGGCTTCGGCATGCTGAGCCGCGGTTCGTTGGCGGCGGTCAATTGCGGCGGCTGCCGCAGTTCCACCGGACGGGTCGCGGATACGGCACGGGGAGCCGGAGCGGCTTCCGGCCGCGGCTCCTGCACATCGCGCTGGACGCCACCACGTTCCGAAGCGGCGCGCACACGGGCAGCGACGTCGGCAAGCGACATCGCCTTTCTTTCTTCGATCACCCGGAGATTGTCCCTTTCGACGGGACGCACCTGCGGCACATCTTCACGCGCGAAGGCGGCTTGCGAAACCGTATCCTCATCGGCACGCATATCATCCTCGAAAGAGGGGATGACGCCGTTGTCGTTGTCGATGGTCAGTTGGATCTCCTCTTCCGACTCATCCTCTTCGGCATAGACCGGAGGAAGGGAACTGGAGATCGTCTTGCCGGCACCCGGCTCGTTGCTTTCGATGATCCGGCGAATGGATGCCAGAATTTCTTCCATGGACGGTTCACGCGCTACATTTGGCTGAGCCATTTTCATCCCCGTATAAGGTAAGACAGCAACGGAACCGATGACATCGCTTCCGAATCATCGTCAGTCTAGGATACTCGGAAAGCGAAAAAAATCACTGCGAATCAACATTCGCGGATGATACACAGTTTTGTTAAGGCTTTGGAAACGATGGCGGCCGGCAAAACCAAACGAGATTGGAAAACCTCAGCGGCCATCCACCGTCCGCAATCCGAACCACTTGTCCTTGACCGCCTCGTAATGCTCTTCCGGGCGATATTCGGCAACCTGCAGGCCCTGGTCGCGAATTGTCAGGCGCCCCGTCGCGGCAATGACTGAATAGCTGGCGACGACGCTGTTGTATTGCGAGGCAACCAGGCTTTCGCGGGCGTTGAGCACGTTCTGCTGCGAGGTCAGCACGTCGAGCGTCGTCGAGGTTCCGACGTTGCGCTCTTCGATGACGCCGTTCAAGGCAAGCTGCGCAGCGGCAAGCTGCTTCTTGTTCGCCGCGATCGCCGCCTTGGCGGCTTCCATCTGCGCATAGGCGGCAACCACGGACTGCTGCACGTCGGCGCGGGCGGAATCGACGAGGATGCGACGCTGGCCCAGTTGTTCCTTCGCCTGGCGGATCTGGCCGTATTCGGCGCCGCCCTGGTAGATCGGTACGGTGATCTGCGCCGTCACGGAGCCGGTGTTGTAATCGGGGTTGAGCGCCGAAGGCGCCTCGCTGGTGGTCAGACGCTGCACGGATCCGCGGATGACGACGCCGGGCAACAGCGCGCCTTCGGCTGTCTTGACCTGGTATCCCGCAGCATCCACGGCATGCAGGGCCGCGAGCACGGTCGGGTTTTCGCGAATTGCAATCGCAACGGCATTGTCCAGACCGCCCGGCATCGCCTTCGATGCCGGCGACGGTTGCTTGATCCCTTCCGGCATGACACCGACGATCTGCACATAGGTCGCCTCGGCGATCTTCAATTGCGAAATCGCCTGCGCGAGAATCGCTTCCGAAGCCGCCAGCTGGGCTTCGGCCTGGGCGACATCCGTGCTCGTGCCCTCGCCCACTTCAAGGCGCGCATTCGCCGCCTTCACCTGCTCGCGCAAAAACGACAGGTTCTGCTGGCGGATGACGACGATCTGCTGGTCGCGGGCGACGTTCGAATAAGCCTGGGCAGCGGCCAGCAATGTCTGGATCTCGTTGGCCTTGACCGTTTCGCGCGATGAAAGAACGGATGATTCCGCCTGGCGAACCCGGTTCAGCGTCTGGAACCCGTCGAAGATTCTTTGCGTGATCGAGATACCGACCGATGCCGTATTATACTGGTAGCCGTCATCGCCGTTGCTGATGTCCCGAACTCCGATGGCCGTAAGGCTGGAGGTCGCTTCGATCTGGGGCCGAAACCCGGCCTTGGCGATCGTGACATTCTCGTCGGTTGCCCTCAGCGCGGCACGGGCGGCATTCAGATCCGGGTTGTTGGCATAAGCCTTGGCCATTGCCCCGAAAATCGTCTCGGCCGAAGCGGCATGCGGTGCCAGCATCAGGGCGGCGACGGCGGAAGCGAGAATAGCTTTACGGATGATGGGCACGGCCTTACTCCACACTGCACAAAGGTCTGAACTGAAAAACAGCGCTCAGCTTGCCGCCCTTTTCGGGCGACCCAGACCAATTTGCGCAATGCTTCAGGCTCAACATAGCCAAGTTATTCATAGGTATCACAACTTGCCGTCCCGATTCGAGCCATGTTGGCATGTAGATCCGCCGGCGCAATCATGTTGGCAACAGTTCTTGGCGGCTTGCCGCCAGAAACAACCCCGTCGTTGCGCGACGGCAACAAACAATCGACATTGTGGCAAAAGCGAGGTCAACGACGGCACAAATATGGTGGCTTCGGCAGGGCCGTCAGAAAACGAATTCGGCCGCCTTGCGGAAGCCCGGCAGCGGCTTGACAGAGAGATTGAAGAAAACGGACTCGGCGTAGGCGCCCCTCTCCCGGGCGATGACCTTGGCATGCGACGCATTGCCGTATCCCTCGACCAAAACGAGGCGGCCGCCGTCGCGCACCTGCGACAGCAATGCTTCCGGAACGCGCTCTACGGCACCATTGATGAAGATCAGGTCATAAGGTGCTTCATTGACATAACCAGCCTCCAGATCGCCGGTCACCACGGCAACGTTGTCGCAGCCGAGCGTCGAAAGCCGCGCGGTCGCTTCGGCGGCAAGCGTCGCATCGCTCTCCAGCGAGACCACCGAACCGGCCACCTGGGACAGGATCGCCGAGGCATAACCGGTGCCACAGCCGACTTCGAGCACGAGGTCGTTCTTGGTGATCGCCGCAAGCTGCAGAAGCTTTGCCATCGGCGAGGCCTCCATCAGATAACGGCCCGGCGCGATTTCGATGTCGGTGTCGATATAGGCGAGCGGCTTGAGCTTTTCGGGCACGAAAGCTTCGCGCGGGACGGTGAGGAACGCAGACAAGATCGAGTGCGAGGTGACGTCCGTGGTCCGGATCTGGTTGTCGACCATTTTTGTGCGTGCTGCTTCGAAGTCCATCATTGTCCTGTCACCCCTCGGAAATCCGGGTTGCCTCGTCATATCCGTCTCTTACTTCCCGGCGGAGAAGCTTTCAAGACGCAGGCGCGAGCCGACGGCTTTATTCTCCCGCGGGAAATCCGGTGATCATGGTGGAAAAAACGGGAAGCGGGAGATGAAAAAGAAAACGCCCGTTATTGGATTTCTCAACAATAACAGGCGTTTATCTTTTGAATTGGCTCCCCGGGCCGGATTCGAACCGGCGACCTGTCGATTAACAGTCGAATGCTCTACCGCTGAGCTACCAGGGAATGTACCGCTTGCCGCGGTGTGAGTGGGCTTCTACAAATGCTTTTCCGATTTGCCAAGCGGTTTTTTCAAAAAAATGACAGGCAGCTTGTTTATTTTTGTTTCTGCCCCCATGTCCCTGTGGAGAACCAGGTCCGCAGAAGGGAAAATCATTGGCTCGATCGACCGAGGAAACAAGCCGATTTGGCATCGATCACAAGACGGGCAAGCTGGCGATCGGGCGCTGGCGCATAACCATGCCGCAGTCGCGGGCTGCACGCATCGGCATCGGCGCCGGACTGATCGTCGGCGGCTGTCTTGGTTTTCTGCCGATCCTCGGTTTCTGGATGATCCCACTTGGCGCCCTTGTCTTGTCACACGACCTTCCTTTTGCGCGGCGAATGCGCCGGCGCTGGTCCGTACGATGGGCCAAGCGCAGGCAGAAGCGGGATTCCCCGACAAAACAGGACGCAGAACCGGCCGCGGAACATTCCGACGTACATTTGCGAAATCGCCTCTTGCGCTAAACCTCGATTCGTTCTAAACGCCCGTCACCACACGCTTTTAATAGTTCGGATGGCCTCGTGGCGGAGTGGTGACGCAGAGGACTGCAAATCCTTGCACCCGAGTTCGATTCTCGGCGAGGCCTCCAATTTTCCTTTCATAGTATAATAGAGAACAGGACGGGACGAAGTCCGCGGGCGTCGATCCGTGACCAGTTCTCAGGCCGCCCAAGGATTTCTGCCTTGTTCGCTGGATTTCGGCCCGTCCGCGATATCGCGGCAGGCTTTTTCTTGCCTCGTGCCCGCCCCGGCGCCTGCCGGCCCCTTCAACCAAAATCGTAGGCAGTCTCCGCGGGAAATGACGATTGTCCATTTACATTAGTATTATAATATGATTTTTCTTTCCCGGCTGCACAGTGCAGCATCTGTGGGAGGAAATCATGAAATTTGTAAACGCACTCGCGAGTGCCACGGCTCTGGCTGCCTGCTTTCTGTCGCCGGTCAACGCGGCGGATCTGACGGTCGGCTTTTCGCAGATCGGTTCGGAATCCGGCTGGCGCGCGGCGGAAACGACGCTGACCAAGCAGCAGGCCGAAAAGCGCGGCATCGACCTGAAGTTCGCCGACGCCCAGCAGAAGCAGGAAAACCAGATCAAGGCGCTCCGCTCCTTCATCGCCCAGGGCGTCGACGCCATCCTGGTCGCTCCGGTCGTCGCGACCGGCTGGGACGAAGTGCTGCAGGAAGCCAAGGATGCCGAAATCCCCGTCATCCTGCTGGACCGCACGGTCGATTCGAAAGACGACCTCTACATGACCGCCGTCACCTCCGATCTCGTCCATGAAGGCAATGTCGCCGGCAAGTGGCTGGTCGATACCGTTGCCGGCAAGCCGTGCAACGTCGTCGAGCTGCAGGGCACGACCGGCTCCTCGCCGGCCATCGACCGCAAGAAGGGTTTTGAGGAAGCGCTTGCCGGCAAGGACAACCTGAAGATCATCCGCAGCCAGACCGGCGACTTCACCCGCACCAAGGGCAAGGAAGTCATGGAAAGCTTCCTGAAGGCGGAAGACGGCGGCAAGAACATCTGCGCCCTCTATGCCCACAACGACGACATGGCCGTCGGCGCCATCCAGGCGATCAAGGAAGCCGGTCTGAAGCCGGGCACCGATATCCTCGTCGTCTCGATCGACGCCGTTCCGGATATCTTCCAGGCGATGGCGGCCGGCGAAGCCAATGCCACCGTCGAACTGACGCCGAACATGGCTGGCCCGGCCTTCGACGCGCTGGAAGCCTTCCGCAAGGACGGCACGCTGCCGAAGAAGTGGATCCAGACCGAATCCAAGCTCTACACCCAGGCAGACGACCCGAAGAAGGTCTATGAGGAAAAGAAGGGCCTCGGCTACTAAGACCGGAGCCGCACTTGCGGGACCGTGCCGCTTGAGGCACGGTCCCTCTTCCCAAAGAGACGGCGGGACGAACGGCAGCGCGCCACAAGCGAATGCCGCCCGTCGGCTGATGCCACCTTCTCGAAGAGACGACATCGCATGCAGGCGGACCCGGACATCATCCTTGCCGCCACCGGGATTTGCAAAAGCTTTCCGGGCGCAAGGGCACTCGACACCATCGATTTTACACTGCGGCGCGGCGAGGTGCATGCGCTCCTCGGCGAAAACGGCGCGGGAAAATCCACCCTCATCAAATGCCTGACCGGCGCCTATCACCGCGACGAAGGCACGATCCTGCTAGACAACAGCGCAGTCGATCCGCGCAACACGCTGGACGCCCAGAACATGGGCATCGGCACGGTCTACCAGGAGGTCAACCTCCTTCCCAACCTGACCATTGCGGAAAACATCTATCTCAACCGCCAGCCCCGGCGCTTCGGTTTCACCGCAACCGGCGTCATGAACCGCATGGCGGCGGATCTCCTGTCGCAATACGGGCTGGACCTGGATGTCTCGGCAGCGCTCGGCAGCTGTTCGGTCGCCGTGCAGCAGGTCGTCGCCATCGCGCGCGCCGTCGATCTGTCCGGCAAGGTGCTGATTCTCGACGAACCGACCGCCAGCCTCGACGCCCAGGAAGTCGAGATGCTGTTCCGCATCGTGCGGCAGTTGAAGGCGCGCGGCCTCGGCATCGTCTTCATCACCCATTTCCTCGAACAGGTCTATGCCGTCTCCGACCGCATCACCGTGCTGCGCAACGGCCGCCTCGTCGGCGTGCGCGACACGGCGGCGCTGCCGCGCAAGGACCTGGTGGCGATGATGCTCGGCCGCGAACTCGAGACCGAGGTCGAAGCCGGCGCCAAGCGTAACGACGCCGCCGGCAAGGTGCGCTATCGTTTCTCCGGCTATGGCAAGGGCGGCAAGATCGAGCCCTTCGACATGGAGGTGCGCGAAGGCGAGGTGATCGGTATCGCCGGCCTGCTCGGCTCCGGCCGCACGGAAACGGCGGAAGTCCTGTTCGGCGCCGTGCGCGCCGACAAGGGCACGGCAGAAATCGACGGCCAGGCCGTGACGCTCAATTCACCGCGGGCGGCGATCCGGCACGGCTTCGGCTTCTGCCCGGAAGACCGCAAGATCGACGGCATCGTCGGCGATCTCCCGGTGCGCGAAAACATCGTTCTGGCGCTGCAGGCCAGGCGCGGCTGGTCGCGGCCCCTCTCCCGCGCGGAGCAGGACCGGCTGGCCGATCGCTACATCAAGGCGCTCGACATCCGCACCAGCGACCGGGAAAAACCGATCCGTCTGCTTTCCGGCGGCAACCAGCAGAAAGCGATCCTCGGGCGCTGGCTGGCCACCGATCCGAGCTTCATGATCCTCGACGAGCCGACCCGCGGCATCGACGTCGGGGCGCATGCGGAAATCATCCGGCTGATCGAGGAATTGTGCGCCAAGGGCATGTCGCTCGTCGTCATTTCTTCGGAGCTGGAAGAGCTGGTGGTCTATAGCAGCCGCGTCGTCGTCTTGCGCGACCGCCGCCACGTCGCCGAACTGTCGGGAGACGAGATCACCACCAGCCATATCGTCAACGCCATCGCTTCGGCCGAAAGCCCCGCATCATGATCCGCACCGTCCAACAGCTCGCCTTGCGGCTGCTGCCGCAGGTCATCGCCCTCGCCATCGTGCTGGCCATGATCGCCGCCGTCTTTCCGGGCTTCTTCTCCTTCTCCTTGCAGAACGGCCGGCTCTACGGCAGCATCATCGACATTCTCAACCGCGGCGCGCCTGTGGCGCTGCTTGCCATCGGCATGACGGTGGTGATCGCCACCAAGGGCATCGACCTGTCGGTCGGCGCTGTCATGGCGATCTGCGGCGCCGTTGCCGCCGCTTCCGCCACCCATGGCAATCCGCTGGTCGTCACCCTGGCGCTGGCGCTTGCCACCGGCATCGTCTGCGGCATCTGGAACGGCTTTCTCGTCGCCGTGCTCGACATCCAGCCGATCATCGCGACGCTTGTCCTGATGGTCGCCGGACGCGGCATCGCCCAGCTGGTGACCGAAGGCGCCATCCTGACCTTCAACGACGAAGGCCTGATCTTCATCGGCGGCGGCGCCTTCGGCGGCCTGCCGATGCCGGTGGTGATCTGGATCGTCTTCGGCATCGCCATCACTGCACTGGTACGCCGCACGGCGCTCGGCATGCTGATCGAGGCGATCGGCATCAACAGGCGCGCCAGCACGCTGTCCGGCATCCAGACGCCGGTGCTGCTGATCGCCGCCTATACGTTGTCGGGCCTCTGCGCCGCCATTGCCGGTGTCATCGCCGCCGCCGACATTCGCGGCGCCGATGCCAACAATGCCGGTCTGTGGCTGGAGCTCGACGCGATCCTTGCCGTGGTCGTCGGCGGAACCTCGCTGCTCGGCGGACGCTTCAGCATCGCCGCATCGCTGCTCGGCGCCATGATCATCCAGGCGATCAACACAGGCATTCTGCTGTCCGGCTTCCCGCCGGAGTTCAACCTGATCATCAAGGCGGTGATCATCGTCGTCATCCTGGTCGTCCAGTCGCCGAAAATCCGGACGATCTCGTCCTTTTTCGCCCGGCCGGCCCGGCAAAACGGCGGGGAGCGCTGAGACCCATGAAACCGAAATACCTGCCGCTCGCCGCCACCATCGCGATCTTCATCCTCGCCTATGCCGTCTGCGCCCTGCAATATCCGGCCATGCTGTCGACCCGCGTCGTCGGCAACCTTTTGACCGACAACGCCTTCCTCGGCATTGCCGCCGTCGGCATGACCTTCGTGATCCTGTCCGGCGGCATCGACCTGTCGATCGGTTCGGTGATCGCCTTCACCGGCGTCTTCCTTGCCGTCGTGCTCGAACATACCAGCATCCACCCGCTCGCGGCCTTCGTGCTGGTGCTGGCGATCACCACGGTGTTCGGCATGGTCATGGGCGCGATCATCCACTACCTGGAAATGCCGCCCTTCATCGTGACGCTGGCCGGCATGTTTTTGGCGCGCGGCATGGCCTTCGTGCTGTCGATCGACAGCATTCCGATCAAGCACCCTTTCTACGCCACGATGAAGAGCTTTTATTACAAGCTTCCCGGCGGTGGCCGCATCACCCTCATCGGCGGCCTGATGCTGCTGGTGTTCATCGCCGGGATGGTGCTGGCCCACCGCACGCGCTTCGGCACCAATGTCTATGCGCTCGGCGGCGGCACGCAGACGTCACGGCTGATGGGCGTGCCGGTTGCCCGCACGACGATTTTGATCTATGCCCTCTCCGGTTTTCTGGCAGGACTCTCCGGAATTGTTTTCTCGCTCTACACATCGGCAGGCTATTCGCTCGCCGCGGTGGGGGTGGAACTCGATGCCATCGCAGCCGTGGTGATCGGCGGAACGCTGCTCACCGGCGGAGCCGGTTTCGTTGGCGGCACGCTGGTCGGATTGTTGATCCAGGGATTGATACAGACCTACATCACCTTCGACGGATCGCTGTCGAGCTGGTGGACAAAGATACTGATTGGCCTGCTGCTTTTTGTTTTCATCCTGATGCAGAAACTCATTCTGTATCTGTCGCGGAAAAAGGCGGGGTAACATACAGGGGGGCGTGCAGTGCAGAGGGGGATTCTCGACACGGTGATCAGCGGCGCCAGGGCGCGCAACAGTCATGCGCAGGTGGTGCAGGCCCTTGGCCGCTCGATCATCGCCGGCCGGTATCCCGTCGGATCGACGCTCCCCGGCGATGCCGAACTCGCCGCCCTGTTCGGCGTCTCGCGCACCGTGCTGCGCGAAACCATGAAGACACTGGCCGCCAAGGGACTGATCGTCGCCCGCGCCCGCATCGGCACGCGCGTCACGCCGCTGCCGCAGTGGAACCTCTTCGACAAGGACGTGCTCAACTGGTATTTCGATGTCGGCGTCACCGAGGAATTCATGCTGCATATCAGCGAGATCCGCATGGCCTTCGAGCCGCATGCGGCAGCGCTGACGGCGCGGCAGGCCTCGTCGCAGGACATCGCCCGGATCATGGCGCTGGCGCAGGCGATGGACGATCCGCAGCACGATGCGGAAACGCTGGCCTTCGCCGACCTGAAATTCCACCTCGCCATCCTCGACGCCTGCGGCAATCCGTTCATGCGCAACGTCGGCAGCCTGATCGAAGCGGCCCTCACGGGCGTCTTCAAACTCAGTTCGCCGGCCGCAGATCAATCCAGCATCCATGATGTCGCCCAGGCACACATCCGCATCGTCGATGCCATCGCCGCGCATGACGAGCAGGCTGCGCGTGAAGCGATGGAAAACGTCATCCGCGTCGGCCGCGACCGGGTGGTCGCGGCGCTGGAGGAGAAGCAGGGCGCGCCGCAGACCTGACGCAAGTGTTGCGCCACTATCGTTGTGGACGGGACGAGCCTAGTCGTCCCCGTCGTCCGGAACGCGCCCGGCCGCACCCTCGAGGTCTTCATACTGGCCGCTCAGCAGCGACCAGACGAAGGCTGCCAAGGCCGGGCCGACGGGAATGGGGGGGATGGGGATGAGATAAATGAGCATGTTCATGCCGTTCTCCTTGTCCCGGCCAGAACCGGGCGAACCTGTCTCTGCGGCATGTCCGGCTCGCTGCGGCGATTGAGACGCAACGCATTGGCGACGACGATCAGAGATGACGTCGACATGGCGACGGCGGCGATCAGCGGCGTCGCATAACCGGCAATGGCGATCGGCACGGCGATGATGTTGTAGCCGATGGCAAGCGCGAAATTCTGCCGAATCAATCGCCCTGCCCGACGCGAAATATCGATCGCCATCGGCACGGCGTCGAGACCGTCATGCATGAAGACGAGATCGGCCGCCTGGCGTCCGACATCGGCAGCCGTCGCCGGCGCCATCGAGACATGGGCCGCCGACAGTGCCGGGGCGTCATTGATGCCGTCGCCGACCATCAACACCCGCCGCCCGGCCGACTGCAGCTTTTCGCACGCCTCCACCTTTTCCTTTGGATTGAGCTCGGCAAACCACAAGGGAATGTCGAGCCTGCGGGCGGTCTCCTCCACCACCGCAATACGGTCGCCCGAAAGCACGGCGGTGGCAAAACCTTGCTTGTCCAGCGCACGAATTGCCGCCGACGCGTTCGGCCGCGTCGAGGGTCTGGGCGTAGGTCAGCTTCGTGTCCTGGAACGGGACGTCGAGGAAGACGGCGTCGGCGTGGGTCGTGGCACGGTGGCGCAGGACCGACGGCAATGTCCAGGTGGCGCGGTCGGGGAAGGTCAGGCGCAGGTCGCGGTAGGTCTGCATCAGAGGTCCCGGAAGCGAGGTGCGCGCTTCTCCATGAACGCCGACGCGCCCTCGCGCATGTCGGGCGAGCCGATGGCCTGCACCAGCATCCCGAGCCCGGACACGTAGTTGTCGCGGCAGGCGTTCCACCACACGTTGGAGCTGATCTTCGCGATCTCCAGGTAGCGCGGGGAGAGCGCGAGGAGCTCGTCGGCCCAGCGGGTCACCTCGGCCTCGAGCTCGTCGTCGTCGACGACCGCGTTGAGCCAGCCCAGCTCCATGGCCTGCTCGGCGGTGTAGCGCCGGCACATCATGGAGATCTCCTTGGCGCGCTTCTCCCCCACCGAGATCGCGAGCAGGTTGGTCCCGCCGAGGACCGGTGCGCTGCCGACGCGGGGGCCGGTCTGGCCGAGCTTGGCGCTGCGGGCGGCGATGGCGAGGTCGCAGGCGACGACGAGCTCGTTGCCCCCGCCGGCGGCCGCTCCGTTGACGGCGGCGATGACGGGCCGGGGCGAGTTGCGGATGACGTCGAAGAGCTCCAGCGAGGCGTAGAACATGCCGCGCAGCTCCTCGGGGTCCGGGTCGGTGAGGTTGGCGAGGTAGCCGCCGGCGCAGAAGGCGCGGCCGCTGCCGGTCAGGACGATCACCCCGGCGTCGGAGGCGTCGCGGACGGCGTCGGTGAGCTCGCGGCCCATCGCGGCGTCGTAGGCGTTCATCCGGTCCGGCCTGTTCAGCCGGATCCAGGTCACGTCGCCTCGTCGTTCGACCGTCACATCTCCGGAACCGTCGCTCATCGCTCTCCTTCGCTGCGCGAGCTCGGCGCCGCGCGCGGGCGCTGTGCCGATGATTCGCTCGCTGGCTCGCCAATACACTGATTACTATCACCCTGGATTCGGCCGGACAACGGAAGCGGGCAACGATGCGCGACGACGACCTCGAAGCACGTATCCGGCGGCTGGAGGACCGCGCCGAGCTGGGTGAGCTGGTCGCCGTCTACGGCAGGCTGCTCGACGACCGCGACGTCGACGGAGTGGTCGCGCTCTACACCGAGGACGCCGTGTTCGACTCGACCGACGGCCCGATGACCGGCCGCGCGGCGGTGATGGACTACTACCGCGGCCAGCTCGACCGCTACGGGATGACCTACCACTACCCGCACAGCCACACGATCGAGTTCACCGGCCCCGACGACGCGACGGGCGTCGTCTCGGCACACGGGGAGCTGGCGCTCCCGCCGCCGCGGTTGGGGGTCGCGCGGCGCTACCTCGACGGGTACCGGCGCGGGGGGGGCCGCGGGCGGTTCGTGCCGCGGCGGGCGCTGCAGCTCTCCGCCGCCCCCCGGGCGGAGCTTCCCGACGTGCTGGCCGGGACACTGCGCCGGCGCTGGCCCGGGCCCGAGCCGGCCCCCGCCGACATCCCCGAGTCGTTGCCGACGTGGCAGGCCTACTCGCGCAGCTGACCGAGCGGGACGACGTGGACCGCGGCGAGTACCCGCTCCGTCGCGGCCACCCGCCCGGACAGCGCGCGCCGGTCGGCCTCGGCGGCCTCCGAGCCGAGGTGGGCGAGCGCCTCGTCGGCGGACGGGAACCAGAGCGCCTCGACGGCGTCGACGATCCCCGGCAGCTGCGGGAGCCGGACGAACGCCTCGACAGCCGTCGCGGCGCCACCGCGCCCCGGGGTGGCGAGGACCGCGGCCAGGTCCCCGGTGGCGACGCCGGGTGCGCTGCGCATCAACGTCAGCAGCCGGACGCCGACCGGCTCGGACATCGCGCCCGCGACCCGCTCCGTGAGCACCGCTCCGCCGCCGCTGCGGTCGACGAACCGGCGCTCGTCGGCCCGTCCCGCATCGAGGTAGTGCGGGTGCTCGAAGGCGGCGTCGAAGGCGGCGACGTCGTCGGCGTCCATCTCGATGCAGGCGTCGAAACCCGGCCACGGCAGCGTCGACGCCAGGGCGTGGTTCTGCCAGTACCGGCGCAGCCCGGGCAGCACGCCGATGACGGCGCCGTGCCGGTCGCGCCAGTGGTCCTGGAACGCCGGCACCGACAGCGGTGCGAGCCGGGGCGCGAGCCCGAACCGGGTGATCACCGGAACAGCAGCAGGTGGGCTGCGTCGCGGGCGGCCATCCCGACCTCGACCCCGCGCGCGGCGGCGAGGGCGTTGCGCGCGGAGACGACGCCGTCGCGGTAGCTGGACAGTCCGTCACCCATCATCGCGGTGCGGGCGTCGACGCATGCGCCGGCGAGCCCGTCGGCCTCGACGATCGCGAGCCCGGCGACGCCGGAGTCGTCCCGGCCGCGCCCGCCGTCGGAACAGATGAAGCCGTAGGGCCGGAACTTCCGCAGGTACGGGACGCTGGAGCGGCCGGTGTGCCCGGCGGTGACGAGCACGTTGGTGTCACGGTCGGCCGGGGTTCCGAAGGCGCTGGAGTCGGTGCAGACGACGGCGCGCCCGCCGGGACCCTCCTCCATCC
>Ga0066256_1002360_pt1 | contig 21218 bp, 16 predicted proteins | sample ThiBio_1000_biof_FD_87107 | JGI IMG/M metagenome (GOLD analysis project Ga0066256, IMG submission 87107) | Wastewater bioreactor microbial communities from Cape Town, South Africa - Thiocy_expt_1000_biof (version 2) | ecosystem: Engineered > Bioreactor > Thiocyanate-remediating >... | reverse complement strand
GACGAAATTGCCGAAACGCTTGGTGATGTTCTCGAAGCGGATGAAAGGCTGGGCTCCGGGGTCGGTCCAGGGCGTGAATTTTCGTTTCACAGGTCCAAGAGATTTCGCCATTCCCCGCTCCAGTCGTGTCTGCTTTGTCGTTGTCGAGTTTTTTGGGATTGGCCCGGCAAGCGGGCGGACATGAAAAAAACGGGGCGATAACGCCCCGTTTTCGTTTGCTGTCTCAGCTTCCCGTCTTGATCTGCGTCCAGATCCGGTTCAGCACGCGCTGCTCGCGCGGGCCGTAGGGGGAGATGGTGAAGAGTTTCTTCATCATCTCCTCGCTCGGATAGACGGACGGATTCTTGAGGACCGATTCGTCGATGAATTTCTGCGAGGCCAGGTTGCCGTTGGCATACTGGACATAGTTGGACGCTTTGGCGATGACCTCTGGCTTCATCAAATAGTTGATGAAGGCGTGCGCCTCCTCGACATTCTTGGCATCGGCCGGGATCGCCAGATTGTCGAACCACATATAGGTGCCTTCCTTGGGGATGACGAAATTGACGTTCACCCCGTTCTTGGCTTCGACGGCGCGGTTCTTGGCCTGCAGCACGTCACCCGACCAGCCGATGCTGATGCAGCTGTCGCCATTGGCCAGTTCGTCGATATAGGCGGACGAGTTGAAGGTCTTCACATTGGGGCGGATCTTGGCATAAACCTCGCCGCCGGCCTCCAGATCGGCCGTTTCCTTGCTGTCGGGGTTCTTGCCGATGTAGTTCATCGCGATGGCGAAGGTCTCGTCGGAGGCATCGAGAATATTGATGCCGCAGGCCTTCAGCTTCTCGGCATTCTCCGGCTTGAACAGGATGTCCCAGCTGTCGACGGGCACGTCGCCGAGGGCTGCCTTGACCTTCTCGACATTGTAGCCGATGCCGGTCGTGCCCCACATATAGTTGACGGCATATTCGTTACCGGGATCGTATTTCGCCAGCCGCTCCATCACCTCGGGCCACATGTTGGAGAGGTTCGGCAGTTTCGACTTGTCGAGCTTCTGGAAGACGCCGGCCTGGATCTGGCGGGCGAGGAAGGGCGCGGTCGGCACGACCACGTCATACCCCGAGCCGCCGGCCAGCAGCTTGGTCTCCAGCAGTTCGTTGCTGTCGAAGACGTCGTAGACGACCTTGATGCCGGTTTCCTTGGTGAAATCTTCAAGGATCGAGGAATCGATATAATCGGACCAGTTGTAGACATGCACGACCTTTTCCTGGGCCAGAACAGGGCCGGAAAGGATAACCGAGCAGCAGGCCGCAGCGGTCATGCGAAGCAATGTGGACTTCATGAAAATCTCCTGTTCGGACAATCGGGCGAGCACCTGCCCCGTTCCCGTCTCTTGTTTTTGCGGCAGACTAAACAAGGAACCGGCAGCTCGACAAGCGGAAATTGCTAATTTTCTGCAAGAGTTAACGCGAACGTGTTTCGTTTTTCTTCGGAACATGGAAAGACCATAACCCGTTCGCAGCATGCATGGAACGGAAACCGGTCTGGGCGCGCGTCACACGGGCCTCTACTGAAAATCGAAGACGCTGAGGCCCGCGACCATCTCGTCGAGGCCGAGCGGACGGGTGACGGGGGGCTCGGCGCGCGACAGACAACCCTGACGCTCACAGAAGCGGCAGGCGCTGCCGACCGGCACCGGCCGGATTCCGGCAGGGGCGACCTGTCCGTAGACCACCTCGTCGCGATGGCTCATATCGCATCCCAGAAGCAGCGCCGTGCGGCGCAGGCGCTCGCCGAAACCGGCCATCGGGCCTTCCAGCGTCCGCGACACCGTCAGGAAAACGGCGCCATCGGGCAGTTCCACCGCCTCGGCCAGCACCTGGCCGGCTTGCGCGAAGGCGGCATGGACGGAAAGCCGCGGACATTGTCCGCCGAAACGCGCCTGCGGAAAGCCTTGCGCGCCGGCGCGGCGCAACCGGTTGCCGGCGGTGTCGATCTCCATCAGGAAGAAGGGAATGCCGGCGGCCCCCGGCCGCGCCAGCGTCGTCATCCGCGTCGCCGCCTGCTCATAGGATACCTGGAAGCGGGCGGCGAGCGCCTCGACATCGTAGCGCAGGCGCTGCGCCGCCGAGAGATACGCGTCATAGGGCATGATCAGCGCATGGGCGGCATAGCGCGCCAGCGCGAAACGGGCGATGCGCCGCGTCTCCGAGGTCGAGGGCGACAGCGCCTCCAGTTCGGCATTGATCGCCTCCGGGAAGGCGAGCAGGCAGGTTTCGGCGGCGATCTCGCGCAACTGGTCGGCCGGCGCCAGGCGCGCGGAGAGGAAGAGCCGGATGGAATGGCGGTCGTGGCGCCGCCGCAGCGTCGGCATGGCGTGCGCCGGCAGGCTGCGCACGGCAATGCCGTGCTGGCTGCGCAGCCAGGTTTTGAGCGCAGCACCACGCTCTTCGCCGGCGGGCAGGCCGGCATAGAAGGTTTCGGCGGCCTCCTCGATCAGGCCGAAATAATGCGGCCGGCGCTCCAGCAGGTCGCGCACCTCGTCCGCCGGTAGGCGCGCCGCCGACAACGCCGTCACATGGCCCTCGCGGGCGAGGAGCTCGGAGAGATCGGTCAGCCGCGCCGCCTGCTCGCGATAGGCGCGGTAGAGCTTGACCACGGCCCCGGCGGCATTGGGGGCGGCCTCGGAAAGTTCGAGAAGCTCCTGCTCGCCCGGCACCTCGCCTGAGAGCAGCGGATCGGAAAACACTTCCTTCAGCGCCGCCATGCCGCCGCCGGCCTCGCCCTGCAGCGCGTCGAGATCGACCTTGTAGACGGAGGCGAGCTTGAGCAGCAGCTGCACGGTCAGCGGCCGCTGGTTGCGCTCGATGAGATTGAGATAGGAGGGCGAGATGCCGATCGCCTCGGCCATCGCCGTCTGCGTCAAAGCAAGGCTGTTGCGGATGCGGCGCACGCGCGGGCCGGCGAAGATCTTGTTTTCAGCCATGGGTCTTTTCAGCCCTTTGTCACAGTCTCGACAGGAACGGTCCGAGATGTGGATTTACAGTTTTTACAAATTTACACCACCCACCTGTCACAGGCAAGACAAGATAACCCGTTTCCATCGGCGATTTCCGTTATTTTTCTGGTGTATTTTGCGACGCAATGTAAATTCAGTCACATCAAGAGCCGACGCAGCAATGACCGCAAACGCTCTCACCGCCAGAAGGAAACAGTATTATGACCGATTTTTACAACCTCGTCCCCAGCGCGCCGAAAGGCCGGTTCGACGGCATCCAGCGCCCCTATACGGCCGAGACGGTCGAGAAGCTGCGCGGCTCGGTCCAGATCCGCTACACGCTGGCGGAAAACGGCGCGAACCGTCTCTGGAAGCTCGTTCATGAGGAAGACTTCGTCAACGCGCTCGGCGCGCTCTCGGGCAACCAGGCCATGCAGATGGTCCGCGCCGGCCTGAAGGCGATCTATCTCTCCGGCTGGCAAGTTGCCGCAGACGCCAACACAGCCTCCGCCATGTATCCCGACCAGTCGCTCTACCCGGCAAACGCCGCACCGGAACTGGCCAAGCGCATCAACCGCACGCTGCAGCGCGCCGACCAGATCGAGACCGCCGAGGGCAACGGCCTTTCCGTCGATACCTGGTTCGCGCCGATCGTCGCGGACGCGGAAGCCGGCTTCGGCGGTCCGCTCAATGCCTTCGAGATCATGAAGGCCTTCATCGAGGCGGGCGTTGCCGGCGTTCACTTCGAAGACCAGCTCGCATCGGAAAAGAAGTGCGGCCATCTGGGCGGCAAGGTTCTGATCCCGACCGCGGCCCATATCCGTAACCTCGACGCCGCGCGCCTGGCCGCCGACGTCATGGGCACGTCGACGCTGATCGTCGCCCGCACCGACGCCGAGGCGGCCAAGCTCCTGACCTCCGATATCGACGAGCGCGACCAGCCCTTCGTCGACCGGGACAAGGGCCGCACGGTCGAAGGTTTCTACCAGGTCAAGAACGGCATCGAGCCCTGCATCGCGCGCGCCATCGCCTACGCGCCGCATTGCGACCTGATCTGGATGGAAACCGGCAAGCCCGACCTCGAACAGGCGCGCAAGTTCGCGGAAGCCGTCCACAAGGCGCATCCGGGCAAGTTGCTCGCCTATAATTGCTCGCCGTCGTTCAACTGGAAGAAGAACCTCGACGACGCGACGATCGCCAAGTTCCAGCGCGAGCTGGGGGCGATGGGCTACAAGTTCCAGTTCATCACGCTGGCCGGCTTCCACCAGCTCAACTACGGCATGTTCGAACTCGCCCGCGGCTACAAGGATCGGCAGATGGCCGCCTATTCGGAGCTGCAGGAAGCGGAATTCGCCGCCGAGATCAACGGCTACACCGCCACCAAGCACCAGCGCGAAGTCGGCACCGGCTACTTCGACGCCGTCTCCATGGCGATCACCGGCGGCCAGTCCTCGACGACCGCAATGCATGAATCGACCGAGCACGAACAGTTTCGCCCGGCCGCAGAATAAGACATCGCTGCGGGAGCGTCCCTCCCGCAGCCCTTCCCCAAGATCATCAGTCAAAGCAATTCCAGCAAAAGTGTGAAGCGGTTTTGCGTCCGGAATTGCGTGAAAAAACCCATCAAGAACCCCGCTAGAGGAGAAATGCCATGAACGTCCAGACCCGTGTCAAAGAGCGTGCCGAAGAACAATCCTCGGCCATGAACGACGACCAGCAGGCCGCCATCCGCATGCTGGCCAACGACCTGCACCGGCTCAACCATTCGATCATGAAGGCGGTCGAGGCCGGCGTCTCCGTCGAACTCGTCCGCTCCGGCCGCCACCATAGCGGCGAGGGCAATTGGGGCGACCTGATGATCCCGGTCATCGTGACCCAGAAAGGCGCCTGATACCGCCCTGTCCGGCGGCGGCGCACAACCCGAAACCCGGATTTGGAGAGGCCATCCGGGTTTCGGTGTTCTTTTGAAGCAGGGACGCGCGGCAAAATTCCAGGGGCCGCACCCGATTTGACGCAAAAAGCCGCGCACCCTCCGATGCGCGGCTTTTTGCTTGTGTCGATGCCGGCCGCTCAGGCGGCGCGGGCAACCTGGCCGTGGAGGGCGGTGCCGAGCTTGAACTGGCTGACCAGCGCCAAGAGCGCATCGGCCTCATTGGCGAGTTCGCGGCTGGCGGCGGTGGTTTCCTCGACCATGGCGGCGTTCTTCTGGGTCATCTGGTCCATCTGGTTGACGGAGCCGTTGACTTCGGCGAGCGCCCGCGACTGGTCCTGCGCCGCCGTCGAGATGGTTTCGACATGCTGGCTGATCGTGGCGATCTGCTGGCCGATGCGGGTCAGAACCTCGCCGGTCTGCTGCACCAGGCGCGCGCCGCTGGAGACTTCGGCGGACGACTTGTCGATCAGGCTCTTGATTTCCTGCGCGGCCGAGGCCGAGCGCTGGGCGAGCTCGCGCACTTCCTGCGCCACGACCGCAAAGCCCTTGCCGGCTTCGCCAGCGCGCGCCGCCTCGATGCCGGCATTCAGCGCCAGGAGGTTGGTCTGGAAGGCGATTTCGTCGATGACGTCGATGATCTGCTCGATATGGCGCGAGGCATCCTCGATGCGCTGCATCGCCTGGATGGCGTCGCCGACCACGACGGCGGAATCGTCGGCGCTGCGCTTGGTGTCGCGCACGATGGCGTCGGCCTCGCGGGCTCGCTCGGCCGAGGAGCGCACCGTAACGGTGATCTCTTCGACGGCGGCGGCGGTTTCCTCCAGCGAGGCGGCCTGCTGCTCGGTGCGCTTCGACAGATCCTCGGCCGAATAGGCCATCTGGTTGCCGTTGCCCTGGATCATCCGCACATTGTCGCTGATGCGGCTGATGGTCGATTGCAGGCGGGCCAGCGACTGGTTGAAGTCCTGGCGCAGGCGCTCCAGCCGGCCGGTGAACGGCGTGTCGATGGTGGTCGAGATGTCGCCCTGGGCGAGACGGCCGAGTCCGGCGGCGAGCTGATCGACGGCGAAGCCGATCTGGCGGTCGATCTCCTGCTTCTCGGCATCGTTGCGGCGACGCTCGTCGTCGGCTTCGCTGCGCTGCTGCTCGCCTTCGGCCTCGATGCGGATCTTGGCGAGCGCGTTCTCCTTGAAGATGCCGAGCGCGCGCGCCATGTCGCCGATCTCGTCGCCGCGGGCCTCGCCGGAAATGCTGGTGTCGAGGCGGCCTTCGGCCAGACGGCGCATGGCGCCGGTGATCTGGCCGATCGGACGCTGCAGGGTCAGCACCAGCGCGATGCCGCCGGAGATGGCGAGGATGATGCCGAGCGCAGTGGCGAGGATGGAGATGCCGTTCGCCTCCTGGCGCTCGTTGCCGGCGGTCTGCTTCTGCAATTCGGCAAAGGCGGTCAAGCCGTTCCAGATGGCGTCGATCTCGACGCGCGAGGCCTTGAACTGCTCTTCGCGCTCGGCGTCGATGGCGATCAGCTGGTCGGCGAGCTTATGCAGGCTGTTGACCTGCGGCATGGTGGTGCCGGAGAGGTCGCGGTAGAAATCGAGGTCGGAGGCATTGCCGCCGAGAACGGCGATGGCGCCGGCGACATCGCTGGCGGCGTTCTTCAGCAGCGTCAGGTTGCCGGATGAGCGGTCGTTGAGGAATTTTCCGGTGATCGATTCCAGCGTGTACACCGCGTCGACGAGCTGGCGCGTATCGGAGAGGATCGATTGCGCCGTGACGACGCGCTGGTCGATGGAGCCGAAGATGCGGGTCGCCTCGCGCGCCTTGGCCTGGGCGACGAGCTGGAGTTGCGACGACGTCTGCATGAAGCGGGACACGAGATTGCCGATTTCGGCGGCGCGGTCCTCGACCGGCTTGTCCGTGGCGCCGAGCGCGGCGTCGAGCGCCTTGACCGTGGTCTCCAGCGATTGACCGAGATTCTTCTTGGTCGGCGGCAGCGAGGCGGAGACGGAGCGCTGGTAACGGCCAAGATCGGACATGCGCTCGCCGACCAGCTTCAGCTTGGCATCGGGATTGAAGACGTTGCGGAAATCGTTGCCGAAGGTGGCAAGATAGTCGCTGCCCTTCCACAGGTTGTCGGCGTCGCGCAGCACGGCCTTGGCCTTGCCTTCGTCGGCGCGGATCGACTGATCCATCTGGTTGACGGCCATGGTGACGGCGATGCGGCGGTTGATCACCTCCTGGCGCACCTTGTCGATAGCGGCGGTGGTGTCGTTCTGCTGCGATTTCAGCGTCCAGAGCTTCTGCACGATGCCGTCGACAACATTGACGTGCTGCACGGCCTCGTCGAGCGTAACGGCGCCGACGCCGCCCGCGCCGATCTGACCGCGCGTGACCGCAAGAACCGCTGCCTGATCGGCGAGATCGGCATGCACCTTGTCACGGTTGGCCTCGGTCGTGTCCTTCAGGAAGGCATCCAGAGAGGCATACAATTCCTTGAAGCCGGTCAGCGACTGCAGCACGTTGTTGGAAATCTCCATGCGGCTCTGCAGCATGCCGGAGGCATAGAGCCCCGTCAGGCCGACGGCCGAGATCGAGATGACGAAGGGCAGCACGAACAGCACCACCTTTGTCTTGATCTTGAAGCGGGAAAGAACCTTGTCGATCATCGCGCCCTCACCTTGTCCTGCATCCGCTTTCCCTTCCCAGACATCCTACGCGCCCGTTGCTCGCAGCCGTTCGCCCTGGCCATTTGCTGTTTGCTTGCGCCGCCACGCCGTCATTTCCCGAGGCCGGGCGAGGCGACGGATGGCGGGGCGCTCCAAATGGGACCGATGATTGGTTTTCGGGGTTAATATTCTGATAACGACGCGCCGGGATTGTCGCAGGGCGGGTCAATCGCCCGCCGCGGGCACGGCGAAACGCGCGAAGGCCGGTGCAGGGCCGGCATCTGGAAAAGGATCGGTCTTTCGAGAAAAATCAGACCGGATCGATGCCGGACAGGCTCAGAAGGGCGACGCTGGCACACAGCGCGCTCACCAGCGCCCGGGCGATAAACACCAGGCGGGCATGGCGGTCTTCGGCAATGGCGATGGCAGTGGCACGACGCGACGGCGTGTTCATAAGCGAAGCCTTTCAGGAATGACGAAACCATGCCGGTCCTCCGGCACGCCAGCCAGACCTCATGTCGGCAGTCCTCGAACTGCGCCGGCGTAAACCCCAGCTTGCGCCCGGTATATTAACAAGATCTGAAAACCCTATGGCCGGAACTACCGGCGACCCGACTGTCCGGCGCATATGATGAAGAATGGATTACAGCGCCTCGCCCGCCGCATGGCCAGACGCCCAGGCCCATTGGAAATTGTAGCCGCCGAGCCAGCCGGTAACGTCGACGCATTCGCCGATGAAATGCAGGCCGGGCACGGTCTTCGCCTCCATCGTGCGCGAATCGAGGCCGGCGGTGTCGATGCCGCCAAGCGTCACTTCCGCCGTGCGATAGCCTTCCGAACCGGCGGGGCGGATGGTCCAGTCCGACAGGACCGAGGCCAGCGCCTGCAGCGCCTTGTCGGAGCGGTCGGCAAGCGGGCCGGCGGCGGCATTGGCTTCGGCGATGTATAACGCCAGCCGTTTCGGCAGGTGGTCGCCGAGCGCGGTCTGCACTGCCTGGCGGCCGTTGGCCTTGCGGGCGGCCTTCAGCAGGTCGAAGAAGTCCAGGTCCGGCTCGATGCGCAGGCGGATGTCGTCGCCCTCGCGCCAATAGGAGGAGATCTGCAGGATCGAGGGGCCGGACAGGCCGCGATGGGTAAACAGCAGCGCCTCGCGGAACGAAGTCTTGCCATGGCCGACCTCGGCGAAGACCGAGACGCCCGCCAGTTCCGAGAGTTTTGCCAGCAGGTTCGGCTCCAGCGTCAGCGGCACGAGGCCGGGGCGCGTCTCGACAAGGCCGAGGCCGAATTGCTCGGCGATGCGATAGGCAAAGCCCGTCGCTCCCATCTTCGGGATCGACTTGCCGCCCGCGGCGATCACCAGCCGCCCGGCGGTGAAGACGCCCTCAGAGGTTCTGACGGTAAAGCCGCCCTCCCCCTTCTCCACCGCTTCGATGGCGCAGCCGAGCCGCAGGGAGACGCCGCCTTCGCGCATCAGCTTCAGCAGCATGGCGATGATATCCTTGGCGCTGTCGTCGCAGAACAGCTGCCCCAGCGTCTTTTCATGCCAGGCGATGCCGTGGGCCTCGACCCTGCCGAGGAAATCGCGCGGGGTGAAGCGGGCGAGCGCTGACTTGGCGAAATGCGGATTGGCCGAGATAAAATTCTTCGGCCCGGCATGGATATTGGTGAAGTTGCAGCGACCGCCGCCGGAAATGCGGATTTTTTCGCCCGGCGCCTTCGCATGATCGAGCAGAATCACCTTGCGGCCGCGGCTACCTGCCCTGAGCGCGCACATCATGCCGGCGGCGCCGGCGCCGATCACGATCGCGTCGCCTCGTGTGGTCATGTCCGTCTTTCCCGTTGAATGGTCCTTGTCTTTTCCATGGTTTCGCAAAAGTCAATGCTTTTGCCCCCTCGCCAATTGCGCGAAGCTGGTTATGATGCCGGCGTTATCAACATCCAACCGGTGAGACATGCCCCCCAAGAAGAGAATGCCCAACGCACTCGGCGCCGCATCGAATCTGGAGAGTGTCCCCCCCGATCCCATGGACTCCAAGCGCGGCGTCGCCGCCTGGGCCGATGCCGCCCAATGGCTGCGCACCCGCGGCATCGAGGATATCGAATGCATCACGCCGGATCTGGCCGGCGTGCCACGCGGCAAGATGATGCCGTCGTCGAAATTCACCTCGAACACTTCGCTGGCGCTGCCGTCGGCGCTCTATCGCCATACGATCTCGGGCGAATACCCGGAGGAAACCGGCAATTTCCGCTATGAGCCGCGCGACAGCGACCTGAAGCTGCTGCCGGATCTGTCGACGCTTTCGGTTGTGCCGTGGGAAACCGATCCGACCGCGCAGGTCATCTGCGACATCGTCGGCTCGACCGGCGAAAGCGTGCCCTATACGCCGCGCAACGTGCTGAAAAACGTCGTGCAGATGTATCGCGACCGCGGCTGGAAGCCGGTGGTCGCGCCGGAAATCGAGTTCTACCTCGTCGCCATGAACGAGGATCCGGACTATCCGCTGCATCCGCCGAAGGGCCGTTCCGGCCGCTCCATCCAGGGCGGCCAGGGCTATTCGATCGCCGGCATCAACGAATTCGACGAACTGATCGACGACATCTATCATTTCTCGGAAAAACAGGGCCTCGAAATCGATACCCTCATTCATGAGGAAGGCCCGGCGCAGCTTGAAATCAACCTGCGCCACGGCGATCCCGTGGAACTGGCCGACCAGGTGTTCCTGTTCAAGCGCACCATCCGCGAGGCGGCGCTGAAGCACGGGATCTATGCGACCTTCATGGCCAAGCCCATGCAGGGCCAGCCGGGTTCGGCGATGCATATCCACCAGTCGGTGGTGGATATCGAGACGGGCAAGAACGTCTTTTCCAATCCGGATGGATCGGCCTCGAAGGAGTTCTTCCACTTCATCGGCGGCATGCAGGCCTATGTGCCGAAGACGCTGGTGATGATGGCGCCCTATGTGAACTCCTATCGACGCCTGACGCCGGACATGTCGGCGCCGGTCAACAATGCCTGGGGCTACGACAACCGCACGACGGCCTTCCGCGTGCCGGTGTCGGATGCGGCGGCGCGGCGCGTCGAAAACCGCCTGCCTGGGTCGGACGCCAATCCGTATCTGGCGCTGGCGGCCTCGCTCGGTTGCGGCCTGCTCGGCATCATGAACCGGATCGAGCCGACCGCGCCGACCGAAGACACCGCCAACGAAGGATCGATCGACCTGCCGCGCGGGCTTCTCGAAGCCGTGTCGCTGCTGGAATCCGATCCGGCGCTAACGGATGTGCTGAGCGCCGAGTTCATCGGCCTCTATGCCGGCGTCAAGCGGGGGGAATTCGAGACCTTCATGCAGGTCATCAGCCCCTGGGAGCGGGAGTTCCTGCTTCTCAACGTCTGAGGGGAGCTTGACCATCATGACATGGCAGAGCCCCATCGCGCCGGGGATTTCCTGGTATCAGGCGTCCGTGGGGGAAAGGCCCGCCTATGCCGTTCTCGACGGTTCGCGCCATGTGGACGTCGCCGTGATCGGCGGCGGCTTCACCGGGCTGCAGGCGGCCTATCATCTGGCGAAGGCGGGCGTCTCGGTCACCCTGATCGACGGCGCGCGCTTCGGCGACGGCGCTTCCGGCCGCAACGGCGGCCAGATCGGCACCGGCCAGCGCTGGACCCCGGAGGAGATGGAAGCGAAATACGGCTATGAAGCGGCAAAACGCCTGTTCGACATGGCCGAGGACGCCAAGCGCCATCTCCACGCCTTCGCCGCCGAGCATGGTATCGACATCGACTACCATCCCGGCCAGATGAACGTCGCTCACAAGCCGGGCCACGAGAAGGAGTATCGCGACGAGGTCGAGATCGCCGCGACGCGCTACAATTATCCGCACATGCGCTTCATGGATACGGTGGAGACGGCAGAGCGGGTCGGCTCCAAACGCTTCCATTGCGGCCTGTTCGACAGCGGCACCGGCCATATCCACCCGCTGAAGCTGGTGACCGGCGTGGCGAAGGCAGCGCAGGCCGCCGGCGCCTCGCTGCACGAGCTGACGCGGGCAAAATCGATCGAGCGGGTCGGCGGCAAGATCGTCGTCGAGACGGAGCGCGGCAGCATCACCGCCGACCGCGTGCTGATCGCCACCAATGCCTATATCGACGGGCTGGAGCCGGTCACATCAGCGCATGTGATGCCGATCGGCTCGTTCATCGGCGCCACCGCGCCGCTTACCGATTTTCCGAACATCACTCCGGGCCGGGAATCGATTGCCGATTCGCGATTCGTCGTGCGCTATTTCCGCAAGACGAAAGACAACCGGCTGCTGTTCGGCGGCCGCGAGGCTTATACCAAAGATGATCCCGGCGACATCTCGATCCATATCCGCCGGCAGATCTGCGAGCTCTATCCGGAGCTGGAGAAAATCGACATCACCCATGCCTGGGGCGGGTTCGTCGGCATCACGCTGCCGCGCCAGCCCTTCGTGCGCGAGGTGATGCCAGGCGTCACCTCGATCGGCGGCTATTCCGGCCATGGCGTCATGCTGTCGAACTATTGCGGCAAGCTCTATGCCGACGAAATCCTGGGGGCGAAGACGGATCTGGACGGCCTGCGCGCCCTGAAGATCCCGGCCTTCCCCGGAGGGCCGCGTTTCCGCTCGCCGCTCCTGTTCCTGGCGCTCACCTGGTACGCGCTGCGCGACCGGTTCTGAACCGGGAACACCGACCTGAACAGGCCTGCGTCCCGCCCGTCAAACCGGCGGGACGCGCCGTTTGAGACTCTTTTTCACCAAAGGGGCTGGTGTTTTTAAATCGATTAGATTACAAGACCGGCAAACAGCCTGATTGAGAGACTCTTCATGAGCAGCCAAATCATTCCAGTCGAGCCGTTCGATTACGTCGTTTTCGGCGGCACGGGCGATCTTGCCGAGCGCAAGCTTCTGCCCGCCCTGTATCACCGCCAGTTGGACGGCCAGTTGACCGAGCCGACGCGCATCATCGGCGCCTCGCGTAGCCACCTCACCCATGAAGAATACCGCAAATTCGCCGACGAGGCGCTGAGAGAACACCTGAAGCCCGGCGAATACGATGCCGACCAGGTCAAGGCCTTCTGCAACCGCCTTTATTACGTCTCCGTCGACGCCAAGTCCGATAACGGCTGGAAAGAGCTCAAGGATCTGCTCGACGAGGGCAAGGAGCGTGTGCGCGCCTTCTATCTGGCCGTGGCACCAGCGATCTTCGGCGATATTTCCGAGCGCATCCGCGACAACAAGCTGATCACCAAGTCCACCCGCATCGTCGTCGAAAAGCCGATCGGCCGCGACCTCGCCTCGGCGCTGGAGCTGAACGACACGATCGGCAAGGTGTTTCGCGAAGAGCAGATCTTCCGCATCGACCACTATCTCGGCAAGGAGACGGTGCAGAACCTGATGGCGCTGCGTTTCGCCAATGCGCTCTACGAGCCGCTGTGGAACTCCGCCCATATCGACCATGTGCAGATCACCGTCGCCGAATCGGTCGGCCTCGAAAGCCGCGCCGGCTATTACGACAAGGCGGGCGCGCTGCGCGACATGGTGCAGAACCATATCCTGCAGCTCCTCTGCTTGGTGGCCATGGAAGTGCCGCCGTCGATGAACGCCGAATCCGTGCGCGACGAGAAGCTGAAGGTGCTCAGGGCGCTGAAGCGCATCGACGCCTCCAATGTCGAGAAACTGACCGTGCGCGGCCAGTACAAGGCCGGCGCTTCCGCCGGCGGCCCCGTCAAGGGTTATCTCGAAGAGCTGGAAGGCGGCGTTTCCAACACCGAGACCTTCGTCGGCATCAAGGCCGAGATCGACAACTGGCGCTGGGCCGGCGTGCCCTTCTACATCCGCACCGGCAAACGCATGGCCGAGCGCATGTCGGAAATCGTCATCACCTTCAAGCCGATCCCGCATTCGATCTTCGACGACGCCGCCGGCCGCATCTCGCAGAACCAGCTCGTCATCCGTCTGCAACCGAACGAAGGCGTCAAGCAGTCGCTGATGATCAAGGATCCCGGCCCCGGCGGCATGCGCCTGCGCAACGTCTCGCTCGACATGAGTTTTGCCGAGGCCTTCAACGCCCGCAGCGCCGATGCCTATGAGCGGCTGCTGCTCGACGTCATCCGCTCCAACCAGACGCTGTTCATGCGCCGCGACGAGGTCGAGGCCGCATGGCGCTGGGTCGATCCGATCCTGAAAGCCTGGGACGAAACCGGACAGCCGGCGCAGGGCTATACCGCCGGAACCTGGGGACCGAGCCAGGCCATCGCGCTGATCGAGCGTGACGGCCGCACCTGGCATGAAAGCTGACGCCATGACCTCACGCCTGCACACCTTCGCCAACGGAGCGGAACTTGCCGAAAACCTCGCCGATGCGGTGGCGGTGGCGCTGGCCGCCGGCATCGCCGCCCGCGGCAAGGCAAGCCTTGCCGTCTCCGGCGGCTCGACGCCGAAAACCTTCTTCAGGACGCTGTCGACGCGGCCGCTCGACTGGACGAAGGTGATCGTAACGCTCGTCGACGAGCGTTTCGTGCCCGCCGACAATCCGCGCTCGAACCATCTTCTGGTCGCCGAAAACCTGCTGCGCGATGCCGCCGCCGATGCGGTCTTCCTGCCGCTCTACCAGCCGGTGGACGATGTGGAGATCGCCGCCGCCATAGCCAGCAAGGAAGTCGCCGAAATCGAGCCGCCTTTCGACGTCGTCATCCTCGGCATGGGCAATGACGGCCATACCGCCTCCTTCTTTCCCGGCGGCAACAACCTCGAGCGCGCCATCGATCCGAAAACGCCGCGCGGTATCGTGACGATGGAAGCGCAGGATGCGGGCGAACCGCGCCTGACCTTCACCTTCGCCAGCCTCGAAGACGCCCGCCTGCTGGTGCTGCATATCGAGGGCGAGGCCAAGAAGACGGTTCTCGACCAGGCGCTTGCCGATGGCGACGAACGCGACATGCCGATCCGCGCGATGCTGCGCCGGGCCTCGACGCCCGTCGATATTTACTGGGCGCCTTGACAGCCAGGACGCCCGAACCGATCCTTGCCTGACCGGGACTCCCATCCGTCCGGGCTTGCGATCCCATGACGATAGGATGAGAACGATGAGCGCAGATTCCCGAATCGCTGCGATAACCGCACGCATTGTCGAACGATCCAGGCCAACCCGCGAACGCTATCTGGAGAGGGTGCGCGCCGCCGCCAACCAGGGGGTCGCCCGCACGGTCCTGTCCTGCGGCAATCTTGCCCATGGTTTCGCCGTCTGTTCCCCCGCCGAGAAGCAGGCGCTTTCGGGCGACCGCGTGCCCAATCTCGGCATCATCACCGCCTATAACGACATGCTGTCGGCCCACCAGCCGTTCGAGACCTATCCGGCGATCATCCGCCAGGCGGCGCAGGAGGCCGGCGGCATCGCCCAGGTCGCCGGCGGCGTGCCGGCCATGTGCGACGGCGTCACGCAGGGGCAGCCGGGCATGGAGCTGTCGCTGTTTTCCCGCGACCTGATCGCCATGTCCGCCGGTATCGGCCTGTCGCACAACATGTTCGACGCCGCCGTCTATCTCGGCGTCTGCGACAAGATCGTGCCCGGCCTGATGATCGCGGCGCTGACCTTCGGCCACCTGCCCTCCGTCTTCGTTCCGGCCGGTCCGATGACCACCGGCCTGCCGAACGACGAGAAATCGCGCATCCGCCAGCTCTATGCCGAGGGCAAGGTCGGCCGCGCCGAGCTTCTCGAAGCGGAATCGAAATCCTATCACGGCCCCGGCACCTGCACCTTCTACGGCACGGCCAATTCCAACCAGATGCTGATGGAAATCATGGGTTTCCACATGCCCGGCGCTTCCTTCATCAATCCCGGCACGCCGCTGCGCGAGGCGCTGACCCGCGAGGCGACCAAGCGGGCCCTGGCGATCACCGCCATGGGCAACGAATTCACGCCGGCCGGCGAGATGATCGACGAGCGCTCGATCGTCAACGGCGTCGTCGGCCTGCACGCCACCGGCGGCTCGACCAACCACACTTTGCATCTAGTCGCCATGGCGCGCGCCGGCGGCATCCAGCTCACCTGGCAGGATATTTCCGATCTCTCCGACGTGGTGCCGCTGCTTGCCCGCGTCTATCCGAACGGGCTCGCCGACGTGAACCATTTCCATGCCGCCGGCGGCATGGGTTTCCTGATCAAGCAGCTCCTCAAGCGTGGCCTGCTGCATGACGACGTGCGCACCGTCTACGGCCAGGGGCTCGACGCCTATGCCATCGACGTCAAGCTCGGCGAAAACGGCACGGTCGCCCGCGAACCGGCCCCCGAGGTCAGCGCCGATCCGAAGGTGCTCGCCACCATCGAGCAGCCCTTCCAGGCGACCGGCGGGTTGAAGATGCTGGCCGGCAATATCGGCCGCGCCGTCATCAAGATCTCGGCGGTCAAGCCGGAGCGGCATGTGATCGAGGCCCCGGCCATCGTCTTCAACGACCAGCAGGAATTGCAGGAAGCCTTCAAGGCCGGCAAGCTCAACCGCGATTTCGTCGCCGTCGTCCGCTTCCAGGGGCCGAAATCGAACGGCATGCCGGAACTGCACCGGCTGACCCCTCCCCTCGGTGTCCTGCAGGATCGCGGCTTCACCGTGGCGCTGGTCACCGACGGGCGCATGTCCGGCGCTTCCGGCAAGGTGCCGGCCGCCATCCACCTGACGCCGGAGGCCAGCGAAGGCGGCCCGATCGCCCGCATCCGCGACGGCGACATGATCCGCCTCGATGCCGTTTCCGGCACGCTGGAAGTGCTGGTCGACGCCGCCGAATTCGGCGCCCGCGCGCCTGCGGTCGTCGACCTCGACGGCAATGAATACGGCATGGGCCGCGAACTCTTCGCCCCCTTCCACCGCGCCGCCGGCACCGCCGACATGGGCGCCAGCGTCCTGTTCTAACGTCCGACAAAAAACCCGGCGAAAACGCCGGGTTTTCTTATGCGAAGCTGAAAGTGTTGCGCCTTACCAGGCGCGCACATCCAACACCCGGTCACGATGAGCAGGATGGGTGGAATAGACGAAGATGCGGTTCATTTCCTTTTCGCTGAGAACGCGCAGGAAACGGACCTCGATGGTGTTGTTGGCGTTGACGCGCATCAGAAGGCAGCCGACTTTGGTGATGCGCGCGTCGGGAATGTCGAGATAGAACTGCTGCGGCAGGCTATACTGGGTCAGCAATCCGAGCACCGCCTGGCTGCGCGAGATGCGGATGATGTCGCAGCGGCGCGACGCCATGTTCATGACGCCCTTTTCCGTATATTCGATACGCGCCGCGTTCATCGTGTCTTCCATGGTGAATCGCGTTTCGCGATCATACATGAACGACTCTTCCTTGTTCAGAAAATGACCACGACCCGCAGACAAAGACACGACATATACTCCCGACTCCGATGTCGGTTCAGGGTAGCGGCAAGCGCTTAACAGAGTGTGTTAGCGCCCGCCCGAGCCGGGATTTTTAACGGCGATAGCTGCGGCCCTCGCCGTCGAAGAGATGCATCTTTTCGGCCGGCGCGGAGAAGCGCAGCCTCTCGCCCTTCTCCGCCTGGACGATGCCGGGGATCTTGACGATGATCGGTTCGCCCGGCACCAGCCCCTCGATATAGAGCAGGGTCACTTCGCCCAGCGCCTCGACGATGGCGATCTCGCCCTCGAACAGGTAGTTCTCGCCGCTGGCGATCTGCAGGTCTTCCGGGCGAATACCGAAGCTGGCGTTCCTGCCCTTCTCCGACGCGGGCGTGGCGATGCCGACGCGCACCGATTTGCCCCCGGCCAGCGTCACTTCGGTCGTCTCGCCGGTCTCGCGGATGGTCGCCGGGATGATGTTCATCGCCGGCGAGCCGATGAAGCGGGCGACGAACAGGTTGGCGGGACGCTCGTAAAGCGTGAGCGGCGCCCCGACCTGCTCGATATGGCCGGCCGAAAGCACGACGATGCGGTCTGCGAGCGTCATCGCCTCCACCTGGTCATGGGTGACGTAGATCATCGTCGTATCCGGCATCGACTGCTTGAGCTTGGCGATCTCGATGCGGGTGGCGACGCGCAGGGCCGCGTCGAGGTTCGACAGCGGCTCGTCGAACAGGAAGACTTTCGGATCGCGGCAGATGGCGCGGCCGATAGCGACGCGCTGGCGCTGGCCGCCAGAAAGCGCCTTCGGCAGGCGTTCCAGATAATTGGTGAGTTGCAGGATGTCGGCGGCGGCACGCACGCGGCGATCGATCTCTTCCTTGCTCTCGCCGGCGATGCGCATGCCGAAGGCCATGTTGTCGTAGACCGTCATGTGCGGATAGAGCGCATAGGACTGGAAGACCATGGCGATGCCGCGCTTGGAAGGCGGCACCTCGTTCACCCGCTGGCCGGCGATCTGCATGTCGCCGGAGGTGATTTCCTCCAGCCCGGCGATCATGCGCAGAAGTGTCGACTTGCCGCAGCCGGACGGACCGACGAACACCACGAATTCGCCTTGGGCGACTTCGAGATCGATGCCGTGCAGAACATGCACCTGCCCGTAAGACTTGCGGATGTCCTTGAGAACGACTCCGGTCATTTTCCCCTCCCTAACTCATATCCCGTTCGCATTCCGGGAAAGCGCCAAGCCCTCCCGGATTCGGTTCTGAATAGTCTATCCGGCCAGCCGTGCAAAGAACGCGCCCCATGCCGGCAATTCGATGGCCTCGACGCTCTGCCGGCTTTCAAAACCGTGATCGGCAAGCGCCTGCCAGTTGCCGGCCGGCAAGGCGATGGCGCCCGGTTCGCCGCTCATGTTGAACAGGCAGAGCAATGTTTCACCCTCGTAATGCCGGGTAAAGGCGAGAATCGAGTTTTCCGGTTCGAAAAACGCAATCGTTCCCTTGGCAAAGGCCGCATGGCGTTTGCGGAACGCGAGGAAGCGGCGATAGAGCTCCAGCACCGAGCGCGGATTGCCGGCCTGGCGATCCACCGCCTTCGGCAAATGTTCGACCGGTGTCGGTAGCCAGGAACGGCCGGCGACGGTGAAGCCGCCATGGGTGGCATCGGCTTCCCAGACCATCGGCGTGCGGCAACCGTCGCGGCCCTTGAATTCCGGCCAGAATTCGATGCCGTAGGGATCGCGCAAATCCTCATAGGAAAGATCGGCCTCGGTCAGGCCGAGTTCCTCGCCCTCATAAAGGCAGACCGAGCCGCGCAGCGACAGAAGCAGGCCGGCGAGCATCTTGGCGAAACCGTCCTTGTCTTCCACCTGACCGCCCCAGCGGCTGACATGGCGCACGACGTCATGGTTGGAGAAGGCCCAGCAGGCCCAGCCCTGCGGCGCGGCCGCCTCGAAGGCGCGCTGCACCTCGGCGACGCGCCGGGGGATCAACGGATCGGGCGCCAGGAATTCGAAGGCATAACACATATGCATCTTGTCGTTGTCGGAGGTGTATTCCCCGACGATTTCCAGTCCGCGCTGGCTGTCGCCGACCTCGCCGACGGCGGCGATCGCCGGAAATTCCTCCATGACGGCGCGAAAACGCTTGAGGAAGGCGAGGTTTTCCGGCCGGTTCTTGTCGTAGAGATGTTCCTGGAAATTATAGGGGTTCACGGCCGGCGCCGTGTTGGCGTTGCGGGCTTCCGGAGCCAGCGCCGGATTGTCGCGCAGTTCCAGATCGTGGAAATAGAAGTTGATCGTGTCCAGCCGGAAGCCATCGACGCCGCGCTGCAGCCAGAAGCGGGCAATGGCGAGCAGCGCGTCCTGGACCTGCGGATTGTGCAGGTTGAGATCCGGCTGCGAGGTCAAAAAATTGTGCATGTAATATTGCATGCGGGTCGAATGCCACTGCCAGGCCGAGCCGCCGAAGATCGACAGCCAGTTGTTGGGCGGCGAGCCGTCCGGCTTGGCGTCGGCCCAGACATACCAATCCGCCTTGGGGTTGAAGCGGCTGGAGCGGCTTTCGACGAACCACGGGTGCTGGTCGGAGGTGTGGGAGATCACCAGGTCGATCATCACCCGGATGCCGAGACGATGGGCCTCGGCGATCAGCGCGTCGAAATCGGCAAGCGTGCCGAAGATCGGATCGATATCCTCGTAATTGGCGACGTCGTAGCCATAATCCTTCATCGGCGAGGTGAAGAAGGGCGAGATCCAGATGGCATCGGCGCCGAGGGACGCGACATGGCCGAGCCGTGCGGTGATGCCCTTGAGGTCGCCGACGCCGTCGCCGTTCGAATCCTGGAAGGAGCGCGGGTAGATCTGGTAGATGACCGCGCCGCGCCACCAGTCCTTGTCCGGCGTCAGGGGAGAATCCGGGGAAATGTTCATGCCTATCGAATCCAATGAGTCGTGGGAGGAGAGAATCAGCCGCCCTTGACCGATCCCGCCAGCAGACCGCGCACGAGATAGCGCTGCAGAGCGAAGAAGACAATCAGGGGAACGATGATGGTGATGAAAGCCGACGCCGTCAGGATTTCCCAATTGCCGCCGCGCGAGCCGAGCAGCGCGTTGAGATGGCCGGTCAGCACGAGCTGCTCCTTGGCAGTGCCGAGGAAGACCATGGCGACCAGCAGGTCGTTCCAGACCCAGAGGAACTGGAAAATGGCGAAGGAGGCCAGCGCCGGGAAGGAGAGCGGCAGGATGATCTTGACGAAAATCTCGAAATCGCTGGCGCCGTCGACGCGGGCGGATTCGATGATCTCCCTGGGTAGGCCGACCATGTAGTTGCGCAGCAGGTAGATGGCGAGCGGCATGCCGAAGGCGGTGTGCGCCAGCCAGATCCCGGCATAGGTCTTTGAGGGCACGCCGAAGATGGTGCCGATCTCGTTATACATCCTCAACAACGGAATGAGCGACATTTGCAGCGGCACGACGATGAGGCCGACCACCATGGCGATCATGAAATTGCGCCCCGGGAAATGCATCCACGACAGGGCATAGGCGGCGAAGGCGGCGATCAGGATCGGGATGATCGTCGCGGGGATGGCGACCGTCAGCGAATTGATGAAGGAGCGGCCGATGCCTTCCGAATTCAGCACCGTGTTGTAATTGTCGGTGGTGAATTCCGGCGGCGTCGAGACCGTGAGATAGATGCGCTTGCCGCGCGCGCCGTCGAAGGCGGCCGCCTTGGTGTAGCGGTAGCTGCCATCGGCATTGACCTGCAACTGCTCCCCCTCGCCGAGATCGGCGGTGTCGCCGGCCTTGTAGGCGGCCGGCTCCTGGATGCGGGTGCCGAAGCTTTCGATGGTGCGGGGCGTGGCGCCCTCCCAGACATTGCCGGAGATTACGTAGAGCGTGCCCTCCTGCTTCTGCGCCGTGGCATCGGCAAGGCGCGCCACCTCGGTGCGCTTGGAGGTGGAAAACGCCGTCCACCAGCCGGAAACGGCCAGTTGATCCTTGTCGCGCAGGGCGCTGACGAAGATGCCGAGCGTCGGGAACAGCCAGAGCAGCACGATGACGAGCACGCTGACATGGACGAAGAGGCGCGGCAGGCCGATACGGCGGGTTTGCATCATTGCGGCGGCCCTGTCAGTGCCCTCCCCTCTCGCGGTTGGCGCGGCGGCTATTCCAGACCATGATCGGGGTCACCGCCCGCATGATAATGACGGCAATCGCCGCTATTCGGCCGCTGGCGCCGCCGCCGCGGACCCACCAGCAGAACATCAGGCTG
>Ga0066256_1001072_pt2 | contig 21219 bp, 20 predicted proteins | sample ThiBio_1000_biof_FD_87107 | JGI IMG/M metagenome (GOLD analysis project Ga0066256, IMG submission 87107) | Wastewater bioreactor microbial communities from Cape Town, South Africa - Thiocy_expt_1000_biof (version 2) | ecosystem: Engineered > Bioreactor > Thiocyanate-remediating >... | reverse complement strand
AAGGCGGTGGGCGCCGAACCGCCGACGCTGAAGATGGTTGAGAACCCTGATATCCTTGCCGAAGTGGGTCACTCGGCTAAGCGGCCGCGCCTTGTCATCGGTTTTGCCGCGGAAACCCAGAACCTGCTGGAGAACGCAAGCGCGAAACTGAAGAAGAAGGGCGCTGACATCATCGTCGCCAACGACGTGTCGGAAGGCACCGGCGTCATGGGCGGAGACCTGAACCGCGTGCGGCTCGTCTCCGCAGCAGGCGTCGAGGAATGGCCGGAACTCGGCAAGACCGAGGTGGCCGAGAGGCTGGCGTCGATGGTCGCCGAACGCTTGCAGGCCGCGGGCCGTTGAGCCTTTCCGGCCTCCGTTCCTGTCCATCGATCGAGACCGGGCGCCTTTTGCTGCGCGCCCATCGGCTGGACGATTTCGAAGCCTATGCCGCCATGTGGGCCGACGAGACGGTGACGCGTTATATCGGCGGCCAGCCGTTTTCGCGCGAAATGTCGTGGACGCGCTTCCTCCGCTATGCCGGGCACTGGCCGGTGATGGGCTTCGGCTTCTGGGCGATCGAAGAGAAGGAAACAGGCCGCTTCATCGGCGAGGCCGGTTTCCATGAACTGAGGCGCGAGCTGGAACCTGCCATCGAAGGCACGCCCGAAATGGGCTGGATGCTCGTTCCCGACGTGCATGGCAGGGGCTATGCCAGCGAGGCGCTGTCGGCCCTGATGGAGTGGGGCGAGCGGCGTCTTGCCAGGCAGGATTTCGTCTGCCTGATCGACCATGGCAATCTCGCCTCGATCCGGTTGGCCCAAAAATTCGGCTTCCGCAGGGAAGCCGACACCGCCTATCACGATACCCCGCTCGGCATCTACCGGAGGCCCGCGCGGCGGGAATAGATGACGCCGATCGGTGAACAGTCCGTTCGGGTCGTTCACCACTCGCAGGATATGCGCCGAGAGGCTAGATTCGCTCCAACTTCGCAACAAGGGAGCGTTCCCATGTCCATCAGACCCGTAAGGCAGATTTCACAGTCCCAGCCGACGCTGGAAGGCGCCGGCGTCCACCTGAACCGAGCCTTCGGCTTCGGCGACCCGAGCGACCGCCTGGAGCATGGTCGACTTGCCGGCCCCCGCGACGCCCTGGACCGACACTGTCCGGTCGGCGGAAGAGAGGATCATCGTCGCCGCGGCAAGCTGACCCGGGTTGAGGGGCAGAGCTGACGCATCCTGCAAGCGCTGCGGCGCCTCGGCGGCCGGCATGATCGGCTCCGCTTTGCCCTTGCCCTCATCGATAGCCCCAAGGATCTTTTCTTCGGTCCGCAGAGCCTCCTGCGTGGTCACCATGCGCCCGGTCCGATCCGCGGCGGTCGCGATACCGGTGATGAGCTGGCGGTTCTGCACAAGCCGGTCGATCCGCCGCTCGATGCTTTCGACCGTGACGCCCTTCAGGCCGAGATCGAGCGCGGTCTTGCTGAGCAGGTTGACGGGCCAGGCGGCTTCGCGTTCGGAGAGGATGCGGACCGCCGAGGCCACGGCCAGTTGCGTGCGTGCCTCATCAGGAGACCGGACCGCGCGGGCGAGCGCGTTATCGACCAGCGGATCGTGCGGACGGAGCAGCGCCCCCAGCCGGTTGCGCGCGCCGTCGATCGCCTCGACGATCGCACGATAGCCGCGCTCCAGGACATTGTCGGGCGGCGTCATCCCGGCGCGGGCCTCCGCCGCGGCGCGCAGGTCCTTGCCATCGAAACCGTGGGTGGCCGCGCGGTCGATCCAGTCCTGACGGAGGGCTGCGCGATCTTCGACATCGAGCTTGGGATCGCGCGACCGTTTGGTGATTTCGCGCAGGCCTTCCGGCGACTTGATGCCGAGCCGGGTGGCGTGCTCAAGGATGTCTTCGCGCCGCTGGCTATATTCCTGGATGACCGCCTTCGGCACCCCGGCAATCTCGAAGGTGCCGTGCTTGCCCTTCATGTCGAGCTGGTAACCGATCTGCTCGAGCCCCGACCGCAAGTAGGCATGGTAGATCGAGCCGATGATGCTGTTGTGGCTCCAGATCTTGTCGGCGTGCAGAGCCTGCCATTTCCCATCGGGCAGCCGGGTCAGGTTGGCGATGACGGCGTGGATGTGCCCCTGCGGGTCGAGCGCCCGGCTCGTGTCGTGCTGGAACAGCGCGTAAACGAGATTGCCGGTCTGGATCGGAACCTTGCGTCCTTCGACATCGCGCCGACCTTCGGCGAGGTTCTTTTCGACCCAGGCCATGGTCTTCTGGACCGCCGCCATGTTGGCGGCAAGGATACGCTTGTCGCCGGCGACATAGGCCATGACCGAGGCGGACTTGGGCATCGAGAAAGTGAGGTCGACGCCGGCGCGCCGGTTCTCGACCTGGGCAACGGCTTCGCCGCTGGGCAGGATACCGTTGAGGGCGCCTTCGAAGGCGTCCTTGGACACCTCGCCAGACAGGCCGATCGCGTCCGCTCCTTCCCCGGCCCACAGGCTGATTTCGGAGGAACCCTCGACGGTGTAATAGTCGTCCTTCGCGAAGTAGTTCGCGGCACCGGATGCGGAGCGGACGGCAGCGACCGACAGCATGGGTCAGATACCCATATCCATGCCGTCATCGTCGCGGCCGGGATGGAAGGCCTGGCGCAGTTCGACCAGCGTCTGATCCTCGACTTGCGGCGCGCGCGCCGCGTCGGCGCGGCGGTCGCTTTCCTTGTCCCTGTCGCGCGCGGAGACCGGCTGTTCCTCGCCATTGGCGCGCGCCGGCTGCGTCTTGTCGGCGGCATTGAGCGAAGGCGCCGTCTGTTCGTCCCGATCGTCGGCGCGTTGGGCGGCGCGGTTCGCCGCATCCTCCTCCTGCTCGACCTCGGCCGAGAGGATGCGCGAGGCAAGCTCCTTGGCGAGGTTGGCGGTTTCGGAGGCCTCCTCGATCACCTGCCCCGCGCCATCCCGCCCGCCTGCCTCTCCTGCCTCCTCGTCCTCCTCGAACGCTTCCTCTCCGCGCTTGGACCGGACCGGCTGAACGTCGGGCCTCAGAAGGAAACCGGGCGCGACCTCGGGGTAATTCTTCCATTCGAGAAGGATGCGCGCGGCGGGAAAGCCGTCGGGAAATTTCACGAAGCCGTGAAGGGCGGGAAGGTTCGTGATGTCGTCGGGAATGACGAGGGGCTCGACCTGCTTGCGCGGGGTCAGCGTCGAGGCATCGCGCGTGTTGTTATAGCCATAGCTATAGGCCTCATCCATCTGGCGGACCTCGCGGTTGCCGATATATTGGGAACATTCCTCAGCGGTCTTGGTCTCGCTGGTGGCAAGGATCAGCTTAGTGCGGGCGAGCGATGCGAGATTGCGCGCGCCTTCCTCGCCATAGACTTCGACGAGCTTCTGAAAGCTGTGGAGGCCCAGGATCATGGCACCGCCGAAATTGCGCGCGGTCTGGAGACCCTTTTCGATGGCGGGCAGACGGTGCAGCGCACCGACCTCGTCGAACATGAACCAGGTGCGAAGCGAGCGCGTGCGCGGCAAGGTCATAAGGCTGGTGATGGCCAGGTTCATCCAGAGCGTGAGCAGCGGCCTGTTCATCCAGATCGGCAAGGAGCTGCCGAGCGGCGAATACGGCCAGATCGTCATCGTCGACACGCGCGACGCCACGACCGAGGTCATCTACTACGCCAAGCGCGGCACGCTGGCCGAGAGCGAGGGCGTGACGCTGTTCGTGCTCGCCGACGGCGAGGTCCACCGCCGCAACAGCAACGACCGCTCGGTGTCGATCATCTCGTTCGCCACTACAGCGCTCGACTTCTCGCAATTCCTCGGCCAGAGCGCGCGCGGCTACCGGCCCGAGGAGCTGCCGACGGGCTTCCTGCTGTCGCCGCCGGCCGACGACCCGCTGGCCGCGCGCGAGCCGGCCGAGATCCGCCGCGAGCTCAACCGGCGCTTCTCCGAATGGCTCTACCCGCTCGCCTTCGGGCTGATCGCGGCCTATTTCGTCGGCACAGCCCAGTCGAGCCGGCAGCAGCAGCCGCTGCACATCGTCACCGGCGCGCTGCTGGCGCTGGGGCTGCGGGCGGTCGGCTTCTTCACCATCGCGGGCTCGGGCGAGAACCCGGCGCTCGCGGCGCTGGCCTATCTCGTACCGCTGGCGGCGATCGCCGTGTTCGGCGCGCTCATCCTCGGCAGCCGGGCGATGCCGGTGCCGAAGGCATTCGCCGAGGGGCTGTCGACGATCGGCGGCGGGATCGCCGGGGTGCTTCCCGGCACGCGCAGGGCCAGCGGATCGCAGCGGCGCGACGGGGGCGGCCGGCCATGATGTCGACGCTGTCGCGCTACCTGTTCCGTCGCCACCTGATGATGGTCGTTCAGGTGATGGCGGCCATCGTGGTGGTCGCCTATCTCGTCGACTTCACCGAATTTGCGCGCCGGGCCGGCGGCTGGCCTTCCTACACGGTCGCCAAGGGCCTCTACCTGTCGGCCATGCGCATGCCGATGATCGCCATGCTGGTCTGGCCCTTCGTCGCCCTGCTCGCGGCGATCGGCGTGCTGATGTCGCTCAACCGCCGCTACGAGCTGGTCGTGGCGCGCTCGGTCGGCGTCTCGGCCTGGCAGTTCCTGGCGCCGCTGTGCCTTGCCAGCTTCCTCGTCGGCACGGTCGCCGTCACCGTCGTCAACCCGGTCGCGGCGTGGTCGCTCAGCGCGGTCGAGGAGTTGGAGATGACCTTTCGCGGCTGGGCGCCCGACCGCTCGGACGAGCTCGCCGTGCCGTGGTTCAGCCAGGATGCCGGCGACGGCGGCATCACCATCATCGGCGCCGACCGCACCGCCCGCCACGGCCAGCTTCTCGGCGACGCGGTGTTCCTGCAGGTCGACGCCGGCGGCAACCTCGTGGAGCGGTACGACGCGCGCACGGCGACGCTGGAGGCCGGGCACTGGCACCTGGAGGACGTGCGCAGGACCTTCGGCGACCGCCAGAAGGAGGTGCTGGAGGCGGCCGACCTGCCCACCGAGCTGCGGCCGGAGTTCGTCGAGCAGCAGCTCGCAGCACCCCAGGCGACCTCGGTCTACGAGCTTCCGGGCAAGGTCCGGGTGGCGCGCGCGCTGGGTCTCCAGCCGAACCGATTCGCGATGCAATTCCATTCACTTATGGCGCTGCCGATGCTGATGGTGGCGATGACGCTGATCGCGGCCACCGTATCGCTGCGCTTTGCCCGCATGGGCCAGTCGGCGTCGGTGATTCTGGGTGGCATCCTCGCCGGCTTTCTGCTTTATGTCGCGTTGGTCGTCTTCACGGCGTTCGGTAACGTGGGGTTCATCCCGCCGGTGTTAGCCGCCTGGGTGCCTGTTGTGGTAGCTATGTTCTTCGGGGTGACTTTCCTGTTGCACAGGGAGGACGGTTAGTGGGGGTGGGAGCGGCGAGCCGTCGAGCGGCCGCGTTGCCGGTGCGCCTAGCAGGCGCGGCGGCGCTTGCGCTCGCGCTCGCCGGCGGCATCGCCGCCATGCTGCCGCAGCAAGCCGAAGCCGCCACCGTCGCCAATGACGGGCAGATGCTGCTCGAAGCCGACACGCTCACCTACGACAACGACGTCGAGACCGTGACCGCGGCCGGCAACGTGCGCATCGACTACAAGGGCACCCGCCTCGTCGCCCGCAAGGTGATCTTCAACCGCAAGACCTCGCGGCTGGTCGCCTCCGGCGACGTCGAGATCGTCGACAAGGACGGCAACCGCAGCTTCGCCGACGAGATCGACGTGACCGACGACCTCGCCGTGGGCTTCGCCAACGCGCTGCGCATCGAGACGAACCAGCAGACCTATTTCGCGGCCGAGAGCGCGGAGCGGCAGGAAGGCAACGTCACCACCTTCAACACCGGCGTCTACACGGCCTGCAAGCCCTGCGAGGACAAGCCGGACAAGCCGCCGGTCTGGCGCGTCAAGGCGACCAAGATCATCTGGAAGGGCAAGGAAAAGACGATCCGCTTCGTCAATCCGCGCCTCGAGCTGTTCGGCTTCCCGATCGCCTGGTTCCCGGTGCTCGAAGTGCCGGACCACACGGTCAAGCGCAAGTCGGGCTTCCTGTTCCCCAATTTCCGCTTCGGCAGCAATCTCGGCTTCGGCGTCGCGGTTCCCTACTACTGGGCGCTGTCGCCGACCTACGACCTGACGACGACCGTCACCGGCTTCACGCAGCAGGGCTTCCTGACCGAGGCGGAGTGGCGGCAGCGCTTCAACAACGGCAGCTACAGCATCCACGCGGCGGGCATCTACCAGTTCAACCCCGGCGCCTTCTCGGCCGGCACGGTGGACGCCAACCAGACGCTGCGCGGCATGATCGGCACCAAGGGCGAGTTCCGCATCAACCCGCGCTGGACGTTCGGCTGGGACGTCATGGTGCAGAGCGACAAGAACTTCGCCTACACCTACGGGCTCGGCGGCTTCAACGCCTACGACCGCAGGGACGAGATCTATCTGACCGGCCTCAACGACCGGAACTATTTCGACCTCAGGCTGAACCGCTTCACCGTGCAGGAAAGCAATCCGGGGGCGGGCGATTCGGAGCTGCAGCCCTGGCTGCTGCCGGGCTTCGACTACACCTACATACCCGACGCGCCGGTGGCCGGCGGCGAGCTGACGCTCAACGTCAACGCGCAGAACATCTACCGTCCGAACCTGTCGACGCTGCCGACGGCGCTGATCGCCGGCACCAACATCCCCGGCGTGGCAGGCGCGACCGGGCGGCTGACGGCCGAGGCCGAGTGGAAGCGCAGCATCATCGCCCCCGGCGGGCTGGTGGTGACGCCGCTGCTGGCGCTGCGCGGCGACGCGATCTACGCCAACCTGTCGCCGGCGACGACGGCGGCCATCTCCGGCGTGACGATCGGCGGCGCGCCGGTGCCGAGCAACCTGCGCTCGACCTACTGGCGCTACATGGCGACGGCCGGGCTGGAGGCGCGCTGGCCGCTGCTGCTGTCGACGGCGAATTCGAGCCATGTGATCGAGCCGATCGCGCAGGTGTTCGCGCGGCCCGACGCGCCCTACGCCACCACGCTCGGCATCCCCAACGAGGATGCCCAGAGCATGGTGTTCGACGCCACCACGCTGTTCGAGCGCGACAAGTTCTCCGGCTACGACGTGATCGAGGGCGGCGTGCGGGCCAATCTCGGCTTCCGCTATTCGGGCACGCTGCCCGGCGGGTGGACCACGCATGCGGTGGCCGGCCAGTCCTTCCAGCTCGCCGGGCTGAACCCGTTCGGCGCGCCCAACCTCGTCAATGCGGGCGCGTTCTCGGGCTTGGAGACGGCCTCCTCCGACTATGTCGGACTGGTCGGCGTGACGAGCCCGAACGGCGTCTCGCTGTCGACCGGCGCGCGGCTGGACGAGACGACGCTGGAGCTGCGCCGCCTCGACGTGCGCGCCGGCGCCACGCTCGGCCCGGTCTCGGTCAGCACCAGCTACGCCTTCATCCAGAAGCAGCCGCTCTACGGCTACGCCGCCGACCGCCACCAGGTGACGCTCGGCGCCTCGGCGCGGGTGGTCGAGAACTGGCGGCTGTTCGGCTCGGGCACCTACGACTTCGTGGCCGGCACGCTGCTGCAGGATTCGATCGGCTTCGCCTATGACGACGAGTGCTTCTCGTTCTCCTTCACCGCGTCGCAGTCGCGCAACACCACCGGCACGTCGACCAGCAACTCGTTCGGGTTCAACCTGTCGCTGCGCACGATCGGCGATTTCGGGCAGAGCTCGAGCGGCCTCGGCCTGTAGCCGCATGAGCGGACACCGTTTCGCCCCATAGCTGGGGCATGGACGTTTGGCGCGGCTTCTGCCAGCATCGGGAAAACGGGAAACTCGGCATGAAATCAGGGATGAAACGGCTGTTGTGCGCGGGCGCCATGCTGCTGGCCGTGCTCCTGCCGGCCGCGGGCGGCATGCAGGCCGCTTCCGCGAGCGAGATCAAGTACATCGTCAACGGGGCGCCGATCACCAGCTTCGACATCCAGAGGCGCGCCGCCTTCCTCAAGCTGCAGCGCCGCGGCGGCGCCAATGCCGGCGACGAGATGGTCAACCAGGTGCTGCATCTTCAGGAAATGAAGAAACTGAAGATCAACGTCAGCGACCAGCAGGTCAACGACGCCTACAAGAACTTCGCCACCTCCAACAAGCTCACCATCCAGCAGCTCGATTCGATCCTCGCCCAGTCGGGCGTGTCGACCGAGCATTTCAAGGACTACATCCGCGCCCAGATCGGCTGGAACCAGGCGCTGGCGCTGCGGGCGCGCTCGTCCGGCACGAACGAGCAGGACGCCATCCGGCAGATGATGAAGAGCGGCCAGGAGCCGAGCACCACGGAATACGTGCTGCAGCAGGTGATCTTCGTGGTGCCCGACCGCGACCGCGGCAAGCTGCTGGCCAAGCGCAAGCGCGAGGCCCAGCAGGTGCGCGACCATTTCGGGAGCTGCGAGACCTCGCGCGACCAGGTGAAGGGCATGATCGACGTGACCGTGCGCAATCTCGGCCGCGTGCTGGAGCCCGAGCTGCCGCCGGACTGGGCCGAGCTGGTCAAGGCCGCCAAGCAGGGCGGCGTCACCAAGGTGCGCGAGACGCCGCGCGGTGTCGAGTTCATCGCCATCTGCTCGACGCGCACGGCCAGCGACGACAAGGTCGCGCAGCTCGTGTTCGAGCAGCAGCAGGCCAAGGAAGGCAAGAACTCGACCGAGGAGCTGAGCAAGACCTACACGGAAGAGCTCCGCTCCAAGTCGCAGATCGCCAAGCGCTGAGGCGCGGCGCCCTTTCCCTGACCCCGAGCGAGGCGAAGCGATTTCGCCTCGCACCGGAACGCGCCGTTCCGGCCACATTTCCAGACCCGAACCGCTACACACTTTGCCGGAAATGCGCTGTTCCGGGCCGCATTTCCGGACGCAAAACCGCTATGCACTTTTGCTGGAAATGCTATTGGCTGCAGGCATGAAGCCCCTCGCCCTCTCCGTCGGCGACCCCTCCGGCGTCGGTCCCGAGCTCGCGGCTGCCGCCTGGCGCGGCCGTGAGGAAAACGCTGTTCCCCCCTTCTTCCTGCTCGCCGACCCGGCGCTGGTCGCCGCCCGAGCCCGGCTGGTGGGCCTCGACGTGCCGATCCGCGAATGCGCGCCGGCGGAAGCCGCCGCGGTCTTCAAGAACGCGCTGCCGGTGGCGCCGCTGGCGCACCGCATGGGCGACACGCCGGGCATCTCCTCGGTCACCAACGCGGCGGGCGTGATCGAGGCGATCGACCGCGCGGTGGACGCCGTGCGCGACGGCGCGGCGAGCGCGGTGGTGACGGCGCCGATCGCCAAGAAGACGCTCTACGACGCCGGCTTCCGTTTCCCCGGCCACACCGAATATCTCGGCCATCTCAGCGCCACGCGGTTCGGTGTCGCGGCGACGCCGGTGATGATGATCGCCGGGCCGGATCTGAGGACCGTGCCGCTGACGATCCACATCGCGCTCTCGGCGGTGCCGGCCGCGATCACGCGCGAGGCGATCCCGACGACCTGCCGCATCGTGGCGGCGGACCTGACCCGCCGTTTCGGGCTGGCGAAGCCCCGGCCGGCGGTGGCGGGGCCCAAACCCCCTGCCCGCGGGGGCCGCCCCCAGGGGGCCCGGGGCATCGACGCGCGCGGGCCGCTGCCGGCCGACACGATGTTCCATGCGCGCGCGCGCGCCGGCTACGACGTGGCGATCTGCATGTATCACGACCAGGCGCTGATCCCGGCCAAGACGCTCGCCTTCGACAGCGCCGTCAACGTGACGCTGGGCCTGCCCTTCATCCGCACCTCGCCCGACCACGGCACCGCCTTCGACATCGCCGGCAAGGGCGTCGCGCGGCCGGACAGCCTGATCGCGGCGCTGAAGATGGCCGGCGAGATGGCGGCGCGGGAGACGGCATGAGCGCCGACGGGCTGCCGCCGCTGCGCGAGGTGATCGAGCGCTTCGGCCTGCGGGCCAAGAAGGAGCTCGGCCAGAACTTCCTGCTCGACCTCAACCTGACCGGCAAGATCGCGCGCGCGGCCGGGCAGCTCGACAGCGCGACCGTCATCGAGGTCGGACCCGGTCCCGGCGGGCTGACGCGGGCGCTGCTGGCGCACGGGACGAAGCGCGTCGTCGCCATCGAGCGCGACCCGCGCTGCCTCGGCGCGCTGGCCGAGATCGCCGCGCACTGGCCGGGGCGTCTGGAGGTCGTCGAGGGCGACGCGCTGAAGACCGACTTCGCCGCGCTCGCGGCGGGGGTCGAGGACGTGCGCATCGTCGCCAACCTGCCCTACAACATCGGCACGCAGCTCCTCGTCAACTGGATCGTCCTGCCCGACTGGCCGCCCTTCTGGAGGCAGCTCACGCTGATGTTCCAGAAGGAGGTGGCGGAACGGATCGTGGCGGCGCCGGGCGAAGAGGCCTATGGGCGGCTCGGCGTGCTCGCCGGCTGGCGCACGCAGGCGAAGATCCTGTTCGACGTGCCGCGGCAGGCCTTCACGCCGCCGCCCAACGTCACCTCGTCAATGGTGCAGATCGTGCCCCGCGCCGAGCCGCTGCCGGCCGCGCTGCGCTCGCTCGAGCGCGTCACGCAGGCCGCCTTCGGCCAGCGGCGCAAGATGCTGCGGCAGAGCCTCAAGGCGATCGGCGGCGAGGCGCTGCTTTCGGCCGCGAACATAGACGGCACGCGGCTGGCGAACGCGCTCTGATCTCACCCGCCGCTGCCGCGCAGGGGCGGCAGGCGCGGCGGGACGGGCGAGGACTGGATCACCGACGTATTCGTCATCGCATACGGGATGATGCGGTCGATCACGCGCTCCAGATCGGCCAGCGAGCGCAGATGCGCGCGGGCGAGGAAGCAGTCCTCGCCGGTGACGCGGTCGCATTCCACGATCTCGGGGATGTCGCGGATGATGCCGGCCACCCGCTCCAGCTCTCCCGGCACGGGCCTTATGCGCAGCCATGCGGCGATCGGCAGGCCGAGGGCGGACGGCGAGACGACCGCGCGATAGCCGGTTATCACGCCTGCTTCCTCCAGCCGGCGCACCCGCTCGGCCACGCTCGGCGCCGACAGCCCGACGGCGCGGGCCAACTCGGCCATCGTCACGCGCGCATCGTCGGAGAGCGCGGCGAGGATGGCGCGGTCGACGGGGTCCAGCCCTTTCCCTTCGCTTCCAATACGTTTCGCCAAATCTTCCTCGCATCCGAAGGCGGGACGGCCGCAATCGCCAGCGGGATCCCATTCATTTCCGGCATGGAAGCTTCGATGATGCCGCCCGTCAAGGAGAATGCGGCATGGAGGTCTCGCGCAGAACCGGGCTCGACGGGGTGGCCGGACGCGTGCCGCCGCACGCGTGGTTCGGCGTCAGCGCCGTCTTCCACTATCTCGGCCCGTCCTTTGCCGTGCTGCTGTTTCCGTCGGTCGGCGTGCTCGGCGTCGCCTGGTTCCGCATCGCCACGGCGGCGCTGGCCTTCGCGGCCTTCAGGGCACCCTGGCGCACCATCCGCGACGCCGACCGGCGCACGCGGCTGCTTCTCGCCAGCCTCGGCCTGTGCCTCGCGGCGATGAACACCTCCTTCTATCTCGCGCTGGAGCGGCTGCCGATGAGCCTCGTCGCGGCGATGGAGTTCGTCGGCACGATCGGGGTGGCGCTCGCCGGCGTGCGGACGGCGCGCAACGCGCTTGCCCTGGCGCTCGCGGTCGCCGGCGTCGTCGCGCTCGCCGACGTGGAATGGGCTTCCGACGCGGCCGGCCTGTGCTGGGCCGCGCTCAACGCGGCGCTGTTTGCCGGCTACATCGTGCTAGGCCACAGGCTGGCGGCGGACGGCGCGGGGCACGGCGTCGCGCGGCTCGGCGCGGCGATGGCGATCGCGCTCGTCGCGCTGATGCCGGTGGGGTTCGCCGAGGCGCTGCGCGCCTTCGGCTCGCCGCTGCTCGTGGCGGCCGGCATCGGCGTCGGCCTGTGCTCCTCGGTGATCCCCTATGTCTGCGACCAGTTCGCCATGGCGCGCCTGCCGCGCGCCTCCTTCGCCCTGCTGCTCGCGCTGCTGCCGGCCGCGGCAACGGCCATCGCCGCGATCGTGCTCGCCCAGATCCCGACATTGCGGGACCTGGCGGGCATCGCCCTCGTCATGGCGGGCGTGGCGCTGCACAGGCCTCGGTGACCGGCAGCGCAGGGCCCTATTGCGGCGGCTTGGCCTCGTCATAGGCGCCGCCGATGAAGACTTCGAGGAAGCGGCGGCTGGAGCGGCGGCCGGATTCCTGCGCCGCGTCGTAGTTGGCGTAGGCCTGCTGGCGCTGCCTGAAGACTTCAAACGCGCGGCGGGCATAGGGCATGGCGGCGGCGGTCGAGCCGGTCTTGTCGACCACCATGCGCACGGCCGTCGCCAGCGCGTATTCGGCGTTCTGCAACGCCGCGTCGGGCAGGTCGGCATAGGCGGTCGCCCCCTTCAGCACCGCCTCGCCGTCGGGGCCGGCCGGATCGCCGTCACCGGCCTGCAGCTTCGCCACCGCGCTGTAGAAGCGGGACAGCGCGGCGTTGCGGGCGTCGCCCGAGGCGAGCGCCTGGGCCTCGGCGTCGGCAAACGTCTTCTGCGCGCCGGCGAAATCGTCGCGGCCGAGCGCAAGCGCGGCACGCTGCGACAAGAGCAGGAAACGGTTGTCGGGGCTGGTGGCGAACTCCTCCGCCGTGTCGAGCGCGGCGGCGGAAAGCTCGATCTGCCCGGCCGCGGAGGCAAGGCCGGCGATCTGGCTGAAGACCGACCACGGCACGTTCCACGTGTTGCGGTCGTCGCGGATCGCGGCCAGCAGTTGCGCCTTCGACTTCCCGTCCCACGGCTCGCCGGCCAGCAGGTCGGCGGCGCGGCGCAGCGCCGTCATGGCGAGCGCGCCGCGCCCCTCGAACGCATAGGCCGTGCCGAGGATCATCTGGGCGCGGGCGTTCTGGAAGGCGACGCTCGCCTTCTCCAGATTGGTGCCTTCGGGCAGCATGCCGCGCGAGGCGAGCATGATCGCGCTCTGCGTGTCCTGCCTGTCGTAGGCGTCCTGCGCCTTGTTCAGGAGATCGACCGAAAGCTGGACGGCCGAGGGCAGGCTGGCGCCGCCGGCGCCCGCCGCCTCCGCCCATCCCTTCGCAGCGGCCTCCAGATCGGTGCGGTTCTTCTCGCCGAAGCGCTCGCCCATCCAGACGGCGGTAATCGTCACCGAATCGATCGCCTCCTGGTAGCGGCCGAGTTCGGCCAGCGCGTAGGCGCGCGAAACGAGCAGCGAGTTCTTCATGTCCTCGTCGGGCTGCGGCGCATTGACCAGCAGCGCCAGCCCCTCGTCGGCGAGCTGCAGCGCGAAGGCCGGGTTGCCGTCGTAGCGCGTCAGGTCCGAATACATCGCATAGACGATGCCGAAATCGGCATCGAGCTTGCCGTCATGGGCCGCGTCGCGCAGCAGGCGGCTGAACATGGCGCGCGTCTCGGGATAGCTCGCCCCGTTCTTGAACTTCTCGTAGATCTGCTGAACCACCTCGAACGGATCGACGTGATGGGCGGTCGCGCTTCCCGCAGACCCGGCGAGAAGGGATGCGACGGCCAGAGCGCGGAAAAACCTCAATAGCCGCCCTCCCCGACGATGACGAACGGCGCCCAGGCGGAGGGATGCGCGAGCGAAGGGTCGCTCTCGTCCCGCATCAGCGACAACATGGCCTGCCGCAGCGCCTCCGAGCGGCGCAGCCTGCCGTCGGCGGCGCGCAGGGCGGCCAGCGTGCCGGTGGTCAGCCGCGCCGCCGCGTCGTCGCGCACCGGCCAGTGCGAGACGAGGATGGCGCGGGCGCCGGCATAGAGGAAGGCGCGGGCCAGCCCCGACAGGCCCTCGGCGTCGGGGCGGCCGTCGCTGCCGGCCGTGTTGCAGGCCGACAGGATGACCCAGTCGGCCGACAGCTTCAGCTCGGCCACCTCGGAGGCCGTCAGCAGGCCGTCGTCGGTGGGCGTGGCGAATTCCGGCGGCGTCAGCACCAGCGCCGGCTCGGCCAGCCCCTTCAAATCGCCCGAGAGCAGGCCGTGGGTGGCGAAGGCGAGCACGTCGGCGGAGGCGAGGTCGGCCTGCTTCACGGCGGTCTCGGTCGCGTCGGCGCCCAGCCGCACATCGTCGTCGGCGGCGCCGAGCACGCCGGCCAGCCGCTTGAGCTCCGGCCCGGTCTGCGGCAGCGGCGCGAGGTCGCGCACGGCCTCGACGTCGGCGAGGCTGCCGCGGAAGAAGCTGCCGCCGGCATCCGCCACCTGCACGCCCGGCCGCTCGCCGCCGAGCACCGGCGCGCCGTAGCCGCGGAAGGCGACGCGCGGCCCCTCCCCGCGCAGCGGCGGGAAGGCGCGGATCACCCGCAGGCTGTCGACCGAGGGCAGCGTGGTGAAGGCGTAGCGGCGGGCGAGCCAGTCGGTCTCGCGCAGCGCCTTCGGGTCGGTATCGGCGCCCTTCGGCTGGCTCGCCACCAGCACCGACAGCGGCAGGCCGGCCAGCGGCCCGTCGGCGACGACGAAGACATGCTTCGCGCCGGCGAGCGCCTGTTCGACGGGGCGGACCAGCTCGAACCAGAGGAGCTGGGCGCGGACGCGATCGAAGGCCGGCACGCGCGGACCTTCGCCGTCCGGCCTGGCGAGCGAGGCGGCGCCCCGCGTCGCGGCGTTCGGGTCGAGCTGGGCGCGCAGGGCGGCGACGTCGTCGGCGAGCACCCCGGCCCCGTAGACGCTGCGCGTCCAGGCGGACGCCGTCTTGCCGATCGCCCAGACGAAGACGTGGTCGCGGCCGGAAAGCGCCAGAAGCAACCCCTCGTCGGGCTGAAGCAGTGCCTGCACGTCGGCGATCGACATGGGTGCCGGGTTGGCGAGCTCGGCATAGCGCGGGAAATCCTGCTTCAGCCGAGCGTCGATCTCGCCGATCTCGGCGTGCAGCGAATCGATCTCGCCACGCAGGCCGACCATGCGCGTCTCGCCGCCCGGCTGGCTGGCCGCGGCGGCGAGCGCGGCTTCGGCCTGGTTCGTCAGCGCCATAAGGTCCTGGCGCTTGCGCACCAGCGCGGCGAGGTCGGGCGAGCCGGCCGCGGCGCGCAGGCCGAGCTGCTGCAACGCGTTGCCGGCGGACGAAAGCAGCGCCCACTGGGCCGCCTCGAAACCCTCGTCGATCGCATCGCGCGCCAGCGACGGCGTGCAGAGGCCGACAAGGCAGACGAGCGCGGCGGATGCCACCCGCGCGGGCCTCGCCACGAGGCCGGCAATCCGGTCGATCGCAATGCGCATCGTCTGCCCCCGCAAACCACGGCTTTCGGCCTATCCGGTGCCGCAGGAATCGAGCGGCTTTGTGGCCGCAGCTACCCTACCTTCTCGTCGAGCAGGCCGGTGACGAAGGAGAACAGGCCGGGCCGGCGGTCGCGCCGCAGCCGCTCGGCGGTGACGATGCATTTCACCGCGTGGAAGGCGCGATCGAGATCGTCGTTGACGACGACGTAGTCGTATTTGCGCCAGTGCTCGATCTCGTTGCGGGCGTTCCTGAGCCGCGCATCGATCACCTGCTGCTGGTCCTCGGCGCGACGCATCAGGCGGGCGCGCAGCTCGGCCATCGACGGCGGCAGGATGAAGACCGAGACGACGTCGGCCGGCATCTTCTCGCGGAGCTGGTCGGCGCCCTGCCAGTCGATGTCGAACAGCATGTCGCGGCCTTCCGACATGGCGATCTCGGCCGGCTCGCGCGGGGTGGCGTAGAAATTGCCGTGCACCTCGGCCCATTCGAGGAAGGCGTCGGCGTCGCGCAGACGCTCGAACTGGCGCGGCGTCGCGAAATGGTAGTGCACGCCGTCGATCTCGCTGCCGCGGCGCGGCCGCGTCGTGTAGCTGACCGACAGCTCGAAGCTCTTGTCTTCCTCGAGCAGGTTGCGGGCGATCGTCGACTTGCCCGCGCCCGAGGGCGAGGACAGGACCAGCATCAGCCCGCGCCGGCTGATGGCGTCGGAGGGGCGCTCGGCCATGGCTATTCCAGGTTCTGGACCTGCTCCCGGAACTGATCGACCACCGCCTTGAGCTCGAGGCCGATCGCCGTCAGCGAGGCGGCGTTGGACTTCGAGCAGAGCGTGTTCGATTCGCGGTTGAACTCCTGCGCCAGGAAGTCGAGGCGGCGGCCGACCGGGCCGCCTTCCGCCAGCAGCGCGCGGGAGGAGGCGACATGGGTGCCGAGCCGGTCGAGCTCCTCGCGGATGTCGGCCTTGGTGGCGAGGAAGGCGGCCTCCTGATTGAGCCGCGCCTCGTCGAGCGAGGGGGCGGCGTCGATGAGCAGCTTCACCTGCTCGGCCAGCCGGGCGCGGATGGCGGCCGGCTCGCGGGCGGGATCAGCCTCGGCGCGGCTGGCGAGCGCGGCGATGGCGTCGAGCTGACCGGCAAGCAGCGCGCGCAGCGCCTCGCCCTCTTCCTTTCGGGCCGCCTCCAGCGCGTCGAGCGCCCGGCCGAGCACGGCGAGCACGTCGGCGTCGAGCAGCGCGCGCTCCTCCTCGCCCAGCGCATCCTCCGGCACCTCCAGCACGCCTCGCAGGGCCAGCAGACCGTCGGCGGTGGCCGGCTGGCAGCCGTACTGGTCCTCCAGCCGCTTGGCGAGGCCGGCGAGGTCCTTCAGGAAGGCGTCGTTGACGACCGGCTGGACGAGCCGGCCGCCGGTGGACATGGAGAGGGTCGCCTGGAGGTTGCCGCGGGTGAAGCGGCGCTGCACCTGCTGGCGCACGGAGGGTTCGAGCCGGTCATGGCCGGAGGGCAGCCGCAGGCGGACTTCGAGGCCCTTGCCGTTGACGGAGCGCAGCTCCCAGGCGATCGCGGTTCCGTCGTGCTCGCCCGCCGCGCGGGCAAAGCCGGTCATGCTCTGCAAGGCCATTTCCAGTCCCCTCACCCGTGGCGCGGCCGCTGCCCTCCGGCGGCCGTCCGCGCCGGCGCCTAAAGCGCGTCGCGTCAAGTCGGAATCATGCGACGCGCTTCAAGCGTTTATTTCAACGCATGTCGTTTTCCCGAAACCGGTTCCCACTTTCGGGCGACATGCTCTAGTTGCCCGTCTGGCCCTGCTGCGCCTTGTCGGCCCCGCCGGCCGAAGCCGCCGCCGCCTTCTCCGCGTCCTCTCGCTGCTTCTTCTCGAAGGCGCGCAGGCGCGCGACGTTCTCGTTGTGCTCCTCCAGCGTGCGGGCGAAGACGTGCCCGCCGCTGCCGTCGGCAACGAAGTAGAGCTCGTCGGTCTGCGACGGGTTGGCCACCGCCTCCAGCGCGGCGCGCCCCGGATTGGCGATCGGGCCGGGCGGCAGCCCGTCGATCGTGTAGGTGTTGTAGGGCGTCGGATTGTCGATGTCGGAGCGGTAGATCGGCCGGTCGGCCGGCCGTCCCTTGCCGCCGAACAGGCCGTAGATGATCGTCGGGTCCGACTGGAGCCGCATGCGCTTCTTCAGGCGGTTGATGAAGACGGCCGCCACGCGCGGGCGCTCGTCAGCGCGGCCGGTCTCCTTCTCGACGATCGAGGCGAGCGTGACGAACTCGTTGACGTCCTTGAGCGGCAGGCCTTCCACCCGGTTGTCCCAGACGCGCGCGACAAGCGCCTTCTGGTCGGCGGTCAGCTTGTCGATGATGTCCTGGCGCTTGGCGCCGCGCGTGAACTTCAGCGTGTCGGTGGCGAGCGACCCTTCCGGCGGCAGGGCGGCCGGCATGTCGCCGTCCAGCTCGTCGGTCGAGGCGATGCGCTGGAAGGCCTGCTCGACGGTCATGCCCTCGGGGATCGTCAGCGAATACTGCACCGACTTGCCGGACTGCAGCAGCTCCATGATGTCGCGCATCGAGGCACGCGGGCTGATCTCGTACTCGCCGGCCTTCAAGGTGGCGCCGCCGCCATAGACGCGCAGGCCCAGCCGGAAGATGCGGGCGTCCGAGATCATGTCCTCGCGCTCGAGCTGGGTGGCGATGTCGGCGCTGCTGGTGCCCGGCTTGATGAGGACCGTGTCGGTGTGGGCGAGCGGGCCGGGCTCGTCGAACTCGCGCTTGCCGAGATAGACGAACAGCGCGGAGGCCAGCGTCACCAGCACGATTGCCGAGAAGAGGAAATTCAGGAAGACGACGAACTGGTTGCGCGACTGGCGCGAGCGGCGCGACGGCGGCGGCGTGCCGGCCTCGGGGCGCAGCGCCTCGCTCGCCGATTTCGGGACGATGAGCCGCGGCGGCTCCGGTCTCGACGGCACGCTGCCAGGCTGGCCGGGGGCTGGGCTGTTCGTATCCGTCATCTGCGCGCGGTGTCTCCCTGTTCCGCCGGCGCGTGGTGCGGGCGGCCATCCGACGCGCCGGACAGTAGCAGCGAATATGGCAAAATTGTCGGCAGTCGTCCCGCGGCGGGGCGCTGGTCAGCCATTGTAGCGCTGGAAGACGAGGGAGGCGTTGGTGCCGCCGAAGCCGAACGAGTTGGACAGCGCCACGTCGATGCGCCGCTCGCGCGGCTTGTGCGGGACGAGGTCGATCTCGGTCTCCACCGACGGGTTGTCGAGGTTGATCGTCGGCGGCGCGACGTTGTCGCGGATGGCGAGCAGCGAGAAGATCGCCTCGGCCGCGCCGGCGGCGCCCAGAAGGTGGCCGGTCGACGACTTGGTCGACGACATGGACACGCTGGAGGCGTGGTTGCCGACGACGCGCTCGACGGCGCCGAGCTCGATCGTGTCGGCCATGGTCGAGGTGCCGTGGGCGTTGATGTAGTCGATGTCGGAGGCCATCAGGCCGGCGCGCTTGATCGCCGCCGTCATGCAGCGGAAGGCGCCGTCGCCGTCCTCGGACGGGGCGGTGATGTGGTAGGCGTCGCCCGACATGCCGTAGCCGACGATCTCGGCATAGATCTTCGCGCCGCGCGCCTTCGCGTGCTCAAGCTCCTCCAGCACGACGACGCCGGCGCCCTCGCCCATGACGAAGCCGTCGCGGTCCTTGTCGTAGGGGCGCGAGGCGCGCTGCGGCTCGTCGTTGAAGGCCGTGCACAGCGCCCGGCAGGCGCAGAAGCCGGCGATCGAGAGCCGGGTGATCGGCGATTCGGTGCCGCCGGCGACCATCACGTCGGCATCGCCGAGCGCGATCAGCCGCGAGGCGTCGCCGATGGCGTGTGCGCCGGTCGAGCAGGCGGTGACGACCGCGTGGTTCGGGCCCTTGAGCCCATGGCGGATCGAGACGTGGCCGGATGCGAGGTTGATGATGTTGCCGGGAATGAAGAAGGGGCTGATGCGGCGCCGGCCGCGCTCCTTCAAGATGATGGCGTTCTCGGCGATGCCGTCGATGCCGCCGATGCCGGAGCCGATCATCACGCCGGTGGCGCAGCGGTCTTCCTCGGTCTGCGGCGCCCAGCCGGAATCGGCAAGCGCCATGTCGGCCGCCGCGATGCCGTAGGTGATGAAGTCGGCGACCTTGCGCTGCTCCTTCGGCTCCAGGAAATCATCCGGATTGAAGGCGGCCTCGCCCTCGCGCGAGATGCTCGCGGCGATCTTGCAGGGCAGATCCTCGGTCTCGAACCGGCCGATGCGCGTCACCGCGCTGCGGCCGGCGAGCAATTGCCGCCAGGCGTGTTCGGCGCCCACGCCGAACGGGGACAGCAGGCCGATGCCCGTAACGACGACGCGTCTCATCGCTAGCCCTCCGGAAGTCGGCGCGAGCCGCTTTGCCTGCGCCGTCGTCCCAAGACGATCAGGCAGTCGCCTTGTCGATGTACTTGACGGCGTCGCCGACGGTCAGGATCGTCTCGGCCGCATCGTCCGGGATCTCGACGCCGAACTCTTCCTCGAAGGCCATGACGAGCTCGACCGTGTCGAGGCTGTCGGCGCCCAGATCGTCGATGAAGCTCGCCTGCTCCGTCACCTTGTCGGCGTCGACGCCCAGATGCTCGATCACGATTTTCTTCACGCGCTCTGCGGTATCGCTCATTTTCAGAAACCCTCGACTTGCGTTGTCCGGTTTTCGTTAGCCGCACGCCTGCGGCTAATCAAGCTGAAAGATGCTGCGCCGCACGGCAAACGCCAAAAGCGCAGAGTTTGTCACCAGAAGACCCCAAACGCCCGGATTCCGGGCCGGTTCGCTGGATTTCGAGCCGGACTACACGAGTCCAGGGCCCCTTCCAAGGCCAAAACGGCCCGCGGCGGTCAGGTTGCGGCTCCCCGCTCAGATCATCGCCATGCCGCCATTGACGTGGATCGTCTGGCCGGTGACGTAGCCGGCCTCGTCGGAGGCGAGCCAGGCGACGGCCGAGGCGATCTCGGCGCCGGTGCCCATCCGCTTCATGGGGATGGCGCCCATGATCGCCTCCTTCTGCTTGTCGTTCAGCTTCTCGGTCATGGCGGATTCGATGAAGCCGGGCGCCACGCAGTTGACCGTGATGCCGCGCGAGGCGATCTCCTGCGCCAGCGACTTGGAGAAGCCGATCATGCCGGCCTTGGAGGCGCAGTAGTTGGCCTGTCCGGGATTGCCGGTGACGCCGACGACCGAGGTGATGTTGATGATGCGGCCGCGCCGGCGCTTCATCATCGGATGGGTCAGCTCGCTCGTCAGCCGGAAGACCGACGTCCGGTTGACTTCCAGCCCGGCGTCCCCGTCGGCGTCGGCCCTGCGCGTGAACAGTCCGTCGCGGCTGATGCCGGCATTGTGGACGTGGTTGTCGACGCCCGCCAGATCGGCCTCCGCCTCCTGGCCGAGGGCCGGGCCGGGCCGCCAGCGGCGCGAGCTGCTCGACGCGCGGGCCGTGCAGGCCGCCGGTGGCGCCCTGCGCGTGCAGCACCCTGGCGATCGCCTCGCCGATGCCCCCGCTCGCGCCGGTGACGAGCGCCTTGCGGCCGGTCAGATCGAACATTCCTCACTCCCCGATGGGTTTCTATTCAAACAGTTCGGCATGGGTGCCGGCGCGGACGAAGACGATCTGCTGCGGGTCTCCGGTGCCGTCGATGCGATAGATCAGAAGAAAGTCATCGCCGATGTGACACTCCCGGTGGTTCGCCCACTTGCCGGTCAAGGCATGGTCCAGCCATTCACGCCCAAGAGGCTCGTCATTGGCCATCAGCAGCACCATCGCCGTCTTCAGGCGCGTCATGTCGAACCGACCGGACCGGGACAGACGCTGCCAGTCCTTCAGAAACCCTTTCGTGTAGTCGGAGGCTCGCGGAAGCGCGGCGCGCTTATCGTCCGCCGTCCTTTTCGAGCTCATCGAAGAGTTCCCCACCCGAACC
>Ga0066256_1002359_pt1 | contig 21220 bp, 18 predicted proteins | sample ThiBio_1000_biof_FD_87107 | JGI IMG/M metagenome (GOLD analysis project Ga0066256, IMG submission 87107) | Wastewater bioreactor microbial communities from Cape Town, South Africa - Thiocy_expt_1000_biof (version 2) | ecosystem: Engineered > Bioreactor > Thiocyanate-remediating >... | reverse complement strand
GCCATTGGCCGGGAATGAGCCGCAAGGAACTGGCCGGTCTGTTCCCCGACGGCAAGACGCTGCATGTGCCCAGCGACGGCAAGCCGCTGCCGGGCTATAATCAGGCCCTTGCCGCCTATAATTCCAGGCAGACGAGCGGCGCTCCGGCCATCGCACTGGCAAGCGTCGGCGGCAACCAACGCAAGACACGCGGCTTGCTGGCAACGCTGTTCGGCGGTGGCGGCGAGGACGAGGCTGACGATGTCGCTGACGTCGCCAGCGCTGCCCCCGTGCCACGCAAGACGGTCAAGGCAGCCCCTGCGCCGAAGGTGGTGGAACCGGCGTCGCAGCCGGGCATCGCCATCGTCTCGCCGGACAAGGCACAGCGTGCCGAAATCCCCGTGATGGTGGAGCAGGCGCCCGAGGCGAAGCCGGAAGCGCCCGAAACCGTCGTTGCAGCGCTGACAGGACACTCCGTTCCGCTGCCGGAATTCGCGCCGCGCCGGACTGCCGAGGCCACGATAGCGATCCCTATCCCGGCACCTGAAAACATGCCGTTCGGCATTGCCGAACCTTCGCAGGCCCCCGTGGAAATGGCGCTTGCCGGTCCGGCCCCGACCGCCGTGCCTTTCGACCATGCGGATACCGCGCCGGCTCCTGCATCCACCGCATCGGATAGGGTGGCCATCAACGTTCCGCTGCCGACGAAGCGGCCTGAATATCGGGCAACCCAGGTTACTGCGCCGGCAGCGCTCAAATCTCCCGATACGATCGGTGCATTGCTGGCGATGAACCAGTCCAACGACGAACTGGCCGACAATGAACTGGACCGCCTGTCTGGCCAACCGGTTTTAATGCCCGTAGCAGCGCTCGCTTCCGTGCCGGTGCCGACTTCGGCCGATCGTGTCAGGACCAGCCCGAAGACGGCTCGTGTCGAACAGCGAGGCCAGCAACTTGCCGCTGCGCCAGTCGTCGTGCCGGCACCGCAATTGCAGGCAGGTTATTGGCCGCTTGAGGTCGATCGTGGCGTTACCGGCGCTATCGCATCGGCAAAAGCGCCGCGCCTTTCCGCCAGCTTCATCCGCACCGCGCCGTTGCAAGCTTATGTGGATGGCTTCAATGCGGACCGCACACCGGTCGACCACAAACGTTTCACCGGCACGGCTGTCAATTTCCTGCCCATCGCCCGATTCAATTAAGGCCGGTCGCGCACCACCGGCCTTAACTGGCTCTTCCGGCGCGCGTCTCGGCGATTGCCGCCGTCAGCGCCTTCTCTTCCATGACGCCATGGAAAAGCTTGGTGCCGACGATGAAGGAAGGCGTGCCGCCAAAGCCGAAGGCGGTGGCCTGGTCCATGTTGCGGGCCAGAATGCCGTCGATGCGCTTCTGATCCTTCTTGAACGCCGCTTGCATAGCGGCCAGAACGAAACCGGCACCCTTCAGCGCGGCGTCGATCTGCTTGTTGGTGAGCCGCGCCGGAGTTGCCATCAGGGCATCCATGGCTTTCTCATAATCGCCCCCGGCTTGCGCCAAAACCATGCTTGCGGCGTGGACCGAAGATGCGCCGAAGATAGGCCAATCCTTCATCACCAGCCGCACGTTTCCGTCCTTTTTGACCACCTTCATCAGTTCGGGATGGCCGCGCTTGCAGTAGGGGCACTGATAGTCGAAATATTCGATGATGGTGACATCGCCCTTCGGGTTGCCGAGCACCGGGATTTCCGCATCGAACAGGACTTCTTCCACGGATGGATAGTTCTGTGCGCTGGCGAAGGAGGCGGGCAGCGCAAGTGCTGCCGCGCCGGCGGCGGAAGCGGTCAGTAGCTGGCGTCTGTTCAGCATGTCAGATTTCTCCCTTTCCGGATTGCTCGGGGCCAAGCACCACCACGCGCGAGCCTCTGGGCACGCGCTTGTGCAGGTCGATGATGTCCTGGTTGAGCAGGCGGATGAGCGCTATCGCCACAGCACCTGCGGGCCAGAAGGACCCGCCCTGCCAGAAGGCCAGGATACGCAACGGCTCCTGGATAAAACTTTGCCAATGGATGGCGACATGGCCAAGGCGTGCCGCCACGATGCCGCCGATCACCACCCACCACGACCAGCGATGGAAGGCGGGATCAACCCGGCGTGCCAATATGCCGGTGACGATGGAAAACAGGAAGATCGCGAGCACGACCGCGAAACGGTCGGCGGCCAGAACCAGCGGACCTATCGATACGGCATCCATCAGATGTCGTCCGTCATAGTGGCCGAACGCTTCAGGCTATGGACCGTGACGTCGCCGACGAGGCGCGTTCCGGCCGCCTCGCGGCTGGCACGGTCGAAGAAGACCATCGTCGGCGGACCGGCGACACCGAGTTCTTGCATCAGTTCGGTGTTCTGCTCGGTCAGGTCGGAAAGATCGGCCTTGATCAGGGTGAAATCGCCGAGCCGCGCCCGCACGGTGGTGTCGGTCAGCACCGAGCGCTCGATGGTGCGGCAGGTGACGCACCAGTCCGCCGTAAAGTAGACCAGCGTCGGTTTGGTGTCTTTCGAACGGTCAAGCCTCGCCTGCAAATCGCGGATCGAGTTAGTATCGGAGAAGGTGAGTGCGCTACTGGCGGCGGCCGGGCCGCCGGTGAAGGCCGCCAGCGGTTTCAGAGGATCGGTGCCGCCCGAAGCCGCGCCGACCATCAGGATGACGCCATAGATCAGGCTGGTCGCGCCGAGCGCACGGGTCGCGACACGTGCGCCTGCCCATTCGGCATTGAAGAAAAAGCTGGCGACGCCTATCAGCAAGGCCGCCCACAGCGCGAGGTCGAACCCCACCGGCAGCAGCGGCGTCGCCATCCAGATGGCCGAACCCAGGAATCCAAAACCGAACAGGCGCTTGGCGTTTTCCATCCAGGCGCCGGCGCGGGGCAATGCACCACCGCCCATGGTGGCAAGCACGATCAGCGGAATGCCCTTGCCGATGCCGAGCGCAAACAACGCGGCAGCACCCAGCGCGACATTGGCGCTCTGGCCGATATAGAGGAGCGCGCCGGCCAAAGGCGCGGTGACGCAGGGGCCGACGATGAGCGCGGAAGAGAAGCCAAGCACGGCGGCCGAGCGCTTCGAGCCGCCGCCACCGCCCGTCCTGGCGACGATGGCGTTGGTCCATGCGCTTGGCAATTGCAACTCGAACAGCCCGAACATCGACAGGGCAAGCACGGCGAAGACGGCGGCGACGACACCGGCGGTGATGGGGGGTTGCAGTGCCATTTGCAGGTTCTGGCCTGGCCATCCGGCAACCCCGCCCAACAGCGCGAAGGCGCTCGCCAGAAACACCACATAGATGGCCGAGAGCAGGAAGCCACGTCGTGGCGTCAGCCGGTCGCCCTCGCGCGCTAGGGTGGCCGCCAGGATCGGATACATCGGAAACACGCAAGGGGTGAAGGCCAGCGCCAGCCCGAACAGCAGGAACGAGGCGATGACGAAGGTTGCACCGCCACGCTCCAGCAGCGACGGCACCAGCCCCTGCTCCTGCGCGATATCGAAGGCGGGCGCAGTCGAGGAAGACACCACGCTTTCGGTAGGCGGGGCGGCGGCGTCTTCAACCGCCCATTGCAGCATGGGCGCGCCGCCATCGGCATAGGGATCGCTCACCGCCAGCGTCACAGCATCGATGAGGCGCGTTTCCGGCCGGTAGCAGATGCCGTCCAACTGGCAGCCCTGATAGACAAGTTCGACCGTGCCCGTACCTTGCGCTGGCATAGAAGCCTGCGCGCGGTCATAATAGACTTCCGTCGGGCCGAAATTGGGATCGTCCTTCTGCGTGCCGGACGGCGTTTCGACCTTCACTTCCCCGCCGTTAGAGCCCTTGGCCTTGATATGATCCCGGTAGAGGTAGTACCCATCGGCGATGGTCCAGTCGAGCTGGACTGTTCCGTCCGGCGCGCCGGACACCTGCAACCGGAAGGCTTCGTTGGCGGGAAGCGGCTCGGCCAGTGCGGCGGTACAACATCCAACAAATACCAGAACTGCCAGTAAAGCTCTCATACCTGTCCTTGGTACCCATTTTGGGTCGGGGCGGCGCGCGTCGAGGAGCGCTTGCCAGTCTGGGTGATCTCCTTGCATCAGCTTAAGGCAGCCTTAAGCCTCGGCTGTAGACTGGTGCGAAAAGACGGCGAAGGCGGACGATGCGTATCCTTGTAGTCGAAGACGATCCGATGTTGCTGGACGGGCTGACCGTTGGGTTGGGGCTAGCTGGTTTCACCATCGATCCGGTATCGAGCTGCGCCGACGCGTCCGCCGCCATCTCCGCTCAACGCTACGACGCCATCGTGCTCGACCTGATGCTGCCGGACGGTTCGGGGCTGGACGTGCTGGCATCGCTGCGCGGCAAGAAGGACTTGACGCCGGTGCTGCTGCTGACGGCCCGCGACCAGGTTCTGGATCGCATCGCCGGGCTGGACGCCGGGGCTGACGACTATGTTGGCAAGCCGTTCGACCTCGATGAACTGGTGGCGCGCCTCAGGGCGGTGATGGAGCGGCCAAGTGCAACGGTCTCGAAAGACGCGCTCTACGGCTGGCAGGAGGAAGTGGAGAGCAACGCCGTCAAGGTTCACATCCACCATTTGCGCCACAAGCTAGAAGGTTGCGCGACGGGAGCATTTGCGGACCCAGGCGGTTGGGACTGGCATGTCGGAGGCAGCATCACAATGTATGTGGTAGGTACCAAGCGCATCGGCGTCTGCCATGCTGCCGCCGAGAAGAGAGACTGAGGAAGACATGAATACGACCTCTGCTCAGCAATCCGGACCTGGTGCGGTAGAGAACCAATCGCCCGTCGCCAATGCGGCCGCCGAAATCCTTCTGGTCTATGACTGGGAGTGTCCGGCCTGCGACTTCTATTGTCGACAGGTTTCCGTGCGGCGGTCTGTGGGCACGCTGCGTCTCGTCAACGCACGCGAGCCTACTGCTGCAATGGATGAGATCACAAAGGCCAGGCTCGACATCGACCAAGGAATGGTCGTAAAAATTGGCGACCAGCTCTATTACGGCAGTGACGCCATTCATACTCTTGCACGTTTCAGCGGCCGATCAGACCTCTTCAACAAACTGAGCTACTTCATGTTTCGGTCCAGGAGATTGTCACATGTCCTCTATCCTGGTCTTCGGGCTTGCCGAAATTTTCTCTTGAAGGCGATGGGTAAGACCAAAATCAACAATTTGGGTATCGATGGAAACGACCGGTTCTAGAGGAAGGGTCCGCCCAAAGCGTTCCACAGCGCGTTGCCGACCAGCAATGGCCGTTGCGGTGTCTATGCGCGGGGAAAGGGCGCCGCGCCGTGGCGATTAACCTTTCGCTTACCTCATCTTCACCGGGATGGAATAGCGTCGCAAAGAACTAGTTCCATACCCCCGATTGGACAAGGACCGCTGATCCGATGCCGATGCCGACCCGTTCCGCGCTTGCCGGCCTGACACTTGCGTTCCTCAGCGCAGCCACATCGAGTGAGCCGGTCTTGCCCGAATATGCGCCTTTGCCTTATCAGCCGCCGGCGACCGCCACCTCCAGCCGCGGCGTGGACACCGCAGTGAAAACCGCATCGGTGGCTGCCGCTGCGGGCATCGCGCTCATTCCTGACAGCAAGTTCACGACTGGCGACAGCGTGACCGTCCTCAAGGTGGGGCTCGACGCGCTGGCGGACGGCAATGTAGCGCGGGCGCGCTCCGTGCGCGACAGCCTGCCCGAAACCTCGCTCGACTGGCACATCCTGGCTTGGGTGATCGCGCTTTCGGGCAGCGACGAGGTCCCGAGCGGTGAGATCACCGCGACGGCACGGGAGCTACCGAGCTGGCCAGGCATGGCTGTCTTGCGCCGAAACAGCGAACGCGCCATGGCCCGCGAGCAGCAGTCGCCGCAGGCGATCACCCAGGCTTTCAGCAATACGCGGCCGCAGACGATGGAAGGTATTGTGCTCTTGGCACGGGCGCATCTCACGCTGGGCAATGCCGAAGCCGCACGCAAACTGCTGTCGTCATTCTGGGCGACTAAAAAGCTCGAAGCCAAGGATGAGGCCGCGATCATCGAGGAATTCGGCAAACTGATTCCGGCTCCTGTTCATCGCGCGCGGATGGAGAAAATGCTCTATGACGACCGCGTCAATTCGGCGGCGCTGGTCGCGGGATTGGCTGGCGCGCAGGAGCTTGCAAAGGCTTGGGAAGCAGTGATCCGCGGGGAAGAAGACGCGGCCAAACTACTCGAGGCGGTTCCAGGCAAACAAAGGTCCAGTGGCTACTACTATGCCAGGGCAAAATACCTGCGGCGCAGGGAAGATTTCTCGGGCGCCGCGGCCGTGACGTTGAAGTCACCGGTCGATCTGGCCTCGATTGTCAATCCCGACGCCTGGTGGGAAGAGCGCCGTGTGCTGGCGCGTGAACTGCTCGATCATGGCGATGCCAGGATCGCCTATCGCGTCGCCGCTAGCCATGTGGCAAGGAGCCCGGTCATGGTGGCCGATGCCGAGTTCTATGCTGGCTGGCTGGCGCTGCGCTCGCTGAAGGAGCCAAATACTGCTGCTCGGCATTTTGCGAGGAGCGCAGAAATCGCCGAGGGGCCGCTCTCGCGTTCGCGGGCTTTCTACTGGTTAGGCCGCGCCGCCGAAGAAGGCGGCGCAGGCAATGCCCGTGCCTATTACGAGCAGGCGGCAGACTACGGAGCCTGGTTCTATGGTCAACTCGCGGCGGCGAAACTCGGCCGGATGACGATCGATATTGTCGATCCCTCGCCAACCGATGTTGACCGTGCCAATTTCGAGCGCCGCGAGGCAGTGCGTGCGATTCGCCGGCTGGAGGAGGCAGGCCACGGGGTCAGCGCCAACATCCTCTATAGGGAACTGGCCGCAGAACTTTCCAGCTCCGGCGAATTGGCACTACTTGCCATGGCGGCAAAAAAGCGCGGCAACTACTATCTGGCGCTCAAGGTTGGCAAGATCGCGGCGCAGCGCGGCCTCGACATCGGCGCGCTGGCGCATCCGATTGGCGCTATCCCCGCCTCGGCCAATATTTCCGGCGCCAGCATGGCTCTGGCCTATGCTATCGCGCGGCAGGAAAGCGAGTTCAACGTTGGAGCGGTCTCGGATGCCGGGGCGCGTGGGCTGCTGCAGCTTCTGCCCGGCACCGCCAAAGAAATGGCTAGAAAGATCGGGCTCGGCTTCAGCCACGCGAAACTGACGAGTGATGCTGCCTACAATGCGACGCTCGGTTCGGCATATCTGAGCAATCAGCTCGAGCGATTCGGCGGTTCCTATGTGCTGACCTTCGCCGGCTACAATGCTGGCCCACGCCGGGCGAGCGAATGGATCGCCCGCTACGGCGATCCGCGCGGCCAGCCGGTCGAGGAGGTCGTCGACTGGATCGAGCGTATTCCATTTACGGAGACGCGGCACTATGTGCAGCGGGCGATGGAGAACTATCAGGTCTACAAGATGCGGCTTTCGGGCACGTTCGACATCGAGAGCGACTTGATCAACGGGCGATAGGCCCGCCTTCCAATCGAGTTCTTCAACTCGGTCGGTGCTACCGGCTTCGGCGAGCAGCGTTTAACGCATGTTTGAGAAGCATTTATCTTAAGATGCCTTAAAGAAAACTTCGGCTGCCTCGTGTGCCTGCCGCCGTCTATGCGATCAATTGACACAATTAAGTTAGGCCTAAGGTCTATACCGGCTCTTACGCCTATTGAATGCAATGAAGGAGACAGCAAGCAGAGATACTCCAATACCATAGCGAGACGCACCTTCCCGGATGGGGCGAGCACCTTTGTGTTGGCCGGTTGCGTTTTCACGCAGTAGCCGGTTTCAGTCACAGCAGTTGTGGCGGAGTCCAAGCCGTAGCCGGTCGTTCCGTTTATGAAGAAGAGTTTCCAATCCCGGCGGTAAACATCGCTCAGCCAGAATGAGTGTTCCTATCGATCCCGTTCGGGCGAAGCGCCAGAGTCTGGCACGCCAGTGGTCACGAGCGCTCCACGAGCATCCGTCTCGGCCCGACGGGACCATTTACCCCTCGCCCCTCTACGGCGCGACGAATCTCGCTGTTTCGCGCATGAAGCGTGATGGTGGGTAACCTTGCGATCATCTTTGGCAGGTAAACTGCCTAACAGGAACGGCGTTCCGGTGGTGGTCTCGCCCCCGCTGGCCCTGATGAAGCTAACGTGATGCGGACGCCATTGACCGTTTCTATTGCAAAAATTATGTCGCGAGGAAAAGATGATCAATCGTCGCTCATTCATTCTCTGCCTTGGTGCAAGCCTCTCTTCCGTGTCCCATGAGGCTATCGCCCATATATCTACGGAGCCATTTGCTGTTGATCCGATCTATCTGCCGCAACAGGTGAGTGTCCCCTCAGGTCATGCCGTTGGAACCATTATAGTCGATACTGCGAGCCGGTTCCTCTACCTCGTTGAGGAATTAGGCAGCGCGCGACGTTACGGTATCGGGGTTGGCCGAGCAGGACTGGCGTGGGAAGGCACCGCCGAAGTCAGCAGAAAGGCCAAATGGCCGAGTTGGACGCCGACGGCGAACATGATCAGGCGCGAACCCGACAAGTACGCAAAGTACTCCGATGGCGTGCCTGGGGGGCCGTCCAATCCGCTGGGCTCTCGAGCCCTCTATCTGTACCGCAACGGCCGGGATACCTACTATAGAATCCACGGCACTACTGAACCGTGGACGATCGGAAAAGCAGTGTCGAACGGATGCATCCGTCTGATCAACGAGCATGTCGAGGATTTATACGAACGCGTTCCGGTGGGTACGACCGTCATTGTACGTCACGGCAATGAAATCGTATCCAAAAGCGATGCCAACGGCAGGATATGAACGTACCAAACGACAACGATTGTACGCTTGGAAAGTTTTCACCGACGGCATATCCGACACCAGAAGCCGACAGCTGCGCTTTCGAGGGCCAAAATGGTACAGTGGCGGCGTCCGCCGTCGTTCATTCAGCGCGTGCGTTCCAAGCGTGCTTTTCAGGCAGAGGTTCATGCTGCCTTTGGCACGGCTGTTCAGCTCGAGCTTGGGTTTGACGCGACACTATCTCGTCTGGAGACGTCCACTGCGGCCAAACCCGTGTGTCTTGGATCAGGCCACGCGCAACGTCTCGCAGATCGCCTTCATCGGGAACCGTCCTTCGACCACGACAGCGACGCAATATCTGTGTCGTTTTTGAGCCCGCCGTCACTCCAAAAGCGTCCGTGAGGATTTCGGCTTCCATATTCTTCTAGCCGAACAGCCGCTCAAGCTCGTGCACCTGTTTCTACACGCACAATACTCCGAAGCCACAACACCCTCGCCCTCGGTGCGGTCGACTGTCAATGACCATGGAATCGGGACCCCACATTTTCGCGCAAAAGGACCCCGCTTTGGGGTAGTAACGGGCGCGGCTGATCCGCTCTTCGGCCTTAGCTTTGAGAGCGGCTCTTGAAGCGGCGGGCATCGGCCGTGATCACTTCAATGCGTCGATACTCGTTGGACATAAGCCTATCCTCAAGCATGTGCTTGAGCTTTCTGTTTACGCTAACTGTGCGGGCAAAAGGGGGGTCGTTCACATGGACAGTTCGGACGCCTGAGGGTATTCTAGTTTTCGCCCCGCTTCGAGATTCGGTGGAGCTCGTTAGCCTTAACCAGGCTTTAACAGTATAATGCAAACTGGAATTATGCGGATTCTTTACTCAGCTTGGCCGTCACAACGCCTTATCGCTGCAGCCATCACGTTGATGATGCTGCTGTTGGCGTTTGCGGCCCATCCGCCGGCGCTTGAGGCTGCTAATCTCCCATTCGCGCAACTCACTCACGTTCACAACCGAGAATCCAAGGATGCGGGCGCTCTGTCTCACCAAGTGCCGCACCACGATCATCATGTTGAGATGATCAGTCAGCTGAGGGCTGACCTTTTAGGGGTTCAGGACCGACCAAGCTTTGTTGTCGATCAGGATGGCGAGCGCACCGTCCAGATGGCTTTCGATCGGCCTCCATGGACCGCTTGGCGCTGATGATGCACTGAGTGCAATTTTCTGGCGCCGATAGCGCCTGTTCCCTTCCGCTCAGTGCTCACCCGCTGCCCGCAATGCTGGCAGCATTTCAAGCTATAGCGGAAATTCACAATGCTCATCGCAGCAGCGCGTGCGCGCAGATCGATTCTGCCCAACTTTGAAACTATCGGATACCAACCGGACGAGGCCTCATGGCGCTCGATAAAAATGGGCATGAAGCGGGACCTGCGAGTTCGCAGACCAGGTCCCAACGTGCCGATACTCTCGTGGCGAAATCCGGTCAGATATCTAGAGGCGATGTTTCGTGAGACAGAACCGGTCTACGATAGCTTTACTTCGTTTCTCCATGACGGGGTATGGACCTCAAGTGGTGGGTCGTATCGTCTTGCCGAGAAATTCGGCTTCGGTCTGGTCCGTGCAGCGTCCCTAGTCGACCCTAGCTTGGATCCGGTGCTTGCCAAAGCAGGAATTGCCGTTATCGCAAACTTGCACGGCATTGAACGGACGCCGGCAATTACTTCCTGCGTGAACGGGATCATTCTCAAGCTAGGATTCGATCTGTGCGCACATTTTGGGAGCAAGTGCCCACCATGCGAGCGCGCATTGGCCTCCAAGCGTGCTTTCTACGCTTGGACCGATGAACTCCGCGCGCGCGAAGATTCCGAGAGAGGATGACGTCATGGAGGGTACGGCTTCCAAAACTAACAGTTCATCCGCCAAGTTTCGGGTTCGGATCTATGTGGTCATGGCCCTGTTTACCGTCCTCTTTGCCGCGATTGGGGTGCGCTTGGTGATCCTTGGGACCAAAGATCGGCCCGATAATGCCTACGCGGCGGTCCCGCCGTCTGTTGCGCGGCCGGATATAGTCGATCGGAATAACGTGACCCTTGCAATGGACATTGCCAGCCGTTCCGTCTTTGCCGAGCCTCGTCGAATAATCGATGTTGATGAGGCGGCTGAAGGCCTAGCGAGCGTTTTTCCCGACCTCGACATGATCGATATTCACAAACGACTGGCCAGCGGAAGCGGCTTTACGTGGATCAAGCGTGGCATAACGCCTGTAGAGAAGGATCGCGTGTGGGCACTTGGCATTCCAGGTGTTGGCATACGGGATGAAACCCGGCGCCTTTATCCCAACGGACCTTCTGCTGCACATGTCCTAGGGGCGGTCAACATAGACAATACCGGAATTGCCGGTATTGAACGCTGGGTCGACGAGCAGGGATTGCAAAATCTCAGATCCGCCGGTCTTAATCTTACTCGACGAAATCTTGAGCCGATTGCTCTCAGTCTAGATTTGAGGATTCAGTATGCATTGAGTGATGAGTTGAGGAAAGCCGTCACCCGTTTCGATGCGATCGCCGGGGCAGGGCTGGTAATGGACGTTACGAATGGAGAAGTCCTTGCGCTCGTTTCGCTACCGGATTTTGACCCCAATATTCCCGCCGATGCACTGAAGCCAGACCGTATCAATCGCATCAGCGTAGGCACTTATGAAATGGGGTCGACCTTCAAGGCCATGACAACGGCCATGGCCTTGGATTCTGGAGTGTTCAACATTCACTCCGTTCTCGATGCCAGCAAACCACTGCGCTTCGGTCGATTTTCGATTAACGACTACCGTGGCCAAGGGCGCCCCTTGTTTGTTCCCGAAGCATTCATCTACTCCTCGAACATCGCGATGGCGCGTATGGCGATAGGAGTGGGCGTCGAAAAACATAAAGCCTTTTTGAGGCAGCTGGGCCAGTTCGACCGTCTGGTAACCGAACTGCCTGAGAACGCACAGCCCCTAGTTCCCCCGAATTGGGGTGAACTCAGCACGGCCACCATCGCCTTTGGCCACGGTATGGCGGTCACGCCACTTCAGGCCAGCATGGCAATCGGCGCCATCGTGAATGGCGGACTTCTGATCCGACCGACCTTTATCAAATCGACCCCGCTCGAGGGGCGCATCTTGGCGACAGACGTGGTGACCCCGGAAACAGGAGAATCGGTGCGGTTTCTGATGCGTCTGAATGCAGAGGTTGGCTCTGCCAAAAAAGCCGACGTTGCGGGGTATTTTATAGGAGGCAAGACAGGCACCTCCGAAAAAGTCGTAAATGGCAGATACTCGGGAGACAAGGTGCTGACGGCCTTCATGGGCATAGTCCCTGCTGACAAACCCCGCTATCTTTTCCTGACCATTCTCGATGAGCCCAAGGGGTTACCGGAAACTAGCGGGTTCAGAACCTCAGGCTGGAACGCGGTTCCCGTGACAGGGACTATCATGGCGCGGGTTCTTCCCTTTCTGCCAATCGTACCGCAAAAGGAGCGGCCGGCTAATCCGTTTCCAACGATCACAAGAATTGCAGCCTGGGGTTCCGAGCGCTTTCAGTCGCTTTCCCCGGAGCTGACTCTTCCGGCAATAAAAGCCTTGAGCAAGGCCGTAGCAGAATGATGCGTTGTAAAGAACCATATTCCATCGCTACGGTTGATCCGCCTTTCACCGCGCCTTCAGTTATTTTGGGCCTCTCGGCCTCGTATTCAACTATTTCCTGCGCAACCATTATCGCAAAAGCGGACGTTTTGCCCTCGGGATCGAACTATCCGCGCCCGTCAACCATGCCAAATAGAAGAGATTTAAATGACTATTGGCTCCTTTGCGAAGGGAGTTTTGGTGGCGATCGGTTGCTTTCTCGATGCTTTGGGGGGATGACCTCACTATTGGCCAATTATATTTTCAAGGTGATGCCGATAAGCCGGCTTGGAAGTCGGATTGCTCGCCTCCAGGTGCTTCTGCATGATATCCAGGTGGAAATCCCAGCTCATAGTTTCTGCATGTGCACTCAAGCTTGCGAGCGTTGGCGGAGTAGCTAATTATAGGTTCGTCTAAAGCAGAGCCTCATCGGGCGGCACCTTTCAAGACGGCAGGATACTCAAGCCGCACTCGGCTGGCTTTCACAAGGAAAGAATGAAGGAGAACCCATGTTGCTGCGCGTTGCCCTCATTGTGATGTTCACAGTACTCGTCGGGGTAGTTGGAGTTCTGATTAGCGTACCGTTTATCGCCGGGGATTCACTTCCGGTTGTTAGCCCGGGAAGCTCCGCGTCGTTCGAGTACCAGAACGACGACGTGTCGACCGAGGTCCGGCTTCAAGTCGACACGTCTGGGCGCTTCACAGTGGTTATGGATTCGGATATACAAGCAAATTACGAGCCGCCGACTCTCGTTTTCCGCATGCTCGATCATGACATGCTTCCACTGAAGCCGGCGCTTCAGCTCATCTCGAACCATCAACTTCGGGCAACCGGGCTTTTTCCGATGCGGGGGCCCTGGCAATTCTCGCTGCAGCAGGGAGGAAACCAACAATCCTTTCGGTTTTTGTTGCGGGGATAACCCGCAGCGATCTAGGTATCGAGCGAATCCCAAAAGTGATTAGCTGACTAGTGCGAACTGGGCAGCGCCAAGTGTCACATTGTCAAGGGCAAAACGCGGGCGGCGGGAGGCCCCAAACGAGATGATCGCGGCCTTCTCCGGCATGGAAGTGATAGAGTTTTAGCGAACGAATATCTTGCCGCAATCGTGGCACACTCACACCTGTGTGGATCAGCATTAACGTGGCAACACGGCCGGATCCTTGCGAATGGCCGTCGACTACTTCGCTAGTGATGTTGCAAGCTTGCACGTCGGCTCTCTGGTGATCGTCGACAACGAGACATCCATCAGCTTATGCAGTCTGCTAGTCGTGAACATACGTCGGCGCCAAGCGCGGGAATGCGTCCATGGGCATGCCTTGACCCCGTCAAGGTCCTGCCGCATGGTCCGCGCCCGAACGTGGTCGCAACCGGGAGATCTTGTTGGCCGAATATTTCTTGCTGCCTTTGGCTGCTTTACCTTTTCCCAACATCGACCCGGTCATCGTCACCCTCGGCCCGCTGGCGATCCATTGGTACGGCGTCGGCTACATCGTCGGCATCCTGTTTGCCTGGTGGTACGCCAAGCGGCTCATCACCAACCCGAAACTGTGGGCGGACCGCGTGCTGCCAATGAAGCCCGAGGACCTCGACGACTTCATCGTCTGGGCCGCCATCGGCGTCGTGGTGGGCGGGCGCACCGGCTATGTGCTGTTCTACGACCCGCCGCGCTATCTCGCCAACCCGCGCGACATCTTCGCTGTCTGGCAGGGTGGCATGTCGTTTCATGGCGGCATGCTCGGCACCATCCTGGCCATGGTACTGTTTGCGCGCTCGCGAAAAATTCGCACATGGTCGCTGCTCGACGTGGTCGCCGCCGGCGTGCCGGTCGGTCTTGGGCTGGTGCGGCTGGCCAATTTCATCAACTCCGAACTGTGGGGCCGTATCACCGACGTCCCCTGGGCGATCGAATTCCCCAATGGCGGCCCGTTTTCCCGCCATCCAAGCCAGATCTACGAGGCGCTGCTTGAAGGGCTGGTGCTGTTTCTCGTCCTGCGCTTCCTCACCCATTCGCGGTTGAAGCTGAAGACACCGCGCTTCGTCGGCGGCGCTTTCGTTTGCGGCTACGGCCTGTCTCGCATTTTCGTGGAATTCTTCCGCGAACCCGATGCGCAACTCGGCTACCTGCTCGGCACCGGCTGGCTGACCATGGGCATGATCCTCTCCTCACCGATGGTGCTTGGCGGTATTTGGGCTATGGCCAGTTCCACACCGGCGAACCAACCGCGACCGGCATGACACGGCTAAAAACCAGTATTTCGACCTGATAAAGTGCGGTGAGACCGTTGCAGCGTTTGGTATAGGCTACAACGTATCGGTGTAGCAAAACACCTACAATAGGCGATCGATTGCAAGCCCCGTCGATCGGGCCGGAAAGAAAGTGCGTGGCTCCCGCGACGGAGCACCAAACTAGTGCGTTGTCAATTTTCTCTCGGGTGCTTCGCGCCCTTAATCAACGCTGGCGACCGCAGCCTCGCGGCCCTTATTGATCGTTACCCAAACGCCGGAGTTCTGATCCGATTGGCGCTTCAGATAAGTGTTGTCGGTGTCGGTCCAAGACAGCACCCTTGGTTCGAGATTGTCGAGAATGAACTCACCCAGACTAGTGCGCACGGTGAGCACCGCATGACCGTCGCCATTCGGCCTGCGCGCGACCGTTATTAACAGGTCGCCGACCGGAATACCTGTGCTTATCAACTCGCGACGCTTCTCCAACACATAATCCTCACAATCACCGACGCCGGTGTTGGGATAGGACCAGACCTCGTCCTTGCCCCATTGTTCCATATCGGTGATGGGTTTGATCTTGGTGTTCACCGCATTATTGACGTTGACGATCGTCGCCCACAACTTGCGGGTCAGCTCGATCGGCGCTCGCCTCGGTGACAGTTCGTTGCATTCGTGCGGGAGCTCCTGGCAGAACTTGTAGTGACCGACTGGCTGAGTGGTGCGGCCGCCTGTCTGCATGAAAGCTGGGCCCGCATAAGCTGTTCCCCAAGCAGTAAGCTGCATAGCCATTGCCAGGAGCAATAATTTGCTCCTCGTCTTCTTCATTGTTCGGTCTCCCCGTTTGAGGAAACCCTGCCACAGGCGCGTTTACCTGTTACAAAATCGCAAAGTACGTTTTTATTAAAATAACAGCCTTTTTATCATGGTATTGATTCATATCGGTTTAAAATTATCGGAAAATACGCCTGTAATTTTAATGATATTTATGGAGCATCTTACGGGAGATAGCAGCGCCAACATGGTCCGCGGAATTCGACGCCCGGGCCCAATGGGATCAGCTGTTTCAATCACGCTTTGGTAAAGCGAGATTGCGCAAACTGCGTGTTTCAGTAATTCCCGGACAGGGATTCCGGTAAACCCCGGACAGTGATTTCAGTAATTACGGGACAGCGATTTCACTAAATCCCGGACAGCTACGGGATTGGATCTGACGACCGGTTCTCGGCTGCGCCGTTCTGGCAGTTTGGCCTCTCACGATTGGGTTGAGAGGGGCCATGCCAAGACGGAAGCAAGCGAGACGAACGACAGTGAGGGATATTCGCACGATCCTGCGCCTGACCCATGAACAGGGTCTGTCGGTGCGCGCGATTTCGGAACGGCTGCAGATCAGCAAGACGACGATATCGACCTATCTGCTGCGGGCACGGGAGGCCGGTCTGTCGTGGCCGCTGCCGCCGGCCCATGACGATGATGTGGCGCTTGAACGGCTACTGTTCGGCCGTGCCGGCCGTCCGCCCCGCGATCAGCGCGAGCCGGACTTTGCACTGATGGCCCGGGAGTTGAAGCGCAAGGGCGTGACGCTGACGCTGTTGTGGCAAGAATATCGCGCCGCCCATCCCGACGGCTACGGCTACACCTGGTTTTGTGATCGCTACGCCGCTTTCGAGCGCCGGACGAGCGCAACATTCCGCCATCGGCATCGGGCGGGCGCGGTGATGCAGACCGACTATGCCGGCCACACGGTGCCGGTGATCGACCCCATTACGGGCGTCATTCATGCTGCCCAGATCTTTGTCGCAGTGCTGGGCGCTTCGAACCTGACCTTCGCCTTCGCCAGCCTTAGCCAGAAGCTGCCCGACTGGATCGAAGGCCAGGTTCGGGCTCTCTCGTTCTTCGGCGGCGTCACCAGGGCGATTGTCTGCGACAATCTGAAGGCCGGTGTTGTCAAGGCGCTGTGGTTTGAACCGACGTTGAACGCGACCTTTGCGGCCATGGCCGAGCATTACGACACCACCATCCTGCCGACCCGCAGCCGCAAGCCGCGCGACAAGGGCAAGGTCGAGGGCGCTGTGCTGATCGTTGAGCGCTGGATATTGGCCCGGCTCCGGAACCAGACCTTCTTCTCGCTTGCCCAGCTCAACGCCGCCGTCGCCGATCTGGTGACGGAACTGAACAACCGGCCGATGCGTCATATCGGCAAAAGCCGCCGGGAACTGTTCGAGGAGATCGAGCGGGCGGCGCTCAGCGCTCTGCCGACGGTTCCCTTTGAATATGCCGAGTGGAAATCGGCGAAGGTCCATCCCGATTATCATGTCGAGGTCGACAAGACGTTCTATTCCGTGCCGCACCGGCTGATCGGCCGTACCGTCGAGGTGCGGCTCACCCATCGCGTAGTCGAGATCTTCCACGACCATCAGCGTATCGCCAGCCATGTCCGTCGCTCGCAGCGCTCGGGTCATGTCACCGTCAATGCCCACATGCCCAAGGCGCATCAGCGCTACGCCAACACCACGCCGGCCAACCTGATCGGGCGGGCCGCCAGGATCGGTCCCAACGTCGCCATCCTGGTCGAGCGCATGATGCGCGAACGGTCACATCCAGAACAGGGATATCGTTCGGCCATGGGCATCCTGTCGCTGTCGCCGCGCTATGGCGCCGAACGCCTCGAAGCCGCTTGCGAGCGGGCGCTGCTCATCAACGCGATCACCTACTCCTCCGTCAACGCCATCCTCAAATCCGGCCTCGACCGGGCACGACCCGCTCCGGAGCCGGCAAAACCGGCGCCGCCGCACGCCAATATCCGCGGCAATACCTATTACCAGTGAAGGAAAGGAAGACGAAAATGCTGACAAATCCCACCCTCAACCAGATGCAAGCCCTCGGCTTGTTCGGCATGGCCGCTGCATGGCGGGAGCTTGCCGAACAGGACAGCGCCGGCAAACTCGGTCGCGACGAGTGGCTCGGCCTGATGCTTGATCGCGAGGTTGCCATGCGCGCCGACAAGCGCGTCAGGAACCGGCTCGCCGCCGCGAAGCTGCGCTTTCCCGATGCTTCGATCGAGGACATCGACTTCGCCACGCCGCGCGGACTCGACCGGCGCAACATGATGGCACTCGCTCAAGGCGAATGGCTGAAGGCGCATGAGAATTTGATCGCCACAGGACGGCCGGGCACCGGCAAGTCGTGGTTGGGCTGTGATATCGGGCGGCGGGCGGCAACCCTGGATCAGCCCGTCCTGTACGTGCGTGCGCCGCGCCTGTTCGGGGATCTCGCGCTCGCCCGCCTCGACGGTCGCTTTCCTCGGCTCATCGACAAGCTCACCCGCGTTCAACTGCTCATTCTCGACGACTTCGGAACCCACAGTCTCTCCGACCAGCAACGCTTCCATCTGTTCGAAATCGTCGAGGAACGCTATCGGCGCAAATCCACCATCATCACCGCCCAAACCCCCGTGGCGAAATGGCATGATCTGATCGCAGAACCTACCGTGGCCGACGCCATTCTCGACAGGATCGTCCACAATGCCCATCGTGTCGAGCTCCAGGGCGACAGCCTGCGACGGCAAAAAGCAACGCCCCTCTTGACCGGCGCCGAAAACGCCGAAATCAATTACCCATGAACGCAACAAGGCAACCGAGAACCACCGCCGTCAAACTGTCCCGACATTAGTGAAACGGCTGTCCGGGAATTAGCGGAACCACTGTCCCGAATTTGCGAAATGCGCACGCAAACGTCGCAGTTCTTGATTTGCCTTGCCAGAATCGAATTTCGAGATAAGCTTAAGAAACATGGTCGCACGGTTGTCGCCAAAACAGGTTATTGCTTTGCTGCTTGCGGCATTCGTTACGGTTGGATTCAGCTTCTCTGTCGTTCAGACAGGTGCCACATCGGCCAAAATGGCCATGATGAACGGCATGTCAGCCGCGGTTTGGCGATAGCGAGAATCCGACGCATTGTCCGCCGGTGTGTATAACTCCAGTTCTTGTGATCATACCGCAAGCGTTCGAGCTAGACATAGCGGCTGTGATCAAGGGGCAGCCGTTTGCCGGGCAACACATGCTTCCTACAGGGCGCACTTCCGCCCCCGATCCATCCCCTCCCAAGTTCAATCTTGCCTGACACAGTATCAGCTGCCCAATGCAGCTGATACTGTGTCTGTTCTCGCCCTCACGTCACGTAGCGTATAGCGCGAAATTCGAGGGTCATAGCGGCCGCGTTGCGCAGCCTTCCATCGTCGCTTGTGATAGTGAAGGGTTTAAGGATTGGATACCGACGTTGAATGTCAATTCTCGCGCCGAAAGTTGCTTCAGGTGGCGGCGGGCATCATCTCGACAACATTGTTGGGCGCGGGGTCATCACGAGGATCCGAGGTAGATGAGCGCGAACTAAAAGCGACACGCGGCCGCGCTAACCTCGCCGGCCCGGACGCCCCTTGGACCGCTGTATGGGCTTATGATGGCACGGTTCCCGGCCTGACACTGCGCGTGCAACAAGGCAGGCCGGTTCGCATCACCGTAGAGAACGGACTGGACGAGGACACCACGGTTCACTGGCATGGCATCAGGCTGCCAAATGCGATGGACGGCGTGCCGGGCCTGACCCAGCCACCGATCAAACCGGGTGAAAGCTTCATCTATGAGTACACGCCGCCCGACGCGGGTACATTCTGGTATCATCCGCACGCCAACAGCCTCGTGCAACTGGGTCGCGGCCTCTCAGGCGTTCTCATCGTCGAAGAGGCCCAGCCCGTCGCCATCGACCGCGATCTTTTGTGGATGCTCCAGGACTGGCGGCTCTCGGCCGATTGGCAAATCGCTCCCGGCTTCGGCAGCGTGATGGATGCGGCGATGTCGGGCCGTGTCGGCAACGTCGTCACCGTCAATGGCGCCTTGCCCGCCGATCAGCCGGTCAAGGCGGGTGAGCGCGTCAGGTTGCGCCTCGCGAACGCGTCCCTCGCACGCATCATGGCTCTGCGCTTCGAAGGGCACCGTCCGATAATCGTGGCCCTGGACGGCCAGCCCTGCGACCCACATGAGCCGGAGGGCGGCCGTCTCGTGCTTGCCCCTGCCATGCGCATCGATGTCTTGCTCGACATGCAGGGCAAACCGGGCAAGCGCTATGCGGTGGTCGACGATTTCTATGATGGCCTCGCCTACACGCTGGCCACTCTTGCCTACGATATCGGACCGCCGCTGCGGGCCTATCCTCTCGACATGCCACTTGCCTTGCCGCGCAATCCCTTGCCTGAACCGGACCTCGCCAGGGCAAAACGCCAGGAGATCGTCTTGCAAGGAGGCATGATGGGCGGAGGCGCGGCCTGGGCCATCAACGGCATTTCCATGACCGGCGACGGGCATTCCGCTATGATGCCGCAGTTCACCCTGGAACGCGGCGCGACCTGCCTACTCACCATGCGCAACGAAACCGCATGGTGGCATCCCATGCACATCCACGGCTTCAGTATGTTGGTGCTTACGCGCAACGGGTCACCCGTGCCGAACCGACAATGGCAGGATACTGTGCTGCTTGCCCCCAAGGATACGATCGAATGCGCCTTCGTCGCCGACAATCCCGGCGATTGGATGCTGCACTGTCATGTCGCCGACCACCAGATGGCCGGCCTCATGACCGTTTTCCGAGTGACGTGAAGTTTTTTCGTCCAGCCCAGGAGAACGTGCCCAGATGTACATCCTATCCATGTCGAGGAAGTCGGCGAGGTCAAGACGATGGTGAATGCCAAGTCGATGAAGGATCAGGTGACGTACACCCATGACGTGCGGCTCGGCGCACGAGCTCGACCCGTCAATTGGGCGTTCCTGACCACGACCCCGGACCAGCCAGAGGATACAACCCGCAGACTGGCGTGACCTTCGGCCGCAAATTCACTAAGGCGGAGGATGGCCCGCAGGTGGATGCGTCCGCTGACAACAAGGAATAGCTGATCGATGCCCGAGACGCCAAAGATCATCCACGTGCTGAGCGCCTTCGTAGCGGGCGTGCAGTCCTTCCTGTCACCTCGTGTACTTCCACAGGAGCGCAACCATTTCTCGTATTGCGCCCGCGGGACGCTAACGTAAGCGGAGGCGGATTGGACGACTGCGATCGCTTATCGGTAGTCGATATGAGCCTGCGTTTCGTGCTCAGCGTCCCCCGTGTTCATCGGGCCGGGTGTCAGTGCTTAGGCACTTTACCGAGTGCCGATCAGCTATCGCTACGAGGTAGAGGGGAAACATTTCTAGCCGGACGGCCGGGGCTGGCAGGATCGGCTCAAATGACGCGTTGCGGAATGGGATGGGCAAGTGATCGGCACTTGTCCAAGTCAAACTGTCGCACATTGGACGACGTTATCGGGATTGGTGCGCGGCTTATGGCACCTAGGAACGGTACTTAAGGCAGCCTTAAGCCTCGGCTGGTGACTGGTGCGAAAAGACGGCGAAGGCGGACGATGCGTATCCTTGTAGTCGAAGACGATCCGATGTTGCTGGACGGGCTGACCGTTGGGTTGGGGCTAGCTGGTTTCACCATCGATCCGGTATCGAGC